>OOCI01000028.1_pt1 | contig 132636 bp, 113 predicted proteins | sample 1671761 | NCBI WGS metagenome assembly OOCI01 (sample SAMN06348190, study PRJEB24527) | human gut metagenome | biome: human gut; feature: ankylosing spondylitis patient; material: feces | host: Homo sapiens | place: China | collected 2015-10
CTTCAAACCACGACTGATAAAGAGCAGAAACCTGCTGCTCTAAATTATCGTTTATCGCCCGATTTGTTGCGATTTTTTCGTCCAGCGCGGAAAGAATGGCAGCGATTTTCTTTTGTTCGTCATAAGGCGGGATGGGCAATTCCAAAGTTTCAAGAACATTTTGCTGTACCCTCTGTCTCCCTGACGATCCTACCATTGACTTTATTGCAGGTGCTCTAACTAAATCGCTTATGGTTAAATAATAAATAAAATCGGGATCGCTAACATTAGGAATGGCTCGCAACACTATATATTCCGTGGAACCAAATCCAACTTCATCTTTGGTCAAAATATTGACTTTTGATACTTTCCCATTTTCCAAGCACGGCGTAATCCTTGCCATGATTGTATCGCCATTGCGAAATTTTGCTCCCCCATTATAAGGCTGTAACTCATACTGAAAAACATCTTTTGTATACGGTTGAAGCATATCCATGGATATTTTTTTTGCGATAGCACCCTTGGGAAGCCGTTCTGTGGGATTGAACTCTACAAGGTCACTTAATTTTTTCACTTGCCAATCAGATTTCATACCCAATCGCCCCCAGTTTCTCGCGTATCTCCTGTTCCAACTCGTGCGACTTCTCAAACAGCCCGGCGAGTTCTCCGGTCAGGCGCTTCATTTTGTCATCGAACGGTTCGCCGTCGTCTGCCTGCTCCTCAATGCCGACGTACCGCCCCGGGGTGAGAATGTAGTCCTGCTTTGCAATCTCCTGCGTGGTGACAACCGCGCAGAACCCTTTTTCGTCTTCAAGCGTTCCATCAACGAAGGCGTTGTAGGTGTCAGCAATTTTTTTAATGTCGTTCTTTGTCGGGTCTTTACTTCCATCTGTCAGCTCGCGGTTCTTGCGTGAAATCATTTCGCCCAATTTCCGCGCATCAATAAACAGCGTTTTGCCCTTTTGCTTTTTATTTTTGGATAGAAACCACAGCGAGACAGGGATCTGTGTGGTATAGAATAACTGCGTCGGCATGGCAACGATGCAATCCACCAAATCCGCGTTGATGATATTTTTGCGGATTTCACCTTCACCGCCTGACTGTGAGGACAGCGAGCCGTTCGCCAGCACCATGCCGATGCGCCCGTTTGGCGCCAAATGGTAAATCATGTGCTGAAGCCATGCAAAGTTGGCATTGCCCGATGGCGGCATTCCGTACTGCCACCGCACATCGTCCGCAAGCTTGTCCGCGCCCCAGTCCGAGAGATTGAACGGCGGGTTTGCCATGATGAAATCCGCGCGCAGGGTAGGGTGGCAGTCATTGAAGAAGGTATCGGCGTTGAATTTGCCAAGGTCAGCGTCAATACCGCGAATGGCAAGGTTCATCTGCGCCATCTTCCATGTGGTCGGGTTGGAATCCTGCCCGTAGACCGAAATGTCGTTGATATTTCCGCTGTGGCTCTCGACAAATTTTGCAGACTGCACAAACATTCCGCCGCTCCCGCAGCATGGATCATACACCCGTCCATGATAGGGTTGCAAAACTTCTACCAATGTGCGAACCACGCAGGACGGCGTGTAGAATTCGCCCGCCAGCTTGCCCTCCTGCTCGGCAAATTTGGAAAGGCAGTATTCATAGGTTCTGCCGAGAATGTCCTTCTCGTCCCCGTGCTCGATCATGCGGATGTTGGTGAAAAGATCGACCACCTCGCCGAGGCGCCGTTTGTCCAATTCCGGGCGGGCAAAGTTTTTCGGCAGAATATCCTTCAGGCGCTTGTTATCCTTCTCAATCGCGCGCATGGCTTCGTCAATCGCCGTGCCGATCTCCGGCGTGTGCGCCTTGGCTGCAATGTCACTCCATCTTGCCCCCTGCGGCACAAAGAAAATCCCCTCGGAGGTGTATTCGTCGATGTCCTCCTCAAAGCCGTCACCTTCCGCGACCAGTTCGCAGTGCTTCTCCTCGAAGCGGTCGGAAATGTATTTGAGGAAAATCAGCCCCAACACCACATTTTTGTATTCCGAGGCATCCATGTTCCCGCGCAATACGCACGCGGCGTCCCAAATCTTTTTTTCGAATTCAATGTCGGCAGTTGTTTTTTCAGCCATTGTTTTTCTCCTATCAATTTGTTTTGTCGTAAAGCATATTCATTCCGAATCCGTTTTCTCGGCTCTCTGCCTATGAATCTCTTTCAGATCTTCGATTGCCACTTCCGGGGCGAGGGTATGAAAGATGAGCCAATTGCGGTTCATGGTCTCGGCAGGGGCTTGCTTATAGATTTCACGGCTGTCCTCGCCCGTGGCAAAATGCCAGAAGCGATAAAGGTATCCGCTCCAGAACAGCGTTTCTTTATCATAGACTTTTCCGCCGGGTGTCAACTTGGCGGAATCGATCACCTCGGCAAGAAGGTACTCCTCGCCAGCCCACTGCAGGCGGTTATACTTTGAATCCAGCCCTTTGGCGGTTTCGGAGGTCATAAACGCTTTGATGAAGGTCGCGCTGTCATATCCTTTTGCGCCGGACAGTTCAAAAAGCCTGCCCTGAATGTCGCACAGTTTGAATTGAATGCCGTCCATGGTTTCCTCCTTTACTTGGCTTCGTCGAGAATTTCGTCAAAAAATTTGCCGTCGCGGCGATAGTTTTTGCAAATATCATTGGCAAGTGAAACGCCCTTCTGGCGGTTCGCATCACTCTCATCCTGCAAAAATCTGCGTTCCAACAGAGAAAGCGGTATCTCTTTTTCAATGCGGACAGCGGCGCACGACTTTTCGGTGGTGGCAACATATTGCTTTCCGAGTTTGAGCGCGGACAGGCTGTTCACAAGCGCCATGTCTGTAATCACGCCGGTAAAGAAATTGTCGAGGACATAGAACATCCTGTCGTTTGCGATACTGCCGATGACAATATCTTTTCCTGCGTCGATCTTACTGTATTTATCATAAAGTGCCGTGCCTTTGATCTGTTCCATTCTGCCGCGGTGGTAGGCAACGAGCATTGCCCAGTCAAGGTCGGCTTTGATTTCGATCGTGTCAAGGTTTTTCATATTGACGGAGACAACATAGAATTTGGATTTTTCAAAATCGCAGATCAGCGTCAGCGGCTGACCCGGGTCGGTACCCATATAAAAGCCCTTGCCAAAATCACACATTTCTCGACTCTTCGGAGCAATCTCGCCGACAATACCTGACTTTGAACCGTGGTAAAGCAGTATTCTGTCTCCATCGAGGGAGACTGCATCGGCATCTGCTTTGATTTTTTCAAGAATCATCTGATAAACGGGAACGCCATGCTCCTTGCAGTATTCATAAAGGGTTGTCTGTGCCAATTTGGTCGGAATCGCACGACCGTTTTCCCAACGGTTGACGGTTGCAAATGTGACACCGATTTTATCCGCAAATTCGGTTTGGCTCAGCCCCAAGTATTCTCTTATGCTTTTAATCAGTTTCCGCATTGATACCTCCGGCCAATATAACAAATTATATCAAAGTTATTATACCAGATGTCATATCAAATGTCAATGCTACTTGCGGTATTTGTTGCATGATTTTGTCAGATATTTTTCTGTGGACGTGAAAAATGTTCCGTCTTTTTCTTTGCCTACTGCGGCGTAAAATAAGGGTTTTTGAAGTTCTATCGGAACAATATTCGGAACAATGTTCGGAACTATACCGCCGTATTTTTTGGTATTGTTCTGATAGAAAAAGGGCAGGCGTTTTTGCCTGTCCCTCGGGTGCAACATCTGATAAAAAGGTGTAAATACGAATTTTTGCCGCATGCTATGTCGGCATTGAGAAGTTCCTGCTTAACCCGACAGCCGTTTTGTGATGTGCCGACGGAATTTGAAAATCCGTTTTCTTTGCCTACTGCGCCTCAACCTTTGCGTTGTGAATGAGTTGACTTCCAAACGTTTTTATGCTATACTGAAGGCAGAAAAAAGCATTTTGAACGGAGGCACGCGAATGACTAAAGATATTGTAAAGTCTGTTGTGGATAAAGCCGATCCGATTGGGTTGCTTGGGATGTGCTGCCCGGCAGATGAATATGACTCCGAAATCAAGATAATTTTTGCACGCATCCGAAAAGGCATGTCCGCAGACGAAATCGCAAAGGTCATTCATGCCGTGTTTCTTGAAATGTTCAGCGAGTCAATTGACACTAAGCTCTGTGACACCATGGCATGCGAAATGCTCTCACTTGATTGCTGACCACACCTTTGACCACTTACGGCTTCGGACTACCCGGATTTTATGCCGTGAAGAGCACACGAAAGCAGTCAATCCGGACGCAAAAGCCCCGAAAAGCCCGTAAAATCACGCAAAAAATCAGGATTTTAGCGTTTGGGAGCATAGACGGTGTTCGCACCGCACGAAAGCGAAAACCGCCGAAAACCCTTCAACCGTGCGTATTTCGGGCGGTTCGGAAAATGAAAAAAAGCAGTCAAAAATGTGTTTGACCACAGATTTGACCACCTACACGACCACAATTTAATAACTATCGGGGTGTAGCGCAGTTGATAGCGCGCCGCATTTGGGATGCGGAGGCCGCGAGTTTGAGCCTCGCCACTCCGACCAATTTTTAAGCGATTTCAGTATTTTTTACTGCAATCGCTTATTTTTTCAGAATGAGTATTGACAAATATAAATTTTCTGATATAATTTAATGATTTATCACTAAAGTGTTGAATGGGTGGCATGGGCGAAAAGGAGAAATATAAAATGTACAGAATTGTCGATGAGTCAGAATGCAAAAGGTATCGCTCTGACTGTTCACATGTCTTAAAAAAGACATGTGCCTTACTTAAAGAAAAATGCATTAACGCCCAATTTACTCTTGTTGGCAGTGGAGCAAGAAATATGGTTACACGAAACGGCAATGGACCGTTTGACCTTGACTACAACCTTGAAATAATTAAAGCTCCGGACGAATATTGGAATGATCTGCGTCATTTAAAAAATACCGTTCGTATTTTGCTTGATAAAGCCGAAGGATTGACTTGCTTTTCCGAATCACAAGATTCAACTTCATGCTTGACAGCTCTGTTACATTTCAAAGATGAACCTGCAGTTGAATTTAGTTTTGATGTTGCAATTGTCGCCAAAAATTCTGATGGAACACTGTGCAGGTTGATTCATAATAAAAATGTCTGGGAATACGGTAATGACCAGTATGTTTGGAATGAGGTTCCAAGCTCTCACAACATAGCGCAAAAGGTAAAACAAATCAAAATCAATGATTTATGGCTTGATGTAAGAGAGCGATATATTTATCTTAAAAATCTATATTTATCTCATCCGTTAGAGAAAGATCATCCGTCATTTATTGTTTATGTTGAAGCTGTCAATCAAATTTATAATCAATATTTTAATTAGCGACTGTATTCTTTGTCTACAGCACCTCAAATTTTGACAGAGTGACTTTTTCGGTCACCCTGTCATTTTTTCTTTTTCCGCCTTGATTTGCGCCTTGACCTGCATAATCATTTCCGCAAGCTTTTCTTCGCATTCCTCGCGCGTTTTCGCATAGATATTGTGGCTTTCCCGCTTGCCGTAGGCATTGGTTGGTGTGTACCGTCCCTCATACAGGTGGTCGTTTATCATGGTGACACAGCCCGTGCCGGGTTTGCGTATTTTGGGCTTGTACGGCGTGAATTCGATCGGGGCGGTATCTTTCCTTGCCGACGGCTCAGCCGTCGGCATTTTGGCGTCTGTGCCGCCGATTTTGCGGTCTATATGCACTGCCGCCTGCCTTTGCATAGTATCGGTGATATGGCTGTAAATATCCAGCGTGGTTGCTGAGGACACATGGCCTATGGTTGCCGAAAGAGTTTTCACATCCATACCGTGCTCCAGCGCCATGGTCGCAAATGTGTGACGCAAATCGTGAAAGCGCACCTTTTTACAGCCTGCCCGTTCCAAGATCAGTTGTAACCGTTTTCTAACCGATGACGGATTTCTCGGTCTGCCGTTATCTGTCGGTGACGGAAACATCCATTCCGAATCCACCGTTTCCTTATACGCCACAAGGGTTTTCAAGAGTGACGGCGGCAGAATCACCGTGCGTATCGAGGCTTTTGTTTTCGGCTCCGATATAATCACCTCTGCCTTGATGATATACACCTGCCGCTCGATATGCAGCTCTCCTGTTTTGAAGTTCAGGTCACTCCATTTGAGCGCCAATATTTCACCGCGCCGCATCCCCGTGCCGAGCTCCAGCAAGAAGAGCTCATAGCAACCTTCTTCCTTTGCCTGATGCAGAAATCGGATAATTTCATTTTGCGTGAGCACCTGCATCTCACGCGCTTTTTTCGGTGGCAGTTTACAGCCGACAGCGGGATTGGTTCGTATCAAACCGTCCTGTACCGCCCGCTGTAAAGCAGTGCGGCAATTGGCATGTATCCCCCTTATCGTTCTGTCCGAAAGTCCCTTTCCGTAGGTTTTTGCGTGCAGTTTTCTTCCGTCTGTCTTTTCCTTTGCGTAGAATTGCTGTAAATCCGACTGTGACAGCCTGTTCAGCGGAATTTTTCCGATTTCGGGAATGATATGATTGTAAATACGATTTTCATAGTCGGTTCTTGTGGTAATACGGAGTGTGTGTCGGCAGTAGGTCTGATACCAGAAGTCGATCCAATCCCCGAACGGCATATCCGGCTTGATTTTATCGGAAGAGCGCCCGTACTGTTCTTTCAGCGCTTCGAGCTTAGTGGAACATTCTGTTTTTGTTTTCGCCGTTACGCATTTTGTAATAGGCAGGCTTTTCTCATTGTACCCGACAACAATTCTTCCTTCCCACCGACCGTCTTTACGCAGGCGTAATGTGCCCTCACCATTTTTTCTTTTTTTAGCGATTGGTATCATCTCCTTCAAGCATAATCTCATCCATAAAGCTCCCCACGATAGTGGAAGCGTTTCTCTGCATGTCGGTGGTCACATGGGTGTAGGTGTCCAGCGTAAAGCTGGCGTTGGTATGCCCGAGGATTCCCGACAGCGTTTTCGCATCCACGCCGCCCGCCAGCGCGTGAGTGGCGAAGGTGTGTCGCAGATCGTGAAACCGAATCAGCGGAAGCTCCGCCTGTTTTAACAGTGTTTTTAATCGGTGGTAAGCATAGTCGGGGTGCATCGGTTTTTCGGGCTCATAGATATTCGGGAATATCCATTCGCTGACTGCCGTTTCTTTTCGTTTCCGCAGAAGTTCCGCAGTGCTCGGCGGCAGGACAATCGTGCGCATTCCCGTCTCGGTTTTGGTTTCGCCGATATTCAATCCGCCGCCTTTCCTTTTAGCAACCGAGCGCCTCACTTTCAGCTTTCCGTTTTCCGCATCGAAGTCCTCCCACCTCAGTCCGCAGATCTCACCTCGGCGCATCCCCGTGGTCAGCTCGGTGTAGAAGAAATCGTACCACAATTCATCCTGCCTAATGCGTTTCATAAATCTGTCAAGCTGTTCGTCATTGAGTATCTGCTTCGGCGGATAATTGTTTTTGGGAATCGTTGTGCCGACCGTTGGGTTTTTAACAATCAGCCGTAGGCGCACCGCCATATCGAGTGCTTCGTGCAGCATCATATGAATACCGCGCACCATACTGTCGGCAAGCTCTGTACCGTGCAGCTTGTCTGGTTTCACACGACCTTTCTTTTTGACGGTGTTATAGAATTTTTGAAGTTCCTGCGTGGTCAGCGCCGACAAAGGTCTGTCGCCGAAATACGGTTTGATTTGATTTTTAATCATCGCTTTGTAAGAATCAAGCGTGCTTTCACGAATCGTGAAGATCATATATTCATTGATCCATCGGTCAAGCCACTCGCCGAGCGTCATTTTCGAATCCTCGGTGAGGTCGGCATCGCGGTACATCTCGATGCAGTCGTGGAGCTTTACGATTAACTCCTTTTGTGTTCGGGCAAGCACATAGCGGTGAATCGGATCGCCGTTCTTTTTGTGACCGACAACGATGCGGCCTTCCCATCTTCCATCTTCGCGCTTGCGCACCATACCGTCTCCCGACGGTCTTCGTTTTGCCATGGTATCACCTCCTAGCAGGGCTCTCGCCAGCCGAACACACAATACCACATACATGGCGGAATATCCAGCTAAATTTGCGGTAAAATTCGCAACCCCTAAATCAGCGAGGTTTTTATCGGCGCAACCCCGAAATTGAAGCTTTTATAACCGTTCTTAAAAGCCGCACAAAGCCTTATGCGGTCGGCGTTGCCGTCCGCTGTGAGCCGCCGAGGGGGTGCCGTGCAACCCCTCGGCTTTCTCCTGCTTATTTTCGGACGAGCCGTAAAACTGCCGTTAAACCGCCGATTTTTTGTGTTTGCGGTCAAATTCAGTGAGTTTTTTCAAGGCTGCCTGACGCCGATTTCCTTCGTGCAGCCGTATCAGCTGTTGCTCGTAATACTGCTCTAATGCTTCCGCAATCGGGCGGATTGTATAGCGCAAATTTCCGTTGCGTTTTTCTCCGTTTTGGGTGATGACAGAAGTCGGCTCGGCAGTAATCAACTGCTTTTCAATCAGGCTGTCTACATATTTCTTGACGGTGTTTTTGCTCATGCCGACAGTGTTGCCAATCGTTTTGTAGCTTGGATGGCATTGAAATGTTTTCCTGTCCTCGCAGTACATCAGATACGCATACACTGCGATCTCACCGGTGCTGAGACCCAAGCTGAAAATTTCATTCGGCAGAGGAAAATAATCCCGGATCGCATCACGCTTTGGATATCGGGTGAATTTCAAATGCTGCCTCCCGTCTTTTCTTCGACCCATGCGCGGAATTTTTCTTTCGGTACGATGAGCCGTGAGCCGATACGCAACGACGGAAACCCTTTCTCGTGCATCAGCTCGTAGCTGCTTGAGATGGAGATGCCGAGGAGCTTGGCTACCGTTTCAGCATTAAGGAACAACGGCAGATCCTCATAAGCGGTGTAAACAGATTCTTTCATTGGTTTTTCCTCCTGTTAAATTCACACGGTTTTTCGCCGTGTTATGTAGAGGACTGCTGTTTTGCAAAACAAAAAGACCCGCACTCAATCCCGATGCTGATCTGCATCGGTAATTATGTAAGTGCGAGTCTAAAACTCAAAATAAAAATATGTGTATTCAATTGTCGGTTGCTTTCTTTACTTGCAGTATAACATACCGGAAAAATTTTGTCAAGTTTTTCACTTTCGCAGTGTATATTCCGGCGCTTTTGCGGGAATACTGTTTTCTTTGTTTTCTGCGGTGCAGAGTTTAACCGTGCCGGGTCGAACTGAAAATCGCAAGACCAAACCGCGAAATCGGCTCGGCCTTGTTTCTGCAAATTCAATCCTCTGACGGTTTACACAACACTTCGGTCATGATTCTCGCCGCGAGCTTAAAGCCGCTGATAAACGCTTCGCGCTCATTCATACCGTGCAGTTCCGCCTCGCAGTCTTTGAGCTTTTCAAAGATTTCTTTCTGCTGAACCGTGAGCGTCGGTATCAAGCTGTCCTGATGCCGAATAACATAGCTCAACACTTCGCTGTAAGCACTCCCGTGCTTAAAACTGTGTTCGTGAGGAACGATGTTGCCGTAGTACAGATCTTCAAGCGTTGTCATTTTCATTCCACCTCACATAAGAAGAGGACGACATGTCATCGGTCATACCCGACACCGTGTCGCCCTCATTTTTCATTTTCTCTGCCGCAATCAGCGCGTGCTTGACAAGCAGCATTTCAAGCCAAGTACGCTCGTCGTATTCCGACGGGCGCCCATTTTCGAAGAAGTCTTTCATAACTTTTCCCAAGATACCGTACTTTTCTCCCGCACCTTCTCCGCGGTACAATTCTTCTAAACTCATCTGTGCCATATCCGCACCTCCTTTGCAGTACACAACAGTATCACAAAGGTTTGCAAAAGTCCAGAGAAAAAACTTTTTTATGATTCTTCACATAAAATATCTGAAATCATACGGTTTATCATATATGGCCTCATCCTGCTTTGACATGCGAGATAACACTTTTGCAAAATCAAGTGTTACAGGAAGAATCTTATAAAGGCTATCCCCGCTATTCCAATTCATTTTTGTTAGCATTAGTATTTCCTTTGCCAACACATCAGCATCTGCTTGTCCATAAAAACGCTTAACAAGAACAGGAGACGGGATTCCTCGTCCGCTCTTATAATAGTTTCGATTCCTGCCAGCCAATTCATCACTCATGACGCATCCATGTGTCCATAAGAGAAAACTTTCTTCGTTCAAAGATACAACCGTTCCTCGCTGAAGGGCAAAACTATACGCATCTGCTTGCGCATAATCTCCGAATCTAACCCCGCGCCAAGAAGAATACTCTTGTATTTGAATCAGTTCTACATCCACACCTTCAAAAGCCTGAGTTATTCCTATAATCTCATCTTTCATAAACGGAGTTGTTTTATGTATTACAACCCGTCGTATTTTAGATGTAGGACAACAACGATAATACTTTTCTCTTAAAGCTGTCATCATCTTTCTAGCTTCATCTTTATCCATGTAAGGATTTCTCTTACCTGCATACAGCGGATTACTTATTTTTCGTAAAATCATCCTCACACCAGTTCCTGTTGAATCAAACAGTTGACTGCAACCAATGCAAATCCCCTTCTTTTCAGACTGGGCATATCCAATTCCAATGTATACGGTATCTTCATCTATCGCTTTAGGATGCCAAAGAACGCCTTGTGATTTTGCATATAAACTAGTAGAAAGTCCCCAGAACACTTTGCATGGGTCATACGAATTTGTTGAGCGTTCCTCAATAAATTGTACAGCGACACCTTTTTCTGTTGCATACAGTTTTATCGCATCGTGTAAATTAAAATCGGGAGAAATATCCGACGATTCTCGAAAACGAGAAAAACTTTTTGGAATGTAAATAACTAAAACATCGAACTCAAATCTGCGTGTTGCAAAATTATTTATACCGCGCTTAAGAAAATCAACAAATTCACTTGCCGGTTTTGCATTAAAATAAGAACCTGGATATGTTACACAAAGTGCCGTATTATATTCACTTGGAACAATCAATTCTCTGCGATATACAGTTGAAAACCCCTCATAATCTGGCAAAAACGCGTCTCTTTTAGGATGTGCTTGTATATTTAGGCTATTTAAGTGCTTTAGTATATCGGATAAAGTTTCTTTTGGCGACAGCACTGCTAACTTTATAGGCGAATGCGTTGTATTTTCTGAAACATAGGAACAATCAACGGGGCCATATTTCACTAATCCTCGCAATTGGTTTATTGAACTTTTCCCATCATCCGAATCAGAAAAACACATAATAGGCTCATCAAAAGAATACGCATTTAGTTCATCCCACTCTTTTCTTCTATTAAGACCACCACAACTGGTTGCAGGAGAGTGAAAAATGACTATCTTATCTTTATATTCAAAACATAAAGCTCCGTTTTTACGCAATAGCCCCTCCCAATATCTAAGCTTTTCATTATATCCTTGGTTGTATATTGTTGAGATTCGTTGATTAATTTGGTGCTGGTAATCTTGTTTAGACAACTTTTCTCCGTTGAGCTTGCTAACATGTACTGTGGGCAACAAACACAAATACAGTTGTGGAGAAACATACTCTATCGCAAATTCTACAGCCTCATATACTAATAATCCTTTTTCATTCTTTTTTGTATTAGGAAGATAGTAACGATTTTTTGCGTACCGAATAAATCCCCTTGATTTCAGATGCTGCTCAATCAAATCATAAAGCATTCCTACATATATTGAATTATGTCTCCTTAAAATATACTTTTCTACATCTTCCTCCAAAATATCCGATTTAATATGATTTGCAAACACCTTTCGCAAATCATCTACACGATCAAAAGAATATATGTGTCCTTTGAATAATGCGGCAATAATTTTCTCCTCGCCAACACATTCACGCAACTGTTCCCACTTCGTTATATCAGTTTTAAAAATCTTACACTTAGGAAATTGTGCAATGGAATACGCATTCAGTTTAATAAAGGAGCGTATAGGCGATTGTGTGAATATCATTGGTTTTCTCGCATTCATGCGAGTGCGCCATTGCTGATCAATTAACGCGCTAGACAATCCCGAGCATTTATAAGTATCATACAATAAATCATCAAAACCGTCTGTTTCAACAATTTCTGCAATCTTACCTTTTTCTCTAGCTTTTAAAATAAGATTCTCAACCCTTTGAGAAACATTTCCGTCCCTTATGACTGTCCAATACAAGCCTTTGGAAAGGAATGCCGGATCATCAATGTTATCCTCTATGAAATTCATAATTGAATTGTCATTGCCGGAATAACCTACAACAACGAGTCCTCTGCCCATCATAGATTGTTTCCAGTATTCATAAATCGCTTTTTCTAAAGCTTGCAACTCCTCATCCGTATTTTGGAGAGTGTCATATCGAAAATCACCATGTAATTTACATATGCAAGGGTGTTGAGGATTAAAATTTGGAATGCTCGTTGAGTTAGCAGAACTGCAAACTAACATATCCTTTTGTGGATCAATAATGTTTGTTGCGGTTTCTACTAAAGAATCGAAGTTTGTAGTCCATATATTTTTGATTTTATTTTTAGAAATCAACTCAGCAAGACATAAATACCCAAGAGATGGATTTTTATATGCTACTTGCTCATCTATAAATCTCTGTCTAGATATTGCAATAGGATAGCATTCCTGAAAATAGTAAGAGTATTCTTTGGGATCATTTTGGGGAGGATATGTTCCCTTTTTATCAAAATAATCTTGTAGCATATCTCTGATCGAAGGCAAATAGAGATCTTTATATTTTTCAACAGAAACACGATTCTCATTACAATATATCAACCGTTTAAAGTACCAAACCAGATCTCCTCCTGAAGGAATTCCTGAATTAATAGAAGCACCGGAGCCTAAAAAGAAATCTATCTCTCCGGGGCTCATAACGCTTATGCTTCTTTCCAATTGATCTTTTGTAATCATGTTTCTTCCCACCCATTTAAATTAATACTCCATTACAATGATCTACTTCATGCTGGATGACCTGCGCTGTCCAGCCGGTGTAGGTCTTAATTCGAGTTTGTAGATCCAAAGTCTGATACTTCACCTTGATAGATTTATAGCGTTTACACGGACGCGGACCACCGAGAAGAGACAGACATCCCTCCTCGGTGTTATACACACCGTCTTTTTTGACAATCTCGGGATTGAGCATCACGGTACATGTAGGTGCTCGTCCACTCTCGTCGAGAAAAGCGATAATGCGTTTCTTGACGCCAATCATATTAGTTGCCATACCAACACAGCTATCCTTGTGTGCCATAAGCGTATCAAGCAAGTCCTGCACGATAGGCAGATCTTCTTTTGTTGAGACCTCAGCCTTACCTGCAAGAAATATCGGGTCATAAATTAATTCTTTTATCATAACAACTTCACTTAAAGTCAGGAGGTGTCCCTTTTATCCTTCCTTTGGATAGTTTATTTTTACAAGAGTCACACTTTTTGTTGTGTCCTATTTTAGTCGAAGAATATTTACATTTATAGCACTGGGACACTACTCTCTTAATTTCCTGTCTGTAGCTATTTCTCTTAGCTATTAATTCCTCAACATTCAATGTGGCTATCATAACAACATCAGTTTCGCCGCCTTTAACCTGCAAAATATTCTTTGCTTCTGTCTTGTAGGGAGCCGTTATTCGAGAATCCCCATAAGCAGATGTGTTTGCTTGTACAACGAAACAATGCAAATCTCTCGCGGTTGACTCGACTATTGCAGAAAAATAATTAGTATCCTTATTCAACTGTGGAACGAACAGCAATTCTATTTTTGATTTCATGGTCGCACGCGATGTTATATCAGTAAATTCATAGCATAAAATTGTCGAATATGTATATTTTCCGTTACTAACTCTATAGTAGTAAGGAATCTCCTGATCACTGCATATATGCTTGATTCTACTAAGTTCAATTACCTCATCTGGAGCGTAGAAGTTCTTTTCCCTAAACAACATAAATCCGTTAACAAAGCGATGTCCGGTAACTGAAGGAACAAAGTTGCAAACCGTATTATAAGCTTGTCCGGCAACTGTTATATATTGCAGTCCGGTAATTATTGTTATATGATTTTTCAAGGCAAACATAGATATATCCAAAAGCCAAGGTAACGGGAAATAATACTCTGGAAATACTAAAATATCAACTTTTTCTTCTTTGGCAATATTTAAAATCTTAAACAAACGCACTTTGGCCTTTAGTGTCAAGGTTTTTTGAGGCTCTATGATCGCATTCAGAGCATCTTTAACAGAAATATTTGTGTTTACCAAAGCAACTTTAGGGTTGCTTGGACTACTATTTGTTAACCGTATATCAGCACAATTTGGATATCCCTTTGTGGATTCAAATACATATTCAGCCCTTGCATAATCTCCCAGTTGATTATAATCAATAAATTTGTTATGTATCAAACTAGGATCATCACCGTATCCTCGCCCATTAAACGAGTGCAGATAATCCGCAATATAAAACTCTACAGTGCTAATAAAACGAGGAGACCACTGCAATGCAAATTTATCTAATTCAAATGCTTTCGGAGAATTTTCAAAAAGTCTGGAAATGTTGATTTCTGTTAACGATACATCTGATATTGATGAATAATTGAGTAAAGGATATGCAACCATAGAATGATTTAACATGTTACTTTTTCTAAATAGTACAGCCAAATCTCGAACCCTTTTACTTCTGCCAAAAGAATAATTTAATGCTGTTGTTAAAGCGGTAGCTATGTCTAATTTTTCTTTTAAATCAATGATAAGACGTTTTAAAATTGTTCCTTTCTTCTTTTCTAACAGTTCATCGCTATCAAGCAACTCAAAATTGAGTTTTTTGATTTCCTCGCTTATTTTCATATACATTGATCTAGCTCTTACGCTCTCGCCACATAATAAGTAAAGCTCAAAAAGAGATCTCCAGCTATTAGAATATTCTACGCTTTGACTTCCTTGATAAAACTCTTCTATCTGCTCAAAATATTGGTTCATCACGTCATTGCTAACATGCGTGTTTTTCACCAATCTAAGCAACGCATTAACAAATCTTGTTGCATTGTAATTGTTATTACGCAAGAAACCTAATTCTCTTATTTTGTTACTAATATCGAGATTTTGAATGTTATATGCAGTATTTGTAAAAGACGAACTTAAAACATCCGTATCAGGTAGCAAATTAGCTTCACTACTATTCATGTGAATTGTTTCAGCATATATATCAAGCAGAATTGTCTTTTGGTTTTGTGGAAAAAAGAAACAGTTAACCTTATCCTTCTGTATGCGAATATTGCTATAGCCATAAAATTTTAAATCTTGTGCGCCGGATATTGCTACCAATCCTGTGTTAATTAAATACTTATTTATTACATCATCTGATGAAGTCTCATTGATAGTGTCTGTTTCCAAAACAATAAGTATATCATCGACATATCTGTTATAGTATTTCGGAGCAAGCACATTTACAATTTGACTATCAAATCCATATAAGTATATTTCTCTAAGCACAATCGCACTAGTTATACCTATTGGAAAAACACAATTATTTTTTTGTACTTTAACACCTTTTTTATATTTGACTATTAGTTTTGTATACGCATAATATATCTTTTTAATTATACTTGTTAAAAAAGAAAATTGTTCTAGACGGGAATCATTATTCAAAAGCTCGTCCAATTGGCTAAAATTAAAATCTACCGAATAATAAAAGCTTTTTAAATCCAAACACAACAAAAGTGAATCAGTATCAGGATGAATATTTTGAATGGTTTTGAACGCACCATTTCTCCACGAGGTGTATAAGCTGAAATATGGTTTGAATGCGCGATTGGATTTAAAATCTATGCCTTCTATCAAATCCTGAGAAGAAGTGTATAAACTCGGTTTAAACGCCGTAGCACCTGCATACTTTAAAATATCCGGACGGTCTGTAATTAATTTTCCCACAAGGATAGTCCAAAGAAAATCAACAATATATAACTCAATGGGCATATCTATGAAAAAGTTAATCTTGGAAATATTACATGAATGATCTACTGTTGCATTAATTATATTACTTTCCGGTAAAGATGATTTAAATCTTTTGGGGAGCACACAAAAATCGACATCTTCGATCAAATTATCAAAGAATAAAATATTCTCGTTCGATATATTTTGAGCGATATTTTCTAGTACATTGATAAAATTATCTCTATCGCTTTCCAAAATAGCTAGACGCTTTTTGGCAAAAGCCAAAGTTTTATCATAATACAAATATGCTTTTAGTTTCTTATATGCTCCCTGCACCATCGCTATTGCGTTTTCTCTGTTATTAAAAATACTGCTCATATTATCTCCCACTAGGTGCTAATTTTTTATGACAGTATAATCTTGAAAAACCTATTTATATCATTGATATCTTTCCAAGATTTTTCCACCCGCCGAATGTTAGTATATAAGGAATTATTATTCTTCCTATATCAGGGCAACCACTACCTCAGTCACATCAGAGATCAAACTCTCTCTTAAGTAGATCAACCAAATAGGAAGCCATTTCTTTATCCAACTGAATTGACTGACTGATTTTCCCTGGCTGTTCTCTATCGCTACGGCCATAGGTGTCGATTTGAATGTAATGCTCACCATAGCTGTCAAATGTCGAATATGTAGCGTACACTTTTTCATGTACTGTATTTCTTTCCTTTTGTAATTTTTCAATAGTTTTGATGTCTATTTGTGCCATTTCTTTATTCCTTTCTTATTCGCAAAGTTTATACCAAATTGCGAGTATTGTTTTTTCTTTTTCATCGCTTATTCTGAGACCTGTTGTACCTGAAAGCCGGAAATCTCCTGTCGGTACAATTGCTCCAATACGAGTTGCAATCGCTTGAAGTTCTGTCAATGGTAATGCTAAAAGCCCATCTCGCGTTTGAGATCCAGTAAGGCGAGTAGCATCGTTATGAATAAACAACTGCCATTTTTCCTTAAAAGGTTCGAGCGCTCTTGCGCCAAAATTTTTACGATTTGTTATATCCAAAATATCAACCGGCAATATGAAACAATCCCCGTTATTACTATCAACGCAAACAACAAAATCGCAATCGCTTCTTTCGATCCTTCGGGTTCTGTTTTCTGCATGACGATCAATCTGTGCGCCAGATCTGCCTCCTCGAGTGAGGTTATATGTACCAGACGAAGAGCCTTTAACCTCAACGCGGTAAAGAATATGTTCATAATCAAGCACCGCATCATAAGGCATATCGCGCCATACCTTGAAAAAGCAAAAGAAACCTGCCTTACTAGCTTTTCCTATGAAAACATTTTCATCTGCCGCACCATTAAGGCTTCTAAAAGTACCTTCCGCATCTAAACCAGTAATGTTTCTATTCCACATACGCTATTCCTCCATAAGCATTTCTTTGATTTTTGTAGCGAGTCTTGCAATTACAGGCACCGAAACTGTATTTCCAATTTGCTTATACGCATCATCGATGGTTATTGTATTCGGAAAGTAAAACTCTTTCGGAAAGCCCTGAAAGTCCAGACATTCTCTCAATGTCATCTTTCGTATTCCGTAATCGTCCCACACCACATGCACTCTATCTTTGTGTGTTCCCATATTGGCAGTAAGAGTCGGACACATTTGATTCTTTGTCCAGCGCACTTCTGTATCAGTTATTCTGTAAATTGCTTTGCGATCCTTCATATGTGCAACTAATCGATCATACATTTTACCTTCTGTGTAGTAATAAATATCGTGTTGCTTTACAGAGCGATTGATAATGTCGCTAGATTTCAAAGTAAGTTTCATCGGCTCGGGATATTGGTATAGACGATTTGATATATCTTCGCGAATTGCAACGATATAAATGCGCTTTCTTATTTGCGGAAGATTTCCGTAATCATTGGATGCAAGAACTCTATAATATACGGTGTATCCAAACTGCGCTAAACCGTTGAATATTACTAGAAAAGTTTTGCCGTCATCATGTTCCATTAAGTTCGGAACGTTTTCTAAGAAAACCACCTTCGGCCTTTTAGCATCAATAATTCTCGTTATCTCGAAAAACAAGTTTCCGTCTCGATCTTTAAATCCCTTTTGGAGCCCTGCAATCGAAAACGGTTGGCAAGGGAAACCTGCTGTCAACACATCACAGTCAGGAATATCAGAAGTTGCAATTCTTTTTATATCGCCTTCAATAAGATTGGTGTTTGGAAAGTTATGACGATATGTTCTGCAAGCGGCGGCATCCATTTCGTTCGCCCATACAATGTCAAATCCGGCTTGTATAAAACCAAGATCGATTCCACCTATTCCGCTAAACAGACTACAAACACTCGGCATAACATTCTCCAAATTCAACGGTTAAAAATCCAAAAGATATGTACCGTCCTCATACTTTCTGAAAGTAACATATGTCTTTCCGTAAAGCTCCAACATTTGCTTAGTAACATAACCACCTGCAGGAGCGCCAATTCTTTTACGAATCCATTCACCCAAGATTGCATTACTTTCTACACTGTGCAAGGCTTTGTTTCCTTGCTGTGCCATTCTCATATGGAAAGAACCAAAATCTTTGGTGATCACTTTAAACATCGGGCAGTTTTCATCATCGGGATTTTCTCTATCCGGAAAGAAGCCCGCCTTTTTATCTTTGTGATTATACGGAATATAGGCTTGATTTTGATCTCGCTTCGTTCCGTTTTTACGAATACCCCAGTTAATACCCGAGCCATATCCCGTATCACTGCCGTCCGCACGCAAAAGAGAAACATTCAGTGTGTCAATCGGTGTTTCCTTATCATAAACTAGATAATCTTTCTCAGAGTTATCAGGTTCAACAAAATTTTCTGCGGTATTGTTGATAACATTCTTTAACTTCTCAGAAGCAGACGGATCAAAACAATCAATTGTATCGGGCAAAAGATTCTTATAATAACAATAAGCCTCAAGAGAGTTACACATACTAACAGACTCTCTGCGCTTGTAAAAGGCATTCATGGTATAATTCAAAGAACCACAGAAGGCGATATAAGGCATATCACCTACATGCTCATCCGGATATGTCCAGATATACACTTTCGAATGCACTTCCGAGCCTTGGCAAATGTATCTGCACGAGATTTTGGGCATCCCTTTAGATGTGTTAAGAAATCGAATCATACGGCAGATATCTTCATGCTTTTTCTGAGAAAGGCTGGATTTGGTCATACCAAGTATGATTTCAACCGACAGACCTTTGATCAATCTGCTGTTCTTCATGCCTTCCGAAAGTTTTATCATATGGGTTGAGATTCTATCACAATCAGTAAATGCGGTAATAATCTTCAAAGAGGAACAAGGCTGCGAAAACTCTGTTCTCGCAGGTGTGTATAAAATGGGTTCATCAAAATCCGATGTGATAAATGTCGGAATACCAGTAATATCATCAATTTTTGGAATCATTCATCTTCCTCCAGATTGGCTTTGATCCAAGGATAATCAATCCCCGCGAAACTATTTAATACAGCGGTTATAACTACCTCGGATAATTTGCACGGTACGGCCATGCCGATTTGTTTTCTTACACTGCTATAGTTACCTACGAACTCATAATCGTCGGGAAAAGTTTGTATTCTTGCCCTCTCTCTATTTGTCAATTCTCGATCTGTCCAGTGATACATAAATGTGCCACCACCACCCGCAGCTGTTACAGTATAAGCAGGTTTATTGGGATCAAGTTTACGATAAATTTGACTGATCTTAGTTTTGGTGTGAATTCTTAATTCACTCGGGAAATCATCTCCCAGTCTTTCCTCTGCTTGCCACACATTTTCACCAGGATTAATATATGACAATCTTCTGACAACCTTATTAGCAAGTTTTCTTACTTCATTATTGTGAGCATTCTTTGGAATATTAGATAATGCAGTTCTCGCAGTTACATCGCACTTAGCATATACTGCAGGATCGGGGACTCTGTACTTCACCGATTCATCTTTGTGAATCCCAACAATGATCACCCTATGTCTTGTTTGCGGCACACCATATTCCTCGGCTTTATAGAGGTGAACATTCAATTTGTAACCAGCCTCACGCATATCATTTAGAATGATTTCAAAGTCACCTGAACCTGCCGAGCGTATTCCTGATACATTTTCCGCAACAAACCATTTTGGTTGATAAGCTTTAAGCACTTCAATACCATACCAGTATAGTTGCCCAAACTTCTCATTTTCAAAGCCTTGGTGCTTACCAACATTAGAGAAGCTGTTGCACGGGAACCCATAGCAGAAGGCCGTGATCTTTCCAAGTTTTTGAATATCCAATCCACGTACATCGCCGCAATGAACCGTTTCAGGAGATTCGGGGCAGATGTTTTTACGATATGTTTCACATGTATCCGCATCATAATCATTCGCCCAAGCATGCTCAATGGTGAAGGAGCCATCATCACTTTTTGCCCGCAGAGCACCGCACGCAATTCCACCAGGGCCGCAGAACAATTCGCCTAACTTAAATGTTTCCATTTCAGTTATCCTCCTTTTCGGATATGATTTCTACAATATCATCCATAGTACACTCAAGCGCGGTACAGATCTTTACGAGCACATCACTGGAGACTACTGCACCGTCTTTGCCCATCTTGGTGATGGTAGCGATGCTGATGCCGGCTTTTTCGGCAAGTTCTTTCTTTTTCATATCACGGTCGATTAAAAGCTTGAATAATTTTTTATAGCTCGCGGCCATTGTATTACACCTCATAAGTAATTATTGTCAGTGCATTGTATCACTGAAATTCATTATACCACATGCTTCGCCAAACATCAACTGTTTTCGGCATAAAAATACTGCGATATCATCATTTCTCAACTTTTTGTTGCAGGTTTTCTATTTCCTCCGAGCATTTTCGTAGTCCTATTTTTCTTTGTCTACTGCGGTGCAAATTTTGACTTGAATCAGGGGTTGTTCAGAGTTATAATAACCGTATAAAAAGCAATCGCCTCTCGAGTGATAACGAGCGGCGTGTATTGCGTATTATTCTGCAGAAATCCCTGTTGACCACATAACAGACCACCTACCGTTTCGGAGCATTCGGAAACAGTGGACTGGGGAGCGCCGAAGAGCACAGTTTTCCGAGCGGAAAGGGGCGGAAAAAGCTATTTTTAGCGGAAAGTGCCATCACAAATGCGTTTGGGAGCAAGTTCAAGCAGGTTCGACTCCTGTCATCCCGACCAAAAATCAGCCGAAAATGAGGTTTTTCGCCCCACTTTCGGCTGATTTTCTGCTTATGATCGGTATAGTTATTCTATTTGATATACTCGGCAAGACCATAGTCTTCGAGATATTTATAGAATGGCTCCATGTAGCGTGCTTTATTTTCTTCAAAATCTTTCCATGCCACTGATATGAGTCTATATGCTTCGGAAACGGACTTGTCGCACTCTTCAATATTACCAAGTTTTTTATAACAAGCAGCAATACATTGATGGAAAACCCAATGAAAAGTCTGCATACCGTCCCAAAGGTATTGATCTGCGGGATTATCATGGCAATCTGTCAAAAGAAATGTTGTGAGAACGCGAAGCCCCTTTTTATAGCACTTCAGCGCTTCCGGTATATAATCATCGGGAGTATAATTACGGAGCTTAACATCAGAATGTTGATTCATGAAAAACCATGCATCGCCTTCCTCCATACAAGCTATATATAAACCCTGCAAATGATGGCACCTTGAAAAGCATGCTCCATTCAGTTTGTCTTTTCCGGATAGTCTGAATGCAAATGCTTCGTCCCGAAGATTATACTCACGAGGAAGTGTTTTTAACACTTTTTTTGCTTCTTGGTATTCACCTTTTTTGAGATATGCTGCAGCTTGACTGTCTTTTACATTGCACACTTTAATAAAATCGGTGCTTTCTGTAATGATTTTCTGCGATAACTCTATCATTTCATCTAAATGAGAGATATCTTCTTTATCACGCAAAGTGTATTCATATCCATCCAAGAGAGCTACAAGTAAATCTTCATTTTCGGGATATTCTTGTAAAGCATCTTTTATAATTTTAATGTATTTTGCAGTATCATCAAATAAATATTTCATGGCATCATCAATAATCTTTTGGATCTTTACTTTCATCTCACGAACATCGTAATCAAACAGAATATCCATAGAAACCTCAAAATATCCTGCGATAATCGGTATTATTTCCACATCGGGATATGTTAGACCGCTCTCCCATTTGCTTACTGCTTGTGGGGAAACGGAAAGTACAGAAGCAAGCGATTCTTGAGTAATGCCTTTCTTTTTTCTGAGTTGCCGTATCTTATTGCCTATATTGATGTTAGTCATAAGGAACCTCCAAACTTAATTGTGATGCGCTTCACTGATCAAATTATATCATAAGAGTGGAGGTGGTTCAACAACGCTGTATTAGAGAAAAATCAACCTGTGGTTTAATTCCGCCTTTTTATTTTTTCTTCATTTTCTCATAGTCCGCTCTGTCCTGATTGCCGAGAGCGTCCTTGAACATGACCGTGCCGGTTTCGTCTTCGTCGAATGTGTATTCGACGGAGCCGTGCCAGCCGTCCGAAAGGGCATCTGCTTCATATCTGCGGAAAAGTCCGTCGTCGACAGGGAAGAACCCCTTGCCCGTGCCTTTGTATTCCGTAAGCTGCCATACGGCGCATTTGCCTTCATTACCGTAAGGATGCTCAAAGCGCACAATGCCGACGCCGTCCGCAAAGAGATATTCGCTTCTGCCGGAGAAATATCCCCACGCCTGAAAATCAAAGCTGACTCGCAGGCAGTTTTCAAATGTTCCGGCGGGAGTTATAACCGTTTCGCCGCTTTTGACATTGAAATTCTTTGTGACATCTTCGCCCGATTTTCTCTCATCGAAATGATAGCCGTCTTTCCATTTATCCGACCACAGACAGCCTGCCGCATCCTGCAAAATTGTAAAGAAGAAGCTGTAAAGCACCTTGTAGCCGACGCATTTCCTGCCGCAATCCGACATATCCTTCCATTCAAAGCTGTATTTGCGGCGGTCGTCACAACTGATTTTGCCGTCGGCTTTTTTTATCGCATCGTATTCAAAGAAATTCCATCTGCCTTTTTCCGTATAATTCGGATTTACGGTGGGATCGGTTTCAAAAATGCGGCGCATTACCTTGTTTGCTATGGCAGTGTGCAGCTTCTGACGCTTTGTTACGGCAAGCTCTTCGGCACGTTTCATCGCGCCGCTCACATCGCAAAGAATTTCGTCGTCGGATGTTATATTCTTGCAGTAACAGTACCTCGCTTCTGCCGTTTTGCCTTCCCATGTGTCGTAATAGCCTGTCACAGCCATAAAGTTCATGCTCGAAAGCGTCACAGAGCCGGCATCGCATGCGGTAACTTCAAAAATGTTTTCTCTTTCCGTTATTCCTGTAGCTTCGCGCTCGGCAAGCGCATATTCCCAGCGATTGCCCGTTTCAAAGGGGAGAAGTCCGCCTTTGCCGCCTGTCTTATATGATGAAAGCACCCATTCGTATGGGTTATCATGTCTTGTTACGATCTGGCGGACGATGCCGATTTCGTCGCAAAGCCAAGTTTCGCAATGAGTAAGTCCATAGCGTTCGCCATCGATAATATATACGGAGCAGTTTTCAAAATGCCCTGCCGGAGTATCGCACACGCCGTCGTTTTTCAGATATGTGAGCGTAATTTTTTCGTCCGACGACGTAACCGTGTCGCCTGTCTTCATGCTCTCATCAAGCATCAAACCGTCGCAGAGGGACATATTCCAGAAAAGAGCGCGCTCGGCAGAGTCTGCGCAATAGCCGTATCCGGGTTGCTGCCAGAAATATAACTTGCCATCGATTTTTTTATAAACCTCGCCCGAAACATCGGGATTGTAACGGATGACATCAGGATTTTTTTCGGCAGCGATAGAGCGCTTTTCTCCCTCGATGGCAGATTTTGCATTTGCATAATATACGTCCGAGGGCGTGAGGATATTCATCACCTGCTCATAGCAACGTATAGCTTCCTCGTATTCTCCCCTTTCGCGGTATTTATATCCGAGCCAGAACCATATATAAGCCAGCGTTTTCGGATAGCCGCCCTCGCGGTAATAAGGTATCTGCGTTTCACGCATGAATCTGATTCTTTCCTCGCCGGAATATTTGTTATATTCCTCGCATGCGACCGATATCATAACATCATCGTTGTGACCGTCCTCTGCGGATTTTTTGATTCTCTCAAAAGCCTCTTTATTCTTTTCGCCCGGAAGCCACCAATAGCCGCGCAGAAGAGTATCGGCGAGCATAGAACTTTTTTCTTTTGAATCTTCAAGTGCCTCGACATTTGCAAGAACGGCGCGATATTCTTCTTCGAAACCGGTCTTGTCGTTTTTGAGTTGCCACAGCTTGAGCGCCTCGACCTGACGCATGACGCGGGCAACGAGGCTTTCGTTTTCGTCGTATGTTTTCTCCATAATTCCGTAACCCTTTCTCAGTTGTTTTCTCCCCTCCGAAAGGCGCCACTTGACAGTCCCGACGGGAACGGACAGCATCTCCGCTATTTCCGCAACGGACTTTCCCTCGAAATAATGTAGGCTGACGGCTTCCCTTATTTTTTCGCTGAGCAAGCTTACCGCTTGACGGACGTCTTTAAGCTCGTCTTCGGCAAAAAGCTCATCCTCTTCGGCAGGCTCAAAGCCGTCAAGCGTGTCAAGGCTGATGTCCGGAATTGCCGCGCGATAATGCCTTTCAAGCGTTCTTGCGCAGTTTTTTGCAAACGAACAGACCCAAGAGCCGAATTTTGAACCGTCGCGAAGCTCACAGAGATTCATCCATGCGGAAACAAACGCGTCCTGAGATGCGTCCTCTGCGGAAAATTTGTTTTTTGTCACCTTATAAGCCGTCCCCATCACCGCGCGCTGATGACGGGTGACAAGCTCTTCATATGCGGTTCCGTCTCCGAGTAGCGTCAGCTCGACAAGAGTTTCGTCATTTCTGTTAAAATGTTCGTTCATAAAAGTTTCCTTTCGTTTTCAGGGGGTTCGCCTATAAGTGCATAAAAGGCGGGGAAAGGTTGGGTTACGATAATAATTTTTTTGACTGTAATCATATTATAAAGAAAAATCGGAACAAAAACAATAAATTTCGCTATTTTGCCGGGCAAAACGGCAGGGTTCAACGCAAATATTAAGGGCTGACCGCTGCAATTGTCTTCTGACTGCAATGACGTTTCAAACTCATAATATTTGTTACTTAGCCGGATATTATGGGAGGTGCAGCCAATTGAATACGAAAAAATACGGAAACCTATTGACAAATGCTGGGGGGGGGGGGTATAATGGATGAGTAGTATAATGCGTGGAAGAAGTATGTGTTTTCACAAAACGGTTTCGTAAGGGTTTAACGGGGGTTTTTCGAAAAGGTTAATTGCCATATACTTTTTCGGAGCAGAACCGTTTAAGAAAATCTGTAACAAGGAGAGCAGAAAAATGAAGAAAATTATTCATATGATAGCTGTATTTATTATGGTAACTGTATTTTTTGCGGCGGCGTGCGTTTGTGCCGAAGCGGCAAGCAAAGGTACGGGTGCGGCAACGGTATGCGAGCATAGCTTTACAAGGCAGAAGGCAACAGCGCAGTATCTCAAATGCGAGGCAAGCTGTACGACAAAGGCAGTATATTATTACAGCTGTGAATATTGTGGGAAGGCGGGCACGGAAACTTTTGAATATGGCAAGGAACTCGGTCATACACGCGGCAGCGAATGGATAACCACAGTGCTTTATCATTGGCGCGAATGTACCGTATGCCACGAAAGAATTGATACGATGTTCCACAGACCCGGTGCGGAAGCAACGGAAACAACTCCTCAGACCTGCGCCGTCTGCGGATATGTTATAAAGAAAGCGCTTGGCCATACGCATTCGTTCAAAAGAAAAAATACGGATATAAAGTATCTTAAATCTTTTGCAAACTGTCAGGCAAGGGCGGTATATTATTATTCATGCTCTTGTGGAAAACAAGGTACGGAAACCTTTGAGTACGGCGAAAAGCTCGATCACAGCTTCAAAACCGAATGGTCGAGCGGGGGAGGCAAGCATTGGCACGAGTGCTCTTACTGCGGAGAAAAGATAGAAACCGTTGAGTGGAAGACAGACAAACCGGCAACCGTGACGGAGGAGGGCTCAAGGCGTGAGGTGTGTACCGTATGCGGATATACAAAAGCCGCTGTTACCATCGGTAAGCTCGCACCGGCTGTTACATACGGGAACAACGGCAAGTGGAGCAAGGGAGATGCAATCGGACTTACTTTTAAGTCCAATGCGGCATATAAGGATTTTGTAAAGGTTCTTTTAGACGGTAGCACGATTCCCCAAGAAAGCTATTATAAGTACGATAATTATGAAGGCAATATCATCATTATGCTCAGCGCAAGCTATCTTGAAACTCTGACGGAGGGAAGGCACGTGCTTGCCATTCGCTCGGCGAGCGGCGATGCGACTGCAAATTTTACGATTGATGCAGGAACTGAATTCTCTTCAATTGATCCGATGGATATTTTGACGTGGATCGCTGTCGTAGCTATTGTTATTGGCGCCGGTGTAGCGGAAGTTGTCGTCATAAGAAAAAAGAAAAAGTGCAAACAGTAAAGATTGAAATACAAAAGTTTGGGCTGACTCCGGTCAGCCCTTAATTTTTCGTATTGATGCTATGAATTCATCATCTATAAAATATGTGTTTTTCATAGACAAAGCGTAAATGTTGTGATATAATACCTCCGTTGATTTCCGGAAAGAGCGGGGAGTCAAGACTATTGTATTTCGGAGATATGTGCTATGGTTTTATCTAAAAAGTATGGTTCGCTTCTGATATTTGTCAGCTGTTTTACATATTCGATTGCTTATCTTGGGCGGTTGTCGTATGCCGCAAATCTGACTGCTATCGCAGATGCGTATTCCGTAAGCAAGGAGTCGCTTGGGACGGTCAGCTCAATGCTGTTTTTTGCGTATGGCGGCGGTCAGATACTTCACTTCTTTCTTGCAAAATATTATCCGCCGCGTCTTACCGTTTTTCTGGGAATGGGTATGACGGCGGCATGTAATCTTCTTCTTGCGCTTTCCTCCGATATTGCGTCGATGCGTATTATCTGGCTTGTAAACGGATTGGTGCAGAGTTTCTTCTGGTGCAATATTTGTAATGTGATTGCAAAATACCTGGCTTCTTCACAGCTGAGGACATGGATAATGTTCGGCGGATTTTCATTTTGCTTCGGCACGTTTGGAGTATATGGGCTTTCCGCTTTATTTGTTTCCGTAAATTATAAGATAACGTTTTATATAATTGCAGCTCTTTCGGTTTTGGCGGGCATACTTTGGTTTGTTTCGCTCGGATTTTTTGAAAAAGCGCCGAAGGTCTGCGATACTGAGCAAACAACCGAAAAAACGCAGACAGTAAAAGGCTTTTATCGCGGAACGGTTCTTGTGATTATTGGATTTGTGGCACTTTCCGCTATCGGTAATTCATTTATCCGCGACGGAGTTATCACATGGCTTCCCACAATTCTAAAAACGGATTTCGGTTTTGGTGATTCGTCGGCGGTGCTGATAACTATGGGGCTTTCGCTTCTTTCGTGTGCCGGTATTTTTGCGGCACGAATTCTTTCACGTGTTTTGCAAAGCAGACTTACCGCAATATCCATAGTGTTTACCGTGCTTGCTATTTTCTTGGGCGGAGGCATTTTGTCGTATAAAAAGTCGGCTGTTGTGCCGTTTATCTTGTGCTTTATTGTTATTATCTGTGCTATTTATTGTAACGGTAACTTTATTACAAGCGTAATTCCTTTCGGCATAAGAAAATTCGGCAATGTCGGCGGACTTTCGGCATTGCTTGATGCATTTTGCTATGTTGGATCTACCGCCGCAACGACAGTTTTCGGCGCGGTAGCCGATAAAAACGGCTGGAGCGCGGTATTGATCCTTATTACAATCGTATCCGCCGTATCTGCGGTAGTCTGTTTTATAGGCTCTCTTGTGGCGCGACGCAACGAGACAACAAAACAGATATTCTGAAAAATAAAAGGCTGACCTCAAGGTCAGCCTTTGTTTTTTGTCTCTTCAAACGTGTTTTGCAATTTATCGCAAAGCATAAACTGTTCGTCTCTCCTGTCAAGGCGGCGATATTTGTATTCGTCATCGCCACACCCTTGAAGCACAATCACATCATCGGTATATCGTTTTATTGTCCACGCAAGACCTCGTTGGGTCATGGTGCATTTTCCAGGCTCGCATTGCTCAGTTGGTATTTCGATATTTTTCGCTTCATATGAAAAATCACATGAGAATCGGCAATATTTTTCGCTGTTGTCCTTGTAATTGCGTATTCTGAAATACTGCCCGCCGGAAAATAACCCGATGTCAAATACAATGTTGTATGACGCGCCGCAATATATATTGGTATCCTCCGGTCTTACAGAAAAAATGTACTCTGTTTTACCCGTGCAAAGATAAAAATTGAACCAATCTACGCTCGCCCGGTAGCTGTCCGCCATTCTCCAAAGTGTCAGGCATTTGGGAATCCCCGCTTCCTTTACTTTGGGGAGCGGTTTTCCGCTGTGATCGACATAAAATTTTTCAAGGCGTCGCATGGTTCGCACCGCACTTGTGTCATAAGTTTCCCCGAGCATTGTGCCAAATCGGTCGCAGTTTGAAATTACGGTATCGCTGCCTTTGAGAAAGTAAGCATATTCCGTTATGTTTTCCGCTTGATTGCGCTCGCAAACCGCGACCAAGCGTTTTTTACTTTCGTAACCGGTATACAGCTTAGTCCCCAATATGCTTTTGTCGGGTGAACAATAATATTTCAGCGCATATTTTTCAGTTTCGACAATCTCGGCATTTGACGAACGATATACGCCGCAGGCAAACACTTCTGTTTCGGTATCAAACGTGCTGATCCCGTCCTTGAGAATAGAGTCGGTTGTTACAGAAAACAATTTGCTGATGAGTACGATTTTTGCAAGTTCCGGATATGATTGATCGAGCTCCCACCGTGAAACTGTCTGTCTTGTCGTTCCGAGCTTATCGCCGAATTCTTCCTGCGAAAGTCCAAGCTCCAGACGTATTTGTTGAATTCTTTGCCCCATTGTCATAGCATTATACCTCCTGTATGGTGTGATATAATTATACCAGCTCTGTCTATTGTTTGTCTACCAAACGGGCATGGAAGTTTGTCACGCGCCGCGTGACGATGACTTTCGCCAATTATATCATTTCATTCGTTTCTTTTCAAGACGTATGTCAGCAGTCAAAACATCAAAATATTCAATTTGGTTTTTTGCCTTTCTTGCTACGATGATCAATTCGAATAATATGAAGAAACCGTACATATCTTTTTGTTCAAAATAAACATTGCCGACAAAACCATATATGCGGCAATGCCGCAATGTCCGCAGATAATATATCCGTTCCCGCGCATATGATTGTCCGTTTGGTATTCGATGATTCGATTTTCCGTAAATAAAAGGAGCAATTCGTTCAGACGGGGAAGAGCAATACCGGATTTTTCGATAAGATCGCTCTTGGATGTGGGCGCATCACATTCCAGTGACAAAATCAATTTTTGTCCGTCCTCGCTGCAAAGTTCTTTCATGATATCGATCGTCTCGACATCAAAAACCGAAAGCTTTTTGATAAGCTCCGATTGAATAACGCAAACGATGCCTTCATCGTCCCATATTTTCGTGCCGAACGAACCGATAATGCGAAGATTTCCGCGTTTTTTGTCCTCTTCCTGTCTTTTGCGATCGCCTACTTCTGCAAAATAGATTCCTTTCCACATTTTCAATAAGTCCTCACCAAGCTCACGATGAAGATTGTTTGTGTAGCCTGCCGCATTTGATTTTGCCCAGATAAATTCGGTGCCGAGCTGTTCAATTCTTTCGGCTACGGCATTGATGTCGCTGCTTGATTCGGTTTCGAGAAGAATATCTGCAGAAATTCCATATATGTCGCTTATCGATTTCAGATTAAAACAATCCGGCAGACAATCGCCCGATTCCCATTTTGATATTGCTTGCGGAGATATGCCTATTTTTTCGGCAACCTCTTCTTGCGTCATACCGATTCTTTTTCTGTGATTGCGAAGTTTTTCACCAAATAATTTTTGATCCAACATATTTTTATCCTTTCGGCTTTTCTCGGATGGCCACCCTGTAATCAAATTATGCCACATTATTTTTCAACTTGCAATAGTATTCTTGTTGAGAACTCTGCGGTAATTTCTACTGCAAGTTGAATTCTTGGGATCGTGGCGGATGACGATGAATGCAGAGCCGCACCTTTTCGGGGCTTGGGATAAATGTCAGCCTTTGTTTTTTGCATTTAACTACGAAAGTTTTTCATCTTATGTTAACAGTGCATTTGCTTTTGATATATCCTTTTTTGCTAAATATATTTTTTGTATTTTTTGTATTTGATGTTATAGGAGTATCATCATATCTTACTTTTATTATATTTACCGTTGTATAAAGAGTACCTGTCTTTGCATTAAGAGGTCCTATAACTCCCGCAACGGTACCGCAGCTACTCACTCTCAGAACATTGTTCTTTGTATAAGCACAAATCTTTGTGTTTTTGATATTACAGTTTTCAATGTTTACCGTTCCCGAATATATGTAGGCCGCGATGCCTCCGGCATACGGTACTTCCAAATCGGTATATGCGTTTACCGTCAGGTTTTGGATTTTCAAATTCTTTATTGTTCCGCTCTTGGCGTAGCCGACTATCCCGCCTACGTTGCAATATCCGCTGACGTTTCCGGTTATGCTGCAGTCCGATATCTCTCCACCGTCAAGACAGCCCACAACTCCGCCTATGTATGTGTTTTTGAACACAGAGCCACGGTATTTCATATCAAGCTCAAAGTTTACATTCTTTATGCTTGCTCCTTCGGAAAGCAGTCCTACAAAACCATAGCTCACAATGTCGGACCGTACTTTCGGTCTGCGCGGATCATAAGTCATGTAATCCGATACGACAGCCCCGTTCATCCCTTTTATGGTCGTCTCTTTCGGTTGGTATTCCATTATTATCTTGTTTTCCTCTCCTATCATTTTTCCCGAAAAAGAAACAATCGGAGTGAATTCTTCTCCTCGAAGGTCTATCTCGCCTTTCAGCACGATGGTCTTGCCTGAAAAATCCATTCCGCATTTTGACAGCACCGACAGAGCTGTCATCTGATCTGCTGCCTGCTTTTTATCTTCGCCTATTATCATTGTTTGTTTATTGTCATACCACGAATAATCGCCTTTGATCTCGCCGTCCGTTATATATCTTCCGGTTATCTGTGAAATGTCTTCTTCGGTGAATGGACTGTTCGTTTCTTTTATTGCTTCATTTATTATATATACCGCCTCCGTCGGATTCATTTTTGTTTGTCCGTTCACGGATGCTATTACATATTTGCTTATTATTTCTCCCAATGTGTTTTCGAACATTTCGTCAGCACGTTTATCTTTGCCGTGTTCCTCTGTAATTTGCGCAACTTCGGATATTGTTTCTTCTTCAAGCTCATCAACTGACAACCAGTCATCGCTGTTTATATGCAGTATATCTTCAAGCATTAATTCCTCTTTCCTTTGCTTCATTTCCTGCATAACTGCCGATTCTTTTGCTGCTTTTATGACTTTTGTAAACGTTACTATGCTTACGCTTGCGAGGATGATTACTACTGCCATTACTATGGAAAGCTCTACAAGTGTGAATCCTTTCTTTTTTGCGCAGAGTGACATGCCGGTATTGCTCCTTTCGGTTTTTCTTATTTTATTTATATATTTTCGACAAAATACATCATTATTTTACAATTTTAGTCTTTTGTTTGTCAATAGTTTCGATACAACCCGTTAACAATTCATTTATTGCTTATAAAAAAACATTTGTTATTTTGTGCTATATTAACAATTGCAGTTAAAAAAATCCCTTGCGTAAGTCACACGGATTTACACAAGGGATTTTTCTTTGATGTTGGTTGCAAATATATTTGACGATGACAGCCACAACTGAACAATAAACAACTTGTGAAGATATCTTTTCTGAGAAGTTTACGAAAATAATATTTTTTTCAAAAAAATTGTGATTTTTTCTACAATGTATGATACAATTATAAAAGTGCGTTGATTATACAGATGTTTAACCGCATTAATCCAAAGAAAGGATGTCGCAATTATGGAAAATCTTTTGCAGGATATATCATTTGAAAGCACTTACATGAAATACTGCAATATGCTTATTTCAAATTGCTGCTATATGGGTGCGAAAAATCGGTATGATGCGGAAGAAATAGTTGACGACGTCTTTGCGCTGCTGTACATTAAGTGGAATTCTCTCGAAAGCCATGCGGAGTCAGTAGTTCTGAAATGGCTGAACATTACGCTCAGAAATGTTACATACAGCTATGTGCGCGGAAAAAACAAACAAGCTAGAATGCTTGCCGAAGCGGAAAGGGAAGCATCTATTCTGCGCGCCGAAAAGAAATCGGCTTGTTCCGATGAGGAATACAATAGGCTTCTTGAAAAGCTCTATGCAGAAATGAACGAAGCCGAGATGTTTTTTTTTGACTGTATTATAAACAATGATATGACGCTGAAAGATGTTTCAATACTGACGGAAGAAAACGTAAATACGGTGAAATCAAGGTGGTTGAGACTGAGAAAAAAGCTTGAAAAACGGCATTTTAAGAAAAAATAAAAATTTTTCAAAAAAATTTTCAAAAATATGCACCCAAAGTGCGATTTTTGACACTTATATTATAGAAATGTTTTTTCAAACAAAAATAACCTTTAATATTAAGGAGGTAGTGCAGAAATGATCAGCAGCGAAGATCGCAGGCGAGAACTTTCAAGGCGACTTGAAAAAGAATGTAAAAAGCCTGTCGGTGAAGCCGATGACGATGCTATTTTATCTCTTGCGGAAGAGATAGATTCGCTTGTGCCACCGGAGCAGAAGTTTACGGAAGCGGAGCTTGAAAAAAAGCTTGCCGATGTGAAGCTGAAAGGCAATCGGTTTATAGAAAGCAGCACCAGAGCACAAGCTGCAAGCAGAAGCCGCGCGCCGATGAGCATAAAATGGAAGATTACCATTGTGCTTGTTGCCGTGTTTGTAATGATAATGTCGGTAGCTACCTGTGCAGACTTGTCTGACAAGGAAGCAAAAGATCGCATCTCCTCAATAATGACGGCAAATATTACGGTAACGCCGTCGTTCAACCGATGCAAATCATATAAAAACATAGAAGATCTGGTTGAAGAAAAGCAGATAAGCATACTTTATCCTTCGACTCTTCCGAATGGTGAAGAGCTTACGTTGGCTACATACTCCAAAGAAAACAACAGCGATAACTATGACGTTATATTGACTTACAAAAAATACATATATGGTTATTATATAAAAACGAGAATGGAATATGGCGACGACAAGCCGTTTCCCGGAGATATGAATGTTTGCGTAAACGGAATAGACATAAATCTTTGGACGATTTCGGATGGCAGTTGCCAGGCATATTGGCATTACAACGGATATGAATATTATATGGGTTGTACAAGTCCGGAAATTATGATGGAACTGCTTGAAGGCTTGCGCGAGATAGGACCAAGTAACTAAAATATAAGGAGGCTATATATTATCATGAAGAAAATTGTTGCAATGGCCGTTGCTTTTGCGATGGCGCTTTCAATGAGTGTGTTTGCGGTTTCCGCAAATGGTGACGGGGTGTATGAATACAGAACAGGCAACGTTACCATAGTTTTTGGCGAGGATACCGAGCTTACGGCAGAGCAGAGACAGAGCATAATAAACGCTGTCGCCGCAGAAAACAACTCATCTGCTACAGCACGGAAGAACATTATCTGCTCGGTTTTCGGTCATAAATATGATGACGAAGGCTATAATATGACGTTCATTATCCACGAGGCGCGAGAAAAAGACCCGAGATGCGACGAGCAGATTCGCCAAATCAGGACATGCTCGCGTTGTGATCAGCTTACAACTACTGTAATTTACAGCAAAGCTATCAGTTGTTGTCCCGAAAAATAAAGCACAATACACAGCAAAACCCCGCCGAAACCGGCGGGGTTTTGCTTATATAAGTTCCGAAATTGCGGAAATTAAAGCGGAATAGCGTTTTTCAACTTCGGCGAGCATTTCTTCGCAGCCTTCGCAATTCATTGTACGCAGTTTTTCCGTAAGGGGATTGACAGCGTCGTACAGGTTTTGAAATCCCAAATTGAGGCACACGCCTTTGAGCGTATGCGCCGCGCGGAATGAACGTTCGGCGTCGGCACAGGCAAGCGCCGAGCGAAGCTCCGCCATGCTTTTATCGTTTACAAATTTGTAAATGAAGCGTTTTACAAGCTCTTCCGAACCGAATCTTTTGAGTTCGTCCTGCCAGTCTCCGCCTACTTTAAGGTAAAATTCTTCTGTGGTCATGTTGGTTCTCCTGCTTGTTTTATTGCTCTGAGAATTGCTCTTTTGTCAGTCTGTCGGTTATGAGCGTAACCGACCTGCGCTGTTTTGAATAAAGCTTTATTATATTTGCCGCGCGGTGCGTATATTATCGCGTTCAAATGGTTTGACTATGCAATCAGACGCGCCGAGCTCATACGCAAGATCCACAATTTTTCAAATGTTTCATTATCGCGCATAACAGTGCTTATGGTTGCCGAAACCTTAAGGAGCGGATATTCGGGAATACGCAGTGAATGATTTTTCTTTATTGTATCTATAACCACATAAATCTTGCTTCCGACAGGATCAAATCTCACAATTTCGGACTTTTCCGAGATAACTTTTTCTATATTACAAATGCTGGGGGGCGTTATGTGCCGAATTCCCAAAATATGTACGAACCTGTTTGCTGTCGTAACTTGCGTCAGTGCCGTAGTTTATTCCAAAACCCGTACTGAGGTGAATATTTTCTCGTATGCTTCAACATATGACTGTAGCTTCGACGAAAATCTTTTATATTGCTAATATACTATCCAATTTGTAGATAGTTGTTATATTATAACATGAAAAATGTCGGCTTGCAATATATAATTGCAAAAAATGCATTATTAAGCAAAAATACAAATTTCAATTTGTTTTCGGAAGCGCGAACATTGCGGGGCGACAGCTGTTTTTCAATAGTAAAGATGTAATAAAAAAAGGGAATAAATTTCCGTTATATTATTGAAGTTTTAATTAAAATGATATATAATGTATTTGAATAAATGTTTGAAATGGGGTGAGAAACTTGAACGGTGATATGATATCGGGAGAACTCGCCCCGTATTTTTTCTGTCAAGGTACAAATTTTCACAGTTATGAATGGCTCGGCTGCCACTCCGAAAAAACGTCGGACGGTTTTGAATTCACGTTCCGCGTATGGGCGCCGAAAGCGGAAAAAGTATATGTAACGGGCGATTTCAACTCTTGGGATGAGTCGCTTCCGATGAAAAAGGACGAAAAAAGCGGCGTATGGACTGCGATATATAAATCCGTCCGCGATCTTGACGGTAGCAGATACAAATATAAGGTAGTATCAAAAACCCGCACGGCAATGAAAGCCGATCCGTATGCGTTTTATTCGGAAACGCTGGCAAATACAGCGTCTGTAATTCACACCGTGAAGGCAAAATGGAGCGATTCGAGGTGGCTTTCGGGCAGGGGAAAACCGTTTGAAGGCAAGCATTTTTACTCTGCACCGATGAACATTTACGAAATGCACTTGGGTTCGTGGAGAACGCGCGACGGCGAATCGAACACGGACGGAAAGCATTATCTTAATTATCGCGAAATAGCGGACGAGCTTGTTCCTTATGTGCTTGACATGGGCTATACGCACGTCGAGCTTATGCCGATAGCCGAGCATCCGTACGACGGTTCGTGGGGATATCAGATATGCGGATATTACGCTCCGACTTCGCGCTTCGGCACTCCGGAGGACTTTATATATTTTGTAAACAAGCTTCATAAGGTCGGCATCGGTGTGATACTTGATTGGGTTCCCGCACATTTTCCGAAGGACGAGCACGGACTTTTCGAGTTTGACGGATATCCGCTTTATGAATATCAGGGCAAAGACAGGATGGAGCATAAATCGTGGGGAACGCGATGCTTTGACGTCGGCAGACCCGAAGTGCAGTCGTTCCTTATATCAAACGCTTTGTTCTGGATGAGAAATTATCACATAGACGGACTCCGCATAGACGCGGTTGCGTCAATGCTTTATCTTGACTATGATCGGGCTCCCGGAGAATGGATCCCGAATAAAGACGGCGGAAATCACAATTATGAGGCGATGGCGTTCTTCAAAAAACTGAATACCGCCGTGTTCGCGGAATTTCCTTACGCTTTGATGATAGCGGAGGAATCCACCGCCTGGCCTATGGTGACAAAGCCTGTTTCGGATGGCGGACTCGGGTTTAATTTCAAATGGAATATGGGTTGGGCAAACGATATGTTCGAGTATGTTTCGACCGATCCGTTTTTCAGAAAATATGTGCATAACAAGCTCACTTTCCCGCTTATGTATGCGTTTTCGGAAAATTATATTCTTCCCGTATCGCACGACGAAGTCGTTCACGGAAAGAAATCGCTTCTGGACAAGATGTTCGGCGAATATGACGACAAATTCGCGTGTATGAGAGCGTTTCTTATGTATATGATGACGCTTCCGGGTAAAAAGCTTATGTTTATGGGCTGTGAGTATGCTCCGTTCCGCGAATGGGACTATGAGAATCAGCTTGAATGGTTTATGCTTGATTATCCTCGTCACGCTCAGATGAAGGATTATGTCCGGACGCTCAATCATTTTTATCTTGAACACGGTCAGCTCTGGGAGATAGACGATGGCTGGGACGGCTTTGAATGGATCGATCCCGACCGATGCGAGGACAACACTCTTTCTTATATAAGAAAATCGCAGGACGGGGAGGAGCTTATCATTCTGCTCAATTTTGCTCCTTGCAGACGGGAAGGGTACAAGCTCCGCGTAAAGAGCAAAGGAAGCTATTCCGTGCTTGTAAATTCAGATCAGGCACGCTTCGGCGGAAGCGGAAGCGAAATAAAAACAATGAAATCAAAAGCTCACCGTGAAGGTGGCAAGTGGGTTCACGAAATAAGTGTGGCTCTGCCGTCTTACGGCGCACTGATAATAAAAAAGAAATAGACTTGGGAGGTAAGGCATCATGTTCAAAAAGAAAGAATGTATCGCTATGCTTCTGGCCGGCGGTCAGGGCAGCAGACTCTACACTCTCACGGAAAAGACGGCAAAGCCCGCCGTTCCGTTCGGAGGAAAGTACCGCATTATCGATTTTCCTATGTCAAACTGTATAAACTCCGGAATAGACACTGTCGGCGTGCTTACACAGTATCAGCCGCTTGTACTTAACGAGTATATCGGAAACGGTGAACCGTGGGATCTCGACAGGGTACACGGAGGAGTTATGGTTCTTCCGCCGTATCAGGGAAAGGGTGGTGCGGCATGGTACAAAGGTACGGCGAACGCCATATTCCAGAATCTTCAGTATATAGACAGATATAATCCCGAATATGTGCTTGTTCTCTCCGGCGACCACATATATAAAATGGACTATTCCAAGATGCTTGCCGACCACAAAAAGAACGATGCCGATTGTACGATAGCCGTTCTGCCTGTGCCGATTGAGCAGGCAAGCCGCTTTGGAATACTCAACACCGACGAGGCAAACAGAATAGTTGAGTTTGAAGAAAAGCCTGCGCATCCGAAGAGCAATAAAGCTTCAATGGGAATATATATTTTTAATTATAAGCTTCTCAAAAAGTACCTTATTGAGGATGACGCCGATCCGAATTCTCATAATGACTTCGGAAAGAATATCATCCCGAAGATGCTCGGCGACGGTATGAAAATGTACGCATATCTGTTTGAAGGTTATTGGAAAGACGTCGGTACTGTGCAGAGCCTTTGGGAAGCGAATATGGATCTTCTCGGCAGAAGACCGAAGTTCAATCTTTATGACAGAAGCTGGAGAATATTCTTCCGTCACAATGCAAATCCGCCTCAGAGAATAGGCGAAAAGGCTGAGCTTATAAATTCGATGGTAACAGAGGGCTGCGATATAAACGGTACGGTTGAAAACTCTGTGCTTTCGGGCGATGTTAAGGTTGAAGAGGGCGCCGTGATCAGGAACTCCGTTATCATGAGCGGAGTCAGAATATGCAAGGGTGCAAAAGTAGAATATTCAATAATCGACCATGACACCGTGATAGGCGAAGACGCATGCGTCGGCGAGGAAAAAAGAGAAGGCGAATCCCCTCTTGTAATAGGGGCAGAGCTTTGTATAGAAGCCGGAAGCGTTATCGGCGGCGGACTTATGGTAGATGGGGAATATCTTGAAAAAGCGAAAGGAGCGGAAATAAAATGACGGCTACCGGAATTATTTTTTCAAACATACATGACAGCAACCTTTTTGAGCTGACGCACAGACGCTCGGTGGCTTCGGTTCCTTTCGGATGCAGATACCGTCTTATAGACTTTGCGCTCTCGAATATGGTCAACTCCAATATCGGCGATATAAAAATAATAACTCACTATAATTATCATTCGCTTATGGATCATATCGGCACGGGTAAGGACTGGGATCTTGCGCGCAGAAGCGGCGGTGTAAAATTTCTTACACCGTTTATAACCGCATACGCAAACAATGTAAACGAGCTTTACACAACCCGTCTTGAAGCGCTCAAAAGTGTAAACTATTCAATATCTTGTCTTACAAGCGATTACGTTGTACTTACCGACTGCAATGTTATCTGCAATATAAATTTCGGCGATATGATAAACGACCATATATCTCACAACGCAGATATAACGGTTGCCATAAAGAAAATGCACGTCACTCCGGAAATGCAGGGAAGCGTATCGATAATATCATCCGATGAAAACGGGAGAATGACTGACTACCAGGCTCATCCTTCGGATTTTGACGGCGAAGCGGACGTGAATCTCAACATAATGGTTATCAACCGCAGATATCTTCAGGAAATAGTTATGGACTCCATAGCTCACGGATATTCAAGCTTTTCGCGCGATATATTCCAGCGTAACTTAAAACACAGAAACTACCGTGTTTATCGCTATGACGGTCATTTTGAGGGAATTGATTCATTCCTCGATTATTTCAATACGAATATGCGTCTTATAAAGGACAAGGAGCTTTATGCCGAGCTTTTTGAAACCGAAAACAGACCAATATATACAAAAGTACGCAACTCCGCGCCGACGTATTACGGAAACCATTCGTTTGTACGTAATTCGCTCATAGCGGATGGTTGCATTATAGAAGGCTCGGTTGAAAACAGTATACTTTTCAGAGGTGTTAAGGTAGGAAGAGACACTGTCGTAATGAATTCGATACTCTTCCAGGATACATTTACCGGAGAAAACGTTACGCTTCAGTACGTTGTGACCGATAAAAACGTTGTTGTCCGCGACGGGGTGAGCATATCCGGTCATCTTACGATGCCCGTTTATATTGACAAAGGCAAAATGCTTTGATAACCACAGGAGGTTTTATGAGATCTGTATTATTTGCAGGAAGCGAAGCGCTTCCTTTTGCGGCAACCGGCGGACTCGGCGACGTTATGGGATCGCTTCCCGCAGCGGTCAAAGCCGCTCATCCGGAGATAGACGTTCGTGCCGTTATGCCCCTTTATTCAAAGGTCGGACGTCAGTATCGCGATATGATGAAATTTGAAAAAAGCATCACGGTGACGCTTGCGTGGAGAAGACTTTACTGCGGCATATTTTCGCTTGAAAAAGACGGAGTAAAGTGGTACTTCCTTGATAACGAATATTATTTTCTTCGGGACAGAATATACGGCGAGTTTGACGACGGCGAAAGATTTGCGTTTTTCTCCGTAGCGGTGCTTGAGCTTATGGGCGCTGAAGATTTCTTCCCGGATGTGCTTCACTGTAACGATTGGCAGACAGCGCTTGCCGTAATACTTCTGAAAGGAAGATATAATTCATACTACGGGTATTCCGGCATTAAAGCAATCTACACCATACACAATATAGACTATCAGGGCGAATACGGAATGGAGATACTCGGCGACGTTTTCTCACTTTCCGAAGCAGAGCGCGGAATAGTTGAATATAACGGCAATATAAACCTCACGAAAGGAGCACTTGTCTGCGCCGACTTTGTAACGACTGTAAGCCCGCGTTACGCAAAGGAAATTCAGGAGGATTATTTTGCTCACGGACTTCAATTTGCCACAAGAATGTACAGCGGCAAGATAGACGGCATAATAAACGGAATAGACCTTGCAACAAACGACCCGAAAACCGATCCGGATATACCGGCAAATTACTCGTGGAGGTCGCTTGCGGGAAAGGCGGTATGCAAAGCCGAAATGCAGAAGACGGCGGGACTGAACGAAGATCCGGACGTTCCCGTTGTCGCAATGATATCGCGACTTGCCGAGCATAAGGGCTTTGACATTGTCAAATTCGGCATAGACGGAATAATGCAGAACAATAATATTCAGTTTATACTGCTTGGAACGGGAGACAGTGAGACCGAACAGTTCTTCCGCGATTTTGCGGCGAGGTATCCCGGCAGGGCTGCGGCGCTTATAAAGTATGACCGCAGGCTTTCAAAGCAGATATATGCGGGAGCGGACATATTCCTTATGCCGTCAAAGAGCGAGGCGTGCGGTCTTGCACAGATGATAGCCTCACGCTACGGCACGGTGCCCGTTGTCCACGAGGTGGGCGGACTTTATGATACGATAAAGCCTTACGGCGCAGGCGGAAACGGCTTTACGTTTGCGGCATATAATGCCGATGATATGGGAAACGTTATTTATCAGGCGACGGAGCTTTATAAAGACAAAGAAGCATGGAAAAAGCTCGTGCGTAAGATAATGCGTATAGATTTTTCGTGGAAGGCTTCGGCTGAGAAATATGTCGGGCTTTACGAAAAAGTTATAAATCAATAAAAGGCAAAAAGGGAAAAATTTAAATGGGAAAAACTAATACTACCACAAAAGCAGACATAAAAACGTTGCTCTCCGAAAAGCTCTCGCGTCACTTCGGTGCCGTAGCGGAGGACGCAACGAAAGCGCAGATCTACAAGGCTGTTATAATGAGCGTTCGTGACGCGCTTACAGAAAAACGCGCAAAATTTAAGCACGCAGTAAAGGCTCAGCAGAAAAAACGCGTTTATTATATGAGCATGGAATTCCTTATAGGAAGATCGCTTAAAAACAATCTTCTCAATATGGGACTTGAAAAGCAGTACAGAGGCGCTCTGCGCGATATGGGCTTCGATCTTGATGAAATATATGAGATGGAGCCGGACCCGGGACTCGGAAACGGAGGACTCGGAAGACTTGCAGCATGCTTTATGGATTCGCTCACGACGGGGAACTATCCCGCAACGGGCTTTTCCATATGCTATGAATACGGTCTTTTCCGCCAGAAGATAATAGACGGAAATCAGGTTGAAACGCCCGACACATGGATGCAGAACGGCTCGACATGGCTTGTTCCGAGAACGGACAAAACTTTCCCTGTACGTTTCGGAGGCAAGGTAAGCGAAAAATGGGAAAACGGCAGGCTTGAAATAGTTTATACGGATTATGACGAGGTTGAAGCCGTTCCTTACGATATGATGATATCCGGCTCCGATTGCGACGCCGTAAGCAACCTTCGTCTCTGGAAGGCAAGCGACATGAGAAACTTCAATATGAAGCTTTTCACGCAGGGACAGTATATGCAGGCGGTTGAAGAAAACACAAGCGCCGAAACGCTTTCAAGAGTGCTTTATCCTTCCGACGATCATACCGAAGGCAAGCTTCTTCGTCTCAGCCAGCAGTATTTTCTTGTTTCTGCATCGCTTCAGAATATTCTTTCCGATCATATCGCCGTTTACGGAACGCTTTCAAATCTTCCCGATAAGGTAGCTATCCATATAAACGATACTCATCCCGCGCTTTGTATTCCCGAACTTATGCGTCTGCTCATGGATATATATTCTTTCTCATGGGAGACCGCATGGGATACCGTTGTAAAGACGGTGTCATACACAAACCATACGGTAATGCCCGAAGCGCTTGAATGTTGGAACGAAGAGCTGTTCCGCATGCGCCTTCCCAGAATATATACAATAGTATGTGAAATAAACCGTCGCCTTTGCGCCGATCTCTGGAACATTTATCCCGGCGATTGGGCAAGAATATCGCGTATGTCGATAGTTGCAAACGGTCAGGTAAGAATGGCAAATCTTTCGGTTGCGGGCTCTCACATGGTGAACGGCGTATCGAAGCTTCATTCGGAGATCCTTCGCCAGACGGTGTTCCACGACTATTATAAGACAACTCCCGAAAAGTTTACAAACGTTACAAACGGCATAGCCCACAGACGTTGGCTGTGTCTCGGAAACCCTCTGCTTTCGGCGCTTCTTGACGAGACTATAGGAACAAAGTACCGCAAAAATCCCGAAGCGATAGGGGACTTTATCAAATACAGAGACGATCAGTCGGTTATTGACAGAGTCCGTGCGATAAAGCACGAGAACAAAGAGCGTTTTGCCGAAGCGTATTACAAAAAGACAGGCGACAAGCTTGATACACATTCACTTTTTGATGTTCAGGTAAAGCGTATTCACGAGTATAAGCGTCAGCTTCTCAATGCGCTCAAAATAGTTGCTCTTTATGATGAGATAAAGAAGAATCCGAACATATCCATCCGTCCGCAGACATTTATCTTCGGAGGAAAGGCGGCGCCCGGATATTATCTTGCAAAGGAAATAATCCGTTTCATATGTATGCTTGGAAAACAGATAGACAATGATCCCGACGTGAGAGGTCGTCTCAAGGTTGTGTTCCTTGAAGAATACAATGTAAGCCTTGCGGAGATTCTTATGCCGGCAAGCGACATAAGTGAGCAGATATCGCTTGCGGGAAAAGAAGCAAGCGGAACAGGCTGTATGAAATTTATGATAAACGGTGCTATGACCGTCGGCACGCTTGACGGCGCAAACGTTGAGATGGCGGACGCGGTCGGCAATGACAATATCTATATTTTCGGTCTTACTGCAAATGAGGTTGACGAGCTTTGGAAGCGCGGATATAATTCTGCGGTATATTATAAGGAAAGCGAACGTCTGCACGGCGCGATAGACAGAATCGGATGCGGACTTGCCGGAGAGGATTTTTCTAATATAGAAAATTATCTGCTTCACAATCCCGGCGTTTCGGATCCTTATATGTGCTTTGCGGATTTTGATTCGTACTATGCAACATATAACCGTGCACTTGACGATTACGACCACAGAAATCTGTGGACAAAGAAAGCTATTACAAACATTGCGAAAGCAGGATATTTCGCTTCTGACAGAAGTATAAAGGAATATGCGGAAAACATCTGGCATATAGAGCCCTGCAAGATCTGATGGCGGGCTTTGGCAGATTCAGCGCTCCGAGAAGAGTGCTTCATAAGACGGTACCGTCGGAGGGCAATACAGGATCGGCGGAGAGACGGGGAAGCGTAAGCTTCTCCGTGTCTTTGCCTATGGAAACGACGGGATGCACGCTTTCTGTTTTATCCGACGATACGGGCGAAATCAGAAATTATGCTGTTTATGACGGAAAAATCACACTTTCGTGTGAAGAGCTTTGCGGCGGCGCGTGCGACGGTTTGTTTTTCTATAAATTTATTGTGAAAACCCAATCGGGAAGCTATGAGATCGTCCGCGCGGCAGACGGAATATCAGATACGCTTAGGGACAGGCGCGACGGGTTTGACGGCGCCTTTGTTCTTACTGTTTACGAAAAAAGAAATAATCCTCCATCGTGGCTTTACGGCGGAATTATCTATCATATATTTGTCGATAGATTTTTCAGAGGAGGCGATGAGCCTTGCCGCGAGGACGCTGTGATAAACGGCGATTGGGAAAACGGTATTCCGCCGTATGTTAAAAAACCGGGCGACAGACTTGACAACAACGTGTTTTTCGGGGGCGACCTTTACGGAATAATAAAAAAACTTCCGTATATATCGTCTCTCGGTGTAACGTGTATTTATCTCAGCCCTGTATTTGAGGCATATTCAAACCACAAATACGACACGGGAAATTATGATAAAGTTGACGATATGTTCGGTGGGGAAGAAGCTTTTTCATCGCTTGCGGATGAATGCGAAAAGTGCGGCATAAAGCTGATACTCGATGGTGTTTTCAACCACACGGGCGACGACAGTATTTATTTTAACCGTCGCGGCAGATACGGCAATGGCGGCGCTTACAGAGACAGAAATTCGCCGTATTATGAATGGTACCACTTTACCGAATATCCAGAAAAGTACGAGTCGTGGTGGGGGATAGATGTCCTTCCGCGCGTAATGAGTGATACGCCTTCGTACAAGGCGTATATTTTTGGAGAGAACGGAGTTATACGCAAAAGACTGAGAGAGGGCGTCGGCGGTTTTCGGCTTGACGTTGCGGATGAACTTTCGGATGAATTTTTGTCGGAGCTTAAAACGGCTGCCGAAACCGAAAAAAAAGACTGTGTGATAATCGGCGAGGTGTGGGAAAACGCCGCCGAAAAGATATCATACGGCAGGAGAAGAAAATATCTGCGCGGGAAAGAGCTTGACTCGGTGATGAACTATCCGATAAGGACGGCGATAATTTCTTATCTCCGCGAGGGAGACTGCGCAACTTTCCTCAAAAATGTTACAGCGGTTTATGACGAATATCCGCCGGAAGCGCAAAGCGTGTTGATGAACATAATCGGTACGCACGATACCGAGCGCATAATTACAGCGCTCGCGGGCGAAAGTCCTGTCGGTAAAAGTCAGGACGAGAAGGCTGTATATAAAATGACGGATGAGCAGTACGAAAAAGGTGCGGAGCTTGTAAAGGCAGCGTATCTTCTGAGTATGGTTCTTCCCGGCGTTCCGTGTATTTACTACGGAGATGAGGCGGGTATGCAGGGATATTCAGATCCCTTCAATCGCAGACCGTATATCTGGGGCAGGGAGAATACGGAGCTTATTGCTTTTTACCGTAAGCTTGGCGAAATAAGAAAACGCGAAAAGGCGCTTTTTCTCGGAGATATGAGAGTGGTATATATAGACCGCGATATTCTTTGTATAGAAAGAACATCTGGCAGCGAGCTTATTTGCGCTGTTGTAAACAGAAGTGCGGACGAATATGTTTATTCTTCGGATATGGTATCTGAGGAGCTGATATGCGGAACAAGAGCAAGTAAGATAAGCATAAAACCTATGTCATGTGCGCTGATAAAAGCCCCTGACGACAAAAACGAATACGGAGTATATAAAACAATATGAAAAAGACGTTTTCTATATTTTTGCTTGTGGCGGCTTTGTTTTTATGCTCATGCGAAAAAGCCGATATAGTGATACGCACCGATCTTGACGGCGCGAAAACCACTGATTTTACAGAGACTACCGAAGCTCCGGTTCAGACGGACGCCGAAGGAAAATATACTGTTGTACTGAACAAATCATCCGGCGTATTTCACGTTTCGCAGGATTGCTATCACGCAAAAATAATGAAAGAAGAAAACAGACAAATAATAAAAACAGACGATATAAGCACGCTTATATCGGAAGGATACAGACCGTGTGGAGTATGCTCCGACGAATATCTTGACAAGGAGAACTTGAATAAAAATGATAAATAAGGATTTTGCCTTCGGCGAAAAGACGTTGCGTCTTACCGCATATGCCGAAAACGTTATAAGAGTAAGAATATCCGATAAGTTTGAGCCGACGCTTTTCGAGCGTTACGGAATATGGCGCAAGCCCGACGAGCAGGCGGGAAAGCTTGTATCCGCGAAGAACGGCGTACTTGCGGGATTTCTTTATGCCGAGTATTCGGACGGCGCCATAATATTCTCCTCCGACGGGTTTGAAAGAAAGATAGAACTTTCATGCGGCGATGCAAGCAATATAAGAAAATACTTTGAAGACAATCTTTCGGGAATGCGTCCGAGCAGAGAACAGGTAATAGGCGACTACTCCGAGTGGGAGAGAAAAACCGTTGACTTTACAAAAGATCCGAAATATTTTTCAATGAAAACCGAAGGAGAGCTTTTCTACGGTCTCGGAGAAAGCAACACGGACAGGCTCATCCTCAACGGAAAGCCGTATCTTGAAAGAATTGTGTATCAGAAGTGCGAGGTAACCGTACCTTTTATAATGACAAAAGCGGGCTACGGAATTCTTTGCAACACTACTTTCTGGCACGGAATAGACGTTTGCTCCAAAAACGAAAATGAGGTTTTGTGGTATCTTCCCGACGGCGAGGTTGACTTCTTTATTTTCGGAGGAAAAACGCTTGCCGAAATAAACGAAAGACTGACTTATATCACAGGAAGACCGATCCTTCTTCCCAAATGGGCTTACGGACTTACATTTGTAGAGCAGTACAATGCCGATCAGTTTGAAGTAATGAGAAATGCGGCGCAGTTCCGCGAGCTTGGACTTCCTTGCGATATGTTCAGTCTTGAACCGGGTTGGATGGCAAAGAGATATGATTTCTCGGTTGATAAAAAGTGGAATACAGATCGTTTTTACATCTGTGATTGGATGCGCGGCGGAAAAGAGCCACGCCCTTATGAGTTTACACAAGCACTTCTGCGCTACGGTTTCAAGCTTCAGCTCTGGCTTTGTTGTCAGCACGATTTTACGGCTTATGAAGAAAAGCTTGCCGGAAATGATACAGATTTCGGAATTCCCGAATGGTTTGAGCATCTTGAAAAATTCTGTTACGACGGCGCAGCGGCGTTCAAGGTCGATCCTTGCCATGTTGTTGATATAACAGACGAAACAAGAACCTATGCAAACGGAAAGAGCGAACCCGAAATGCACAACCTTATGCAGACGCTCTGCGCAAAGGATATGTATCAGGGGGCGGCAAGATACAGAGGCACACGTCCTATGCATCATTTCTGCGGCGGATATACAGGCTCAGGTGCATACACAGCTATGACGACGGGAGATTCGGGTGGCAAGCTGAAAACTCTTGCATGGATACTCAACTGCGGACTTACGGGTATTTCGGCCATGACGTGCGATATGGATATTTACTCAAAGCATACTATTCATTATTGCTTCTTTACGGCATGGTGTCAGCTTAACAGCTGGGCGGGATTTGCTCAGCCGTGGTGGGCGGGCGATGAAATGCAGGCGTATTTCACTTTCTACGATAAGCTTCGTTATAAACTTATGCCGTATATTTATTCTACATCTATCTACGGGAATATGACAGGTATGCCTACTTGCCGCGCAATGCCTTACGTTACCGATGACGACGAGGTAAAAGACTCGGTTTATGAGTATATGTTTGGCGAGGACTTCCTTGTCGGTGCATTCTCGGATGAAATATGGCTTCCGAGAGGCAACGAATGGATAGACTATTGGACGGGCAAGCGCTATTCCGGCGGTCAGATGATAAATATAAAACTTCCCGAAGGCAGAGGCGGCGCGCTTTATGTAAAAGCCGGCGCTATAATCCCGACGGAAACTCCGAAGCAGTACACCGACTGCAAGGATGCGTCAGATGTAATTCTTGAAATATATCCGTGCGGCAAGTCCGAGCGCGACTTTTATGAAGACGACGGCGTTTCATTCGGCTATCAAAGCGGCGAAAGAGCGGTTACCAAGATCATCTGCGAGGGAAGCGATTCCGACGTAAAGATAACAATCGGAAAGCGCATAGGCGATTTCGACGGAATGAAAGATATAAGAACGTATCACATAAAAGCAATGTCGGAAAAGGCACCCAAAAAGGTTACTGTTGACGGCAAGAAAGCAGACTTTTCATACGAGGGCGGTTTTGTTCTGTTTGAAATGAAAAACTCAGGAAAAGCCGAAATAACATATTGATATCAAGTAGAATAAAGAACTCCTCTTCTGCATAGAATTGTGCAGGAGAGGAGTTTTTGTTATGAAAAAAATAAAATGGGGAGCGCTTATAATAGCGCTTTTGATACCGCTTGCCATAGGAACGGCATCCGGTGTAGTTTCACGGGCGGGAGAAATGTATGGCGCTATGATAAAGCCGGAAGGGTCTCCGCCGGCGTGGTTGTTTCCCGTGGTTTGGACGGTTCTTTTTGCTCTTATGGGAATATCGTCGTTTTTGATATATAATTCAGATGCAAGCGAAAAGAGTAAAATGTCTGCATTGACAGTGTATGCAGTACAGCTTGCTGTCAATTTTATGTGGCCGATATTCTTCTTCAGAATGGGCGCGTATCTTTTTTCGTTTATCTGGCTCATACTGCTTTGGGCGCTCGTGCTGATAATGATATTGAAATTTTACAAAATCAATCGTACAGCGGCATTTTTGCAGCTTCCATATATATTATGGCTTACTTTTGCCGGATATTTAAACCTTTCGGTATATCTTCTCAACAGGTGAATTACGAGAACTGAGAATTATACAGTGTGCTGTAAAATCCGCCTTTGCGGAGAAGCTCTTCATGCGTGCCTTGTTCGGTTATCGTACCGTTCTGTACGACTATTATCAGATCTGCGTTTTTGATAGTAGAAAGCCTGTGAGCTATTACAAAGCACGTTTTTCCGCGCATGAGTGTCTGCATAGCCTGCTGTATCTGAATTTCGGTTCGCGAATCAACGTTTGACGTCGCCTCATCCAGAATGAGCATCGGTGCGTCCGATAGCATTGCGCGCGCAATGGTTATAAGCTGTTTTTGTCCTTTGGATATATTCACGCCGTCGTCGGAGAGAACCGTATTATATCCGAGCGGAAGATGCTCGATATAAGAATCTATTTTTGCGGCTTTTGCCGCTGCCATAACTTCTTCCTTTGTGGCACTTTCCTTGCCGTAAACTATATTTTCAAATATTGTTCCGTGAAAGAGCCAAGTGTCCTGAAGCACCATTGTGTAGGCTTTGCGCAGTGAAGTACGCGTGATGTCCGTTTCGTCTATGCCATCTATTTTTATCGTGCCGGAATTTACATCGTAAAACCGCATAAGAAGATTTATTATAGTTGTTTTACCGGCACCGGTAGGACCGACTATGGCAAGCGTTTTTCCGGGCATTGCCGTTACCGAAATATCGTGCAGGATCGTTTTTTCCGGCGTGTAGCCGAACGTAACATCCGAAAGAGTCACTTCTCCTTTTGTGGAGGTAAGTGCTTTTGCTGTCGGCGAATCGGCTTTTTCGGGATTTTCGTCTATTATTCTGAAAACTCTTTCGGCAGCGGCAAATGCCGACTGAAATTCGCTCATTATATTTGCGAATTCATTTATGGGACCTGCGAATTTTCTTGAATACTGAACAAACTTCGCAACGCCGCCGAGCGATATGAAAAACAGCGTGCCTTCGGCGACTTTTCCGCTTTGCGAGAACATGTAAAGGATTCCGCCGAATATCATAACGAGAGATATTGAAAGATTGTTTATGAAATTTACGGAAGGTCCGAGCGCGGCGCCGTAATAATCGGCTTTGTAATAAGCTTCAACGGAGTCGGCGTTGCGCGCATCAAAGCGTGAGCATATTTCATCCTCACGGTTATAAGCGCGGATGATCTTTCCGCCCGAAAGCATTTCTTCAGCATAGCCGTTAAGCTCGCCGAGCTTCTGCGAACGCATATGGAAAAGCGGGCGCACCTTTTTTGAACGGTAGCGTGTAAACAGAACCGATATCGGAACTGTGACCACAAATACGATTATAAGCGGCTTTGATATTCTCCACATAAAGACAGCAGAGCCTACAACCGTGTAAATACTTGACATTATTTGAACAAGGTCGTGAGAGAGTGAAGAGTTTACCGTATCTATATCGTATGAAATGCGGCTGATTATATCACCTGTTGCGTGAGTGTCAAAATATCCTACGGGGAGGGAAGTCAGCTTTTCAAACAGCTGACGGCGCATTGAATATACTATCTTCTGGCTTAGTTTTATCATAAGTACTGCCAGAATGTATGAAAGAACGCCCGATGCAAGATAGCATATAAGCATTTTTATTATATTTTCTTTTACAGCGGCAAAATCAACGCCGCCTTCGGCAGATATCGCGTCTATCGCGCTACCCGAAAATTCAGGTCCCATAAGCGACAGCTGATTTGAAAGCAGTGTGATTATTATCGCGAACAGAAACAGATGCCAATATTTCAGCATATATCCGCCGAGACGAAGAATGACGCCTCGACGGGTTTTTTTGTCGAGCTTTTGCGATGAATTTTTGTTCGGATTGTTTGTCTGCGGGCCGAAACCTTTATTCAACGAAGGCACCTCCCATCTGCGAATCGCTTATTTCCTTGTAGACAGGGCAGCTTTCCAAAAGTTCTTCGTGTGTGCCTGCGCCTATTATCTGTCCTCCGTCAAGAACCATTACGGTATCGCAGTTTTTAACAGAGCTTACTCGCTGGGCGACGGTTATGACCGTCGTGCCATGCATATTCTCTTTGAGCGCGCGACGAAGATTTGAGTCCGTTTTGTAGTCGAGCGCGGAGGAGCTGTCATCAAGAATAAGTATTTCCGGTTTTGCGGCGAGCGCGCGTGAAATAAGGATACGCTGTTTTTGACCACCGGAAATATTCGTTCCGTGCTGTGCGAGCATATGGGAATATCCTTCGGGAAAAGCGGAGATGAAATCATGTGCCTGCGCTGTTTTTGCTGCCGCTGTTATTTCATCGTGCGAAAGATTGCGCCCGAAGCGGATATTTTCTTCTATTGTATCGGTATACAGGAAATCACTTTGCATTGCTACGCCGAATTTACCGTAAAGCTCGCTTTGCGGTATTGTACGTATATCGCGCCCGTCTATATATATTCCGCCGCTGTCAACATCGTAGAAGCGCATTATAAGCTTTATAAGAGTTGACTTTCCGCTGCCGGTAGCGCCTATTATTCCGAGAGAACCGCCCTTTGAAATTTCAAACGAAACATGACTTATATCATTTTTGTTCTTTTCGTAGGAAAAGCATATATCCTTTGCCGAAATGAAAGCGCTCGACTTTACAGAGGGAAATTCTTCTTCGCTTTTTAGTGTAATATCCTTTCCGGAGTCAAGTACTTCCGCTATTCTTTTTGCCGAAGCGGAGCTTTTTGTATACATAACAAAAATTCTTGTAACGCTCATCATAGCCATTGATATCAGCGTAAAATATTGCATAAACGCAATTACCGTTTCGGGATCGGACTTTCCGCCCTGAACGCGAGAAGCACTCAGCGCTATTACCGCAACTATTCCGAGATTCATAAGGACTGTCATAACGGGGTTTACGGCACCCATTGTTATTCCCGCGCGAAGCTCATCGGAAACAAGATTTTTGTTTACTTTGTCAAAGCGGTCGTGCTCGTGCTCGGACTTTGAAAGTGCTTTGATAACCCGTATGCCCTGCGAATCCTCACGTACCACTCTTGTCATTTTGTCAACGGAGTGCTGAACCTTTGTGTAAAGAGGAACGCCCTTTTTTGAAATGAAATATACGGTGATGAAAATAAACGGCAGGACAGCTATCATTGCGAGGGCGAGGTAGCTGTCCATAAAAAGCGTTATCGCAATTCCGCCGATCAGAAGTATCGGCGCACGGACGCCCATTCTCTGCATCATATTCACAAAGTGGTGCAGATTGTACGTATCGGTTGTTATTCTGGATTCAAGCGACGGAATGGTAAAATTATCTGTTTGCGACGGAGAAAGTCGCATCGTTTTTGAGAACAGATCACTTCTCAGCGATTGTGCAAAGTTGCTTGCAGTCTTTGCCGCCATTCGGTTTGCACAGATATTGCAGGCGCAGGCGAGTGCCGCACAAAACATCATTATAAGTCCCCATAAAACGATACGCCACACATTTTCTGTGGCTACAACGTCACGAAGGATTATGCTAAGTATGTACGGAAGCGCAAGTTCTACCAGTGTGCCGAACGTTTTTATCGTAAGTCCTATGACCATTTTGCCGTAAAAGGGCTTAAGATAACGCAGCATAAGTTTCATCTTTTAAAATTCCTTTCGTAAAAAACCTCGCATACGCGAGGTTTTTTCGATTATTGCTTTTTTGATTTTTTAAGCATTTCGGAAATTTCCGCAACACTTTTATTGATGTATTCTCCGAGTGCGTCGAACCCTGCAAAGGTGTTGTATACGGTGAGTTTATCAAAGCTGTTGGCGCAGGGAAGTTCAAGAGAAATTATCATGTCTTCCATGCCATCGGAAAATATCTTTGGTCGTGCGTTTTCGGAAAGCGAGGAGAAAATTCCAGCTTCGAAAATACATTCCGGCGCAAGGTCGGTTATCTCTCCGCTGACAGGCTTTGCATGACTTTTGGTTATTACCGTAATTTCAATGGAGTTTGAAGCATCATTGTGCGTCGCGCGGAGTAGAACCCTGCCGCTTTCGGTACAGCGAGCCGCCGCATATATCATTCTGGATATGATAAACACAGTTGCTCGCGGAATGATGACGCAGTAACGGTTGCATGCCACACTTCTGTCAGTTTCGGTGTGGATGCTTATCCCTCTTGCGCGAAAGGCTCCGCCAAGCTTTGATGATAAAGGACGGAGAATATTTTCTATATCGAATATAGCTTTTTGGCAATCAAAGTCGAAGCGCATATCCTCCATAAACTTATCTATATCTCCGTAAAGTCTTATCATGGCGCTACTCGGCAAATTGTCCGGAGGCTTTATTCCGAAAAGTTCGGCTTCGGATGCCGCAGACATGACAGGCTTTATATTTTCTATATCACACGATTGAAGAACAGAAAATAAAGAGAAAACAAGATACAGACCGTCCTTTGCGGTCTTTCTGAAAACAAAAGCTCTTGAATATGGGGTGACGTTAGTAAAAACGGTGAAGTTTTCAACGCCGGAAAGCACTTCTTCCGGATTTGTCAGATGCGGAGCTATCTTTGCGCCGCACCTGACTTTGGGAAGATGCTTTCTTGTGCTTTCATTTTTGTATATTACTTTTCCGTATTTATCTGTTACGATTATCGGAAAAGGAGCGGACGAAAACAATTCGCACGATATTGTCAAAGGATATCACCAACCCGAAAAAATTTATACAGTGTGGATTTTGTTGCTGAAGTCCGCGTTTTCGGAATCGAGAGCGTGGAGCTTTGCTTTTCTTGCTTCAAAAAATTTAACCGCTACCTGTTCAAACAGAGCATATGTCAGGACGTCTTCATCCTGAATAGCCCAAGGCTTTACAGCCTCGCGAAGGCTTGCAAGCTCAGGTTTGAGCATATCTGCGGGGCGGCAGGTTATCGGCTTTTCATTTCCGATTATCTGCTTTCTGAATTCGGGAGAAATTTCAACAGGTGTTTTGCCGTATTCTCCGCGAACAAGTCCTTTGAATTCTTTTGTTACCATCTTGTAACGCTCGCCGCCGATAACATTGAACACTGCCTGCGTGCCTACTATCTGTGAGCTGGGTGTTACAAGCGGAGGATAACCGGCGTCTTTACGAACGTTCGGCACTTCCGCAAGAACCTCGGAGAGAAGTTCACTCTTTCCCGCCTGTTTGAGCTGGGAGATGAGGTTTGAGAACATTCCGCCCGGAACCTGATAACGAAGCGTATTTACGTTTACTTTCAGAACCTTCGGGTCGAGAAGACCGTCTTTGATGAACTGCTCGCGCACCTTTGTGAAGTGATCTGCTATGGGCTGAAGTTTTTCGAGATCGAGACCTGTGTCGTATTCTGTGCCGGCAAGAGCGGCTACGAGCGACTCTGTGGGCGGCTGACTCGTTCCCATTGCAAGGGGAGAGATTGCCGTGTCAACTATGTCGCAACCGGCTTCGATCGCTTTGAGAAGCGTCATTGAAGCAAGACCGGATGTGTAGTGAGTATGAAGCTCAACGGGTACTGACACAGCGGCTTTTACTTTCTTTACAAGGTCATATGCAGCATAAGGTGTTAGAAGTCCCGCCATATCCTTTATGCAGATAGAGTTTGCGCCCATGCTTTCAAGCTGTTTTGCGTACTGTGCAAACTTTTCGTTCGTGTGAACAGGGCTGGTTGTGTAGCTTATAGCCGCCTGAACGTGACCGCCTTCTTTTATGGTGGCTTTTATTGCCGTTTCAAGGTTGCGGGGATCGTTGAGAGCGTCAAAAATTCTGATGATATCAATGCCGTTTGCAATGGACTTCTGAACAAAGTATTCGACAACGTCGTCCGCATAGTGACGATAGCCGAGAATGTTCTGACCTCTGAACAGCATCTGGAGTTTTGTATTTTTAACTGCTGCTCTTATCTTGCGCAGTCTGTCCCACGGATCTTCGCCGAGAAAACGGATGCATGCGTCGAATGTCGCGCCGCCCCATGCTTCAAGGGAATAATAACCGACTTTATCCATCTGTTCGAGGATGGGAGCCATCTGGTCCATTGTCATTCTCGTTGCGACGAGCGACTGATGCGCGTCGCGGAGAACGGTTTCGCAAATTTTAACTTTAGCCATATTTATACCTTATTACCTTTCGCCAATTATTTGAACAGGGCAAGGAATACTCCCGCCGCGATAGCCGAACCGATAACGCCTGCGACGTTCGGTCCCATTGCGTGCATAAGAAGATAGTTGTCGGGGTTTTCCTCTCTGCCGACCTTCTGAGCAACACGTGCAGCCATAGGAACTGCGGAAACGCCTGCGGCACCGATAAGAGGATTGATCTTTCCGTGAGTTATCCAGCACATGAACTTGCCGCCGAGAACTCCGCCGACAGTTGAGAGCATAAACGCGCAAAGACCGAGACCGATTATCATCAGCGTAGGCAGTGACAGGAAGTTTTCTGCATTTGCCGTAGCGCCGACGGAAACTCCGAGGAAGATCGTAACGATATTCATAAGCTCATTCTGAGCGGCTTTTGAGATTCTGTCCGTAACGCCGGAAACGGTTAGCAGGTTGCCGAACATAAGGAAGCCTATGAGCGGAGCGGCGTCGGGAAGGATTATCGAAACGAGAACGGTAACGATTATCGGGAAAGCGACAAGCTCAAGCTTTGAAATGGAACGAAGCTGTTCCATTTTTATTGCGCGCTCTTTTTTCGTTGTAAGGAGCCTCATTATCGGCGGCTGGATCATAGGAATCAGCGCCATATACGAATAAGCGGCAATTGCTATTGCGCCGAGTCTGTGCGGAGCGAGGATTTTTGTTACAAGAATAGCCGTAGGACCGTCAGCTCCGCCGATTATACCGATAGCGGCAGCTTCTTCAACAGTGAAGCCGAGAAGAAGTGCACCGGCAAATGCGGCAAATACGCCGAGCTGTGCCGTTCCGCCCATAAAGAGACGCTTAGGGTCTGCAATAAGGGGAGAGAAATCTGTCATAGCGCCGACGCCGAGGAATATCAGTGACGGATAAATTCCGAGCTTTACTCCGAGATAGAGAAAGTCTATGAGGTTGCCTTTCTTTATGACGTTGAGTATTGAAAATTCAAAGTTCGGATCGCTGCTGATGAACAGATCCGAGTGGAAAAGGTTTGCACCCGGAATGTTCGCAAGGAGCATACCGAAAGCAATCGGCAAAAGGAGCAGCGGCTCAAAGCCTTTAACGATCGCAAGGTATACGAGTACGCCGATGATGACGTACATTATAAGTGTTTTTATGAGAAGGGACGAGTCAAGCTGAAATTGGTGAAGACCTGTCGATTCCCATATTTTTTCGAGAAATTCGATCAAGAAAGTTCACCTCCGTTTTTCATTTTTATCTGAAAATTCAGGAAAGTGAAACGAGGAGGTCGCCTGTCTTTACTGTGGAGCCTTTTGCAATTGCGTATGTTACTGTGCCGTTGTCGGGAGCAGTGATCTCATTTTCCATCTTCATTGCTTCAAGAACGCAGAGAATATCGCCTTTCTTTACTGTCGCGCCGGAGGCTACGTTCATTTTAAGAACCGTTCCGGGCATCGGAGCGTTTACGTTTACTTTTCCGCCTGCGGGAGCTGCTGCGGGCGCAGGTGCGGTTGCTGCGGGGATCGGTGCTGTTGCAGGCTGTGTTGCTATGGGAGCGGAAGCTGCCGCGCCTGTTTCTTCAACGGTTACATCATATGTTTTGCCGTTTACAGTTACTGTGTATCTTTTCATTATAATATCCTCCGTAAATTAAAATCTTTTCTTAAAGGAAACAACGCGGAAGTTCTCCGGAGCTTTTCCTTCATATGCCGCGATTGCGGCTATTATTGCGGCAACGGTTTCGCTTTCGTCATCGGACGAAGGAGCGACAGTCGCTATCGGTGCGGGCGCGGGAGATTCCGACTTTGATTTCTTTTCCTTCTTTGCGCTTATTGCGGAGAAGACAGGAATAAGAATTTTAAGTACGATATAGAGCAGGGCGATTATGCCGAGCACCATAAGCATACCGAGGCCGAGAGTCTGAAGTCCGAGACCGACCGCGTTTTCAACCATAAGAAGCATAGGCATTGAAGCTACCTCCTTATGCGAACATTTCAAGCGCAGAAGCCACTCTTGCGCGAAGTTCCGAAGCTTCGATTATATCATCAACGTAGCCTTTCTTTGCGGCTTCGAGGGGAGATGCATTCTCATCTGCCCATTTTGCGGCGATTTCGTCAACCTTTGATTCGTCATAAACCTCTCCGAGAAATTCAACTGCGGAAACGGGATTCATGGGAGATATCTTTGCGCGGTCGAGGGCGAGGACAAAGTCTGCGCCGAGCGCCTTTGAGCCGAGAACGGAATATGCCGTTCCGTAGGCTTCGCCCGTTATGACTGTCACCTTGCGGGCAGACGCCGAATATGCCATGGCAAGCTCTGCGAGTTTACCGGCAACGCCGCCGATTTCTATTTTATCCGTCGTGCCTACGCCGACACCGTCCACAAGAGTGACGAGGGGGACGTCGATGGTGCGACAGAGCTTTATCAATTTTACTGCCTTTTCGCAGGCGCCGGGACACATTTTGCCGTCCTTGAAAGACGGATTGTTTGCGATGACACCGCAGACTCTGCCGTTCATCGAGGCAAGACCGACCGTCATCTGCGGAGCGCGCTTTGCAAAAAGCTCGGTAAAGCTGCCTGCGTCAAAAAGACTTCCGATGACAGAGTGAACGTCATATTTCAGATTTTCGAATACGGAAGCGTCGAACGCTCTGTTGCCGTCGTCCGTAGTTATCATTTCGGGAGTGAAATATTTGCAGAGATCTCTTGCGGCAAGACAAGCTGCCGCATCGTCCTTTGCCGTGATAGCCGAAACGCCCGTTTCTGCGAGCTTTTCGGGTTTGCCGAGAGTTTTGTCTTCGAGCATTGAGGAGGGAACCATATAAAGAGAGCCTGTCTTTTTGGCAACGATTATTACGTCGCAAAGGGAGGCGGCAACGGCTCCCGCACCTCCGCACGGACCGGCTACGACCGCAATCGTCGGTATCATGCCCTTAGAGAACGCGAGAGAGGAAATGACCTCTCCGCAAGCGTTGAGGGCGTCCGAGCCTTCGTCGATTTTCGCACCTGCGCTGTCAAAAACGCCGATAACGGGGGCGTTTACCTCCAGTGCCATCTCGATGATTTTGCAGATTTTCTTTGCGTGTGCCTTGCCCATCGCTCCGTGCAGACGGGAATAATCCTGCGAGAAAGCGAATACCAAAAGTCCGTCAATCGAACCGTAGCCGGTTACAACGGGGCAGAAGTCCTCGTCGCTGTCGCCGCCGATAAAAGCGCCGACTTCCGCAAATGTTCCTTCGTCGAAGATAATATCCATGCGGGCGCGTGCGGTAAGTTTTCCGGCTTTTTCAAGCTCTGCGGAAGCTTCCGAACGACGGGCATTGATTATCTCGCGCAATTTCTGGGTACTTTGTGCCATAATTTATTTCCTTTCATGGTTTTGAATGTTTTGCTTTTTCGGTCGGGACCAATCTATCCCAACATACATATACATAGTATATCATATTATAAAAAAATATCAATAGAAAAAAGCAAAAAAATGCGTCCGCAGATTATTTTGCGGACGCATTTTGCTCATGTTTTATATTATTTTTTGAGCTTCTTTACGATTTCTTCCGTATCGGAGGCTATCATAAGCTCTTCGTTTGTGGGAAGGAGGTAAACGAGAACCTTTGAATTCTCCGTTGAGAGCTTTACGGTATTCGGCTGACGGAACATCTTTGCGTTGAGCTCGGTGTCTATTTCTATTCCGAAATATGTCATATCCTTGCATACTCTTTCGCGGAGTTCGGGGTTGTTTTCGCCCATACCCGCGGTGAATACGATGGCGTCAAGACCATCCATTGCTGCGGTGAACGCGCCGATGTATTTCTTTACCTGATATGCAAGTATGGAAGCGGCGAGGTATGCGCGATGATTACCTTCGAGAATTCCTTTTTCAATATCGCGGCTGTCGGAGGAGTAGCCGGAAATGCCGAGAAAACCGCATTTCTTATTCATAAACTCGCTCATCTCGTCCGGAGTGAAGCCTTCTTTTTTCATGATATAAGTTACGATCGCGGGATCTATCGAGCCGCAACGAGTACCCATTTCAAGACCGTCAAGAGGAGTGAAGCCCATCGTTGTGTCGATGCACTTTCCGCCCTTTACTGCGGATATTGAAGAGCCGTTGCCGATGTGGCAGGTGATGATCTTTGTCTCTTCTACGGGTTTATCCATAAGCTTTGCCATTTCTCTTGCTACAAAGCGGTGGGATGTTCCGTGAGCACCGTAACGACGAATCTTGTATTTTTCTATCATTTCATAGGGAATAGGATATGTGTAAGCGTATTCGGGCATCGTCTGATGGAATGCCGTATCGAATACAAGCACCTGAGGGGTGTTCGGCATAACGGCTGTGCAACCCTCTATGCCCATAAGGTGCGCACCTGTGTGAAGAGGAGCAAAGTCGCGGCAGAGTTCAAGCTTTTCAAGAACTTCGGGGGTTACAAGGCAGCTTTCAAAGAAATAAGGACCGCCATGCACCACGCGGTGACCTACGGCTTCAATCTCGCTCATATCTTTTATGCAACCGAATTCGGGATTTGTTAGATATTCGACTACTGTTTTCATTGCAACGGCGTGATTGGGCATTGCAATTTCGTTTTTGATTTTTGTTCCGTCTGCAAGCTTGTGTTCGATGATACCGTCAATACCGATTCTTTCGCAAATACCTTTGGAAAGGACTTCGGCTGTGTCGGTGTTGAAGAGCTGATACTTAAGCGACGAGCTTCCTGCGTTTACAACAAGTACTTTCATTTTTTGATTTTTCCTCCGTTTCCGCTTGATTAAATGGATGTTAAGCGGTATAATAAATTCATACAAAAATTATTATACAGCAACTTTTCCGCGATTGCAACCCCAATTTCCCGAAAAAGGAGTTTTTTATGAAGATTTGCGCAGTAATATGCGAATACGACCCGTTTCATTCGGGACATAAGCATCAGATAGATAAACTGAAAAATGAAGGCTATGCCGTTGTCGCCATAATGAGCGGAAGTTTTACTCAGCGCGGAACCGCAGCGACAATATCAAAGTACGACCGTGCGGAATCGGCCGTGAAATGCGGAGCCGACCTTGTGCTTGAGCTGCCGTTTCCGTATTGTGCTTCCGGAGCGTCGGTGTTTGCCGCAGGCGGAGTGCATATAGCAAGCAGTCTCGGCGTGGTTGATTTTCTTGCTTTCGGCAGCGAGCAGGGAGACTCGGAGATGATAAAGACCGTTGCGGAAAATATGCTTTCGGAAGAATTTTATTCCGCTTTGAAATCGGAAAAGGCGGATTTCGGAAGCTACTCGCAAAGGTGTATTTCGACGTATGAAAAGCTTTACGGAAAAAGTCCGGTTCTTGAAGGCTCAAACGATCTTCTGGCGCTTGAATACGTCAAGGCGATTTTGAAAACAAATTCGGAAATAAAACCTCTTGCCGTGAAAAGAGAAGGACAAGCCTACGGAAAAACGTCCGGCGAAGGCTTTCTTTCCGCTTCTTCGGTGAGAAAAATGATATATTCCGGCGACAAAGAGGGGATAAGGTCGGCTGTTCCGGCACCTTCGGCGGAGGCGGTAATCGCCGCTATGGACTGCGGCGGGCTCGCAATGACCGAAAAATTGTTTCTTCCGTATGCGGCGCATTTCAGACTTTCGTATGCAAGTCTGCCTTCGGAAACCGCCGAAATGACGGATGAACTTTTCGGCAGACTGGTCGCTTCCGCGCGGAGCGCCCGCTCATTTGACGAACTTATATCGGGAGCGCAGACGAAAATGTATTCGGAGTCAAGGATTCGCCGCGCTATGCTCTTTTCGCTTCTCGGTGTAAAAGTGAGCGACATAACAAAGCCTGCGTTTTCCGTGCTTCTGGGCGCGGGAAAAACGGGCAGGGAAATACTTGCAAAGATAAAAAAGACGTCGGATTTCCCGATAATAACAAAGCCCGCAGACTATATGCTTTTCGGAGAGGGCGCAAGGCGAGGATTTGAAATGCTTATGAGAGCGGAATCGCTGTGGACGCTTGCGCTCAGTCGTCCCGACGAAGCGGGAGCGCTCATGAGAAAAATTCCGTATATAGCGGGGGAATAAAAATGTTTTATGATGTTATAGTCGTCGGAGGGGGACCTGCCGGCGCGACGTTTGCCCGTCTTGCGGGGAAGTTTGCCCGCATATTGTTGATAGACGGAGCGCCGCTGCGCTTCGGTGATAAGGGCAAGCCTTGCGGCGGACTTCTTGCGCCGGACGCGCAAAAGGTGCTCCGAAAGTCAGGACTTTCCGTGCCGGAGGACGTTCTTACCGAACCGCAGATAGATTTTGTGAAGACGATAGACTGCAAAAGCGGAATCATAAGAAACTACAAAAGGACTTACATAAATGTTTCGCGGGAAAGATTCGACCGCTGGCTTATTTCGCTTTGCGATGAAGTTGTAACGGTCGCCTGCGGAATATGCGTAAATATCGAAAAACAAGGCGATGCTTTTTATATTGAGTACAGAAACGGTAAAGGCGAAGTCGCAGCCGCAACGTGCAGATATCTTGTCGGTGCGGACGGTGCGGCGTCGGTTGTCAGAAGATTTGCTTTTCCGGGCGCAAAGCCAAGAATGTATACGTCGATTCAGCAGTGGTTTCGGAATAAGGACAGCGCTCCGCTTTACTCCTGTATTTTTGACGAAAGCATAACGGATTGCTGTTCGTGGTCGATATCGAAGGGCAGATATACGGTTTTCGGCGGAGCGTATCCTATGGACATGCCTATGGAGAGATTTGAAAATCAGAAAAAAGTACTTCGGCGCTTTGGATATATACTTGAAGATCCCGTGAGAACGGAGTGCTGTCTTGTGCTTCGTCCGCGTGCGGAAAAGGATTTCTTTCTCGGAGAGGGCGGAGTGTTTCTGATAGGCGAAGCCGCAGGATTTGTAAGTCCCAGCTCGCTTGAAGGAATAAGCTACGCCATAAAGAGCGGCGAGGCTCTCGCGAATGCGCTCGGGTGTAAAGCTCCGCATAAGTCATACAGATTGTTGACTGCGAAAATAAGAGCAAGACTTATGCTAAAAACACTGAAATGCCCGTTTATGTATTATCCGCCGCTCAGACGCTTTGTTATGAAAAGCGGAATTATGAGTGCAAAAAAAGACGAAAACAATTGAAAAACCGCGCAGGCAAATCACGAGCCTGCGCGGTTTTTGTGTCATTTGGCGGAGTAAGCGCGTAAAATGTCATAGCGGAGCTGCTATGGAGGCGAAGATGATTTTTTATAAATATCACGGTTGCGGAAACGATTTTATCCTGATAGACGAGATGAAAAACGTCGATTACAGATCGCTTGCCGTCAGAATTTGCGAGCGCAGAACGGGAATAGGCGCCGACGGACTGATAGTCTGTTCGAGGCATCCGCCGTCGATGCGGATATTCAACAGCGACGGTACGGAAGCAAGTATGTGCGGAAACGGAATACGCTGTGCTGCAAGGTATTTTGCCGATACGGGCATATCCGGAGAGAAGTTCGGCGTGCGCACGCTGGACGGGGTGAAAACTTTGGAACTTTGTCGTTGCGGAGAGATACTTGTTGACATGGGAGAAGCGCATTTTTCCACTGCGGGAGGCTTTTGCAAGACGTATATGCTTGACGGGAGAAAGGTGCTGTTTTACGAGGTTTTTGTCGGATGCGCTCATGCCGTTGTTTTCTGTGACGACATATATCGCGAGCTTTTGTTCGGCACAGCGGCGAAGCTCAGCTGCTGCGAGCTTTTTCCGCAAAAGATAAACGTCGATCTTGTGCGCGTGGACGGCAGGAGAGAGCTTACGGTGAGGACTTTTGAGCGCGGAGCGGGGTATACGGCTGCGTGCGGAACGGGGGCGTGCGCTTCGTACGCTGTGGCAAGAAAGCTGAAGCTTTGCGACGAAAAGGTTACCGTGCATTTTGAGCTTGGCTCGCTTTGTGTTTCCGGCGGAGAACATATCAGACTTTGCGGAGGAGCGGAGCTTGTTTTTAAAGGAGAATGGGGTGAATAACTGAAATGAAAGGTACTTACACGGCGCTTGTCACGCCTTTTTCGTATGACGGAATAAACATAGAAAAGCTTAAAGAACTTATAGAATTTCAATATGAAAACGGTGCGGACGGAGTTGTTCTGCTGGGTACTACGGGAGAATCGCCAACGATAAGCGAAAAGGAATCGGATACGATCATTTCGGCGGGACTTGAGGCTTGCGAAGAAAAGCTTGACGTTCTGGTGGGGTGTTCGTCCTGCGATACGGCTGAAGCGGTAAAAAAATGCAGGAGAGCGGCGGCGCTCGGAGCCAAAAAGCTACTTGTGCTTACTCCTTATTACAACAAAACGAACAGCGAGGGAATGCGCAGGCATTTTCTTACGATAGCCGAAGCTTCGGAGGTGCCGATAATAATTTACAATGTGCCGTCTCGGACGGGATGTTCGGTGGATATCGAAACTCTTGCCGAGCTTTCGGAAAATGAAAATATTATCGGAATAAAAGAAGCGAGCGGCAATATTTCGTACGCCGTGCGGGCCGCAAGACTCATAAGCGACGATTTCTTTATGATGAGCGGCTGCGATGATATAACAGTGCCGCTTATGTCCGTAGGCGCTTCGGGGGTGATATCGGTAGCGTCGAACATCGTGCCGCGAAAAGTCAGCTCGATGACAAAGGCTTTTCTTTCGGGCGATACGAATAAAGCGAGGAAGATTCAGCTTGAACTTCTCCCGCTTATATCGGCGTTGTTCTGCGAGGTGAATCCCATTCCGGTAAAGACCGCAATGAATCTTATGGGCATGAACGTAGGCGGACTTCGCCTGCCGCTTTTCGAAATGTCGGAGCGCGGCGGGAAAATACTTAAAGAAGCCATGCGGAAGGAAAAACTGATATGACGGGCAGAGAAATATCCGAGAAGATAAAAAACTCCGAAAGAAAAACTCCCGTAAAAGCATATATATCGGCATCGGAAAAGCCGAATATGCCGAATTGCAAGGTGTTTGGCAGCTCGGGTTTTTTTGTGGCTTTCGGCGCATGGGAGGATATGGAGAGATATCTTTCGGAGCGAGCCGATAAAATACGCGATATCGAGGTAGAAGTGGCGTCGCGGAAAACGGCGCTCTGTCAGGCGGATCTTCTGTCGGTCGATGCGAGAGTCGAGTACGGAGCGCATATAAGAGAGGGCGCGGTGATAGGGAAAGGCTCCGTTATAATGCACGGAGCAGTTATAAATTCCGGCGCGGTGATAGGAGATGGCACGATGGTTGATATGAACGCCGTCGTCGGTTCATGCGCTGTAATAGGAAAGAACTCTCATGTCGGAGCGTGCGCGGTTATCGCGGGAGTGCTTGAGCCTCCGTCGGCGCTCCCGACGAGGATAGGAGACGGTGTTCTTGTCGGAGCGGGGGCTGTCGTTCTTGAGGGAATTTGCATCGGTGATAATGCCGTTATCGGAGCGGGGGCTGTCGTTACACACGACATTCCGAGCGGAGCGGTCGCGTTAGGCGTCCCTGCGAAGGTTGTAAAAAGTCGGGACGATATCGGGAAAAAAGCCGATATAAACGGTGATCTGCGATGAATGCATCGGAGCATTACAGGGCACTTCACCGAATAGCCGAAGAAGGTTTTTGCGAATTCGAAACGAAAAAATATATACTCGGCGCAATTGAAAATATGGGTTGCGCAATATATGAAGTCGGCAAAACGGGCGTACTTGCGTATTTTGATTTCGGGAAAAGCACAACATCAGCTTTCCGTGCCGAAATGGACGCGCTTCCGATAACCGAAAAGACCGATCTTCCGTTTGCTTCGGAAAACGTCGGATGCATGCATGCGTGCGGTCACGATGCACATATGGCTATGCTTTTGTCGCTTGCCGAAAGGCTTTCGAAAGGCTGTGATGTTCTGTGTAATGTACTGTTAATATTTCAGCCGGCGGAGGAAAAACGCGGAGGAGCAGAGACGGTTGTGTCGTCGCCTGATTTTCTTCGCATTGCGCCGGAAAGGATATTTGCAATTCATCTGCGACCGCAACTTGAAAAAGGGAAGCTTTTCTCGGGGATCGGCGCAATATACGCAGGCTCTTCGGAAATTGTGGCGACATTCTGTGGCGAGCAGGTACACATAACGGAAAATATAAAAAACGACGCTTTGGAAAACGCGGCAAGATTTTATATCGGGACAAAATATCAGGCGAAGGAAGAAGGGCTTTTGATAAGATTCGGAAGACTGTGCGCAGGGACGGCGGGCAACGTAACGCCTTGCCTGGCGGAGCTTTGCGGAACGATGAGGTATTTTTCAGAGCCGGAAAAGATATCGGAGACAGAAATTCTTCTCCGAAAGGCGAAGAAGTACGGGGGAGAAGTGCATATATTCGAATATGCTCCGCCTGCGTGTAACAGCGGGGAGCTTTTTGAACTTTCCGGATGCAGCAGACTTTCGGAATCTATTTTGTGTGCCGACGATTTTTCCGTGTACGGACGAGTATGTCCCCACCCGCTTTATATGCTTTTGGGAACGGGTGATACGCCGCCGCTCCATTCGGATGAATTTGCCTTCGACGAGAGCATACTTCGGTTCGGAGAAAAAAAGCTTTTTTACATTGTGCGCAACGAGAAAATTAGCAAAGTTATATAGATGACTGCAAATTTAAGTTGGATGGTTTCATAAAATCCACATCAAAAAGGGATCGATTTATAAATTTTAGCACTTAAAGATAAAGAGTGCTAATTTTTTTACAATTCGTTAACAAAATGTGCTATATTTTTTTCTCCTTGTGTGATACTATAATTACGCTGAAAGAAAAACAGCGATAAAAAAGAAATCAGACAGCAGAAGGAGGAATTATTATGCTTGAACTGATACCTTTTATTTCTAATAACAGAGTTTCAAATTATGATCCTTTCAAAGATATGGAAAACTTTGAAAAGCACTTTTTCGGTACGGACAGAATATCCTCTTTTAAGACGGATATAAAAGATAACGGCAACGAATATTTGCTTGAAGCAGATCTTCCCGGATTCAAGAAGGAAGATATAGACGTAAATCTTGAAAACAACTACCTTACGATAAAAGCGGAAAGAAAAGTTGAAAACGAAGAAAAAGACAAGAAGGGCAGATACATTCGTTGCGAAAGAAGTTACGGCTCGTTTGTAAGAAGTTTTGACGTCTCCGATGTGGATACCGATAAGATAACCGCCTCGTATGAGGACGGCGTTCTTAAGCTCAATATGCCGAAGAAGGAAAACGCTTTGCCCACAGCCAAAAAGCTTGAAATAAAATAAAACACAAACGATAAAAACGCACCTGAAAAGGTGCGTTTTTTATTGTATTGACAAGCAAAAAAATATGTGATATAGTGATTTCAGTAAATATGAAAGGACAAGAAGAATATGTCACAGTCGGTAGAAGAGATTAAGAACAAAAAAGCCTTTATATGCGATATGGACGGCGTGATATATCACGGAAACAGACTGCTTCCCGATGTTCACGAATTTGTGGACTGGCTTTACAAAAACAACAAGAAATTTTTATTCCTTACAAACAGCAGCGAACGCTCTCCGAGAGAGCTTTCACAGAAGCTTAAAAGAATGGGGCTTGATGTAAGCGAAGATCACTTTTATACAAGCGCACTTGCAACGGCGTCTTTTTTGTCAAGCCAAAAGCCCGGCTGCAGCGTTTATGCAATAGGCGAGCCCGGACTTGTAAACGCTCTTTACGACGCGGGACTCAGTATGAACGATTATAATCCCGACTATGTTGTGTTCGGTGAAACGAGAGCGCTGAATTACGAAAAGATAGAACACGCTGTACAGCTCGTTCTTGACGGCGCAAAGCTTATAGGCACAAACTCCGATATGACGGCTCCCGGCGAAAACGGTATAATTCCTGCATGCCGTGCCCTTATTTCTCCCATTGAAATGGCTACGGGTAAAAGCGCGTACTTTATAGGCAAGCCGAACCCGCTTATTATGCGTCACGCGCTGAAAAAGCTCGGTACTCATCGCGAGGAAACTATAATTATAGGTGATAGAATGGATACCGATATAATATCGGGAATAGAAAGCGAATTCGATACTGTGCTTGTTATGAGCGGCGTTACATCGATAAGCGACATAGGTAAGTTTCCGTACCGCCCGACCTATGTTATGAAGGGCGTCGGAGAAATAGCCGAACTGGGATGAAAAAATTATTGGCGGCAGTAGCGTGTGCGGCGTTTCTATTCGGGCTTTGTTCATGCAGATCTTCCGAAAAAAGATATACCGCATCGACATTTGAATATTTTGGCACAATAACTGAAGTCATAGGGTATGCTTCTTCCGAAGAAGAGTTTGAAAATACGAAAAACTATATATTTTCAGAGCTTGAAAAATATCATAAACTCTATGATATTTATAATTCATATGATGGAATTGCAAATATAAACACCGTAAACTCTTCGCGAAAGCCGACAAAGGTCGACAGGGAACTTATCGACCTTATTGAGTTCGGAAAAAACATATATCCTGTTACTTGCGGAAAGATGAATATCGCTATGGGGGCGGTGCTTTCTCTGTGGCATGACTGTCGCGAGGAAGGAACGCGGTTGCCGGAAGAAGCCGAGCTTATATCGGCTTCGGAGCACTGCAGTATCGACGATATAATCATTGATAAAGAAAACGGAACGCTCTTTCTTGCGGATGAAAAGATGAGCCTTGATATCGGTGCGATAGCCAAAGGCTACGCTGCCGAAATGATATCGGAGGCGCTTCGCGAAAAAGGAATATCCGGCTATCTTATAAGCATCGGCGGAAACGTCTGCACCGTAGGCTCAAAGCCTGATGGAGAGATGTGGACTGTGGGAATTGAAAATCCTGACGGCGGATTTTTTGAAAAGGTGTGTGTTTCGGATATGTCCGTTGTCACAAGCGGATCGTATCAGCGATACTTTGAGCTTGACGTCGTGAGGTATCATCATATAATTGATCCCGATACGCTTATGCCGAAGAACGATTATGTTTCGGTTACAGTAATTTCAGAGGATTCAGCGCTTGCCGATACGCTTTCGACTGCGCTTTTCAATATGGATATCGGGCAAGGAAAAACACTTCTTTTATCGCTTGAAAATGCATACGCTATGTGGGTAACGGCGGAAGGAGAGAAGATCTATTCCGATGGTTTTGAAAGATTTATAGTAAAAAACGGACTTTGAAAAAAGTCCGTTTTTGTTTTATTTGTATTCCGGTTTACCGTTCCAATCCGTGCCGTTCCAATCGAAATACAGCTCGCTGTATTTGTTTTCAAAAAACATAGGCAGATACATGGAAAAGTTCGGTGAAAGTCTCTCCGAATTTCTGAGTTCTTCCGGCGACATCCATGTGATGCTGCCTTCGACGGTTTCGGGAAGAAGCACGCCGTAGAATTTGCTTGTTTTATAAAGAAATTCAAGGTAGCAATCGCCGTTTTGCTTGTTTCCCCAGTGAACTACGCCGCAAAGCCGCAGATCGGATACGTCAAGTCCCGTTTCTTCCTTTGCCTCGCGCGCGGCGGCGTCATAAAACGGCTCTCCCTTTTCGACATGACCGCCGGGAAAAGTCAGACCGGGCCACGAGCCTCGTCTGTCAAGCACAAGAACCTTTCCGGTGCTTTTATTTTCTATCATTATCATATTTACGATTTCCGTTTTTGTTATTTTCACGCGCACACCTCGTATATTACTGTTTGAAATCGCCCCGAAATGTTTTCGGGGCGATTTTCTGGCTTATTTGTTTACTTTGCTTTTGACTTCTTCTACAGCTCTCTTTGTGAAATCCTCTATTGTGAGTTGACCGAGTTCGCCTTCGCTTCTGCTACGTACCGCAACGAGTCCTTCCGCCATTTCCTTGTCGCCCACAACGAGCATATAAGGAACTTTCTTCAGCTGAGCTTCTCTTATCTTGTAGCCTATCTTTTCGTTTCTTGCGTCAACTTCTACGCGCAGATGATTTTCTTCAAGTATGTCTTTGACCTTGTTTGCGTATTCAATGTGGCCTTCGCCTATGGGAAGAATCTTTACCTGAACGGGAGCGAGCCAGAGAGGGAAAGCGCCTGCGTAATGCTCGGTGATGATACCGATAAATCTTTCGATAGAGCCGAGAACAACGCGATGGATCATTACGGGACGATGCTTTTCGTTATCGGCACCCATATATTCAAGCTCAAACCTTTCGGGAAGCTGCATATCGAGCTGGATCGTGCCGCACTGCCACGTTCTGCCGAGACAGTCAGAGAGGTGGAAGTCGAGCTTCGGACCGTAGAATGCGCCGTCGCCTTCGTTTATAACGTAATCCTTACCCATTTCGGAAACAGCTTCTTTAAGTGTTTCTGTTGCGAAATCCCAATCCTTTATGTCGCCCATATGGTCTTCGGGCATTGTGGAAACTTCAATCTGATATGAAAGACCGAATACTGAGTAAACCTCATCGAACAGTCTTACAACGTTCTTGATTTCGTCTTTCATCTGATCCCATGTCATAAAGATATGAGCATCGTCCTGTGTGAAGCAACGGACGCGGAAAAGTCCGTGAAGCGCGCCGGAAAGCTCGTGACGGTGTACAACACCAAGCTCACCCATACGGAGAGGAAGATCGCGGTAAGAATGCATTTCGGATTTATAAACGAGCATGCCGCCGGGACAGTTCATGGGTTTTATTGCAAAGTCCGCGCCGTCGATAACGGTGGTATACATATTGTTTTTATAATGCGCCCAGTGACCGGAACGCTCCCAAAGAGAACGGTTGAGTATCATAGGAGTGCTTATTTCAACATAGCCGTATCTCTTGTGTACTTCGCGCCAATATTCTATAAGCGTATTTCTGAACACCATTCCGTTGGGAAGGAAGAAGGGGAAGCCGGGGCCTTCGTCCATTATCGTGAAAAGTCCGAGCTCTTTTCCGAGCTTGCGGTGGTCACGCTTCTTTGCCTCTTCAAGCATATCGAGGTATGCGGCAAGGGCTTCCTTTGTCGGGAAAGCCGTACCGTAAACTCTCTGAAGCATTTTGTTTTTGGAGTCGCCTTCCCAATATGCACCTGTACACTGTGTGAGCTTGAAGGCTTTTATCGCGCCTGTGGAGAAGAGGTGAGGACCTGCGCAAAGGTCGGTGAATTCTCCCTGTTTGTAGAACGAGATCTCTTCGCCTTCGGGGACTCTGTCTATAAGAAGAACTTTATAAGGCTCGCCCTTTTCTTCCATAAGCTTTTTGGCTTCTTCACGGGGAAGAGTGAAACGCTCTATTTTGAGATTTTCTTTTACTATCTTCTTCATTTCGGCTTCGATTTTTTCAAGCTCTTCAGCTGCGAATGTTACATCGGAGTCGAAATCGTAATAAAAGCCGTTGTCAATAGCAGGTCCTATGGTGAGCTTTACCTCGGGGTAAAGGCGCTTTACTGCCTGCGCGAGAATATGAGATGCTGTGTGGAAGAACGTCTTTTTTCCGCCTTCATCTTCAAATGTGAGAAGCTTTACGTCGTCTCCGTCATGGACGGGGTAGGAAAGCTCGTGCGTTTCGCCGTTGATTTCCGCAGCTATTACTTCGCGCGGAACGGAAACGCCTGCCGCTTTAGCGGCTTCATAAACGGAAAGACCGTTTTCAACACTGAAATTTTCGCCGTTGATTCTGATTTCCATCGAATTTTATATCCTTTCAAAAATAATATACCTTAAAAACAAAAAATCCCCATATTCCCGCAAGGAATATGAGGTGCAATGCACGGTTCCACTCAAACTTTAACTCTTTTTGCTGTAACGGGCTTTCCCGCAGCGCCATTTCCTGCGCCGTGCCGACGGGTGGTATCCGTGCCGTGCCATACGTAAAGCGCTTTCAGCCCAAGGCGCCTCTCTCTTTCACGCTGACTTCGGCGGGACTTGTCCCAACGATAGCATTTTTTCTGTTCATATTATAATATATCCGCTTTCTTAGCGTTTGTCAATAGACGAAGGCGAAAATTTATATTTTTTCGGCAAAATACTATTGCATTTGCATTTTTGTTGTGATAAAATACTTTTGCAATAAGGAAGCGTAGCTCAGTTGGTCAGAGCGCACGGTTCACATCCGTGAGGTCATGGGTTCGAGCCCCCTCGTTTCCACCAAAAAGGGAAGAAGCACCGGATGGTGCTTTTAGCTTTTTTCAACAGAAAGATGAGAAAAAAAGATGCCTGATAAAGTTGAAAAAATAGAACTTGTGAATATGTGTATGATCAGCGACGGAAACGGGAAAGTTCTCGTACAGGACAGAGTGAAAAGTTGGCGTGGAGTAGCCTTTCCGGGAGGGCACGTTGAAAAATACGAATCCATAGTGGATTCTGTAATAAGGGAAATAAAAGAAGAAACGGGACTTACAATATCCGATGTAAAGCTTTGCGGAATAAAGCAATGGTTTTCGGACGATGTAAGAAGTATATGCTTCCTTTTCAAAACGAATCATTTTGAAGGAGAGCTTAAATCAAGCGACGAAGGAAGAAATTTCTGGATAAAGCGAAGCGACATAGGCAATTACAAGCTTGCTCCGCTGTTTGATATATTTCTGAAAGTGTTTGAAGATCCGGATATAAGCGAATATTATCATCCGATGGATGGAGAAGAAACTGACGTATTACTGAAATAAACAAACGAGTGTGGTGCAAAGTCAAAAAATCCCGAAAGGGGAGTTGACACGGCGCGATTATTGTGATACAATATTACAGAAAATTATATCTGCAAAAGAAACGGAGATACATATCATGAAAAGAATAACAACACTTAAGACAAGAAACCTTTGCAAGAGCGCTAAAAACGGCGGCTGCGGCGAATGCCAGACATCCTGTCAGTCCGCATGCAAAACAAGCTGCGGCGTAGCAAACCAGTCTTGCGAAAACAAGAAAGCTTCCGAAAAGAAGAACTGAAGTAAATTTTAACAGAAAGTGCCGTCTTTCCGGACGGCACTTTTTAAGTATTATCCCCACGATAGGAGGACGCTTGATTTGATGCACCAATATAAGCTGAACGGGTATAACATAGTGCTTGATACCTGTTCGGGCGCGGTACACGTTGTTGATGATGTAGCTTATGATATTATAGCCGGGTACAAAACGAAAAGCCGCGAAGAAATAGTATCGGATATGCTTGAAAAGTACAAAGGACGATCCGACGTTACGGAAGAAGATATAAACGCATGCATAGACGATGTAAAAGCACTTGAAGAGGACGGACAGCTTTACACCCCAGACACTTTCAAGGATATGGCGGGAACATTCAAGGAGCGGAGCGGAAATGTTATAAAAGCGCTTTGTCTGCACGTTGCACACACCTGCAATCTCAACTGCTCGTATTGCTTTGCAAGTCAGGGAAAGTATCATGGCGAAAGAGCGCTTATGAGCTTTGAAGTTGGCAAGCGGGCGATAGATTTCCTTATTGAAAATTCAGGTGAAAGACGCAATCTTGAAGTGGACTTTTTCGGCGGAGAGCCGCTTATGAATTGGGATGTCGTAAAACAGATTGTAAAATATGCGCGCTCGGTCGAGAAGCAGCACGGAAAGAATTTCCGTTTTACGCTTACTACAAACGGTATGCTTATAGACGACGAAGTGATCGAATTTTCAAACAAAGAGATGAGCAACGTTGTCCTTAGTCTTGACGGCCGAAAGGAGATTCATGACGCTACCCGTGTGGACTATGCGGGAAACGGCAGTTACGACAGGATAGTTCCGAAGTTTCAGAAGCTTGTCGCTTCGCGCGGCGGTAAAAACTATTATATGCGCGGAACGTTTACCCATAAAAATCCTGATTTTACGAAGGATGTTTTCCATATGGCGGATCTCGGCTTTACAGAGCTGAGCATGGAGCCTGTCGTCTGCGCTCCGGACGATCCTATGGCGCTTACGCCGGAGGATATCGAAATTGTAAAAGAGCAGTATGAAATTCTCGCAAAGGAAATGCTGAAAAGAGAAAAAGAGGGCAGAGGCTTTACGTTCTATCACTATATGATAGACCTTACGGCGGGACCGTGTATATATAAGCGCATTTCCGGCTGCGGTTCGGGTACGGAATATATGGCTGTTACTCCGTGGGGAGATCTTTATCCGTGCCATCAGTTTGTCGGCGAAGAATCGTATAAACTCGGCGATATATGGAACGGTGTGACAAATGACTCTTTGCGTGATGAGTTCCGCCAATGCAACGCATATGCCCGTCCCGAATGTGACGATTGCTGGGCAAAGCTTTATTGCTCCGGAGGCTGTGCCGCGAACGCATATCATGCTTCGGGTTCTATTCGCGGAGTATATAAACCCGGATGCGAGCTTTTCAAGAAAAGAATAGAGTGCGCCATAATGATAAAAGCGGCAGAAAACGCCGAAGAAGAAAACTGAAGCTATGAAAATACCGATAGTTGATTTTGTCCGCGACTACGCGGCGAAAAACATGGTCAGATTTCATATGCCCGGACACAAGGGGAAGGCTTTTCTCGGCTGTGAGACTTTTGATATCACCGAGATAAAAGGCGCGGACGAGCTTTATGTTTCAGACGGTATAATAGGGGAGAGTGAGAAGAACGCTTCATTGCTTTTCGGCACGGCAAAAACCGTTTATTCAACCGAAGGTTCGAGTCAGTGCATACGCGCGATGATACACATGGCGGCGACTGTGTGCAGTGATAAATGCCGCAGATATATTCTTGCGGCGCGGAATGTTCATAAGGCATTTATATATGCGCTCGCGATTGAAGATATCGACGTAAAATGGCTGAGCCGCAGAACCGATTCGCTTTGCAGCTGTAACATAACCGCCGACGACGTAAGAGTTGCGCTGGAAAATGCCGAATATCCTCCTGCTGCGGTGTACGTAACATCGCCCGACTATCTCGGAAACAGGCTTGATATAAAAGGTATAGCCGATGTATGCCACAAATTCGGGACGCTGCTTATAGTTGATAATGCGCATGGCGCATATCTGAAATTTCTGCACAGCGGACTTCATCCTATGGAACTTGGTGCGGATATGTGCTGTGATTCGGCGCACAAAACGCTTCCTGTGCTTACGGGAGGGGCATATCTGCACATAAGCCGAAATGCTCCCGAATATTTTTCCGAAAGCGCAAAGGATGCTATGGCGCTGTTTGGCTCGACAAGTCCTTCGTATCTTACGCTGGCTTCACTTGACAGATGTAACGCATACCTTTCGGATGATTTTCCCGAAAAGCTTAAAGCCAAAGCCGAAAAAGTGAAAAATATAAAACGTTTGCTTTGCGAAAACGGATGGAGTGTTATAGGTACTGAGCCTATGAAGTTAACCTTGCTATGCCCGAAAGAATGTGACGGCTTTTCGGTTTCCGAAAGGCTTCGCACATCAGGCTTTGAGTGCGAATATGCCGACGCCGAATATGTTGTTATGATGATATCCGCAGAAACGGGAGATGAAGAACTTGATGCGCTTGTGCGTGCGATGGGGAAAAACACATATGCTGCGCCTGCTGCGTTCTCCTTTGAGATTCCGACGCCATGCTTTGTTATGACGGTCAGAGAGGCGGTTTTTTCGCGCAGTGAAGTTGTCCCGCTTTCGCTTGTCGAGGGTAGAATGTGTGCCGCGCCTACGGTAAGTTGTCCTCCCGCAATACCGATAGCCGTTTCCGGCGAGATAATAAGCAAAGAACACATAGCGCTTTTCCGTCACTACGGAATATCGACCGTGTCGGTTGTGAAGAAATAATATATGGCGCCTGCCCGGCAATAAAACTTGCCCCGCAGGCGCAAATTTGTTTATAAATATTACTTTTTCACTTGTATTATGGTATTGATTTGTGATATTATAATAACAAAGGTGCCAAATGGCGCAAATAAACATTATAAGGATGGAGTACATATGAAAAAAATTATAGCACTTATTCTTGTCACCGTTATGCTGGCATTTGCGGTTGTAAGCTGCACCGGCGGCGGAAACAAGGAAACGACGACCACTCCAGGTTCGTCAAACGAAACGACAACGACGAAAGCGGAAACTACAACGTCTGCCGCAACGACTATGGCAACTACTACGGAAACGACAACATCGGCCGAAACTACCACGAATACACCGGTAATAGTTGATCCGACAGACAAAAATCCTATTGTTCATATTACATTTGATGAACTTACAGACGATCTTGTTTTCAAGGATAAGTCGGGTAACGGTCACGACGCAGTTGCAAATAAAGCCCTTGAGCTTGTTGAAGGTCACGACGGTAAAGCCGTTTCGTTTACAAAACTCAATCAGCACGTTGAAATTGCCGATTCCGACGATTTCAAACTTTCAAAGAGCGACAGCTTCACAATAGATGTTTGGTTTAAGTGGAGCGGAAACATTTCCGGAACAAACTGGCCGTGCATCATTCAAAAGGGACTTGTACAGAGCAAGGATCTTTATAAATATGTTGGCTTCTGGGTAAACTCCGGCGATAAAAAACTCAATCTCGGAATCACATCATCGACCGATGCAAAATACAGCAACAATCCCGCAGGCGAAGCTGTAGGTACTACATGGCATCATGCAGTAGCCGTTCAGGACGCAGAAGCAGGAACTATATCATACTATTATGACGATGCGCTTGTTATAAAGCTTCCCGCAATTGACGCTTCTTCAAAGGATTGTCCTTTCACGATAGGTTACAACGGTAGCGACGGTCAGTTTGTCGGTCTGATAGACGAACTCAAAATCTACAATTATGCCGTTGATATGAATAAATAATAAAAGCCGACAGGCACAGAGGATAGAGTATATATGAAAAAAATCATAGCACTTATCCTTGTCACCGTTATGCTGGCATTTGCGGTTGTAAGCTGCACCGGCGGCGGAAACAAGGAAACGACGACCACTCCAGGTTCGTCAAACGAAACGACAACGACGAAAGCGGAAACTACAACGTCTGCCGCAACGACTATGGCAACTACTACGGAAACGACAACATCGGCCGAAACTACCACGAATACACCGGTAATAGTTGACCCGACTGAGAAAAATCCGATAGCGCACATAACTTTCGATGAGCTTTCCGACGGACTTGTTTTCAGGGATGACTCCGGCAACGGTCACAACGCCGTTGCAAACAAAGCTCCCGAGCTTGTTGAAGGACGCTACGGTAAAGCGGCTTTCCTCACGGGCGGACAACACATTGAAATTGCCGATTCCGATGATTTCAAATTTTCAAAGAACGACAGCTTCACGATAGACATCTGGTTCAAGTGGAGCGGTAGCTTTTCCGGAGGAAACTGGCCTTGCGTTATTCAGAAGGGACTTGTACAGAGCAAGGATCTTTACAAATATATAGGCTTTTGGATAAACTCGAGCGATAAAAAGCTCAATCTCGGAATCACATCTTCGACATCTTCAAATTACAGCAACAATCCGGCAGGCGAAGCCGTAGGTACTACATGGCATCATGCGGTAGCGGTTCAGGACGCTGAGGCAGGCACGCTCACTTACTACTGTGACGATAAGTTTGTTCTCAGACTTCCCGCAATCGACGCATCTTCAAAGGGTTGTCCTTTCACAATAGGTTATAATGGCGCCGACGGTCAGTTTGTGGGCGCGGTTGATGAGCTTAACATTTACAATTATGCCGTTGATATGAGCGATATCGGTATTCCCAAATTTGTTGACGATATGCTTTCCAAGACATATGAGTATACAAGCAAGACCACAGGCAAAAGCGTGACTCTTCCTTACCGTCTTTACCTTCCCGAAGGCTATGACAGCGCAAATTCTGCTCAGTATCCCGTTTTGCTTTTCCTTCACGGATACGGTGAAATAGGGAACAACAACACAAATCAGATAAGAGTTCTCGGCGGAGCCAATCTGCTTCTCGACAAGTTGCTTGCAGACGGAAGTTGCGTAATAATCGCACCTCAATGCAACGATCCTGCCGAATATAACTGGGTTCCGCTCAATCACGTCTGGAATACAGGGTCGCGTACTCTTACGGAGAACCCGACGGTTTCTCTTGAAGCGGCCACACAGCTTCTCAAGGATTACATAAATGAAGGAAAAATAGATAAAAACCGCGTTTATGTTTCCGGAATATCTATGGGCGGATACGGAACATGGGAGATAATTGCAAGAAATCCCGAGCTGTTTGCAGCAGCTGTTCCGCTTTGCGGCGCCGGAATTCCTTCAAAGGCTGCGGAGCTTAAAGATATGGCTATTTGGGCTTTTCACGGCGAGGCGGATTATACCGTTCCCGTAAGCGGTACAAGAGATATGGAGAACGCCATAAAGGCGGCGGGCGGTACAAAATTCAAGGCTACATACTATCCCGGTGTGGGACATAATGTTTGGCCGTATGCTTATGCCGAAGCAGGACTTGTTGATTGGCTGCTTGCTCAGTCGAAATAAAAATTTTATAAAAGAAAATCCCACTGCGATTGCAGTGGGATTTTTGTATGCTTTTGAAGCAGTTTTATTTAAGTACGGAAATTGCATCGCATATGGTTTTTTCGTAAGCTTCCATGCCATACTTGTCAACTTCTGATTTATTCTTCTCGCCGTGAGTAAGACATCCGGCGCCGCCTATACATCCGCCTATGCACGCCATGCCTTCAATGAAGTTTGCGTCAAGCATATTCTTGCTCTTTTTGAGCAGTGCTATCTTGCAGGCTTCTATACCGTCGCAAGCGCAGGGTTTAAGCTCAAAATCCGTATCGCCGTGTTCTTTAAGACCTTCGGCGACAGCATCGGAAAGTCCGCCAGAACGTGCAAATATTCTTCCGAAATACGAAGCGTTATCGAGGATATCTTCGGGAAGCGAAGTTATGTCAAGATCCTTGCTGTCAAACAGTGCCTGAAGCTCCTCGAACGTCATTGCCGTATCAACATATTCTTTTACGGAGTCTTTCTTTACTTCTGCTTTTTTGGCTGTGCAAGGTCCGATGAATACGACCTTGCAGGGTGCTTCGTGTTCCTTTATGTACTTTGCGATAGTCGCCATAGGCGAAAGGTTGTGCGAAACAAACGGAAGCAGAGCCGGGAAGGACTTTTCAATATATGAAACAAAAGCCGGGCAGCAGGAGCTTGTAAGGAAGCCTTTTTCAACAAGCTCCTTTGATTCCGCATCAGCAACCATATCCGCACCGAGAGCGGCTTCGATTACTGTATGGAAGCCAAGCTCTTTAAGTCCGCGTATGACCTGACCGAGCTTTGCGTAAGTGAACTGACTGGAAATTGCCGGCGCAACAACTGCAAATACTTTATACTTTGTGTTGTTTTCGCTTTTTTTGATTATATCTATAACATCAAGAATATACGACTTGTCAGATATAGCACCGAACGGACACTGATAAACGCACGCACCGCAGGCTATACACTTGCTGTTGTCTATTGCGGCGGCTTTGTTTTCGTTCATGCTGATTGCTTTTATTTTGCAGGCATTTTCGCACGGACGTCTTCTGCCGATTATTGCTGTGTATGGGCAGACCTTTGCGCACGATCCGCATTCCTTGCATTTTGTTTTGTCTATGTGTGCAACATGGTTTTCATCGAACGTTATCGCGCCGAAACGGCAGACATCCTCACATCTGTGGGCAAGACAGCCGCGACAAGCGTTTGTAACCTCATAACCACCCATAGGACATTCGTCGCAGGCGATATCGATTACTTCTATAACGTTCGGATTTTCATAGTCTCCGCCCATAGCAAGCTTCACGCGTTCTCCGAGTATGGCTCTTTCTTTATATACGCAGCAGCGCATTGTGGGAGTGTTGCCGGGAACTATGGTTTTGGGTATATCCAGCACATGGTCAAGCAGGGTGTCGTTCCATGCAAGTCTTGCAACTTCACGGAGAACTTTGTATTTTAGGTGCTGAACTTTGGTATCAAATTTTCTCATTTAACAATCTCCTTTAGAAATAACTTACCTTGATTCTCTTGCCCATCTGTTTAAGACAGGTGGAAAGTTCTTCTACCAAGTTCATTTTTATGTTGAAATTAATAGGAAGGTCGGGGTTCTGGTGAGCGGGGTTAACTGCCCTGCCGACGAAGAAGTTTATATCTGTGGCTTCTTCAAAAAGAAGTCGGCATATCATTGAGGCGCCGTCATGATGCAGGCTCCACTGCTCGTAAAGTTCATTTTTGCCCAGAGCGTCTTTTGCATATTCTATAACCTTGTTTATTGTTATTACGCCTTCTGTAACAAGATCGACTCCTTCGATCTCCGCTATCGGCGGAACGTCGCTTCGCTCAAATGAAAGACTGGCTTTAAGCGGTTTTCCGAGATATTTTGCCGCAATTGACGATGTTGTGCCTCCGCAAACGATATGCTTACCTTCTTTTGAGAAGAAAAGCGACATCATACGGTCGCAATCGTCGCGGTTGCGGGGAGGCCCGAAAAGTATATTCATAGGCTCACGCCGTCTTATACGGACAACGCATGCCGTTGTATCGTCGCCCGGATGGAAACCGTACTGCTTGTTACATTCGTCAACAAGCATAGTGGAAAGTGTTTTTGCGGTGTATCCGACGCCGGCAACTGTCTTCATAAAATCGGCAATGTTTTCACGCTTCCAGCCGAAATTGAAGGCAAGACCTATTCCGGCGTGAGTGCAACCGTCGCTCATGGCGATGAAAATATCGTTCTCCTGAAGCTTTATAGTTGACTTGTATATCTTTTTGCCGTCGATATTCAGCTCGCTTCTCGGATATTCATAGTTTTCGCAGTCGCGCAACAGGATAACATGCGGATTATCGTACTGTATAAGCTCGGCTACGGAATTATCTATGATGTGTATGATCGTAAAAGTTGAATAAGCAACTCCGCGTACCGAGCATATCGGGAGCGTTGCCGCGATTGTCGAAACACATTCTTCAAGCGGCAGTCCTTCCGCCATCATAGTCGATATTATCTTTGAAGTCAGCGTCGAAAGAATACTTGCCTTGACTCCGCTTCCGAGACCGTCGGCAAGCACGATAACGGTTGAGTTCTCGTTTTGCTCGATTATGTCAACATGGTCGCCGCAGAGCTGTTCGCCTTCGTGATTTATGCTTTTCCAGCCGATATCGGCACATAAATTATTCATTGCTTATCGACTCCTTCAGTTTTGAAAGCGCGATCTTTGTTTCTGCCGCCGTTTCTCCGAGAAGAGACGCTATTTCCTGAACTATACGCATCTGCTTATCGACAACGCGGTCTGCTATCTCAACCGTCTGACGGCTGATGTTTTCTTTCTTCTCGCGCTGAGTTTCTTCTTCGGTCACATCGCGGAGAATACAAATGAGCAGGCGGTATTCGTTGTCGTAAACAATTGTTTCTTCAACGTATTTTTCATATTCGGCAAGATATACGCGCTTGTTGTGTATGGGCGTGCCTTTGCTCAATACTTCAATAAAGTCGCCGGGCTCCATTATACGTACGACCTGATCTCCGAGTATATCGGACGCAAGGCGAAGATTGAGTATTTTAAGTGCGGCACGGTTTATCTGCTGAACTTCAAGCTTCTCATTGAGAACGATAAGACCGTTAGGCGTATTGCGGACGATCGTATCAGAAAAGCTTTCTGCTTTGTCTTTAAGGTAGGGAAGGCACATTGAAACCTCAGCCTTGCCCTGACAGATAGCGATGGCTTTTTCGCGGCAGGTGTTATATCCGCACGATCCGCAGTTAAGCTCGTCCGAAGGTTTTGTCTTGCCCATCTGACGAAGAGCCTCGCGTATTTCCTCTTCCGAAGGCTGCGGAAGCTTATGCTCGATCGCAGTGAAAGTTTTGCGAAGCTCGATTGAATCGGGCTGCTGAACTTCAAAGTCGTTTTTACCGGCAGATCTTGCTACAAAGGCATAATCTTTTATGGGAGAACGATGGAATTTTTCCATTACGGGACCGCCTAGACAGCTTCCGACGCATGCTGACATTTCAATAAAGCAGCGGTGTATCTTTCCGCTTTCTATATCTTTCAGCGCGGCTATACAGTTTTCCGTGCCGTCAATAGCCATATATGTGTAATTAGGATTCTCCTTTGTCAGCGTTTTGAGTATTCCTCCCGTTGTGGGGAAGAAACGCGCACGGCTGTTTTCGCTATTGTCAGTTTCGGGCTCAAGCTCTATATTTTCGGCTTTAAGCCAGGACGTAAGTTCGTCGAACGTAAGCACGGCATCAACTATGCCTTCATAATACTGAGCTTCATCCTTTTTTGCAACGCAGGGACCGATAAATACGGTTTTGGCGTTCGGCCAGCGACGCTTTATATCCTTACAGTGAGCCTGCATCGGAGAAAGTGTATCCGCAAGGTAACTGAGCTCAGCGGGAAAGTATTTCTGGATGAGAAGGTTTACCGAGTGACAGCACGACGTTATGATTATATCTCTGTCCTCTTCGTCTATCATCTTCTCATATTCTTTTTTTACTATCGTTGCGCCGACGGCGGTTTCTTCCGCATCAAAAAATCCGAGCTTTTTGAGCGCCGCGCGCATTGATTCTATTCCCACGCCCTCATAGTTTGCGATAAACGACGGAGCAAGGCTTACTATAACGGGTTCATCGGACTGAAGCAATACTTTTACTTTTTCGGTTTCGTCAACTATTTGTTTTGCGTCCTGCGGGCACACAACAAAGCACTGACCGCACATTATACATTCGTTGCCTATTATGTACGCTTGGTTTCCCGAAAAGCGTATTGACTTTACGGGGCAGTGACGAATACATTTGTAACAGTTTTTGCAGTTTGATTTTTTCAGAGTAAGGCAATCCATATCGGTTTCAGCCCCTTTCTCCGGATATTTTCTTTAATACTTTGTCATCAAAAAAAGTTCTGAAGTTTTCGGGCGTTATTCCCGTGTAGACTGTTCCGTCTACGGTTATGGTAACGCCTTCGCGGTTGCATCTTCCCGTGCAGAAGCTTCCCGCAAGAGTAACTTCGTTTTCAAGCTTTCTCTCTGCTATTGCTTCCTGAAAAAGTCCTACGATCTTTTCCGAGCCTTTCAAATGGCATGAGGAGCCTACACATATCTGAATGACTATCATGACGTCAGACCTTTGCAAGAACGTTTTCTTTGAAGAATTCGTCAACCGTTTCGGGACTTACGGAAAAGAATTCTCCGTCCGCCGTTACACAAACGCCCTGCTGACATTTTCCCATGCAGAATGTTCCGGCAAGTTCGACCTTGTCGCCGAGATTATTGTCGCGGATAAGATCCTGAAGCTGTTCAACTACCTGACGGGAGCCTTTGATGTGGCACGAAGAGCCGATGCATACTGTGATTTTCATTTGTTGTTTTCCTCCTGAATTTGGTTGTTTGTTTCATTTATAAGGGGACGGAGAAAATCGCGTTCCCTTGCGTTGCCGTTTACGCTCTGAGCCGTAGCGATGATCGGCATCCATTTCTTAACGTATTGCTTTTCTGTTCCGCTTTTTTCGCAGAAAAGCTCAAGATATTTTTCGGCGTCGTCAAAACTGCCGTCTATGCAGAAGCGGAAATACGTCTGAGCCGCGTCGGCTGATGCGTTTCCTTGCGCCGCATGCGCCCAATCGAGAACATAGTATTTTCCGTTGTCTGCCGCGATTATGTTTGAAAGCGTAAGATCACCGTGACATATCTTGCTGTGATGAGGCATTTCGGCGAGTCTGGCAAGCATACTGTATCTGACGGTGGCCGGAACATCCGCCAGTTCTAGCTTGTCCGAAAGCTTGTCCGAAAGCTTTCTCAGCGAGCAGCATTTCTTTGACTGTATTTCATGCTGGACTTCAACGAGTGCTTCAATGTATTCGTCTTTCTTTTCGGGATTTTCCTGCGCGAGTCTTGCAAGCGTTTTACCTTTGATATAATCGGAGATAATCGTCCATTTCCCGTCGATCGAGGTTACTTCAAGTACGCGCGGAACATTTATTCCGGCTTCCTCTATCCGAGCCTGATTTGTTGCTTCGCTTAAAACGTCTGCTTTTGAATATCCGGCTCCGAAGACTTTCAGACAACGGTCTCCGTCGCGATAAACGGTTTTTTCATTTCTTACCGCTATTATCTTATCCAGATTCATATAACTACCTTCTTTGAGTTTTTGCTATTTTATCTGCATTTTGAGGTGTGCAAGCGAGAGCGCCATATTTTCATATTGAATTATCGCGTCCGCAGGTTTGTAAAGCTGGCACGGCGCAAAACACCATATTGCTTTCACGCCGTTTTCGTACAGCAGATTGCAAACCTCCTGTGCAGATTCCGGCGGAACGGCTATTATGCCGATTTTGATGTTGTGAGTCTGACAAAAGTGAGGAAGCTCGCTTACCGGAAGTATTTTTTTGCCGGACGGCGAGATTTCTTCGTCTTTGACCTTTACGTCAAACGCCGCCATGACGCTCAGACCGTAATCGGCAAAAACGCCGTAATCAAGCAAAGCTCTTCCGAGCTTTCCGGCGCCGACGATTATAGTCCCGCCGTTTTTGGAGCAGAGAAAGTTTTCAAGACTCGCGACAAGCTCCGATGTAAGGTATCCTATTTTGGGTTTGCCGGATCCGCAGATGGTTCCGAGATCCTTTCTGACCTGAACTTCTCCGAGGCCAAGCTCCTTTGAAATTTTTGTTGCGGATATGTTATGTGTTTGAGGCGGCAACGCTTTGAGATACTTAAGGTATGTAGGTATTCTGCCGAGTGTTGCACGCGATACGTCTGCCTCCTTCAAGGCGACACCTCCTGTCCGGACAATAATCGTCCATTCTTTATCTTAAAGAATATCAGAATATATTATGTTTGTGAATTGCCGCTTTCTCATATCGGTGTTGCGTTTATCGATATACTGAGGGCGAAATCAAAAACTGCGCTTGCAAAAAATGCAGGCGCAGTAAAAATTATTTCAAAACTTCGCGTTTTGATTTTATCACATATTCAATAAACATATTGTCAAGCTCCGAATGAGAATAATCCTTGCGATGGATGAGTAAATCTTTGTAAACGCGTTTGTTTTCGTCGCATTTACGCTGGGCAAGACCGAAGCGCTCGAGAGTTTTTTTGGGAACGGGCGATACCCACATATATGTTTCGGGATTTTCGGATAGAAGCTCAAATTGGCTTGCGCGCTCAAAAACGAATATTCTGCGGGAAGATATCTCCGAAAGCTCTTCTTTCCGCACTTCCGCCAAAGGCAACGACGGTACATATGGATCGGGGTTAGATATTTCAACAAGGTCAACAAGATCGCCGTATGTTATCTTTTCTTTTTTTGCAAGCGGACTTTCGGAACTCATTATAAGGACGTGACGGAATTCTGTTATAAGCTCATAGTCAAGACCTTTTTCGTCCATCATCGTCTTATAATATTTATCATAATTTTCGGCATAACGTATTATCCCGAGTTTATAGTCTTCCTGCAAAATGTTTTTTACGGCGCGCATAGAGTTCGTTTCTTTATACAGTATTTCGGCTTGCATATCTTTGTCTATGACTTTGGAAAATTCCGCAAAAGCTTCTGCAATATAGCTTGCTCTCGGAACCGAGACCGAAAAGTGTTTTTTGCTTATTGTTCCGCCGCTGAACATATCTTCTATTTCATCTATCTGGGCGAGAACGTTTTTTGCGTGGCGAATAAATATTTCGCCGTCCGCAGTGAGAAACATTCCTTTTGCACTGCGTTCGAAAAGCGTGACGCCAAGCGAGGCTTCAAGCTCTTTTATCGCGCGGCTGAGTGCCGATTGTCCGACGTAAAGCTTGTCCGCCGCTTTGTTTATTGAATTGGTTTCGGCTATTTCAACGGCGTATTTCATGTGTAAAAGATTCATACCGCGCCTCCGTAACAGTGTTTTTAACAGTATATCACAAAATCACAAAAAAATCAACTGAAAAATAAGGATAAATAAGGCGGATTAAAGAAAAACCGCCCGGATATTGCCGAGCGGTTTTGTATTATCAGAATTCAAGCTTTTTTTCTATATAGCTGCGGAGATCCGCGATCTTTATGCGTTCCTGCTGCATCGTATCTCTGTCACGAACGGTTACGCAACCGTCTGTTTCGGAATCGAAATCGTATGTTATGCAGAACGGCGTTCCGATCTCGTCCTCCCTGCGGTATCTCTTGCCGATAGAACCCGTTTCATCAAAATCGGTGGGGAAGTATTTTGCAAGTTCGTTGTGAATCTCAACAGCCTTGTCGCTGAGTTTCTTTGAAAGCGGCAGAACGGCTGCCTTGAACGGTGCAAGCGCGGGATGAAGGTGAAGCACCGTGCGTACGTCGCCTTCGCCTATTTCTTCTTCGTCGTAAGCGTCGCAAAGGAACGCGAGGAACGAACGTTCAACGCCGAGCGACGGTTCGATAACATAAGGGATATATCTTTCATTCTTGTCGGGATCAAAGTAGGTAAGATCTTTGCCGGATGTGTTCTGATGCTGTGTAAGGTCGTAATCCGTTCTGTCGGCAACGCCCCAAAGCTCGCCCCATCCGAACGGGAAGAGAAACTCAAAGTCTGTGGTTGCTTTTGAATAGAAGCAAAGCTCTTCCGGATCGTGGTCGCGGAGGCGGAGATGCTCTTCGGTCATTCCGAGCGAGAGAAGCCAATTCTTGCAGAACGAACGCCAATAAGCAAACCATTCAAGGTCTGTTCCGGGCTGACAGAAGAACTCAAGCTCCATCTGTTCAAATTCGCGGACGCGGAAAATGAAGTTTCCGGGAGTTATTTCGTTACGGAACGATTTGCCTATCTGACCTATACCGAAAGGAAGCTTTTTACGAGTCGTACGCTGAACGTTTGTGAAGTTTACGAATATGCCCTGAGCTGTTTCCGGACGGAGATATACAGTATTTTTTGCATCCTCCGTAACGCCCTGAAATGTTTTGAACATAAGGTTAAACTGACGGATATCCGTAAAATTGTGCTTGCCGCATGAGGGACAGGGAATGTTGTGTTCTTCAATGAAATCCTTCATTTCGGTCTGAGTGAAAGCGTCGATGGGCTTGTCAAGCGCAGTGCCGGTTTCGGCGCAGTAATCTTCTATGAGTTTGTCTGCGCGGAAACGTTCTTTGCATTCACGGCAATCCATAAGCGGATCGGAGAAGCCGCCGAGATGTCCGGAAGCTACCCATGTCTGCGGGTTCATAAGAATAGCGGCGTCAAGACCTACGTTGTACGGGCTTTCCTGAACGAACTTCTTCCACCACGCTTTTTTGATGTTGTTTTTCATTTCAACGCCGAGAGGACCGTAATCCCATGTGTTTGCAAGGCCGCCGTATATTTCGGAGCCTGCGAATACAAAACCTCTGTTTTTGCAGAGGGCTACGAGTTTTTCCATAGTTTTTTGTGACTGTTCCATAATGACTTTATCCTTTGCAATTAAATATTTTTTTGTTTATCCATATAGGTCTGAAGAATTATTTCCGCTGCAAGAGAATCTATTTTTTCCTTGCGCTTTTTTCCGAAAACGCCTGTTTCGGAGAGTATTTCGTGTGCCTGAACCGTTGTTCTTCTTTCGTCTATCATGACGATGGGAATGTCGGTGCGAGCCATAAGCATTTCGGCAAAATCCTTGCACGCCTGTGCGCGCGGACCTTCCGTTCCGTTCATATTGAGCGGCTTTCCGAGAACCATAAGTCCTATGCCCATTTCTTTTGCTTTTGCGACTATTTCATCGGCGGCTTTTTCCGGATTATAGCTTTTGACGCAACCTGCGCCTATTGCCAGAAGTCCGAGATCGTCGGAATAAGCAAGTCCGGTGCGTGCGTCGCCGTAGTCTATCCCGAGCATTTTTACCATACGAATGTTTTTATACCCTTTCCGACGATGTATTCTTCAATTTCTTTTCTTGACGGTATTTTTTCAAGAACGCCGTCGTGCGACTGAGTGAGCAGGCTTGCCACTCCCGCATATGTGCAGGCGCGGACAACGTTTTTGGTCTCAAGATATTCTGCCGTGAATGCACCTATATATGTCGGATTCATCTTTCCCGAAGTTTCTCCGTCCGGAGTTGGAAGGGTTACTTTCTGATAAGAGTTTCCGTCGTACACGAGAGAAGTGTCTCTGCCTATCTGGACGATGTAATATCTTGACGGTATCTTCGATTTTAGTGATACGAGCGAACGGATGAGCCTGTCCTCGGACGTTGGATAGAAGCCTGTCATTTTGTAAAGTGTTTCATCCGAAATAATGAAAGCTTTTATGCCCTTGAATGCCGCAAAGGGAAGAGACGATGCTGCCGAATTATAGTCAACGATCATTTCAACGCCTCTTTCCATAGCCTTGTTGCAGGCGTAAAGCGCAAGGGAATCTCTGCCTCTGGGGTCGGTTACTTTTTCTGCGCCGGAGTTGTCCTCCGAATCCGATATGCTGTCCGGAATTTTTGCGTTTGCCGCTTCTCCGGAGGCGATGTCCTCGTCTATCGCTTCGTCCTTTGACGACGTCTTTGCCGATTTATCTTCGGGAATCTCCGCGCAGAAAAGCTCGTCCTGCGGAACAAGGAAAAAGTCCGGAAATGTTCCGAAGGCTTCGTCTATATCTTCTTTTGTGAACTGTTTGTTTGCGCCTTTCGAAACATAATGTTCAGCCTCGCCTTTGTCATCGTAAAGAGTTACGGCAAAGCCTGTCTGTTCTCCCTGCGCGGTCATTATCATTCTTGAATCGAGTCCGCACGATTCATAATATTTTTTCAGTCGGTTGCCGTTCATGTCGTCGGCGAGCTTTGTGCAAAGAACACACGAAGCGCCCATTTTTCCCGCCGTAATCGCTGCGGCAGCCGTCGCTCCGTAGGGATGAAAACTGTATTTTCCACCGTATGTTATATTTCCGTTCTTTGACAAACGGTCTGTTTCCATTTCAAGATTCATATAGCTTTCACCGAGAATAAGAACTTTTCTTTTCAAGTTTAAGCACCGTCCTTTGAGATAAAATAATACATTTTAATTATACAATGAAAATATCGTTTTGTAAAGGATATGACGAAAAAAAGCAAAAATAATTGATAAACAAAAAGCAAACGGAAACAGCCCCGCATTACGCGGGGCTGCTGTATCATACTTTACTGTTTTTACGAAGAGTTCGTTTGTATTTTTTGGTTTCTGAAATATATTTGGGAAGAGCCATCATCCTGCCTATGCGCGACGGTTGCTTTATAAGTCGCCAAAGCCACTCGAGACGGAGTGAGATGAAGAGCTTTGGCGCGCGCTTTGCGGTGCCTGCATAAATATCGACGCTCCCACCGAGGCACGCGATTATTTTTGCCGAAAGGCGCGATTTGTTCTCGTATGCCCATTTTTCCTGAGCGGGGAAGCCCAGACATACAAAAAGTACATCTGCGCCTGATTCGTTTATGGCATTTACCGTGCTTTCGGAACCGTCAAATGACTTGTCGAAATATCCATCGCGGCAGCCGGCGATTTTGAGTTCCGAATATTTATTTTGCAGATTTTCTGCGGCTTTTTCCGCTACGCCCGGTTTTCCGCCGAGAATATATAGAGAATATCCTTTTTCGGCACATAAGCGGACGATGTTTTCACCGTATTCGACGCCTGCGACTTTCTCCTTCAGCGGAGTGCCGAGAATTTCAGCGGCTTTCAGCACGCCGGCGCCGTCCGGAAGAAGCATATCGGCAGAGGAAACAATCCGCATTGTTTCTTCGCTTTTGGCGCATGCCTGCGCTATTTCGGCGTTGGGGGTAAAAACGGTCAATTTTCCTCCGCCCGAAAGCACTTTTTCGGAAGCTTCGATCGCTTCTGCCATTGTTATATTGTCTATTTTAAGTCCTCTTATATCGGTTTTCGGCACGTTGTTTCACCTCTTTACGGAAAAATTTTATCATATTGCGGCTTTTATTACAACATAAAAGATATATTTTTATTATTTTTTGCAAAATTTAATGGACATTATTCCATATGCGTGGTATAATATCCGAAACGGTTTTGAAAATGGGGGGATTTTTTATGACGGAAATGTTTTCATTGCCTCCGATAGGCACGAACTGTTATTTGTTTTATGATGAAAACTCACGAGAAGCGGCTGTGATAGATCCTGCGTCGGGTGAAGATGCAATCCTTGAGCGCGCAAAGACACTCGGACTCAAAATAAAATATATTCTGCTCACGCACGGTCATTTCGACCATATCAGCGGAGCGGACAGGCTCTCGGTGCTTTGCAAAGCACCTGTATATGTAAGCGCGGAAGACGCCGAGCTTCTTTCGAGTCCAGAAAAAAATGCTTCTGCAAAGATGGGGTTTTCAAACGTCACCGTACAGACAGAGCCGAAAACGTTTTCGGACGGCGATGTATTTGAAATAGGCGATAAAAAGCTTACGGTCATGCTCACGCCGGGTCACACAAAAGGTTCTGCTTGTTTTTTCGGCGAGAAAGAGGTATTTACGGGAGACACCGTGTTTTGCGATGGATACGGAAGAACAGACCTCTATGGCGGCGATTACGGCGAGATGCGAAAAACACTTATGAAACTTCTGCCCATGCTTAAGGGCAAAAAGATATATCCCGGTCACGGGGAAACACGAGATTTTTAATTTTTTCAAGGAGATACAGACGATGGATTACAATTATCTTGCAGAGTTGCTTTTTCCGGATGTCAGGGAAACTCCGGAGGACATGGAAAAGCGCTATCCGCCAAGAGAGCTTCCCGAAGGCGCAAAGGTAACGAGATTTGCTCCCAGTCCCACGGGCTTTGTTCACTTCGGAGGACTTTTTCCGAGTACGGTCGGAGACAGGCTTGCTCATCAGAGCGGCGGAGTTTTCTATCTTCGTATAGAGGATACCGACGCAAAGAGAGAAGTTCCCGGCGCTGCCGAAGCGCTTATAAGAACGCTTGAAACCTACGGAATAAACTTCGACGAGGGAGCTATTCTCGGCGATGACGGAAAGATATGTGACAAGGGGAACTACGGTCCGTACAAACAGAGCCTAAGAGGACCGATATACCACGTTTATGCAAAACAGCTTGTAAAAGAGGGGAAGGCTTATCCGTGCTTTTCAACAGAAGAAGAGCTCGAAGAGCTTCAGCAGATAAACAAGAAAGAAGAGATAAAGAACACCGATTGGGAAGCGGTTGCCGCACAGAGAAAAGCGGAAATGCTTGCGAGAAGAAACTTTACTATCGAAGAGGTTGAGGCAAATCTGAAAGCCGGTATGCCGTTTGTACTTCGCATACTTGCTGACGGAGATCCCGAAAAGAAGATAAAATTCACCGATCTTGTAAAAGGCAATATGGAAGTTACGGAAAACGACGAGGATTTCGTTCTTCTTAAATCGGACGGAATACCGACGTACCATTTCGCTCACGCGGTTGACGATCACCTTATGGGAACAACTCACGTTATACGCGGTGAAGAATGGCTTCCGAGCCTTCCGAAGCACATTCAGCTTTTCCGTTATCTTGGGTTCAGACTTCCTAAATATATGCACATCGCGCAGATAATGCGTCTTGACGAAAACGGCAATAAAAAGAAGCTTTCAAAGCGCGATATGGGCGCGAATATGGACGAATACACACAGATGGGCTATTGCCCCGAAGCGGTATGCGAATATGTAATGACGCTTCTCAATTCCAACTATGAAGAATGGAGAATGCAGAATCCGACGGCAAGTTATAAGGAATTTCCGTTCAGTATAAAGAAAATGTCCGTTTCCGGCTGTCTTTTCGATTTTGATAAGCTTGGCGACGTTTCAAAGAATGTTGTCTCAAAAATGACGGCTGAACAGGTTTATGAAGCTACGGCAAAATGGGCAAAGAGCTTTGATCCCGATTTTTACAGCGTGTTTACGAGAGATCCCGATTTTACAAAAGCCGTTCTGGCAATAGGCAGAGGCGGAAACAAGCCGAGAAAGGACTTCGGAAGATGGGACGAGGTAAAAGGCTATATGGGCTTTATGTTTGACGAGCTTTTCAATGTAGAAGAAGAATACCCCGAAAAGTTCCCGAAAGAAGTTATAAAGTCTGCGCTTGAAAAATTTGTCGCGACTTATGACGAGGACGACGATCAGAACGTTTGGTTCGGAAAGATAAAGGATATAGCGGCGTCGATAGGCTTTGCCGCAGACATGAAAGAATACAAGGCAAATCCGGAGGCGTTCGGCGGCAATGTTGCGGACGTAAGTATGTTCCTGCGTCTTGCGGTTACCGGAAAGATGAATTCTCCGGACATGTATTCCGTTATGAAGATTCTTGGCGGAGATAAAGTCAAAGCGCGCATAGGCGACATGACAGAGAGGTTATGAAAAATGGAAGAAATAAAAGAAATAAAGAATAATTTTATTCACGCTATTATAGATGAAGATCTGAGAAACAATCCCGACCTTAAAATCCACACGCGTTTTCCGCCGGAGCCGAACGGCTATCTTCATATAGGAAGCGCAAAGGCGATCTGGATAAACTACGAGACCGCAAAAAAATACGGCGGAAAGTTCAACCTTCGCTATGACGACACAAACCCCGTAAAAGAAGGCGATGAATTCGTAAACAGTATAAGAGAGGATCTTGAATGGCTCGGCGCAACGCCTAACGGCGGTATTTTCTACGGCTCGGATTATTTCGACGCAGATTACGAGTATGCCGTAAAGCTTATCAAAGCCGGCAAGGCATATGTCTGCGATCTTACGGCGGAGGAGCTCAGTAAATACAGAGGCACGCTTACGGAGCCCGGAAAGAACTCTCCGTATCGCGATCGCTCCGTTGAGGAAAATCTTGACCTTTTTGAAAGAATGAAGAACGGCGAATTCCCCGACGGCTCCAAAACGCTTCGCGCGAAAATAGATATGAGTTCGCCCAATATGAACATGCGTGATCCTGCGATCTATCGTATTCTTCATGTTCCGCACCAGAGACAGGGAAACAAGTGGTGCATTTATCCGCTTTATGACTATGCGCATCCAATTCAGGATGCGCTTGAAGGAATTACTCATTCTCTTTGTTCGATAGAGTTTGAAAATCATCGTCCGCTGTACGAGTGGGTGGTTGACAATTGCGGCTTTGATCCCAAGCCCAAGCAGAGAGAGTTTGCACGTCTCAATGTTACCAACACCGTTATGAGTAAGAGATACCTTCGTTATCTTGTCGAGAGCGGAATGGTCGACGGTTGGGACGATCCCCGTCTTCCCACGATCTGCGCTCTCCGCAGAAGAGGCTTTACGCCCGAATCGATATTCGATTTTATCTCCCGTGCGGGCGTTGCAAAGAACGATAACCTTGTAAATATTGCTTTGCTTGAACACTGCATAAGAGAAGAACTGAACGAAAAAGCGCAAAGAAGAATTGCTATTCTTCATCCGATAAAGCTTATAGTGGATAATTATCCTGCGGATAAGACAGAATATTTTGAGGTGTCAAACAATCCGAATGACGAATCGGCAGGGACGAGAAAGCTTCCGTTTACACGCGAACTCTATATCGATGCCGACGACTTTGCAGAGGTTCCGCCTCCGAAGTTCTTCCGTCTTAAACCGGACGGCGAAGTAAGACTTATGGGCTCGTATATCGTCAAATATTCCGGCATTGAAAAAGACTCTGACGGCAATATTGTTGCGATACACGTAAATGCAGACCTTGAAACCGGCAACGGCAATCCTGCGGACGGCAGAAAAATAAAGGGAACTATCCATTGGCTCTCCGCTCCGAACGCTCTTACAACTACGGTCATGCTTTATAATAACCTTTTCACGGTTGAAAATATGGGTGAGATAGAAACGGCGGATTACGATAAATATCTCAATCCGGAATCCGTAATAGAAATTGACGATGCAAAGATCGAACCGTCGCTTGGCGAGGCAAAACCGGGCGAGAAGTTCCAATTTGTCAGAACAGGTTACTTTACACCCGACTCTAAGCACGCAAACAGATTCAACAGAATCGTCAGCCTTAAGGACGGATACAAATTCTGATCTGCAAGAAAACAAAAAACGTTCTCCCGCTTCGGGAGAACGTTTTTTGTTATGATTTTATTTAAGTCTTTTATCCGTCTTTACGGAAAGTGCGGTTCCTACGCTTTGGAAAACCTGGACGAGGATTATAAGCAGTACAACGGCGATCAGAATTACCATATAGTTATAACGCTGATAACCGTACATGATGGCGATGTTTCCGAGTCCGCCGCCGCCGATGGCGCCGCTCATTGCCGTATAACCGAGAATTGTCGTTACGGCAATCGTTGCGTTTGAAATAAGCGACGGAATGCTTTCGGGAATCATAACCTTTGTGATTATCTGAAAAGGCGTTGCGCCCATACTCTGCGCCGCTTCGATTATATTAGGATTGACCTCGCGCAGGCTGCTTTCGACAAGTCTTGCGACGAACGGAAAAGCCGCAATGACAAGCGGCACGATAGACGCGACAGAGCCTATCGTCGTGCCGACGATAAGTCTGGTAAGAGGAAATACAACAACAATAAGTATTATAAAAGGAACGGAGCGGAGAAGATTTACGATAATGTTGAGGACTTTCATAAGCCAGCCAGGAAGCGGAAGAATTCCGTTTTTGTCGCCGACAACCAGCAGAACGCCGAGCGGAAGTCCTATAACGAATGCAAAGAGCGTTGCGATAAGTGTGACATAAAGTGTTTCAAGCACCGCGCCGGGAATATCGTGTTTCAATATATCGACAGCTGTTTGCAGCTTTTCGGGAGAAAACATATTATTCATACTCAAACCTCCTCCACAGTTACATTTTCAACAGAGCCGAGATATTCGGAGACCATCTTCGCCTGTTCGGCACCGCCGGGAACGCCCAGAAGCATAGAGCCGTAGGTTTTGTCATCAATACAGCGCGTCGCGGCGGAAACGATATTCACAAGTATGTTCATTTCTATCGCCATAGACGATATAAGAGGCATGCTTGCCGCCTGTGCTCCGCTGAAAATAACGCGGAGACGTTTTTCTTTGTTCGGATTTGAAACCTGGTCGTCTGCACCGTTCGGGAAAACAAGCCGTCTTGCCGCCGCCGATTTCGGGCTTGCAAAAACGGTTCCGACAGCGCCCTCCTCAACGACTTCGCCGTTATCGAGAATCGCAACGTGACTGCATATTTCTTCAACGACGCTCATTTGATGAGTAATGATTATAACGGTTATTCCGAGCTTTTTGTTTATGTCCCTTATAAGCTCAAGAATGGCGTGAGTGGTGTTGGGATCGAGCGCGCTTGTGGCTTCGTCGCAAAGAAGTACCTTGGGGTTTGTTGCAAGCGCGCGGGCGATGGCTATTCGCTGCTGCTGACCGCCCGAAAGCTGAGCGGGATACGCTTTTGCTTTATCAGGCAAGCCGACGAGTTTCAGAAGTTCCGTCGCGCGGGCTTTGGCTTCTTCTTTCGGTATGCCTGCAAGCTCCATAGGAAAGCATATGTTTTTCAGGCAGTTTTTCTGCATGAGCAGATTGAACCCCTGAAATATCATCGTTATGCTTCGTCTGGCTTCTCTTAGTGCGGCAGGAGAAAGCTCTCCTATATTCACTCCGTCTATTATGACTTCGCCTCCGGTAGGACGTTCAAGCATATTTATACAGCGTACAAGCGTACTTTTTCCTGCACCGCTCATGCCGATAATGCCGTAAATATCTCCGTCTTCTATTGTCAGATTTATATTGTGAAGGGCGTCGACCTTTCCGCCGGCGCCTTCAAACGTTTTACTTATGTTGTGTAATTCTATCATTATGTAATTCTGCCTTGATTATTTTTTTATATCGTCAAGCGTTTTGTGGCTTGTTGAGTAAATGCCCATAGGCTCAACGTGTATAGCGGCAACTGAAACGATGTGTGTGCCGTTCTCTTTGTTGAAGTCGTCAAGGTAGGGTGTGTGCTGGAAGTAGTTTGCGTCACATTCGCCGCTTTCAACTACATTGTTCGGAACGACATAATCCGAGAGAACATTGATTTCCAGCGTGATGTCTTTTTCTGCGAGGATTTTCTTTACTTCTCCGAGTATCTCGGCGTGAGGTGTGGGAGATGCGGCAACCTTTATCTTTGTGCCGGCAAGAGAAGCGTAGTCAACGGAAGAATCGTAGCCGTCTGTGAGATTATCAACCGTGTCTATAACGGAGCCGTCATATTTGTTTGCTATGAAATCGGCAACCTGCTTGCTTTCGAGAGCCGCTTTGAGTGCCTTTATCTTGGGAGTGTTCTCGTTGCCTTCTTTAACGGCAAGAATGTTTGCGTATTTGCTGTAAGAACCTTCGATAGCAAGGGAATCCTTTGTGGGATTGAAGCCTGCGGGAATTGCGTAGTTTGAGTTTATGACCGCATAGTCAACGTCGGGAAGGAAGTTTGGAAGCTGAGCAGCTTCAACTTCTTTTATCGTTATGTTATAGGGGTTTTCAACTATATCGCGGGCGGTTGCGGCGATGCCGGCGCCTTCCTTGAGCTTGATAAGTCCGTTTGCTTCGAGAAGAAGAAGTGCGCGTGCTTCGTTTGTCGTGTCGTTGGGAACTGCGATAGTCACGCCTTTTTTACCTCCGCATGATGCGAGGAGCAGAAGGGCAAGTGCGAGTGTGAGTGCGATTGCTAAGATTTTTTTCATTTTTGTGGTCTCCTTTGTATGTGGGAATTATTTTTGAAAACAAAAAACGGAAGCCTGAAAAATTCCGGCTTCCGAAGATTGCTTTATTACATTATCCGCTTTTGGGTTTATACGTTTTTTTGCATGCGGAAACGTATGATACAGCAATCTTCGGCTTGCATCATAGACATGCACATTATCATACCTTTAAACGTGAGCGCTGTAAGCATTACGTTTTCCTCCCTGCGGATAAATTATGGACGTATCATATCACAAAGAAAAACGCTTGTCAATAGGTAAATTAAAAAAAGTGCAAAATCTGTTTTCAGAGCTTATTTCAGCTTTTCAACTCTGTAAGGTGTGCCGCCGAGTGTTTTCCATGTTATTTCGTCATCCGTCATAACAATGTATCCTCTGTCGGAATTCCATTTGGGAATTGAGACCGAGCCGGGATTTATATATAAAAACGAACCATGATCATTACAGGCGGGAACGTGAGTATGTCCGCATAGGAGAATAAAGCCGTCTGCCATTTTCGGGGGATTGTCCTCTCCGAAAAGGTGACCGTGCGTTGCGAAAACGGGCTTTCCGCCGATGTAGATCAGCATGTAATCGGCTCTTATGGGAAAATCGAGAACCATCTGATCAACTTCGCTGTCGCAGTTTCCTCGCACACAGAGAATGTTTTCTTTTATTCCGTTGAGAAGCGACGCGACTTTTTTTGTATCGTATCCGCCGGGGATGTCATTTCTCGGACCGTGATAGAGCAGATCGCCGAGAAGAACGAGTTTGTCAGGCTTTTCGGACTTATATGCTTCAATAAGTTTTTCGCAGAAAAGCCCCGATCCGTGAATGTCCGAGACAACCATAAGTTTCATTTAAATATCCTCACTTTCATCATTACCGTATAATATTATCATAGTTGATATATATAATCAAGAGAAAATTTACATAAAACATACGAAAAATGGGGTTGCTTTTTTGGCTTTGTCAATATATAATATCCTTGATAGGATGCATATTTTGTATCCGCAAATAACTATAAAAACGGAGGGACAACAGTTATGGGACTTATAAAGGCATTTGCAGGAGCTGTCGGCGGAACGCTTGCCGACCAGTGGAAGGAGTTTTTCTATTGTGATTCTCTTTCTGCCGAAACGCTTATGGTAAAGGGTGAAAAGCGCATAAGCGGACGTTCTTCAAACACAAAGGGAAACGATAATATTATTTCAAACGGCTCGGGAATAGCTGTTGCCGATGGTCAGTGTATGATGATCGTTGAGCAGGGAAAAATAGTTGAAGTCTGTGCCGAACCCGGTCAGTACACATACGATAAATCAACGGAGCCGAGCATATTTACCGGACCTTTGGGCAAGGGAATAATCGACACGTTCAAAACGATAGGCAAGCGCTTTACTTACGGCGGAGATACGGGCAAGGATCAGAGGGTTTACTATTTCAACACAAAGGAACTTATAGACAACAAATTCGGAACACCGAATCCCATTCCGTTCAGAGTTGTTGACGCGAACATAGGACTTGATATCGATGTTTCCGTTCGCTGTTCGGGTGTTTATTCCTACAAAATAGCGGATCCGCTTCTTTTCTATACGAACGTTTGCGGAAATGTTGAGAGAGAATACACAAGAGACGCACTTGACGGGCAGCTCAAGACCGAATTCATAAGCGCGCTTCAGCCCGCATTCGGAAAGCTTTCCGAACTTGGACTCCGTCCCAATCAGATAGTGGCGCACAATACAGACCTTGAAAACGCAATGAACAGCGCACTTTCCGCAAAATGGGGAGAACTTCGCGGTCTTACAGTAGTAAGCATTGCTCTTGGATCGGTAACGCTTCCCGAAGAGGACGCAGAGCTTATAAAGAAGGCTCAGCATGCGGCTATTCTGCGCGATCCTTCGATGGGCGCAGCTACTCTTGTCGGTGCTCAGGCTGAAGCTATGAAAGCCGCTGCGGCAAACGAAAACGGCGCAATGATGGGCTTTATGGGCATGGGAATGGCAAATCAGGCGGGCGGAATGAACGCTCAGAATCTTTATGCTATGGGTCAGCAGGCAAGACAGCAACAGGCTCAGTCGGCGCAGACACAGGCTCCCGCAGGAGCATGGAAGTGCAAATGCGGAGCTACGGTAACGGGAAAGTTCTGCACGGAGTGCGGAGCAAAGAAGCCCGACGAGGGTTGGACTTGTCCTTCCTGCGGCGCAACGAACAAGGGTAAATTCTGCGCGGAATGCGGAGCAAAGAAACCAGAAGGCGCACCGCTTTATCGTTGTGACAAATGCGGCTGGGAGCCGGAAGATCCTGCGCATCCGCCCAAGTTCTGCCCCGAGTGCGGAGACATCTTCGACGATAAGGACAGAAAATAAATTGCTTTCGGCAGAGAGGCGGTCAGATCCGCCTCTCATTTGAAATTATAAGGAGAGGACAACTGCGATGGATGATATTATAGAATATAAATGTCCGTGTTGCGGCGGCGCCATAAGCTTTGACAGCAAGACGCAGAAGCTTAAATGCCCATATTGCGATACGGAATTCAATGTTGACGATCTGCGCTCGTATGACGAGGCGCTTCACGAAAGTGCTGAAAAGAAGCAGGACAATTGGAATTCTATGCCCGAAACCGAATGGGGCGAGAATGAAGGCGTTCATACATATGTATGCAATTCGTGCGGAGGGGAAATAGTCAGCGACGAAAATACGGCTGCGACGAGTTGTCCGTTTTGCGGAAATCCCGTCGTGCTTACGGAAAGACTTTCGGGAACGCTTAAGCCCGATTGTATTATCCCGTTCAAGCTCGGAAAAGAAGAGGCAAAGAAAAAACTTAGGGAATTCTTTTCAGGCAAAAAACTTCTTCCCAAAGTGTTCAAGGACGAAGCCCATATAGACGAAATAAAGGGGCTTTATGTTCCGTTCTGGCTTTTTGATTCGGATGTTGACGCCGACATAATGTACAAGGGAACGAAGCTGAGAATGTGGAGCGATTCAAATTACAACTACACCGAAACAAGTTATTTTTCGGTTATAAGGCGCGGAAGCCTTGAATTCGAAAACGTTCCAGTAGACGGATCCGTTAAAATGGCAGACGATCTTATGGAGTCGATAGAGCCGTTTGACACGTCTGAAATAATTGATTTCAGAACAGCGTATCTTGCGGGTTATCTTGCCGACAAGTACGATGTTTCAAAGGACGACAGCATAGGTCGCGCCAATAAACGTATAAAGAAAAGCACGGAAGATTGCTTCGCTTCGACTGCGAAGGGATATTCCACGCTCCTCGCGGAGAACAGCAATATAGGAATAAAGGACGGAAAATCAAGATATGCGCTTTATCCCGTATGGCTTCTCAACACAACGTGGAGAGGTAAAAAGTACACCTTTGCAATGAACGGTCAGACGGGGAAAATGGTAGGTGATCTGCCTATGGATAAGGGCGCTTATTGGAAATGGTGGGCGATATACGCAGGAATCGCGAGCGCGGTTTCGCTCGGAATAATATGCCTTATTCAGCTTCTTTGAGGAGGTGACTGCAGTGAAAAAATACATAACGTTTATACTTGTTTTTATGATGATTGCAGTCGCTTCGGTTTCGTGCTTTGCATCTGCAACCCAGTCTCTTGTGGTCGATAATGCCGGATTGCTTTCGGAGACGGAAAGACAGTCGCTTGAAGCACGCCTTTCCGAGATAAGCGATAAATATTCGGCAGATATTGTGGTCGTTACCGAAAACTATATCGGAAACGCTACACCTACCGAATATGCCGATGACTTTTTTGATTACAATGGCTACGGGCGCGGAGAAAATCGCGACGGCGCACTTCTGCTCATAAGCATGGAGGATCGCGATTGGTATGTTTCGACAAGCGGTTCATGCATAGATTCGATAAGTTATAGCATAGTCGGAAGACGCATACTTTCCGATCTCAGCGACGGCGACTATTATGACGCATTTATGAGCTATGCCGATATCTGCGAAAAAATGCTTGACAAATCATCTTCCGGAGACGGTAATTACAGCGATTCCGACTATTCGAGAGAGTATCTCAAATATCAGTTGCCGAAGCTTATACTCATTTCGCTTGTGATCGGAATGATAATATCGTTTCTTATAATGACGAAATATACAAAACAGCTTAAAACCGTTCGCGCCCAGAACAAGGCGGACAGCTATGTGGTAAAGGACAGTCTTGACGTAAAGGTCGCAAAAGACATTTTCCTTTACAGAACGGTTTCGCGCGTGAGACGTCAGACCGAAAGCAACAGCGGCGGAGGCGGAACTCATACTTCATCTTCCGGTTCTTCGCACGGCGGAGGCGGAGGCAAGTTCTGATCTGCTTTGAAAAGAAAAGCGGGCAAAAGAAGCTCGGGCTATCGGTTTTGTGTGGACTTCTTATTATTTTTGCAATCAAAAACAGGGGCGATTTTGCCCCTGTTTTTTCTGTCAACGGAAAATGAATTCTTTCTACGATCCTTTTGTCTTACTTGGAAAAAGGATTAATTGTCGTTATATCCATATTTTCTTGTTTGCAGAATTTCCTTCCACCATGACTCGCGAGCCAAAATAACATTGTCATCGATTTTTGAATTATAATTCTCTAAGATTGAATATTGGAAATTATCCTGCACATATTTTATACCTTTCGTATCCACGATGTTTTTTAATTCCTTATTTCCACCATGCCCATTTGAGATGTAATTTTGCCAACGTTGTAACAACATTCCTTTGTCACTTGTGGCAGAGCCGACATACAACTTTCCGTTGCTCAAGTCAGTGATAAGATATACTGCTTTCTGACTTTCAAGTGCAGCAATCCAATCCTTCTTATGACGGTCAAGAATATTCTTAAGTTGTGCAAATGACAGTCTAACCCTGTCATATCCCGGAAAATCATCATCATCAAAAGTGTCGGGAAGAATTTGGCAAACTTCGAGCCGATCTTTGATATTTGTATAATTTATTCCCTGTGTTTGAAATTTCTTATGGAATTTGACAACGGTTCTACCGTAATATCCTTGGTACTCGTTAAAGGGTTTTCCTGTATAATTTATCCCCTTCTTTACATTCAAGTCTGAATCAACCGTATCAACGGTTGTCAGTAGCCAATAATCATCCCGTATTCTAACCAAACAAATAGCTATTTGCCCAACGCTAAAATACCGGTTTTCATTCCTCCAGTATAACCATTGTTTGTTGATTAAATCAGGGTTGTTTTTATAGATATCAATAGGATTTTCAGATCCATTGTGAATATTGAATTTAACCTTTGCTATTTCTTCTTGCTCGGGAGTAAATTTCAATAGGTCTTTAAGCAATATCAAAAAATCACCTTCTTTTTATTTACTAGAGATTTCTCTATTCGCCTTATTTAGGAGAGTTGTTCAATTTTGGTTCAAGAAGCCGCTGGTTAATGCGTTGGAAAATCATTCAATAAAGTTTTCAATATCGCGTATGACTTCGTCGCGGCAGGTATCGTTGAGAATTTCGTGACGGCAGTTTTCATAAAGCTTAATTTGAACGTTGCATCCTGCTTTTTTCAGTTTTTCATAAACTTTTGTAACGCCTTTTCCGTAATTGCCGACGGGATCGTCCGCGCCGGAAACGAGCAGAACGGGCATTTTTATATTTTGAAACCATGCGGCTCTGTTGGCTTTTTTATTCAGCGTTACGAGATCGTGCATGGCGCTGACTGTAAATTTAAAGGTGCAGTAAGGATCTGCAGCATATTTCTTTTTCTGTTCTTTATCCTTTGTGAGCCACGCGATAGGATCATTTTCATTCTTAAAGTGCGAATTGTATGTTCCGAAAGCAAGATTGTCTATTGCTTTTGAAATATAGCGCTCGCCCTTGAAAAATTTTACTACGTCTATTGCGATAAGACCTATTCCTGCGGCGGGGTTCGGACCGCCCGTTCCCATAATTATAAATTTGTCGGGTTTTATATATTTTTCCGCAGCGAGACGTGAGATAAACGATCCCATACTGTGACCCATAAGATAGTAGGGAAGATAATCGCCGTATTTTTTCTTCATTTCAAATGCGAATACCGAAACATCTTTTGCGAGGTAGTTCCATCCGTCTTTGTGAGCGATAAATCCCAGCTCGTCTGTGGAGCTTACTGTTTTCCCGTGACCGAGATGGTCGTATCCGAAGCATATATATCCTTGCTCGGCTATCTCATGCATAAATCCGTCATAGCGGTCAATATGTTCGGTCATGCCGTGAACAACATGAAAAAGCCCTTTTATTTTCCCTTCGGGAATATATGTTTTTCCGATGAGCGTGTGTATTCCGTCTGAGGACGGCACGCTTTCTCTTGTTACTGTTATATTCATTTTTCCTCCTTAAAAAGTTCTGCATGCGCCGATTGCTCTGTGCCAGCCTGAAAGCAGCTTTTGACGTTCTTCATAAGACATATGCGGAACAAAAGACGCTTTGGATTTTGTAAGCGAGCGAAGCTCATCTCTACTTTCAAAGAATCCTATTGCAAGACCCGCGAGCGCTGCCGCTCCTGCCGCAGTTGCTTCAGTGGTTTCTGGCTGCATGACCGTTATATCCGAAATATCGCTTTGGAACTGCATAAGAAATTTGTTCGCCGACATACCTCCGTCAACTTTAAGCGACGTAAGGCGTTTTCCTATGTCGCTTTCCATGGCGCGAAGCATATCGTCGCTCTGATAGGCTACCGACTCAAGCGCCGCGCGGATTATATGACTCCTTCCTGTGCCGCGCGTAAGTCCGACTATCGTTCCGCGAGCCTGCATATCCCAGTACGGAGCTCCGAGACCGGAGAATGCGGGTACGATGTAAACTCCGCCCGTATCCTTTATTTTGCCTGCAAAGTATTCACTGTCGCTGGAGTCGGATATTATTCTGAGCTCATCACGAAGCCACTGAACCACCGCGCCCGCGACGAAAACGCTGCCTTCAAGAGCATATTCGGGCGATTTGTCTTTTTCGGTAGCGGCGGCGGTTGTCAGCAGTCCGTTTTTGCTTTCAACCATTCTGTCGCCCGTATGAGCAAGAAGAAAACATCCTGTGCCGTAAGTGTTTTTCACGTTTCCTTCATCAAAACAGCATTGCCCGAAAAGTGCCGCCTGTTGATCTCCCGCCATTCCGCAAATGGGGATTTTGGCTCCCATAAGATCCATATATCCGTATATTTCGCCCGACGAACGTATTTCGGGAAGCATTGAGCGCGGAACAGAAAGAATCCGCAAAAGCTCGTCGTCCCATTCGCCGGTTTTAATATTGCACATCATCGTGCGGGAAGCGTTGGTTCTGTCTGTGCAGAAGGCTTTTCCGTCCGTAAGCTTCCACAATAGCCATGTGTCTATCGTGCCGAAGAGGAGCTCGCCTTTTTCGGCTTTTTCTCTTGCTCCGTCAACATTATCGAGTATCCATTTCAGCTTTGTTCCGCTGAAATAAGCGTCAATACGAAGGCCCGTCGTTCTGCGGATATAATCTGCGTATCCGCCCTTTTCAAGCTCTGCGCATATATCCGCCGTTCGGCGGCATTGCCACACTATTGCATTGCATATTGGCTTGCCTGTGTTTTTATCCCACACTACGGTCGTTTCGCGCTGATTTGTAATGCCTATCCCGGCGATTTCGTCAGCCGAGATTCCGCTTTTGGCGATACATTCCGTGAGGGAAGCGTATTGCGAGGCATATATCTGCATAGGATCATGCTCTACCCAGCCCGGCTTTGGATATATCTGAGTAAACTCGTGCTGAGCCATACTTACAATGTGAAGATCACGGTCAAAAAGGATGCTTCTCGCGCTTGTAGTACCTTCATCAAGTGCAAGTATATATTTTTTCATCATAGATCACCGCCCTTTTTGTTTATTTTAACATATAAAAACAAAGGTTTTCAATATTTTGTTTGAATATATCGTAAAGAAATTTCAATTATGCGGAATACTAAATCAAAAAACGGAGAACAGAAAAATGAAAATACTTTTTTACGATGCCAAACCTTACGATACGGAGATGTTTGAAAGAGCTTCAAGCGATTACAACGGTATAAGCATAGATTACCTCGCGGCGGATATATCGGAGAAGACAGCGCCGCTTGCAAAGGGCTACGATGCCGTATGTCTTTTTGTGGCTTCCGACGCGTGCGAATGCGTTATAAAGACACTTGCCGAAATAGGCGTAAAGCTTATCCTTATGCGTTGCGCGGGTTTCAACAATGTTGACTTTGCGGCAACAGACAAATACGGAATTACCGTAATGCGCGTTCCTGCGTATTCTCCTGAAGCGATAGCCGAGCACGCGCTTGCGCTTGCTTTCGCGGTGAACAGAAAAATTCATAAGGCATATATAAGGGTAAGGGAAAACAACTTCAGTCTTGCAGGGCTTATGGGGGTGAACTTTTACGGCAAGACAGCCGGCATAGTCGGAACGGGAAGAATAGGCGCCGCCATGGCGAGGGATTGTAACGGAATAGGAATGAACGTTATAGCTTATGATAAGTACCCAAACGACAGCCTTGACTTCGTAAAATATACGGATATGGATACACTTTTGCGCGAAAGTGACCTTATATCGCTCCATTGCCCGCTTACGGAGGAAACGTATCATATGATAAATTCTGCGGCAATAGAGAAAATGAAGGACGGTGTTATCCTGGTCAATACATCGCGAGGCGCGCTGATAAGTACAGACGACCTTATTTGGGGCATAAGGCATCATAAATTCGCAGGCGTGGGACTTGACGTTTACGAGGAAGAACAGCCCAACGTATTTGAAAATAGGGAAGATGATATAATGCAAAGCTCGGTCACGGCGAGATTGCTCTCTTTCCCCAATGTTATAGTCACCTCACATCAGGGATTTTTCACAAGGGAAGCGCTTGAAGCCATAAGTCGCGCGACGTTTGACAATGCCGCGAGCTTTGAAGAAGGGAAGCCGATAAAAGAAAATATCGTTTCGATTTCCCACTTTACAAATCGGGCACGTTAAGCTATAATTATAAACAGTAAAATACTCGTAGCAAAGGAGTGCAGCATATGAATATTAAAACCGATATAGAAATAGCTCAGGCGGCAGAACCGAAGCCGATATATGAAGTAGCGAGACTTGCGGAAATAGATGAAAAATACATCGAGCCTTACGGAAAGACAAAGGCAAAAATCGATCTTTCGTTTCTGGGAGAATGTAAGGCAAGGAAAGGGAAGCTTATACTTGTGACGGCGATAACGCCGACTCCCGCAGGCGAAGGGAAAACGACCACAACGATAGGTCTTGGGGACGGGTTGCGAAGAATAGGTAAAAAAGCGGTGCTTGCGCTGCGCGAGCCTTCTCTCGGTCCCGTGTTCGGAATAAAGGGCGGTGCTACAGGCGGCGGACATGCACAGGTAATACCCATGGAAGATATAAATCTTCATTTTACGGGTGATTTTCACGCAATAGGCGCGGCAAACAATTTACTTGCCGCAATGCTTGATAATCACATATATCAGGGAAATGCACTCGGAATAGATCCCAGAAAAATAACATGGAAAAGATGCGTCGATATGAACGACCGTCAGCTTCGCTCCGTTATAGACGGTATCGGCGGTATGACGGGCGGCGTTCCGAGAGAGGACGGCTATGACATAACCGTAGCTTCCGAAATAATGGCGGTATTCTGCCTTGCGACGTCTATAAAGAACCTCAAAGAACGGCTTTCAAAAATAATCGTTGGGTACACTTATGACGATAAACCCGTAACGGCAGGCGATCTTAAAGCCGCAGGGGCAATGGCTGCACTTCTGAAGGATGCGCTTCGCCCGAATCTTGTTCAGACGCTTGAAGGCACTCCTGCGATAGTTCACGGCGGACCGTTTGCCAACATTGCTCACGGATGCAATTCGGTTATTGCGACGGAAACCGCGCTGAGACTTGGAGATTATGCCGTGACCGAAGCCGGTTTCGGCGCCGATCTAGGTGCGGAGAAGTTTTTTGATATAAAATGTCGTGCGGCGGGGTTCGAGCCGTCTGCGGTTGTTATCGTTGCGACGGTCAGAGCTCTGAAAATGCATGGCGGCGCAGAAAAAAACGAGCTTTCGGAAGAAAACATCACAGCGCTTGAAAAGGGTATGCCAAACCTGCTTCGCCATGTTGCAAATATAAAAAATGTTTACGGGCTTCCGTGTGTTGTGACGGTTAACAGATTTCCGACCGATACGGAAGCGGAGCTTTCCGTTGTTATTGACGAGTGCAGAAAGCTTGGGGTAAATGTTGTGCTTTCGGAAGTATGGGCAAAAGGCGGAGAAGGCGGAGAGGCACTTGCACGGGAGGTTGTCCGTTTGTGTGATGAAAAAAGCATGTTTGATTTTGCATACAGCCTTGACCGCACAATAAAAGAAAAAATAGATCAGATCGTTAAAAGGGTTTACGGCGGCGACGGGATCAGCATTTCTCCGAACGCGGAAAAACAGATAAAAAAGCTTGAAACGCTCGGCTTCGGAAGTTTGCCTGTGTGTATTGCAAAAACACAGTATAGCTTTTCCGATGACCCGAAAAAGCTTGGTGCGCCGGAGCATTTCACGGTTACGGTAAAGAACGTGAAAGTATCCGCAGGAGCGGGATTTATCGTGGCTTTGACGGGAGATATAATGACAATGCCTGGACTTCCGAAAATTCCTGCGGCTGAAAACATAGATGTTGACGAAAACGGCAAAATAAGCGGACTGTTTTGAATCACGGAAAAGAAAAAGCGGCTCATTTTGAGCCGCTTTCTTTATCGTCTTTCCGATTTTTCGGGTTTGCACGTTCTTTCAATATGAGGTTGATATACTGCGAAAGAGATCTGTCATCCTTTTCGGCTTCGGCGCGCAGAGCTTCAAGCAGATCGCTGTCAATGGTTATGCTGATTTTTTCTTTAAGAGGCTTCATAAATATCACCGCCAAATATATTTATGACACAATTTTATAATAAAATACGATTTTATATTGGCAAGTAAGATAAAGTAGGATAAAACAGGATTGTCGAAGGACGAAATATTTTATAAGGAGAAGTAAAATGAAATATTGTTCACATTGCGGTCAGCAGCTTGATGATGCTGCTTTTTGCGCAAAATGCGGTTGCGCTATTGAGGGCAGTAATGTTAGGACGGAAAATTATGCAAAATATGACGCTTCAAGTGGAGGAATGTGGTTTCTTGGTTTTCTTTTGCCGCTCGTCGGGCTTATATGTTTTTTGGTTGAAAAGGACGACCGTCCGCAGAGAGCAAACAGCGCGGGAACCGGCGCGCTCGTTGGATTTTTGCTTTCTTTGATAGTTTCGGGAGTTATGCTTGCCTTGATGTAATATAAAAGTCCCTGCCATCCTAAAACAACGGAGAGCAGGGGATTTTTGTTTATGATTTGTCTGCGCCGATTTAATAAGAAAAAACCGCTCGTCAGTTCGGACGAGCGGTTTTATATTTTCGATTATTCCTCTTCGGGAAGTTCGCTCTTGAATACTATGCGCTTCTCGGTTTCTTTATCGAACAGGTGCATACGTGCTGTGTCGATTGCAACCGTGATAGTATCTCCGTTGCGTGCCGTGGATCTGGGCGATACACGAGCTGTAAGCTTCTGCTCGCCGGAACGGTCGATAACCATATTCTTCTTTGAAGCGAGTTCTTCATCAACAACAACTCTGTTTGCAATGAGGTAGAGAAGTATTTCGGAACCCATAAGCTCTGTAACATCAACATATGCTTCGAAGGAAGAATCCTTGAGAGCTGCGATCTGCATGGGAGTATCAACGATACACTCGGGACGGACGCCGGCGATAACTTCCTTGCCGATATAGGGCTTAAGTTCTTCGCTGTTGCCTTTTTCTTCAGGAAGCTTAACGGAAATGTCGCCGAATTTGAGGTAAACTCCGTCGTCTTTCTTCAAGAGCTTACCGTTGATGAAGTTCATCTGAGGAGTGCCTATAAATCCTGCAACGAAGAGGTTTACGGGTGAATCATAGAGGTTCTGAGGAGAGTCAACCTGCTGGATTATACCGTCCTTCATAACTACGATACGTGTAGCCATTGTCATAGCTTCTACCTGGTCATGCGTAACGTAGATGAACGTTGCACCGAGTTTGTGGTGAAGCTTTGTGATTTCTGTTCTCATCGTTGCACGAAGCTTAGCATCAAGGTTTGAGAGAGGCTCGTCGAGAAGGAATACCTTAGGATTACGAACGATTGCACGACCGAGAGCAACACGCTGTTTCTGACCACCTGAAAGAGCTTTGGGGTGTCTGTCAAGCAGGTGAGAAATATCAAGAATTCTTGCAGCTTCTTCAACCTTACGCTTGATTTCTTCCTTCGGCACCTTGCGGAGCTTAAGACCGAATGCCATGTTGTCGAAAACGGTCATATGCGGATAAAGAGCGTAGTTCTGGAACACCATTGCTATATCTCTGTCCTTAGGAGCAACGTCATTTACAAGACGGTCGCCTATAAAGAGTTCGCCTTCGGTTATTTCTTCAAGACCTGCTATCATTCTGAGGGTTGTGGACTTACCGCAGCCCGAAGGTCCTACGAAGATTATGAATTCCGTATCTCTGACTTCAAGGCAGAAGTCAGATACGGCGGTAACACCGCCCGGATATTTTTTGTAGATGTGTCTGAGTGATAAACTTGCCATTATTGACTCCGATCCCGGCGACAAAACGAGATTTATTTTTACATCTTCCAGCCGCCGATGGAAGATGTTTTTACGCAAAGCGATAAAAAACATCCTCTGCGTAAAAAATTACAAATATATTATAGCAAAAAGCAAGATACAATGAAAGAGTTTATTCATCCAAAGTTTCAAAATATTATTTGTGAAAATTGCACAAATGAAGCTGATAAAATAAAAAAATCGGATTTGAATATCGAATGTTTCTAATTTATTATAAAAATTTTCTGTCAGAGCGGAGCATTTTCAAGCTTTGCTTCTTCGTCTGCGGTAAGCGGGCGAAAGTAGCCCTCTGCAAGGTTTGCATCGAGAGGAATGTCTGCAAAGGCAGTGCGGGCAAGCGAGGTTATCTCAGAGCCTACGGAGCAGAACATACGCTTTATCTGATGAAATTTTCCTTCCGATATTGTTATGTGTCCGCTTTTTCCGTCATCGGAGACCGAGAGCTTGGCGGGCTTTGTAAGAGACTTTTCGCCGATATCAACGCCTTTTTCGAGCTTTGCCGTCTGCTCGGGCGAAATGGGCGGAAAACAGGTGAAATAATATGTTTTTGCAACGTGATATTTCGGCGAAAGGAGCTTGTGTGCAAGCTGACCGTTGTTTGTCAATATAAGAAGTCCCGTCGTATCTATATCGAGGCGTCCGCAAGGGAAAAGTCCGAGACGGCGGAGATTTTCCGGCAAAAGTTCAAGAACGGTTTTCTTGTGCGGATCGTCGGTAGAGCTTATATATCCCGATGGTTTGTTCATCATTATATATGTGAATCTTTTGTATATCACCGCTGCGCCGCGAAATGTTATTGTGTCGGTCTCCTCGTTTATCTGAACGGAGGTGTCCTTTACGGTGACACCGTTTACCGTGACGGCGCCTGCCCGTGCGGCTTTTTTGCTTTCGCTTCTTGTCGCCGTGCCTGTGACCGTGAGAAATTTATCAAGACGCATAATTTGTCTCCGAAAAGTAATATGTGTTTATTTTATCACGGTGAGCGACGCTTGTAAAGTGAATTTGCCGCAAAAAAATTCATCTCTCCGCCGAAAATGGGGGGAGAGATGAACGAAAAGCGGAAACTATATCTGTCTGCGTATTCTGTCAAGCGCACCTTTTTCTATGCGCGATACCTGCGCCTGAGATATGCCTATTTCGTCGGCTATTTCCATTTGTGTTTTTCCTCTGAAAAACCGCATTGATATTATTGAACGCTCGCGATCGGAAAGACGCTTCATTGCCTCGCCTATGGCTATGTTGTCTATCCACGTCTCGTCGTTTTCCTTGTCGTCGCTTATTTGATCCATAAGATAAAGCGCGTCGCCGCCTTCGCTGAATACAGGCTCGTAGAGCGAAAGCGGAGTTGTTATTGAAGTCAGTGCTTCCGTTACGGCAGCAGGCTCGGCTTCAATTTCTGCGGCGATCTCTGCATCGGTGGGATCGCGCGACAGCCGCAGTGAAAGCTCTTCTTTTACGCGAAGCGCACGGTATGCAAGATCACGCTGACTGCGGCTGACTCTTATCATGCTGTTGTCGCGCAGATATCTGCGTATTTCGCCTATTATCATCGGAACCGCATAGGTGCTGAATTTAACGCCTACGTCAAGGTCAAAGTTGTCTATTGCCTTGATCAGTCCTATACAGCCCACCTGAAAAAGATCGTCGGCGTCCTCTCCACGACTGCCGAACCGCTGTATTATGCTCAGCACAAGCCGCATATTTCCGGAAATAAGCTCCTCACGGGCGTGCATATCACCGTTTTTTGATTTTCTCAGAAGCTCATTTTTTTCTTCTGCGGTAAGGGTTTTCAGCTTTGAGGTGTTTACTCCGCAAAGCTCGACTTTATTATAGTACATTTTTCGTTTCTCCCAAAAGCAACTGTATTTTTCCGTCGAAATAAGTATTGCCGATGTCGGTTTTTGTTTATTCAGAGAAACGTATGCAACATATTTCCAATTTTTTATTCTTTTTGCGACATATAAAATTTAACAATTAAAAATTGAATTACTTATTGAAAAACGTGAATAGGTTTGATATTATATATTGGAAATGCAAAAATACGGAGCGCTTTATATGAAAGGGCAGAAACGTCTATTAAGTTTTGCAAGGCGAGCTTGCGACGACTACAATATGATATCGCCGGGAGATACGGTTGCCGTTGGGCTTTCGGGAGGGAAGGATTCGCTTGCCCTGCTTTATACGATGGCGGCGTTGCGCAGATTTTATCCTGTGCCGTTCAGACTGATTGCCGTTACGATAGATATGCGATTTGACGAGATAGGCAAATCCGCAGCGGACTTCGGGCCGATACAAAAGCTTTGCCGTGAGCTTGACGTGGAATATCACATAGAGCCTTCAAACATTGCGAAAATAGTATTTGATATAAGAAAGGAAAGCAATCCGTGTTCTTTGTGCGCAAAGCTGCGACGCGGAATGCTGTGCGATACTGCTAAAAAGCTCGGCGCAAACAAGATTGCGCTCGGTCATCATTTCGATGACGCCGTGCAGACATTTATGCTCAATCTTTTCTACGAAGGCAGACTCGGATGCTTTTCTCCAGTGACATACCTTGACCGATCGGACGTTACCGTTATCAGACCGTTTATTTACGCGCAGGAAAAGGATCTCAGCTATTTTACGTCGAATGCGGAGCTTCCCGTTGTCGAATCGGAGTGTCCGGCAAACAAGAAGACGGAAAGAGAAGAGATGAAGTCGCTTCTTGTATCGCTTGAAAGAGAGAACAAGGGTCTGCGTCACAGGATATTCGGTGCAATGCAGAAAGCCGGAATAGACGGATATAAAGAAGCAAAGCTTAAAGAATACGATGATGAATAAAAATTTCCGAAGCGGGAAAAACTACGATAAAACCGCTTTTGGGGATTATTATGTCGAATAACAGGGAAAAAGATAAAAAAGATAAAATATCAAGGCATTGGTGCGGTAATCTAGGCGCTTCCGTAATACTTATGGAATCGGACAGAGGCGAGAGCAAATGTCTTTCATCACACCTTTGCGGCGGAGATTCTGCTCACTGCGGAAAACATTCACAGGGCGGCGGAGACGGCGCTGTCGGAGGACAGATAACTATGTGACATTGCGGGCTTTGCCTGCTTACATAAAATAAAAATCAAAATGAGAGGTACATAAAAATGGCATTCAACTTTACAGATAAGTATCTGCGCGAGTTTGTAACGGATTTTTCCGTTGCGGCAATGGCAGACGAAACGAAACGTGCGTTTGATACCGTTTTCAACGGAAAGGGCGCAGGCGCCGACTTTCTCGGCTGGAGAGATCTTCCTTACAATTATGATCGCGAGGAAGTGTCACGCATAAAGAAAGCCGCCGAAAAGATAATAAAGACCTGCGATGTTTTTGTCGTTATCGGCATAGGAGGTTCTTATCTCGGCGCGCGTGCGGCAATTGAATTTGTGGAGGGCGCAAGCTACAACAACAAGAAAAAATCCACGCCCGACATTTATTTTGTAGGCAACGATATCAGCTCGTCTCATCTTCGCGACGTGCTTGAGATCTGCAAGGATAATGATGTTTGCATAAACGTTATTTCAAAATCCGGCACGACGACAGAGCCTGCGATAGCTTTCAGAATATTCCGCGATATGCTTTTGCAGAAATACGGAAAGGCAGCATCCGAAAGAATATTCGTAACTACGGACAAGGCTCGCGGAGCACTTCGTCCGCAGGCTGAAGAGCTTGGCTACGAAAGCTTTGTGGTTCCGGATGATATCGGCGGAAGATATTCGGTTCTCAGCGCTGTGGGTCTGCTTCCCATTGCTGTTGCCGGTATAGACGTTGACGAAATGCTCGCAGGCGCAAAGGACGCCGCAGACAAATATTCAAAAGGAGATATCTTCTCAAACGACTGTATGAAATATGCCGCTCTCCGCAATTATTTCCTCCGTCACGGAAAATCGATCGAAATACTCGCGGTAAACGATCCCGCCCTTTCTATGACATGCGAATGGTGGAAACAGCTTTTCGGCGAAAGCGAAGGAAAAGACGGCAAGGGACTCTATCCTGCATCGGCTGTTTATTCAACGGATCTTCACTCTATCGGACAGTTTATACAGGAAGGCACGAGAGTGATGTTTGAGACGGTTATAAACGTAAACGCAGAGGACAACTTTGTAATAGAGTCAGACGCCGATAATGCGGACGGTCTTAACTTCCTTGCCGGAAAGACGATAAACTTTGTAAATCAGCAGGCTTTTCTCGGAACGGTAATGGCTCACACAGACGGCGGAGTTCCCAACATCTCAATCGAGCTTACCTCCCGTACGGCAAGAGATTTCGGATATCTTGTATATTTCTTCGAGCTTTCATGCGCCGTTTCCGGCTATATGCTCGGAATAAATCCGTTCAATCAGCCCGGAGTTGAGGCATATAAAAAGAATATGTTTGCGCTTCTCGGCAAGCCCGGATATGAGGAAAACGCCGAAGAACTCAAAAAACGTCTTGAAAAAATACAATAAATGACATATAATGAAAGCGGACGGAAAACCGTTCGCTTTTATTTTTTTGCAAAGGATGTGACGGCAGTGAATGTATACGGCAAAAAGGGTGCGCTTGTATTTGCGCTTTATTCGGCGTTCTGCGCCGTCACTCTTCTTGTCCCGTTCGGAAAGGCGGTTGCCGGAATATGCTTTGCGGCGGTCACGCTTTCTCTTGTTTTATATCTGATTTTATCAAAGAGGAAAGCTTCCGCGATATTCATGTGTGTTCTTTGTCTCGTGTCGTCTTCGCTCGGCTTCCTTTCCGGTTATACATATATGAATAAAATATCGTCGGCGCAAAAATTTGCAGACGAAAACGAGCATACGATCTGTGCGGAAATAACATATTCCGTGTATGAAAAGCAGTTTGGCTCGCTTTACTATGCAAAGCTTTCGTCGATAGACGGAGAAAAGGTTTCTTCCTTCGTTGAGGTGGCGTTTCCGTATCTTCCGGATATAGCGCTTCACGACAAAATAAAGGCAACCGTGTTGCTTTCGGAGCCGGACGGCGATGAAGCTTCACTTCTGAAATCGAAGGGAGTTTTTCTGTGTGCGGAGGTAAAAAGCTTTTCGATCACGGAAAGCGGCGGAAACGGCACTCTGCCGGAAAGAATAAACGCGTATCTTGACGGAATACTTCACAGGAGCATAGGCGGCGATGAAGCCGATTTTGCTTCGGCGATATTTCTCGGAAACAAAGGTGATGTATCTCAGAAAATAAAACTGGCGTTCAGGCGATGCGGGACTTCGCACCTGCTGGCACTGAGCGGTCTGCATCTTTCGGTGCTTGCGGCGGGACTTGAATTTGCGCTTCGTGCAATAAAAGTAAAAAAGAAGATAAGAATAGGCATTTCGGCTTTGGCAACGGTATTTTTTGCGCTGATTACAGGGCTTTCGGCATCTGTTATGCGCGCTGCAATAATGCTGATAATATATTTTATTTCACAACTTATAGGGGAAGAACGCGATTCGCTTACATCGCTTTTCGTTGCGCTTACGCTGATAATTGCCGTAAGAAGATATGCTGTTTGGGACGCAGGACTCTGGATGTCGTTTTTTGCAACGCTCGGACTTGTTCTGTTTTCCGACAGATTGCTTCCGAAATTTTCGGCAACGACGCGCGAAAACTATTCGGCGGTTAGAAAGTTTTTCATGGGCGCTCTGAAATACGTACTCGGACTTATTGCGGCGAGCCTTGTGGCTACGCTGTTCACTTTGCCGGTGACGTATATCGCCTTCGGCGGTATATCGCTGATCTCTCCGCTTTCAAATCTTTGGCTCGTACCGCTTTCACAGTTGCTTTTGTATCTGTTACCGTTTGTTTGCTTTCTGTCAAAGATGCCGCTTCTCGGCGACGTTCTTGTTTTGGCGGCGCGCGGACTTATAAAGCTGATATGTTCGTCGGCAAAACTGTTTTCTTCTTCATCGGGAGTTTATATTTCGATAAAGTATCCGTTCGCACCGTATCTTATAGGCGGATTGGTAATAATAATCGCAGTCATTGTGTTGGTCCCGAAGATAAAGCCGAGAGCCGTGATCGCGGCGGCACTTTCGCTTTGCGTTGTGTTTGCCGGCAGCCTCGGAATATGGTATCGGACTATCGGAAACGATATTTACGCTGTGTGCGTAAATGAAAAATCAAGCGATGCAGTAAGCGTTGTCTATCGCGGAAGAAGCTTTGTTATTGATGTTTCGACAGGAGGGTTCGCCGCTTCCTACTCTGCGGCAAACGGGACTTCGGGATATGCGGCAAGCGAAATAGACGTTTACGCTCTTACTCATCTGCACAGATACCATCCCGCGACGTTTGACAAGCTGTGCGGATATTACAAGATAAACAGGCTGCTTTTGCCGACCGCGGAAAATGAAGCCGATGCAAAATATATTTCCGAGCTTCTTTCGATAGCGGAGGAGAACGACGTAAAAACCGAATTCTACAACCGTCGGGCGGATTCCGGTATGGAATGCGGTGATATGAAAATAACTCTTCCGAAATACATTACGCTCCGGCGATCCACGCACCCTGTTATAAGCTTTTCCGTTTATCTCGGCGAGGACAAGGTTATGCTTTATTCGGGAGCGGCGCTTGAAGAGGCTGTGGATGAAAGTATTTATTACGATGCTTCTCTTGTTATTTTCGGCGCTCACGGTCCTGTGATAAAGCAGAAGCTGAAAACCGCCGCATGCCGCTCGGCGCAAAAGACAGTGTTTTCAAATGAAAAGGTTTATTCGTTTTCGGAAAAAGCGGATGCTCCGATAATAATATCCGAGCGTGGCGGAAAAGTAAGTATCAAAATCAAAGGTAAAAAATAATCTTGGCTCCTTGCAGACCTTTTGCTTTGCAAGGAGCTTGTTTTTTGCTTTGCGAGTCCGCATATTCAAAGCCTTTGCAGGTAAATAATATAAGTAAAATTATTTTTTGCGGAGGATATTATGAGTGCTTTTTCGCCGATGTCATACGGCAGAAGAAAAACAGGAGCGGTAAATACGGCGCTTTTTGTAAAAAGAAAGAGAAAGGCGATATCTGCTCTTGCGGAATATAAGAGGGCAGACGGCGTTCTGAAAGCGGCAAAAGCTGCGCTTGAAAGTGTTTCAAAAATAAAAAAACTGTCGCAAAACGACGAAAGAGAACCATATATTTATGGCTTTGCGACAGCGTATGTCGCAGCCGGAGGCGGCAGGATAAGCGAAGAAACTCTTTCGCTTGCTCTTTCTTCGGCAAGCGGAGGATTCTATTCGGACGAGATCGATTATCTGCCCGATATGCTGAGAATTGCTGTAGCGGAAAGACTTTGCGACGTGCTGACATTTTCCCGCGATGCGGAAGCGGAGGTGGCTGAACTTTACGGGAGCGACGCCAAAATATCGCAGATAGATTTTTCTCGCCTGTTTTTTGAATTTTGCGAGTGCAGCCGTATTCTTTCGGAGGACGAAACATACAGACTTTGTTCAGATGAATCAAAACGCGAATATATAAAAGCCGTAAAGAAAATATCGGATTTTGAAGGCATAAGCGAAGGAGAAGCGGCAAGAAAAAGCATAGAGCTTGCCGCAAAAACGGGTAAAGACCTGAGCTTCGTGCTTTTCGGGCAAGGAAAAAGCACCGCAATAGGCTATTTTGTATCGATAGCCGCAATTACGATAGCTCTGTCAGGAATATATCTGTATCTTTGCGGGAGAGCATCCGCAATTGTACTGTGTGTTTTTCTTCTTGCGCCGCTGAGGGAGCTTTCAAAACGGTTTGCGGCTTCGGTTTATCGCGGACGGGGAGATGCGCGGCTCCTTTCTGTAACGTCTGGGAAAGAGCTTGAAGGTGCGCACTGTATTGTTACGGTTGCGACTATTCTTTACGGAGAAAAGCGCGATTGCGAGGTATTTGACAGACTTGAAGATTTTTACCTGAGAAACAGAAGTGAAAATTATATTTTTTCCGTTCTCGGAGATCTCGGAGAAGCGGACTATCCGGATGATGACGGAGACGAAGATAAAATAGCATATGCGAGATCGAGAATATCGGCGCTGAATGAGAAGTACGGCGGCGGTTTTGCGCTTTTCGTAAGGAAAAGAACGTTTGTCGGCTGTCAGAAAAAATATATGGCGTGGGAGCGCAAGCGAGGGGGAATAATCGAGCTTTGCAGATTTATCGGCGGAGATGACATCAAATGGAAGTATTTTGAGGGGGACAGAGGCGAAATTTCAAAATGCACACATTTGCTCACGCTTGACCGCGATACCGAGCTTTTCTACGGATCTGTAAAAAAGCTTCTCGGTATAATGCTTCATCCTATGAACAAGCCTGTTTTTGACGAAAAATCGGGAAGAGTGGTTTCGGGTTACGGTGTGCTTCAGCCGTCGGTAACGCCGTCGCTTTCTTCCGCTTCGGCAACATTCTTTGCTGAACTTACGGGCGGAGAAGGCGGTCTTGACGTTTACACCGGAACGGGCAAGGAACTTTATCAGAGTCTGATAGGCACAGGGTGCTTCTGCGGAAAAGGAATGATAGACGTAAGGACGTTTCTTCTTGCCTGCGGTGATTCCATAGCAGACGAAAGAGTATTGAGCCATGATGTTATTGAAGGGAGTCTTGTTCGTTGCGGATCGGCTTCAAGCGTTGTACTTACCGACGGAACGCCGAAAAATGCATTGTCATATTACACGCGTCTTCACAGGTGGATAAGAGGGGATCTTCAGTCTTTGCCTTATCTTCGCAAGAACATTTGGGAAAGAAACGGAGAAAAGCTCGAAAATCCGATAGGCAAAGCCGGAAAGTACCGCATAGCCGACAGTGCGATAAGGCATTTTGTCCCGCTTTCTGCGATGACAGCGGTAACGCTTTCGCTACTTTTTGGTGCTGAGATTGTGTATATTACGGCAGCGTTTGCATTTGCATATCTTGTCTATCATTTTGCGGAAAGTATTTTTACTCCCGTTATAACTGGTGGGGTTTTCCGCGCGGGAAGCTTTTACGGATATATTAAAACCGTGCTTATATCGCTTGCGCGGAGCGTTTTTCAGGTGATGTCTGAGGTGCACGAGGCTTATGTCTTTGCCGATGCTGCCATAAGAACCATTTATCGCTTTTCTGTTTCGGGAGAGCATTTTCTCGATTGGAAGACCGCCGCAGACGGTGACGCAGAAGAAGCCGATATACTTTCTCACTACAAAAGAATGGCGTTTTCTGCGATTTTCGGACTTTTATCCGTATGTATTCTTCCGGACGGAATAAAAGCCCTCGGTGCGCTTTGGGCGCTTTATCCTGCAACGGCGTACTTCTTATCGCTCGGAGATACGAGCAAAAAACGTGTTCCGAAAGGGATACGTCAAAATCTGAAAAAGCTGTGTGCAAAGGAATGGAGGTACTTTGCCGATAATGTGAATGTAAAGACCAATTGGCTCCCGCCGGACAATTATCAGAGTTCGCCCGCCGAGCGAACTGCTATGAGAACCTCGCCTACGAATATCGGGATGTTTCTTGTATCGGCGCTTGCCGCAAGAGACTTCGGATATATAAACAGCGAAAAGCTTGCTGAATATATGAAAAACGCCGCCGATTCGATAGATAAGCTGCTTAAATGGCGCGGAAATCTTTATAATTGGTACGATATTCAAAGTCTTGAAGTCATAGGCGAGCCGTTTATTTCTTCGGTCGACAGCGGGAACTTTCTCGTGTGTCTGACGGCAGTATGCGAAGGACTTAAAGAATATGCGTCGGAGGAGCCGACGCTTCTTGATTCGGTGAAAAGATTTGAAAAAGCAGCGGCGGAGACTGATCTTTCAGCGCTGTATGACAGCGCCGGAAAGCTGTTTTATATAGGCTATAATGCAGGGAATGCAAAATATTCTGACAGCAGATACGACGTGTTCATGAGTGAGGCGCGACTTACAAGCTATTATGCCGTTGCAACGGGGCAGGTCCCGCCGGAGCATTACTTTGCTCCGGCAAGAAAGATCGGCGCGTGCGGCGGGCGCAGAGGACCGCTTTCGTGGAGCGGGACTGCGTTTGAATATTTTATGCCTGCGCTTTTCCTGCCGTCGGAAAAGGACTCAGCCCAGAGAGTCGGACTCGATTTTGCATATGCCATGCAGAGAAGTTCGGCTGTGAGCCGGTTCATAGACGGAAAATATTTTTCGCTGTGGGGAATATCTGAATCGCAGTATTTCGGCTTTGACGGAAGAATGAACTATCAGTACAGGGCATTCGGCACGGCGGCCCTCTCTCTCGATCCCGAATTTGAGAAAAACGATACGTTTTCGCCTTATTCCGCGTTTCTTATGATAAGGGAAAATCCGAGTGCGGCGCTCGGCGTTCTCGGCACGTTCGATATGCTCGGGGCAAGCGGTAAGTACGGCTTTTGCGAAGCGGTGGATTTTTGCCGCAATCGTGTCGGCGACGGTTTTGCCGTGATAAAAAGCTATATGGCGCATCACAAGGGAATGAGCCTCGCAGCGGCGGCAAACGCCTGCTTTGCGGATGTTTTTATCCGCAGGTTTATGCGTTGCCCGCGTATGAGAGCGGGGCAGATATTGCTTTCCGAAAAAATACCCGAAAATGCGCCGCTTTCAAAGCCTTCAAGAGCGAAAAAAGCACCCGTGAAACCGAGTATTCCCGATGTCGGGACGACGCAGGGAAAACGGGTGAGACACAATCTGCTTTATCCTGATGTCGGTGCGGTATCGAACGGCAAAACGCGGATAGTCGCGTCAAGCTCGGGACACATATTGCTTTCTGACGGGGAGAGCTGCATATCGTACACGGACTTTGATCGGTTTTCGCTTTCGGGCGGGCTTTGCGTAGTGGCGGAAGTCGGAGGAAAGCTGCTGTCCGCCGTTCCGCTCGGATATACCGACAGAACTCTTGATTCAAAGTTTGAATTTGTTTCCGAACCGGAGAAAATAACTTATCTTTCATCGCATCGCGGCATGGGATTTCAGTGCGATTTCTCCGTTACGCTTACCGTGTCGCCCGAACAGCCGGAGTTTATAATTTCGGCAAAGGTCAGCGGCGTGGATGAACGAAGCCGCATAATGCTTTTCTTTGAACCTGTAATGTGCGGAGAAAAAGCATATGTTGCACACAAATGTTTTTCCGGACTTTTTCTTGAATGTGAATACGAACCGGAAGAAAAATCCGTGCTGATACGTCGCCGCCCGCGCGGAAACGGGGAAAGCGTGTATCTCGGAATGACGGCGAAAGCGTCAAGGGGATTTGAATTTGATTCGGGAGATTACGGACTTTCGTCGGGCTACGGAGAAAAAGAGATAGCGGAGCTTATAAGGCAACCCTGCGGAAGACGACAGGGCGCACCTGTCGTTCCCGTATTCAGAATGGTTTGCCCGAAAACTTCAAAAGCCGAGTTTTCAATAGGATATTCAAAGGATAAAGACGATCTTTTGTATTTTCTCGGAAAGAAGCGTGGCAGACTTACCATGAAAAACGTATCGACTCTTATGCGTTCCGCCGCAGGCATAGGCGGATATGCCGGTGCGATGGAAGGATATCTGCTGAGAAATTTATGTTTTCCGCAGACGGAAAGTCACTGCGCGGGTGAAGAGACACTTTTCAGACAGATGAAAGCAAGCTTGCTTTATAGGTTTTCTGTCTCGGGCGATCAGCCTATGATCGCGGTAAGATTTTTCCGACCGGGAGGACGGCAGAGCGAAAATCTTAAAGCTATGATAGGAATGTTCCGTTATGCATGTATAAGAGGAATAAGGTTTGACCTCATAATTTTGTACAGAGAGAGTGACGAATACAGGCAAAGCACGCTTTCGCACATAAAAAAGCTTGTGCTTGATATGGGTTGCGAGAGCTTCTGGTCCGCATCCGGAGGAATATATGCACTGAATACCGAAAAGCTTGACGCAAGCGAGGAGTATGCCATAACGCACATGTGTCGCGCGGTGGCTGATACGTCGGTGCCGCTTTCCGTTACTTTGTTTTCAAACAAGTATTTTACTTCGGTTCCGAAAGAGCTTGAAAAAAGACTTGCAACGTCTCCTTGTCGCGATATACAGCCGTGTAAACCACCTGTTATTAGCGGAGAAATAAAGAAAACGGAATTCGGCACGTTTTATTCCGGCGGCTTTCTGTGCGATAAAAAGACAATAAAACGCCCGTTTGCACAAATAGTTTCAACAAACTCGCTGGGATTTGTCGCAACGCAGAATTCACTTGGATTTTCATTCGGAACGAACAGCTCGCAACTGAAGCTGACTCCGCATGACGGAAGAGCGATGACGGAGGATATCGGAGAGAAGCTGATAATGCGAATCTTCGACCGCAGGGAAAAAAGCTTTGAAGAGTTTGACCTATGCGCCTGTGCCGCATATGCGGATTATTTCTTCGGCGGCGTCAGATACACAGGCAGAGCGGGCGGAATCGGTTATTGTGTTACGGCTTTGATCGATGAAAAGCTTGCTTTGAAATATATTGATGTTGTTCTTTCGTCAAAGGAGGAGCTACGGGCAGATGTGATATATTCGCTCGTTCCTTGTCTCGGCGCCGAAAAGGGAAATGCGAGGATATATTCTTTTTCGCAGGATACGGACGGCGGCGCGGTCAGGATACGTCGAATATGCGGGGAGAAGATGGCGCCGAAGATTGAAATTATTACAGACTCAAAGGACAACTCCGTGTTTACCGATTCGGCGGCACTTAAAACCGACGGAGCTGTTTTCGGCGGAATGAGCGATTGCGCCGCCGTAAGTGCGCATATTAAAACGGGGAAGCGCATTTTTTGCTCTTTTGCGCTTATAGCTTACAGAGGAGAGCGCGACAGAAAGTTCTGCGAAGAAAGCTTTATTTCCGGAAAAAGACGGTACGCCTGCGAAGATATATATCCGACCGTGACGGTGAAAACGGATGATCCTGCGTTTGATCTTACCGTCAACAGATGGTTTTTGTATCAGTGCGAAGTTTCAAGAATAACGGCGAGGACGGGATTTTATCAGAACGGAGGAGCATACGGCTTTCGGGATCAGCTTCAGGATTCGCTTTCGGTCGGCGGTGACACGCTTAAAAGGCAGATAATATTCTGTTCGTGTCATCAGTATGAGGAAGGCGACGTTATGCATTGGTGGCATAATCTGCGCGAAGAAGAAAGAGGACACTTTGGCATAAGAACGAGATGTTCAGATGACTGCGCGTGGCTTTTGTACGCTGCGGAAGAATATATAAAACGCAGCGGTGACAGAGAAATTCTTGATATGAAACTGCCGTTTGTCTCATCTCCTCAGCTTGACACAAGAGAGCTTGAAAGATATGAGTTTGGCAGATTTACGGAAGAAAAATATACGCTGTACGAACATCTTCTGCGTGCTGCCGAAAGGCTTTGCCGAAGAGGCAGACACGGGCTTTCGCTTTTCGGAACGTGCGATTGGAACGACGGTATGAACGAGGTAGGAAAAGGCGGCAAGGGCGAAAGCGTATGGCTTTCTCAGTTTGCTGCGGCAAGACTTTCAGCATTTGCGGATATTTGTTCGGAATACGGAGACGACGGTTTTGCGGAAAAGTTTGCAAAAACATCGGAAGAGCTTCGCAATGCTGTCGAAGCGGACTGCTTTGAGGTCGACAGATATCTGCGCGGATTTTTTGACGACGGTTATCCTCTCGGCTCCGAAAAGTGCGACGAATGTAAGATAGATATGCTTACACAGGTATTTTCCGTGCTGTGCAGAAAAGAGGAGAAGCCTTCGGAAAGGGCTGTCACGGCTATGAATACCGCCGTGAGCAAGCTTTGCGATTACGGCAACGAAGTTGTAAAGCTGCTTTCTCCGCCGTTTGATAAAACGTCCCGCTCGCCAGGATATATAATGGGATATCCGCCCGGAATACGGGAAAACGGCGGTCAGTATACGCACGCAGCTGTATGGGGAGCGATTGCACTTGCCGATATCGGCGAGAGTGAGCTTTCGTGCAGACTTCTTAAAATGATAAATCCGGCGCTTAAAAGCGACAGGTCGCTTGCACGCTACGGTGCCGAGCCTTATGTTCTGACCGGGGATGTGGGCTCTGTCGGAAGAAATGCCGGACGAGGCGGTTGGAGCTGGTATACGGGTGCCGCAGGCTGGTACAGGACGGCAGTCATCTCTTATCTTTGCGGATATCGGGAGAGCGGAGGAGGGTTTTACGTTTCTCCCGCACTTTCGGCGGAGCTGAAAGGATTTTCGCTTGAATTTGTAAAGGGAAAAAGCAGATATCGTGTCTCGGTTTCCGAAGGGAAAGAGAACACAGTGAACCTTGACGGAAGCGTTATATCATCGGGAGAAGCGGTATGCAATACGGTATTCTATCCGGACGGAAATGATCACGATATAAAAATAACCGTAAAACAGAATTAGCGGGCGGAAATATCCACCCGCTTTTTTCTTGTGTAAAAGGGTTGTCTTTTTGCTGCGATAAATGTTATAATTGAAACGAAAGGAAGTGATTACTTTGACAATACCTAAAATAACTGTGGGGGAAACGGTAGTAATGAAAAAAAAGCATCCCTGCGGGAGCGATTGCTTTTCGGTGCTTTATGCCGGCTCGGATATAAAGCTGAGATGCGTAAACTGTGGTAAAGATGTAATTATTCCGAGAGTGAAAGCGGAAAAAATGATTAAAAACACGGCTGTAAAAACAGAAAAAACATAAAATTCAAAAATATTTAATCAATTTGCCGAAAATATTACTTGCAAAATGCGGCGATATGTAGTATTATAATAACAGTCAAATACCTTGTGTTGCCGCCGGCGGACGTGCGCAGGGAGTAAAAAATCCAAATCCGCTGAGAAAGAGTGAATATCTTGATTAAACTCATTGTAGGCCTTAAAGGCACCGGAAAAACAAAAACACTCATCGAAATGGTAAACGCCGCAACATCTTCTTCAAACGGCGCAGTTGTTTGCCTTGAAAAAGGAGATAAGCTCCGTTTCGACGTAACATATCAGGCAAGACTTATGGATACATCCGAATACGGTATTTCGGGGGCAGACGCTCTTTATGGATTTGTTTGCGGAATTTACGCTTCAAATCACGATATCACACACGTTTTCATTGATTCCGCAATAAAAATGTGTGACAACACGGTAGAAGGACTTGCAGCGTTCCTTCGTCCGGCAGTTGCATTTGCAGATAAAGTAGGCATAGATCTTGTACTTACATCCTCCGTAAAGGAAGAAGACCTGCCGGAAGATATAAAGGCATATCTCTGATAAGCCGGATTCCTGCACGCGTCCCGCAGAAACGTCGGGACGCGTAATTTTATAAACCGTATTTTTGCGGAACATCTTGGAGAAGTTTTTATGGATAAAGAAAAGCTTGCCGAGCTTGTCGCACGCGTTAAAAGCGGCGACGGCGAGGCAATGAATGACATTTTTTCCGCTACCGCGGACATAGTTTATTACTTCTGCTCAAACGTGCTCGGACGTGCGGCGGAATCCGACGTGAATAAAATATACAACATGGCGGAAAAAAATATTTCCTCGCTTGATGATGACGGAAAGTTTCTCGCGTGGCTTCGTGCGCTGACGCTCAAATACTGTTCCGATTCAATGAAGATCGCCTCCGACGAGGCTGCTTGGGATGTTTCGGCTGCAGATGGGCTTGATAACGTTAAAGAGGCTGCGCCTGACGATATACTCAACCCTGCAGTATACGGAGATGCGATAAAGTCTGCCGTGCCTTCAATGATGGTCGATATGACGCCTTCTGAAAAAATATGCGCTTATTCGTATTATTATTTTGGAATGAGCGACGAGCAGATAGCGTCGATTATCGGTGTGAGCAAGGAAAGTGTTGAGGTAAAGCTCAAAGCGGTACGCTTCGGAATAAAGACAAATATGCGTTTTTATGCAAACCTCAGCGACGAGGAAGGGGAAGAGCTGACATTCTCGCGCCAGCTTATCCGTGATTTTCTGTTCAACGATGCGTCGAAAAAATCGTATTCCGCAAAGCGCAGAGCGGCGGAAGAACAGAACGAACGCGTATTTTCGTTTGCGCAAACTCAAACGGTTCCGAAAGCTCAGTCGCAGATGTCGCAGAGCCAGCATCAGCCGCGTCAACCCGTGACGCATCAGTCTGCTCAGAGAAGGAACGCTCCTCAGCCGTCTTATGCAAAAAGCTCAAAAGCCGCAGAGGAAGAAGCGATAAGACTTGCGCACGAAACATATGCCGCTCCGAAAAAAGAAAAAAAGCCGCTTACTCAAAAGCAGAAAAATATAATACTTATATCGGCGGGCGCGGCAGTGCTTGTAGCGCTTATAGTCTGCATAATAGTGTTTGTGCCCAAGATTATAAACGGCGGCAACCCGAACATCGAAGAAGTAGCGCTTAAAAAGCTTTCGTTTGAGCAGGAACTTGTAACTCTGAAACTCGGCGAAACCACACAGCTGAAGCTTGTATTTGATCCTGAAAACGTAACACACAAGGATGTAAAGTGGCAATTCCTTGATAATGAGGAGACAAAAACGAAAGAAACAAGCGATATTGTTTCGTTTGATCCGTCAACGGGAATGATAAAAGCAAAAGCGGTTGGCGTTACAAAAATAGCTGCCGTTTCGCTCAAATATATGGATTACAGCGAAAATCCCGAAGGTGAGCTTATTGTCGCCATGTGCGAAGTAAGAGTTGACTGCATTCCGGAGTTAATGGAATTCAAGCAGAACGATAAAGAACTTGAACCCGGCGCAACGTTCAACCTTGCGGATCAGCTTATAGTGTCTCCTTCGGACGCTAAAAACTATCTCAAGTGGGATATAAGCTCGGCTACCGAGACCGTCGTTGCCGAGATAAACGACAAGGGCGTTGTTACCGCAAAGAACGAGGGTATTGCCATTGTAACGGTAAGCAGCAGTGACGGAACAAAATTCAAGACATTTACCGTTATAGTAAAGAAAAAACAGATACCCGCCGAGAAGATAATACTTGACAAAGAAAGCCTGACACTTGAAATAGGCGATACGGCAAAGCTGACGGCTACGGTTACTCCGTCGAACACAACAGACGGCGACGTAACTTGGTATTCTAATGATGAAAGCATAGTCACGGTCGATGAAAACGGCAATATAACAGCAGTATCCGCAGGCAATACCGCAGTTGCTGCATATTGCGGGAAGACTGCCGTAGGAATATGCAATATAACAGTAAATGAGAAAAAGATTTCTGTGGAAAGCATTTTGGGTATTGACAAAAACGTTAAAGTCGGAGAAATGATAATGCTTAACGAACTGTTTTCCATTTTGCCGTCAACCGCCACCGATAGAATGCTTAATTACAGCATCTTGACCGGCAAGGATATTGTGATGGAATTAGGAACAGAGATTATTTATTGTTTGAAGCCGGGAGTTATTGTTGTAGGAGCAACATCATCCAACGGTAAAACCGGTGTTGCAAGTATAACCGTTACAGCCGAATAATCTAAAAATCAAAGTCGCAGCGCGCTTAGCAGAGCACTGCGACTTGTTTTTTTGTAAAGCTGAAATTGAATAGATATGATTTTACCATTAAAAATATATTGTTGACTTTCGGATGATTATATAGTATAATAAAAGTACATAAAATTGTCGGAAGATCGACGCAGAAAGGATCAACATAATGAAAAAATTATCCGCATTTTTACTTGCCGCTTTATTCGTTATTACCGCAATACTTTTCACATCATGTAAAACGCTTACTTCCTATCAGGTGTTTTCCGAAGCTATGGAAAAGACCGAATCGCTTGATTCGGCAGAATACACTGTTAAGACAAAAATAAAAACGAAGATCGGCGAAATGGAAATTACAATGCCGATAAATTATAGTGTCAAGGCGTCCGGACTCAAGAGCGAGTCCCCCGTTTTTTCAGGTTCTATGAGTATGGATCTGGGATTTTCAAAGGTAGAAGCTTCCATATATAATTCAGGTAAATACGCGTATGTTTCAACATCGGGAATGAAGATAAAAATGGATATTTCTTCTGATGAAGGAAAGAACTTTGACTTTTCTTCCATACAGGAAGAATTTATGGCAAATCTTTCGGAAGATGTACTGAAAGACGTTGTATTCGTTCAAAACGACGACGGCAGCAAAACAATGGATATCGAGCTTACAGCCGAGCAGTTCAACCAATTTTTCAAAGAAGCATATGATTCCGTATACGATCAGCTTATAGGCGATGAAGAATCGGATGTCAAAGCTGATATAAAGCTTGAAAATACAAAGCTTTCGATAGTAATAAATGGCGACGGATATATATCAAAATATGCGCTCAGCTACGATATGACGGTCAACGTAGTTGCTGACGGTGAGGAGAGTTCTGTATTTGCTTCCGTTACGTCGGAGATAGAATTTATAAATCCTGGTCAGCCGGTCGAGGTCACGCCTCCTTCAGATATTGATAAGTACGTTTCTTTGGAAGAAGCAACGAAATCTTTTTATTGATTTGCAGACCTGAAAATAAAAAGCGGTTCACTTCAGCTTGTGAACCGCTTTTTAATTTTACTTGAGATTTGGAAGCTTAGTTTTTCCGTAGAGAAGAGCTTCATACTCTTCAGCCGGCAAGGGCTTACTGAAATAAAAGCCCTGCATTTGTTTACACCCGAATTTCAGAAGCATATCGGCTTGTTCTTTCGTTTCAACACCTTCTGCAATTATGGGAAGTCCGAGCGTGTGAGACATATCTATAACTGCGGCTATGATTATTTTTTCCTTTTTATCGCCATGACCGCCGGAAAGGAATTTCATATCAAGCTTCAGCTTGTCAACGTTCATATCCTTCAGCGTATTGAGGGAAGAATATCCTGCGCCGAAATCATCTATTTCAACGGAAAAGCCTTGATTGCGGAGCTTGTCAACTTCGGTTATCAAAAGTTCGGCGTCTTTCATATAGGCGCTTTCTGTCACTTCAAGATGAAGTGCCGAATGAGGTATGCCGTATGATTTTACTATTTGGCTGAGTGAATTCACAAAATCGCTGTCTATAATATCGAGCCTTGAAAGATTTACCGATATCTGAATTTTCTTATCCGGAAGGGCATCTATCCAGCGACGCATATATTTGCAGACTTTTTCTATGAGATACTTATCTACTTTGCTTATGTAATTGCTCTTTTCAAGCAGCGGGATAAACGTCATCGGAGAAAGAAGTCCCTTTACGGGGTGACGCCAACGTATGAGAGATTCCGCTCCGAAAATTTGTTTTTTCTCATAATCGACCTGAGGCTGAAACCAAACTTCAAAACAGTCGTTTTCAAGAGCATCATCTATTTCATTCAGAAACTCAAGCTGTTCCTGCTCGCGGCGAAGCATTCCGCTTTCATAATATGCAATTTTGTTGTGCATATCGCCTTTTACCGTCTGAAGCGCAAGAAGCGCCTCTTTCAGAACATTTGTAAAATTGCCCGCAATATTATCGCTCAGCTTGATAATGTTTCCCGAGGGATATTCTATAAGGAATATTCCGTCCAGATGCTCGTTGAAAAGCCTTTCCAAAAGGGCGAGTTCGTTTATTCTGCCTATGTTAGCACCGTTCTCCATTTGAGTATTTACTCCAGTCTTTTATTTGTGACATAAAATTGTCTTTTTAACGCGTCCGGCTGAATATCCGTCTGCAAAATAATATAAAATATGAAAATAAAAGCAGACTTTCTAAATTATCATATCAGAAAAAGCGAAGATAATCAATAGAAAAAACTCGGAAAACAGCACAATAAATGAAAAATTTTGCCGCTATAACGATATCGTTTGTAAAATCGATGGACAGAAACTTTGTCCGTCCGCCGATAATGCGCACAAACGCTATAATAAAGAATAAATACTTCAGGGAATGTCTTGCACTGTGGGAGTTCATAGAAAGCTATGACGACGCCGGATACGGTATTACCATAGATGAAAAAATAAAAGACATATAGGAAGAACATATAAAAGAAATATATGCTGACGCGGCAATGCAATATCTTGTTTTCAGACACCATATTGACAGCGGCTTCGGGGAAAAAACAAGCGAAACATTTTCCGTTGTTCCTGACTATGCGGTCGAAAAATCCATAATCTCTGCAAGGACAACTGCAGTACACATATGCTAAAATGCAAGTACAGAAAGGAGATGATTTTATGGAAAACAAAAATTTAATTGACAAAGCCATCAGATTCATACAAAACAATCCCAAAGACAATCTGTCACTGCAAAGCATTGCGGACAACGCAGGATTTTCACTCACCTACTTTGATGCAATATTCAGACAGCATACGGGATATAGTCCTGTGGAATACTCTCGCATTTACAAGTTAACGAGAAGCGCACTTGAGCTTCGCAGAACGCCCAAGACCGTACTGGAAATTGCTCTTGACTTTGGTTACGCAAGCCCTGAGAGCTTCACTCGCGCTTTCAAAAGTTTTTACAGTATTACGCCGAGTGAATACCGTGAAAAGTATTCGGATGAAGCGGTTACCTGGCATGACCTTTCCGGTAAAATTGCAATCAGTCATTTCAGACGAAGCTTTCCTGAATTAAACGTATCGGATATTGATCTTGCCCTCGATTTTTGCTTTAGTCACAATCCTTTGAAGTATGCTGAAGATATTGTTGGAATGACAGTTACAGAATCCGAGGTCCTCACACTTGGCAATTCCGAACCGCTTGAACATTTTATTTATGTATCTGATTACAACTCCGCAGAGCCTGCTGTAGCGCTCGTCTGCGAAACCGAGGCAGATGCGTTGCCTTATCTGAAACTCTTAGGAAGACTCACAAATCCGAGATTCTCCGTCCGCAGATCGGTTGATACGGAATGGGAGAGTTTTGATGCCGAAGTAGCAAAGCTTGGGCTGACCTGCCGTTACGGATACGACATGATCTATCCCAAAGATACGGTTGCTGTTCCCGAATATGAAGGAATGGAAATTCGTTTGCTCACCATAGAAGATATGCCTTTCATAAAAGTGTTCAAGCAAAGCGGCGGATGCGCAGAATGCCACATCAGAGCAATCCAAATCCACTTTGACGGAAAAGGCAACACCGGTATGAGGCCGATGGGGATATTTGAAAACGGAAAACTTGTTTGCCTTGCGATGCCTACGCTCGACCAAATTCGTGAATTCAGAAAATACGATATCGGCGCTATTTTTACCATTAATACACCATATGAAGAAAAAATAATTGATTTGGTGTGGAAGTATACGATTGATATTTGCCTTAAAGATAATGCAATCATTGGTGACGCTGACGCAGGCGAGGACGATTCACCTATCGGGGTAGCTGCTTGCGAGAAAGTCGGACTTGTAAAGGCAGCAAAAAATTGTGATTACCGTAAATAAGCCTTGCGCATGGCATATTTGTTCCTACAAACGCCGTGCTTGTTAAGCGTTTTGCATTGCCAGAAAAGCACATTCCAAAGAATGATGAAAAAATTTCACGGATTTTTGAAAAAATATCAAACCAAATTGAGAAAATCGACACTATATATACGAAAGCAGCTTGCAAGCGCGTATTCAATTATAAGTTGAAGAAATTAAAACCGGCAGTTGATTGACTTTATCTGCCGTCCGGTGTATAATAAAATCGTAAAAAGAATTTGGAGGAACAAATGAATTACAAAACGACCAATAAATATTTCACTCAGAAAAACACCGTAATGTATGTCGGAATAGGCATAGCGGTCTTAGGCGTTATTTTCGCATGGCTGTGGTGGTGGATGTTCGGTGCGGCAATAATAGCAGTGGGAATTGCGTGCATAATCATAAACCGCGAAGGTCTTGTAAAAGGCGAGGAGGTAGACGCCGAGCTGGCTAAGAAAACAGCCGAATTTGAAGAAGAAACAATAAAATCCTACAATATAGTACGATCGAGCGCAAGCATAATTTCCTTTTCGGATTACGTGTTTGAAGGAGAAAACGCCGCGTCGATGTGCAAGGGAACAGACGGAAAATTCCGTCCCAAGAGAGCGATTTCAACATGCCTGTTCACGACCGCTGGGAAGCTTGTTGTTGAGAAAAAAGCTTTTTCAATAGTCGAAGACAGTGAAACGGAAAGTTCCTCCGCATTTGCTTTTTCGGATATAGCGCCTCTTGCAATAACCGAAAAAGTGCTTGAAGACGAGGGCGGGGTACTTGTAAAATATCGTGTGCTTGAGATAAAGGACAGAGAGGGTAATCTTCTGGCGCAGAGTCCTGTTCCTCAGAATTCAATGATATATGACAGTATCTCGACTGTCAATCGCGAAATAAAAGCAGCGCATAAATCCGCAAAATAAATTTGCTGTATGAGCGTAAATATAAGAACGGCGTCTATCGGTACGGACGCCGTTTTTATTTGTTGCATTTTCTTTTAATATGTAGTATAATGCGATAGTAGTTTGCATCTGCAAGGAGGAGCCGTATGAAAGAAAAACTGAAAAAAGTATTTCAGCTTTTTATCACATTCATAAAAATAGGCGCGTTTACTTTTGGCGGCGGATACGCAATGGTGCCGCTTATCCAGCGCGAGACCGTTGAAAAGAAAAAATGGATAAACGATGACGATATACTTGAAATAGTGGCGATAGCGGAATCGACACCGGGCCCGATAGCCGTCAATTCCGCAACGTTTGTAGGGTACAAAACAGCGGGCGTGCTCGGAGCTGCCGCGGCAACAATAGGAGTAGTGTTGCCGTCATTTACAATAATCTATTTTATTTCGTTTGTAATAGATAAATTTGAAAACAATACCGCAGTAAAATATGCGTTTTCAGGCATTCGCGCAGGAGTGCTTGCGCTTATAATCAAAGCTCTTTGGGCAATGAGCAAAAAGAACGCCAAAAATATAATCTCATTTATTATAACTGCATTTGCTTTTATCTTTGCGGCTTTAAATATAAACGTGATTTATATAATACTTGCCTGCGCCGTGACAGGCATAGTAAGCTCTCTTATAATGTCCGGAAGGGAGAAAAAGAAAAATGACGATATATCTTAAGCTTTTTCTCACTTTTATGAAAATAGGCGCGCTTACTTTCGGCGGCGGATATGCGATGCTTCCGCTTATTCAACAGGAAGTTCTTGAAAACGGATGGCTTACCGAAGAACAAATTCTGAATTTTATTGCCGTAAGTGAAAGCACGCCCGGACCGTTTGCAATAAATATAGCAACATATATCGGAACGGAAACGGGCGGGCTTTTGGGCGCTGTCTCAGCTACGGCGGGAGTGGTTCTTCCGTCATTTATAATAATTCTTATAGTCGCCGGATTTTTCTCGGCTTTCAGAAAAAACAAAATAGTATCCGGAGCAATGACGGGACTTAAGCCTGCCGTTATAGGTCTTATCGCGGCGGCAGTTCTGACTATAGGAAAATCGGTGTTCTTTCCGTCTGTTTCGGACTTTGACCTTTCTCAGATAAAAGACGCGGTATTGAGCTATCATTTTATTATTTCGCTTTTGATATTTGCATCGGCGCTTGTACTCACATTCAGCAAAAAGAAGATAAACCCGATAGCGGTTATAATAATATCGGCTGCTCTCGGAATATCGGCAGGATATATAGGAGAACTTATATGATACTTGATGAAAAATATTTTTCCTCTCCGGCGACGCTTCTTGCTCACGATCTTATCGGAAAGCTGCTGTGCGTAAAAACCGACGACGGGATAATCAAAAAAAGAATAACGGAAACCGAATGTTATTTCGGCGAAGAGGATTCGGCTTGTCACGCTCACAAAGGCAGAACCAAAAGAACGGAAACACTGTATCACAAGGGCGGCATAGCTTATGTTTATCTTTGCTACGGAATGTACGAACTGCTCAATTTTGTAACGGGAGATGAAGATCATCCGGAAGCCGTGCTTATACGCGGAGTGGAAGGCATAAGCGGTCCGGGCAGACTTACAAGACAGCTGAAAATAACAAGAGAATCGAACGGCAAACCGCTTGACGAGGCTCACGGGATCTGGGTAGAGGATGACGGCAAAAAGTGCGAATATACAGCTTCTCAGCGCATAGGAATAGCTTATGCCGATGAAAAGGACAGGCTTGTCGAATGGCGCTATGTCATGAAAAACAGTTGACAATGGGACGGCTTTCTGTTATAATACAAAAGTCAAGGGGCATTAGCGCAGTTGGGAGCGCACAACACTGGCAGTGTTGGGGTCAGGGGTTCAAGTCCCCTATGCTCCACCAGCGGGCAGTGTCCGCATCCGATTTCGGACGGCGAACGGTGCAAAGCTGATCTTTGCCGCACGATGGAAATTTCAATCAGGAACACACTGCATAAAAGCTAAGTCGCTTGACTTGGCTTTTTTGATATAACCTGCTTTCAGAGGTAATACAAATGATGAAAAACAATCTTAAAAAAATAAGCGGAGAGAAAATGCGTCAGCAGTACTTTAACTTACCGAAATAGAGGATATTTGAATCTTTTTTCAGATGCGCGTGGATTTGCAGAAATATTATCCTTAAAAGTATATAATGTTGGCGTGTATATTTAAGCAAAATTTTGTTAAAATAAATCTCAAAAAGTTTTCAAATCCTCTTGACAAGAGAGGGAGGTTGTGATAGAATAACAAAGCTGTCCGTGAGAGCGGGCGGCGAACGGTCCTTGAAAATTGAACAACAGAAGCAAAGAGAAGAAAACAAAGAATCTCGTTAAAAAACTTTGAAAACTCAAAAAGTAAGAAGAAGCTAAGAAATAGCGCTCTGATTAAGATTTAATATAAGTTGCCGAGAGGCAACGTATTAAATACAAAAATTAGAGAGTTTGATCCTGGCTCAGGATGAACGCTGGCGGCGTGCTTAACACATTCAAGTCGTACGGGACTCATTTAATTAATCTTTCGGGAAGCGTTGGATGAGTTTAGTGGCGGACGGGTGAGTAACGCGTGAGCAATTTGCCTTTGTGAGTGGAATAACACCCGGAAACAGGTGCTAATACCGCATAACGTATCGATGTCGCATGGCAATGATACCAAAGAGAGATCGCACAAAGATGAGCTCGCGTCCGATTAGATAGTTGGTGAGGTAACGGCCCACCAAGTCGACGATCGGTAGCCGGACTGAGAGGTTGAACGGCCACATTGGAACTGAGAGACGGTCCAGACTCCTACGGGAGGCAGCAGTGGGGAATATTGGGCAATGGGCGAAAGCCTGACCCAGCGACGCCGCGTGAGGGAAGAAGGTCTTCGGATTGTAAACCTTAGTTAGCAGGGAAGAAGAAAGTGACGGTACCTGCAGAGAAAGCCACGGCTAACTACGTGCCAGCAGCCGCGGTAATACGTAGGTGGCGAGC
>OOCI01000034.1_pt1 | contig 120405 bp, 106 predicted proteins | sample 1671761 | NCBI WGS metagenome assembly OOCI01 (sample SAMN06348190, study PRJEB24527) | human gut metagenome | biome: human gut; feature: ankylosing spondylitis patient; material: feces | host: Homo sapiens | place: China | collected 2015-10
AAGGTTGCGACGACGAAATGATCAAAGACCTGAACAACCACTTCATGGGCGAATGCACCGAAGTAGGTATGTACCTCGCCATGAGCCGCCAGGCTGACCGTGAAGGTTATCCCGAAGTAGCCGAAGCCTTCAAGCGTTATGCTTGGGAAGAAGCTGAGCACGCTGCCAAGTTCGCCGAACTGCTGGGCGACTGCGTTTGGGATACCAAGACCAACTTGGAGAAACGTATGAACGCTGAAAGCGGTGCTTGCGAAGACAAGAAGCGCATCGCTACCCGTGCCAAGGCTCTGAACCTGGATGCCATCCACGATACAGTTCACGAAATGGCTAAGGACGAAGCTCGTCACGGCAAAGGTTTCGAGGGTCTGTACAACCGCTACTTCAAGAAATAAGATTCTGAATATTCCCTGAACAAAGAGAGGATGTATCGCCAGAAGATACATCCTCTCTTCTTTTTTGTCCCAGCCGTTTCGTCACCTCCCCACAAAGCACTGTGTCACCCTCTCATGCAGTGCTTTGTCACCTCCTCATGAAGCACTTCATTACACCCTCACGAAGCACTGTGTCACACTGCCACAAAGCACTGTGTTACAACCCCATGAAGCACTTCGTCTGACCATCTATCAACGAAAAGCCAAAGCTCCTCACATTTATTTCTTTGCCACATCTCATATTTTTTTCATCTTTGATGTCACGTTTAGTCTTCCCAAACGTCCTATAAGTGTAAATGGAACTCAACGAATTCAAAATATCCGTCCTGCCGCTCCGCCCCAAGCTGCTGAACTATGCACGCAAGCTGACCGAGAGCCCGGAGGATGCCGAAGATGCCGTACAGGAGGTACTGCTCAAGCTATGGAACAACCGGCTGGAGCTGGACCAATACCGAAGCATCGAGGCATTCGCCATGACCCTGACACACAATGTCTGCATGGACCAATGGCGACGCAACAGGGATAACAGCTCCATCGACCAGCTACAAACTGTAGCCGGAGGCAGAACTCCCGACCATCTGCTTGAGCTGAAAGATGAAGTAAAGTTAATACGGGCTATCATCGACTCGCTCCCCCCACTCCAACGCACCATCATGCGGATGAAGGACGTGGAGGAATACGAGAGCGAAGAGATTGCCCAGATAACCGGATGCAGTGCCGAGGCCATACGCAGCAACCTGTCGAGGGCACGGAAGAAAGTGAGAGACATCTACCTGCAAACCATACAAGAACGTAAAAGGAGGAAACAGTCATGAAGACAGAAGAACTGCTTGATAAATATTTCGACGGACAGACTACCTGCGAGGAAGAACGCGCACTGCGCCGCTTCTTTGCCTCTGACCAGGTGCCCGAACACCTGGAGGTGTATCGCCCGCTCTTTGCCTGTATCAACCAAGAAGTCGAAGCCTTCCAACAAACGCAGAAAGAAGAGACCACTCCGCCCAAGCAACCGGAAGCAACCTCGAAGCCTACCCGCTTGTACCGTCTGTACTATCTGACCACAGGCATTGCCGCCACTCTGCTACTCTGTATCGGCATCGCCGGCCTGCTACCCCACATCACAACCAATCATACTAGCTATGCCATCATCGACGGACACTATTGCGACGACCCGAAATTGGTACAGGCCAAGGCGTTGGAAGCCCTGCAGAACGTAGGCTTCACTGACGAAGAACTGAAAGAAAACATCATCTTACCAAACATATTACCCTAAAACATCATGAAAACAAGAGAAAACATCGTATATCGCCGCCTCATCGGCATCGTGTTGCTGATCCTCTGTTTCAGCTTCACCACATACGCCCAGGAAGGCTTGCAGATAGCCACCTTATTCGAAAAATACAAAGACGAAAAAAACGTGACTTACGTAGAACTGAACGGAAGCATCCTCCGCTCCTACCGCATGACAGCCTACAAAAGCCTGGTATTCGAGCAAGTGACTCCCTACAAACAGGAAATCCTTCAATGCCTTAAACAGGCCATCGATACCCATCAGGTACAGAAGACGCAGGAAGTGAACGAAAGCGGCGAACTGCGCAGCGCCTACTATCGCCTGAGCCGTACTAGCCAAAGGGGCAAAAAAGTAAACCGCTACATCCTCTACAAAGTCGGCAAGGAAGACAAGGCCACCCTAGTCTACATCGAAGGACCGCTAGATGAGGACGAACTGATGGAGATGCTATACAAGCAATAAAAAGAAAAACAAAAAATGAAGAAATTATCATTAATCATTATATAGATATGAAAACAAAGACCATCCTCACAGCCGGCTGCCTGATACTGGCCACCGTCTGTACACAAGCCCAACAAACCACCGAACCCAAACGAGAGAAAGCCATCGTCGAGACACAGGGCGACTCCATCATCATCCTGAGAGGAAAGGGAGACATGCGCATCAGGCTCTACGAACAACAGATAGAGGACGATGAACAAAAAGAAGTAGAAATCTTTGAAGGAGTCTATCTGGAGAAGGTAGATGCCGACAGCCGAACCTTCCTCGACGCTCTGCCTTTTATTCCCAAAAAGAAAAAACAAAATACTTATGAACCGCATGTATCAGGTATATTCCTTGGATTCTCACGCCTGTCCGACAACTTCATGGGATTCGGAAGCATCCCTAAAGCTCATCTTGATCTGTCACAATCATGGGAATTCGGCTTCAATATTCTCGCAACACACTACAATTTTAAAAAGAATCCCCACTGGGGAGCCAATATCGGACTCAGCTGGGGATATCGTTCGTTCAGTATAGATGGTGACTATGCCCTCATCAAACAAGATGGGATAAGCGTTTTCCATAGTGGACGAGAAATGATAGACGAAGGCAGCGACGCCTCTACTTCCTACTATCGTAACAGCCGCCTGCGCCATTTCTTCTTCCGCATACCTATACAGCTCGAATGGCAACAACGGATCAACAAGGGATGTATATTCTTCAATTTCGGTCCGGAATTTGAAATACGCCATAACGTAAAATCCTTCAGTCACGTGAATGGAGGCAAGAAACAGACTGTAGGCAAAGGCATGTATGTACGCCCTGTAGGTACCAATCTGTTGCTCCAGGCTGGCTATGGAAACCTTGGCGTTTACCTCCGCTACTCTATGAATTCTTTCTTCCAAACCGATAAGGGACCCGACATGACGCCTTATTCTTTCGGTATTGCCTGGTATTGGTAAGCCGAACTGACCGGATACATTTCAGGCACGAATTACATGGATTTTTACGGAAGATTTCAAACTCTCCTTCCGTGTCGTTCCGTATAATTCGTGCCTGAATATTTATTAAGGATAAGAGCCTTAGAAGCGCACACCCAGCGTCAGCAGTACCTGACTACGAGAATCAGTTACCTTCGTAGCCTCAGGTGAAGTTATCTCCAGTACATTATCTGTCTGGTTCATATTTACAAACGGATAGAAGTCTGACTTGCAGCTGGTGAACTTATAGGCCAGGTCGGCATAGAACATCGAACCACGATAGCCGATACCCACTGTATAATTGTTCAATGCTTGGATATTGGAGAAGTCGGTATCCGTCTGAATGGAGTTAATAGGCAGATCCTTGAATGCATCCTTGTTGAATAGAGCCGAACGGTAATTGTAACCGGCACGGATGGCAAACTGAGGAATTACCTTATATTCCAATCCAGCACGGAAGGTATGTACCCCCTTCAACATAGCCGTCGTACTGTTCTCGAATTCAAATGAATCAGAAAACCCTTGCGGATCGCGGAACTCCATCGACGAATAGTCCTGATATTCATATTCGGCACCCAGAGCCCAACTGTTTCCAATGGTATAGCCCAAACTTACGTTATAGAGCCATGGCGTCTGCAAGCGGAATTCGCGAATCATGTCACCATCTACAATATTCTCCGTCGCTACGCTAGCCGCTTCGTTCTTGCCCGTCACGGGATCATAGAGTGAAGACTCCACATAGGCACGTGTCTTATAATCTAGGCTGTAAAAAGTAGGCGTATGGACGGCCAATCCCACACGCAACGGAGAATACTCAAAGGGACGGATAATAGCTCCCACCTTCACGTCGAAACCAGCTCCTACAATCTGGTTGTTGCTTGTCAGCGAATAGTATTCGCCGTTCTCATAGCTTTCACCATAGGTAGTATATTTATTGTAATCCACCGAATAGGCTCCCAGCGTCAGTCCAAGATACACACGATCCTTGATATTGAATGATATATTGAAGTCATATTGTTCAATACCTCCCCGCTGCTCCGAACGGTAGCTCGCATTTCCGTTATCATACAGGCCATAGTAAACGCCCGGCGTGCGATAAAGCGGATTTCCGTTTACATCGTTGATCTGGTTACCATCTTCATCAAGATAAGGAGTACCCGTTTTGTCAGTTGTTATATCTGTAATCAGCCAGCCGTCATAGCCTAGCACTGAAAGCCAACCAATATTGACATCCATATAGGGACTGTTTCCCCAACTTTCAATACCGGCAGCTTGCTGGGCCATATAGTAGCTCTGCGACTGATTGCCCAAATCTCCCCCCATCTCCATGTTGCCATAGAAAGAGTTAGACTTATGGTAGTTGAAGCCGAAGTTTACATAACGCAAAGTGGTCTTGTTGCCTATCTTGGTAGACAAGACAAAACCCAGGTTGTCGTACGAACCTTTCATCTTGCTGGTGCTCAAGTTATTGCCCATATAGTTGGCATCTGTTCCGAAAGACGAAAGACTGAAGGAGGTCATCACATCGTGACTACGGTAAATACCGATACCGGCAGGATTGGTACCGATTGTCGAAATGTCACCACCCAACGCACTCATCGCACCACCCATCCCGACGAAACGGGCTGTACCATTCAAGTCCTTGTCTGCTATCTTGGCAGCGTCATACACCGTCTGAGCCGTCACAGGAACCAACGTCAGGCACAACCCAATAACGGCCAGAAACATTTTCTTATTTTTCATACTTCAATAATCTTAAATCAAAACTTCTTAGTATACATTATCTTCTTCTGGACGAACCGCCACCACCCGAGGAACGGGTAGCACTACCTCCGCCATAGCTGCGTGAACTGCCGCCTGAACTGAAGCTACTACGCGACGACGAACTACTGCGTGTCGACGAATTGAAGTTCGTGCGTCTGTTCTCATTGTTATTGTTCATCGGTGAATAAGATCGCGTTGTGCGAATAGAATTGGAACTGCCTCGGTTGTAAGTGGCGCCCGAAGAACGCAGACCGCTGCTACGCGTATAGGTAGAAGTACCACCTGTACGTCCAGCCTCGGACGACGACCCTACACGCGTGCTGCTCGGACGGGTATAGGCACCTGTGTTGCGACGCGAATAGGTGGAAGAGCTGCCGGAGCTTACCGACGAACCGTTGCGTGTCGTGGCAGAACGCGTACCCACTACTCGACGTACGGAGGTCGTACCGTTCTGGTTACTAGACCGGTAGGAAGTTGTACCGCTTACACGGCTATTCGACGAACGAACTGAGCCATTACTGCTGACCACCTTGCCGTTACGATAGACACTCTGTCCCGACGAGCGACGTGCAGTATATGTATCGCGTGAAGCCCAGTAACCAGGTCCCGGATGATGCCAGCCCGGATAGTAGTGCGGATGGTGATAATAGGGCCATCCCCAGCCGCCATACCAGCCTCCCCAGCCAGCATACCAGCCACCGTACCAACCGCTATACCAGCCGCTCCAGCCCCAGTTCCATCCATAATAGGGCCAACCCCAGCCCCATCCGTAGGAATTATAGCGCCAGTCCCACCACAGACGGTTGGTGAACGTCGGGAAAGCATAGGCATACAGTCCGTCAGTATAAACGTTCCAATCCCACGAATTCAATCCATAGACTACATCCCAATACAACGGACTACTGATGCTGATGGCATAGCGCGGATTGCGGAAACGAATGATGCGCATAGCGTATTCATAATCGTCTTCAGAACCATCGAAGCCGTTTACCCATTCACCGTCGGGATCGGGCACTGCCTTTTCTTCGATATAAAGAGTATCCTCATTCTGCGAAAAGTCATATTCTTTCGAGTTATAACGACGGTTATATTCATCCACATCGCGCACATTCCCCTTCTTGTCCTTTACCACAATGGTGGTAGTACCAGAATTTGTACAGACAACAGGTTTCTGCGTTTCTACAACTATTACGTTCTCAGGAGCTTTTCGTACCGTCTCTTCCTCTGCTTTCTCGGTCTTCTGTTCAGCCTTCTTCTTCGAGGGTACATAATAGAGGTCGTCATCTACACTCTGTGCCGCGAGTGTCCACGGGAGGCACAGGGCTAAAAGTGATAAAAAAACAATCTTTTTCATATATCTGTCAGTTTATAATTTACAAACACTTGATTTCCGTATGACAAAAATAAGACCAAAGTTTCGAATTTCCCAGAGATTTTCCCCCTCCCTTTATAGGGATTTCCCTAAATCAGCCTATCTTTGCAAATAGAGGCTTTTGCCAATCTTATTCAAAGATAAAACAAATTATGCGACGGGCCGCCATCGGATCCCAGCATTTTAACAAAACCCCATTAAAACAATGAAATATTTAGAATTTACCTTCCACACTCAACCCTGCACAGAAACGGTCAACGACGTGCTCTGTGCCGTCCTAGGTGAAGCTGGTTTCGAAAGTTTTATAGAGCAGGCTGACGGCATCGCCGCCTATATTCAGAAAGATCTGTATGACGAAGATACGGTACGCCAGACCGTGGCCGCCTTCCCGCTGCCTGATACAACCATTACCTATAGCTACGTAGAAGCCGAAGACAAGGATTGGAATGAAGAATGGGAAAAGAATTTTTTCCAACCCATCGTGATAGGCGACCGTTGCGTCGTCCACAGCACCTTCCACCACGACATACCACAGGTGCCCTACGATATCGTCATCAATCCCCAAATGGCCTTCGGCACAGGTCATCACGAGACAACGAGCCTCATCATCGGTGAACTGCTGGACAGCGACTTGCAAGGCAAGTCGGTACTCGACATGGGATGCGGTACGTCCATCCTGGCTATCTTGGCACGCATGCGCGGCGCTAACCATTGTACGGCTGTAGACATCGATGACTGGTGCGTACGCAACTCGCTGGAGAACATTGAGCTGAACCATCTGGACGGTATCGATGTCTATCAAGGTGACGCTTCGTCGCTGGCTGACAAAGGACCCTTCGACGTAGTGATAGCCAACATCAATCGTAACATCCTGCTGGCCGACATGAAGTATTACATTGCCCGCATGAACCCTGGCGCTACCCTCCTGATGAGTGGTTTCTATACCGACGACATCGCCGCCATCCGTGCCGAAGCCGAAAGCTTGGGCATGACGTTCATGGAGTACAGGGAGAAGAACCGTTGGGCAGCGGTCAAGTTCCAATTATTTAAGTAGAAGCGAGTCGAGTTGGGCCGACGTGCCGTTGAACACGTTCAGGTCCACCTCTTTCTCAATGCCAGGCACAGTACCCACATCCGTATGCTGCCAAAAATGCCACGGCCCCTGGTAGCGTACGGAGTCTACATAGTAGTGAGCTATCCAATAGGGATAAGCATCGAAAACAGGGCTATCCAGATAGCGCATCTTAAACTTATAAGAGGTATAAAGGATGGGCTTCACGCCATAATGGGCCTCTACACGATCGAGCCACGTCTTGACACAAGCCTGTAGTTCGGCCTTGTCCTTCTTGCCCGTTGTTTCCACATCGAGCACAGGAGGCAAATCGCCTGCCGTCAGCGGCACTGTGCGGATAAAGAAGTCAGCCTGCTTCAACGCGTCGGTACGCGGAAGGAAATAATGATAGGCCCCGCGAATGAAACGATAGGTCTTAGCCGAATCAAAGTTCTGACGAAACGTGTCGTCCTGATGGTCGCCGCCCTCAGTAGCTTTCATGAAGATGAAACGGATAGGAAACTCCCCAGCCCGATGCTCCGCCAGGCGAGGCCAGTCAATATGCCCTTGATAATGCGACATGTCCACACCATGTACTTCGAAATCGCAAGGCATGCACACGCCATAACCCTTCAACCCGTAGCAAGGCTTCCAGCGATAGGCATAGGGACGGATAAAAAACCAGTAGAAACTTGCCGAAAAGACCACGATGATGCAAAGAGCCAGCACATTGCGTACCCATACGGGCATAGTGCGCTCCTCTGCCTGCCGTTTGGTCTTGGCAGACTTTCCATGCGAAGCAGTCGTGCGGCGTCGTACAGGCTTTTTTGCATAGTTGTCGTTCTTCTTTTTTCTGGAAATAGAAGGTTCAGTCATACGTCTCGTTCTAATCGCGTGCAAAGTTAGTAGTTTTCCGAAAAATCCGTCAACTGGAGATTTCTTTTTGAACAACTGGGAAAATGTTTTTTCGTAACTGGAGAAAAAAGACTCTCCCTGTCTATCGGCAAAAAGCAATGCTTTGCCTTGGACAACACGGCCTTTTCCCAAGAAGAAAACAATGCTTTTTCCACAAGGAAGCAGAAAAAAACATCTGCCGCTTGCCTTATCAAAAAGAAAAGCACTATCTTTATCCCGAAAATCTAACTTTAAAACGAAAGATTATGGCAAGTAGAAAAGCATTGAAGAAAAGCGTGAACTATATCGCAGGTGAACTCTTCACCGAGTGTCTGGTCAACAAACTCTACGTTCCAGGTACCGACCCTCAGAAGGCCGACGCCCTGATGGGTGACATCCTGACCATGCAAGACGAATTCCTGAGCCGCATCAGCCATACTGAGCCAGGCAATGTAAAGGGCTTCTACAAGAAGTTCCGTTCCGACTTCAACGCCAAAGTAAACGAGATCATTGATCGCATGGGCCAACTGAAGTAAGCCGACAGAGAAAGAATGAAACAACAATTCTGCCGCTTTATCTATCACCGTCTACTGGGCTGGAAGACGAACGTCACGGTTCCTTTCCATGACAAGTGCGTTCTTTGCGCCGCCCCCCATACTTCCAACTGGGACTTGCTCATCGGCAAGCTCTTCTACGGATCGTTGGGGCGTGACGCTCACTTTATGATGAAAAAGGAATGGTTCTTCTTCCCGCTCAGCCTGGTGTTCAAAGCCATGGGAGGCATCCCCGTCAACCGTAGCAAGAAGAATTCGCTGGTCGACCAAATGGCCGAACGCTTCGCCTCCGTCCGTCAGTTCAACCTGGCCATCACACCTGAGGGTACACGTAAAGCCAATCCGGAGTGGAAAAAAGGATTCTATTACATTGCCCTGAAGGCACAAGTCCCCATCATGCTCTTCGGAATAGACTATCCGTCGAAGACCATCTCTTGTACCCGTACCATCGTCCCATCGGGTGACATCGAAAAAGACATGCGCGAGATAAAGCTCTATTTCAAGAACTTCAAAGGCAAACACCCCGAATACTTCTCCATCGGAAATATCTGAAAAAGGACACTCTATCTTCCATGCGCATCACCCTGATACAAACCGACATTGCCTGGGAAGACAAGCTCGAAAACTTGCGCCGCCTCCACCTCCGCCTGAAAGAGCTGAAGGGAGAGACCGACCTTGTAGTGCTACCCGAAACCTTCACAACAGGCTTCAGCATGAACGTTGAGCAGCTGGCCGAATCAATGACAGGCCCCACCATCAAGCAACTCCAGCAATGGGCTTCCCAATACGGCACCGCCCTGGCAGGCAGCTTCATAGCTCATCATGATGACGGTAGTTATCGCAACCGTTTTTTCTTCCTCACACCCGAGGGAGAAGCGACCTATTACGACAAGCACCATCTCTTCCGTATGGGACATGAAAATGAATGTTTCACCGCAGGCAATGAGCGCCCCATCATCTGCTATCGCGGCTTCCGCATTTTGCCTCAAGTGTGCTACGACCTGCGTTTCCCAGTATGGAGCCGCAACGTCGCCAATGAATATGACCTGGCTCTCTACGTGGCTTGCTGGCCTGCCTCCCGCCGAGCTGTATGGGACGTCCTGCTCCAAGCGCGAGCCATGGAGAACCAGTGCTACGTATGTGGCGTAAACCGCACAGGCACTGACGGAAACCACCTGCTCCACAACGGCGGAAGTGCCCTCTACTCGCCCAAAGGCGAACGTTTGGCTTTCTTGCCCGACGGACAGGAAGGCATGGCCACGACCAACATCGAACTGGCACCGCTACAACACCTGCGCGAAAAATTTCCTGTAGCCGCCGACGCCGACAACTTCATTTTACAGAAATAATTCTTATTTTTGCATATCAACTCCCGATTTGCAAAACCATGGAAGAAATAATCAAACTAGATAATGTAGAAGCATACAACCAAATGTTCGGCCTGAAGAGCCTGCACCCGCTGATCAGTATTGTCGACCTGAAAGAGGCTACCCGCTTCCCCATGCATGTCACCATGAACTATGGTGTTTACGCCCTCTTTCTGAAACAGACCCGTTGTGGCGACATACGTTATGGCCGCCAGACCTACGACTATCAGGAAGGGACTGTAACCAGCTTCGCGCCAGGGCAGGTAGTCGAAGTTCAGCTGGAAGACCAACCCCAAGCACAAGGACTGCTGTTCCATCCCGACCTTATACGCGGCACAGCGTTGGGACGCGAAATCAGGCATTATTCTTTCTTCTCCTACAGCTCCAGCGAAGCGCTCCACCTATCAGATACAGAGAAAGGCATCTTCACCGACTGCCTGAACAAAATACGCATGGAGGTGGAACGACCGGCCGACCGACATAGCAAACGACTCATCGTACGCAACATTGAGCTCCTGCTGGACTACTGCCTACGCTTCTACGAACGCCAATTCAACACCCGCGCAGCCGTCAACAAGAATGTTCTCAACAAGTTCGAAGACCTGCTGGACGGCTACTTTCTGAACCATCTGGCGCAGGAACACGGCCTACCCACCGTCCGTTACTTTGCCGACAAAGTCTGCCTCTCGCCCAACTACTTCGGCGACCTAATCAAAAAGGAAACGGGCAAGTCACCCCAAGAGTACATACAGGACAAAATTATCGACCTCTCCAAAGAAATGATAGCTGGTACGGACAAGACGGTAAGCCAAATAGCCTACGAACTAGGCTTCCAATATTCCCAGCACTTCAATCGCCTGTTCAAGAAGCACGTGGGACACACGCCTTGCGAATATCGCAGGACACTAGCCTAATCCTTCATACTACAAATGATAACAATCTCAGAAAAAGAACAACGACGTATCCGACAAGAGAAACAGACCGTGGAACTGATGATCCGCCTCTATTGCCGCCGCAAAGAAGGAAACCGAGAGCTGTGTTCTGCCTGCCAAGAGCTATTGACGTATGCCCACACCCGCCTGTCCCATTGCCGTTTTGGTGAAGACAAGCCTACCTGCCGCCTTTGCCCTGTCCATTGCTACAAGCCGGAAATGAAGAAACGAATGCGCCAAGTCATGCGCTACGCAGGGTCACGGATGCTGCTCTATCACCCGCAGGCCGCCCTCCGTCACTTATGGCATGAATACACCAGAAAACAAAAAGATTAGATACATTTTAGGCACGAATTGCCCAGATGAATACAGGAAAATAACTAAAAATCCGTAAGCATTTACGCAATCCGTGCCTAAATATAAAAATAAAAGAAAGGTATCAATACTTCACCAGACGCTTTGGGCTACCGTGCCACGAACATCCCAGACAGTAGACTTCACTCAGATCATAACCTGCCAAAGAAGCTGTTTCGTCCTTCGGCACAATCTCTCCCTGGTCTGAAACATAGACCGGCAAACGATTGCCCTGAGCGTCCTTCACACAGAAAATACCCACCTTACATTGCGGACAAAGTAATTTCTTCATGTCCGATATCAGTTAAAATAATAAAGGAAGACGGCCACGCCCTCGAGTGCTTTCTTCTTCTCACCCTCGATTTCGATGGCAAACTTGATTTCAGCCTTGGCCACACCACGCAAGTTGGTCAGCGACTGCATCGAAGCGACCAGACGGATGCTTTGCCCCGACAGGACAGCCTGGCCGAACTTCATCTTCTCGATGCCATAGTTAATCATCATCTTCAGATTGTTCACCTCAATAATCTGGTTCCACAAGTAGGGCAGCATAGAAAGGGTCAGGTAACCGTGCACGATGGTGCTTTTGAAGGGACTTTCGGCTTTGGCGCGTTCGGTGTCGACGTGTATCCACTGGTGGTCCAACGTGGCATCGGCAAAGAGGTTAATACGTTCCTGCGGGATCTGTACATAGTCCGATACACCAATCTGCTGACCTACCAGCTTCTCGAATTCTTCATACGAATTAATAATCACTTTTTCCATAGATATACTCTTAATATTGTTCAACAGCTTTCGATTTTTAGCAGACAAATATCGCATTTTCCCAACAAACGGCAAAGAATTTAACCGGACGAATGCAAACGTTTAAACAAGTTTTGGCTATATTTGCCACTAAATCGTACAAAAAGAACACTATCAGCCATGAGCATTCTACAGAAAGAATTTTCATTACCATCACACGGAAGGGGCTTCCACCTCGTGACCGACGAAATTGTGGCGCAACTGCCGCCACTTCCGGCCGTGGGACTGCTCCACCTCTTCATCAAGCATACCTCCGCCGGACTAAGCCTGAACGAGAACGCCGACCCCGACGTACAGACCGATCTGGAAGCCATCTTCAACCATCTGGTCAAAGAACGGGAGCCTTACTACCAGCATACATGCGAGGGCGACGACGACATGCCCGCCCATGCCAAGAGCACGCTGACGGGAGCAAGCCTGACCATCCCCATCACCGATCACCGGCTGAACATGGGCATCTGGCAGGGCATCTACCTCTGCGAGTTTCGCAACGGACGGGAACGACGAAAGATAGTAGCCACCATCATAGGAGAATAACAGCGTATGAAACGAGCCATCATCATAGGCGCCACGTCGGGCATCGGGCTGGAAGTGGCGCGCATCTGGGCCGCAAGGGGCTGGAGGCTAGGTATCGCCGGACGACGCGAAGAAGCCTTGCTCCGCTTCCGAGCGCAGTATCCCGAAAACCAGGTAGAGGTGCAGCGCCTGGACGTGACTGCCGAAGATGCCTCCGACCAGCTCCGCCAACTCATCGACCGCCTGGGCGGCATGGACGTGTTCTTCCTCAGCTCGGGCATCGGCGCGCAGAATCTGGAGCTGCGGCCCGACGTCGAGCTGCAGACAGCCGCCACGAACGTCGGCGGCTTCATCCGCCTGACCACCGCCGCCTTCAACTACTTCAAGGCACACGGAGGCGGCCACATCGCTGTCATCAGCTCCATTGCCGGCACCAAAGGACTTGGCTCTGCCCCTGCCTACTCGGCCACCAAGCGTTTCCAGAATACCTACATCGACGCGCTGGACCAGCTGGCCCGCATGCAGAAGCTCCCCATCCGCTTCACCGACATCCGCCCCGGCTTCGTGGCCACGGATTTGCTGAAGGGCGGCCGCTACCCCATGCTGATGCAGGCACCACGTGTGGCAACCCACATCGTGAAGGCCATTGACCGCCGGCGGCCGGTAGCTGTCATCGACGGGCGCTACCGCTTGCTCGTCTTCTTCTGGCGGATCATCCCCCGATGGCTGTGGGTGCGTCTGCCTGTCAGAAACCGATAAATGAACAAGAAACAAACATAAACCCCAATGACCGATATGAAAAAGAACTTCATCCGACCGATACTGGCCTCGACGGCCACCCTTTGCATCGGCATCTCCCTGCCCTTCCTGCTGGGCAACGCCCGTTTCAACCCCGAGCAGAACTCCGTGCGCAGCGACGTGTCCCACTTCACCGCCTCGCCCTCCGTCCCCGACCAGGTAACCTTCGCCGGGCAAACCATCCGCATGGACCGCTATGACCACCGCGAACGCATGGATCGCGAACTGATGACTTTCACCTACATGCACTCGTCCACCATGCTCTCGCTGAAGCGCGCCAACCGCTATTTCCCCGTCATCGAACCCATCTTGAAGGAATGTGGCGTACCCGACGACTTCAAGTATCTGGCCGTCATCGAAAGCAGCCTGAACCACCTGGCCAAGTCGCCCGCCGGAGCCGCCGGCATGTGGCAGTTCATGCAAGCCTCGGGGCGCGAATACGGATTGGAAGTGAACCAGAACATCGACGAGCGCTACAACCTCGAGAAAGCCACCCGCGCCGCCTGCAAGTACCTCAAGGCCTCGTATGCCAAGTATGGCAACTGGCTCTGCGTGGCCGCCGCCTACAACGCCGGCCAGGGACGCATCACCCAGCAGCTCCAGCGACAGATGGTCGACCAGGCCGCCGACCTGTGGCTGGTCGAGGAAACCTCGCGCTATATGTTCCGCCTGCTGGCCGCCAAGGCAGTCTTCACCGACCCGCAACGCTACGGCTTCATGCTGAAGCGCGAACAGCTCTATCCACCCGTTGCCTGCACCACGGTAACCGTCACCAAGGGCATAGAAAACCTGGCTCAGTTCGCCAAAAGCAAAGGCATCACCTACGCCCAGCTCAAGGACTTCAACCCCTGGCTGCGCGACACCTCGCTGATGAACAAGAGCGGACGAACTTATGTGCTGAAGATTCCTACCCGCGCGGGCATGCACTACGACCCCAAGAAGACTGTACCCCACAACCGCCGCTGGGTCATCGACTAAGGTGCCTCAATCCTGCTTCTCCGTCAGGTACTTCCAGTAGCGCACAGGCATGTCCTGACGGTGCTTGCGCGGGTTCCACCGCTCCTTGATGCAGATGGCCTTGAAGTACGTCTTCCACAGCTGTTGGAAGAGGCGTTCGTCCTTGTCCATCAGTTCCTCGTCCAGGCGTCCGTCCACCAGACGGACGACAGGGCTGTCGTCGGCAAAGGTGACGTGCCTCACCTCCTGCCCGTCGAAGTAAAAGCCATAGCCGCGCCCCACGTCGTACACCACCCAGCGCTGGTCGTCCAAGCGGTCGCGGAAGTGGTCGATCACCAGCGGCAGGGCATTCTTTTCGGGTTCCACGGCGGCAAAGTAGGTACCATCGGCCGCCTTCTGAAAGCGGATGAACTGAATGAGGTGCCACCGCTCCCCACTCACCCGCTTCCACATGCGCGCAAACGCCAGCACATCGGGGTCGGCAAAGTTCGTCTCGATGGATCGGGGCGCGTCGACCACCTTGCGGATGTAGCGGAAGATCACCATCGGCGTCTCCGCCTCCTCGGCCAGCCAGCATTGGGTCAGGCAGCGCAAAGCACCTGCCGACAGCTTCTTCTGCACCCCTTTCCATACCCTTTCTGCCTTCACTGTATCGGTCACCACCGTGAACACTTCGTCATGGAAAAGTGGAAGCGGCTCACCCTCCACCGACAGAACATCGGGGAAGGTGCGCCGCGAATAGGCCTCGAAGACGGCCGTCAACAGGCCGTCGAAAGTATTGTCAAACTGAAAAATAATCTGCATGAACGCCACTTACTGTTTGTCCAGCTGCTTCAGCATCTCCTCTACGGCACGCTCCAGCTGGGTATCCTCGCCACGCAGTTGCGACTCGGGCGAGTTGTAGACCTCGATGTCGGGTTGCAGCTGGTGGTTCTCCAGGTACTGGCCGTTCTCGTCCTTCACGCCCACCTGCGGAATGCCGAAGACGAGCGACGGATCGAGCTGGCGCTCCCACCACACGGCGGTCATCGTGCCTGGCACAGGCGCACCGATGAGCTTGCCCAAGCCCAACGTCTTGTAAACCACAGGGAAGCCATGAGCATTCGAATAGTTGTTCTCGCACACCAGTACGCACGAAGGCTTCAGCCAGCGGTTGAAGGGGTCGCTGCCAATGTATTGTCCGCGCGGCTCGAAGCGCTGGTATTCCTTGCCGCTGAGTAACACGGCCAAGTCTTCGTGCAGCCATCCGCCGCCGTTGTGGCGCACGTCTACGATGACGGCCTCCTTGTTGCGGCAACGCCCCAGCAGTTCGGAGTAGACCTCGCGGAAGCTCTGGCTGTCCATACCCTTGACATGCACATAACCCAGGCGTCCGCCCGACAGGCGGTCCACCATCTCACGCCGCTGCTCCACCCAACGTTTGTAGAGGAGACCCGAGACAGCACCCGGCGATACAGGCTTCACCTGCTCGTCGAAGCGCTTGCCTGTGGCGGGGTCGTACACGGAGAGCATGACACGCTTGCCCGCCTTGCCGGCCAGCAACGGGAAGTAATCCTCGCCGGCCTTCACCGGCTGTCCGTCTATCTGCTCGATGATGCAGCCGGCCTTCACGCGGCAACCAGCCTTGGACAATGGCCCCTGCTTCAGTACTTCGGCCACCTTGAGGCCGTCGCCCTGATACTGTTCGTCGAAGAAGACACCCAGCTCGGCCACCGTCGGCGCCGACATCGGCGCGCTGTAGCGTGCACCCGTGTGCGAACCGTTCAGCTCGCCCAGCAGTTCGGACAGCATCTCCTGGAAGTCGTAGTTGTTGTTGATGTGCGGCAGGTAGCGTTCGTAGGCCTTTCGATAGCCTTCCCAGTCGACGCCATGCAGGTCGGGGTCGTAGAACTTGTCCTTCACCTGACGCCAGGCGTGGTCGAAGATGTAGGCACGCTCCTCGGCCGGGCGGTAGCGGAAGTCGGCGGCAAAGCTTACCCCCGTCACCTTGCTCTCGCCCACAGTGATTTTCTTGATGGCTCCGCCGGAGAGCAAGTAGATGTACTTGCCGTCCTTGTCGATGGACATGCTGCCGCCACCCACGTTCTTGATGAGCAGCTTGGTGGAGTTCTCGCGGAAGTTACGCTCCCACAGGTCGTATCCACCCTCGAAAGCCGCACAATAGTACAGCTTGTCGCCCTTGGGCGTCAGTACGGCGTCGCCCATGTGCGAGGAGTTGATGGTTAGCCTCCTGACGCGGTCCTTGCGGTTCTCCAGGTCGAAGACGAGGGGTTCCACCTCTTCCTCCTTCTCCTCGTCCTTGTCGGCCTCCTTCTTGTCTTTCTTCTTGTCCTTTTTCTCTTTCTCAGCCTTTTCCTTCGCTTCCTTCTCCTCTTTCTCGGCCTCTTCCGCCAGCGCCAGCTCCTCTTTCGAGAGGTTGAACTTGTCGTAGGCCTCGGCATCGAAGAACATGATGTACATGTCGTCCTCCGAACCCCAGCTGCCATGGCTGCGATAGCCGGCACGGTCGGACGACCAGATCATGGCCTTGCCTCCCAGCACCCACTTGGGGTTGCCGTCGGAGTATCCGCTTTCGGTCAGGTTGGTCATCTCACCGCTGCCGTCGGCTTTCACCAGCACGATGTCGGTGTTGTTCCATCCGCCCACACTGATGTACTTGGCCAGGAACCAGCGGCTGTCGGGCGACCACTGGTAGGTCTGGTCGCCGTCGGAGTAAGAATAGTTGTACTTGCCGTCGAGCACCGTCCGCACCTTACGCGACTTCAGGTTGATGACGCGCAGCATGGTACGGTCTTCGAGGAAGGCCACTTCCTTGCCGTCGGGCGAGAAGGTGGGTTGGAAGGACGTGCGTCCCGAAACCACCAGCGGCTCTTCCTCCACACCGACGGCGTAGGTGAAGAGCTTCTCTTCCTTGTCGGTGAGGCGCGCCAGATAGACACCCCACACACCGTCGCGTTCGGCCGAATAAACCAGCGAACGGCCGTCGGGGCTGAAGCTCAGGTCGCGCTCCTGTTGGGGTGTGTCGGTGATGCGGCGGGTGGTTTCATACTCCATCGAGGTGACGTAGACGTCGCCATGCACAATGAAGGCCACCTCCTTGCCGCCGGGCGACACGGCAATGTCTGTCGCACCGCCGCGCAGCAGCTGATTCACCACGTCGCGCTCCAGGCGGTCGGACACGATGGATACGGCCACCTTCTGCGGTTTTCCACCTTCGCGCAGGGTGTAGAGCTCGCCGTCGTAGGTGTAGCACAACAAGCCGTCATCGGCCATGGTAAGCGAGCGCACAGGATGGGTGGTGTGGCGCGTCAGCTGGCGTTTTTCCGAACCGTCGGCCGCCGCTTTCCACACGTTGAAGCTGCCGCTCTCCTCGCTCAGGTAGTAGAAGGAACGGCCGTCGGCCGACCACACGGGTTCGCGGTCTTCGCCGGCAAAGCGGGTTATCTTCTGATAGGTGCGCTCCCCGTCGAGGGTGCACAGCCAGATGTCTTTCGTAATGGACGACTGATGATGCTTTCGCCAGGGGTCCTCATATCCCTTTTGGTCCTGATAGAGCAGGCAGCTGCCGTCGCGGCTGAGCGAAAGTTCCTGCATGGCCAGCGACGAGAAGAGCACGGGGCGTCCGCCCTTGGTGCCCACCGCATAGATCTGCGGGAAGAGGGACGAAGGGAACTGGCTGTCCTTCACGTCGGGACGGATGGAAGCAGTAAAGAGTATTGTCTCATTGTCCTTGAAGGTCTCGGGATATTCGTTGCCCGAGTGGGTGGTGAGGCGTCGGGGCGCTCCTCCCTCACGAGCCATCAGATAGACGTCGAAGCTGCCTTCGCGGTCGGAGGCAAAGGCGATGTAGCGACCGTCGGGCGACCACACGGGGCGTGTGTCGTGACGCGGGTTCGTGGTGAGCTGTACGGCCCGCCCGCCTTCGGCAGGCACGGTGTAGATGTCACCTTTGTAGGTGAAAGCTATCTCCCGTCCGTCGGGCGACAAGGCGGGGTAACGCAGCCACAGGGGCGCGTCGTCTGCCTGGGCCCACAGGGAGCAACAGGCAAAAAGGGGTAAGAGAAGTTTCTTCATAAATCAATAGATGGTAAAACAGATTGTTATTAGGCTTCGAAAATAAGCATTTTTTTCCAATCGGGCGAATAAATGGAGAGACTTCTCGCCCAGTCTATTCTCCACCCCCGAAGTCCAGCGTCAGCTGCCCGTCATCTCCCCCTTTCGCCTTCTTCTTCACCAGCAAGCGGCGCACGCCCTGGGGCGTCAGCTCGTTCACCGTCAGCATGGGCAGTTCGCTGCAGGTGATGAAGTATTGCGCCTTCTTCATCACCGCCCCCATCTTCTTCAGCTGGTAGTAACCCAGCCGCCCGAAGCGGCGCGAAGCCACGATGAGGCGGGCAGACTTCACCCCGATACCCGGCACGCGGAGCAGCATCTCGTAGTCGGCCTTGTTGACGTCGACAGGAAACTGCTCGGGGTGGCGCAAGGCCCATGCCAGCTTGGGATCCACCTCGAGGTCGAGGTCGGGATAGGCATCATCCACAATCTCGTCCACCTGAAACTGGTAGAAACGCATCAGCCAGTCGGCCTGGTAGAGGCGGTTCTCGCGCACCAATGGCGGCTGCTTCAGGGCGGGCAGGCGTGGGTCGTAGGCATTGACGGGCACGTAACCCGAGTAGTAGACGCGGCGCATGGTGGGTTGGCTGTAAAGGGCCGACGACAGGCGCAGGATGTCCTTGTCCGTCTCCGCCGTGGCGCCCACAATCATCTGCGTGCTCTGCCCCGCGGGCACGAAGCGCGGCGCGTGGCGAAACTTCTTCCGCTCCTCACGGTTCTCCAGCACCCCCTGACGGATGTAGCGCATGGGGGCGTACACGCTGCGGTGGTCCTTCTCGGGCGCCAGCCGCTTCAGGTTCTCCTCCTTGGGTATCTCGATGTTCACGCTCAGGCGGTCGGCATAGAGCCCCGCCTCGTGTACCAGCTCCTGGGAGGCGCCGGGGATGCTCTTCAGATGGATGTATCCGTTGAAGCGGTGCACCGTCCGCAGGTCCTTGGCCACGCGCACCAGCCGCTCCATGGTGTAGTCGGGGTTGCGCACCACGCCGCTGCTCAGGAAGAGCCCCTCGATGTAGTTGCGGCGGTAGAACTCCATGGTGAGCTCCACCAGCTCGGTCACCGACAGCGTGGCGCGCGGTATGTCGTTGCTGCGGCGGTTGATGCAGTAGGCACAGTCGTAGATGCAATAGTTGGTGAGCATCACCTTGAGCAGGGAGATGCACCGCCCGTCTTCGGCAAAGCTGTGGCAGATGCCCACGCCACCCACCGTGTTGCCCACCATGCCCGCCTTGCCCCGCCGCACGGTGCCGCTCGACGAGCACGACACGTCGTACTTGGCCGACTCGGCCAACACCTTCAGTTTATGGAGCACATTTTCGTTCATCTGCCTTTCTTTTATTCTTTTCCCTGCAAAGGTAACAGAAATACCAGCCACAGGAGATGCACCCAGAAAAATATTTCGAAAAAAACGGCCAAAGTTTTTGCAGTTTCAAATAAAGCTGTACCTTTGCACGCCGTAAGCCCAACACGACTTGCCGATATAGCTCAGTTGGTAGAGCAACGCATTCGTAACGCGTAGGTCGCCGGTTCAAGTCCGGCTATCGGCTCCACAAAAAGAGATGCCCCACGATGGACATCTCTTTTTTCTTTTCATACAAATGCATACCTTTGCGGGAGAAAAAACATAGAGTTCCATGACGAAAAAGAAAGTTTTGTTTTCCAGCCTACTCATTCTGGCAGTAGCCTGTGTCCTCTGCCTGGGAATCGGCTATCAGCTCTTGCTGGCACCCCAGTTCCATCCGGAAAAGAAAGTCCACATCTACATAGACCGCGACGACACGACCGACTCCGTCTACCACAAACTGCGCCAAACCGCCGCACCCGGCAATCTGACCGGCCTGCGCTGGGCAGCCCGTCTGAAACAATACCCGGAGCACGTCAAGACCGGCCGCTACGCCATCCTGCCGGACGACAACGCCTACCACGTCCTCGGTCGCCTCCTGCGCGGCCACCAAGAGCCGATGAATCTGGTCATCGGCAGCGTGCGTACGCTGGACAGGCTGGCCCGCAACGTGGGCAACCAACTGATGATAGACTCGGCAGAAATCATGCAGGCCCTGCGCGACACCGCCCGCTGGAGCCGCCAGGGCTACACGCCCGAGACGCTGCCCAGCTTGTTCATCCCCGAAACCTACCAAGTCTACTGGGACATGGATACAGAAGACTTCCTTGCTCGTATGACGAAAGAGCACGACCGTTTCTGGAACCCGTCCCGACGAGCCAAGGCCGATTCGCTGGGCATGACACCCGCCGAAGTGGCCACCCTGGCCTCCATCGTAGAGGAAGAAACAAATAACCGACAGGAGAAGCCTATGGTGGCAGGACTCTACATCAACCGCCTGCGTGCCGGCATCCCCCTGCAAGCCGACCCCACCGTGAAGTTCGCCCTGCAAGACTTCACGCTCCGCCGCATCACCAATGCCCACCTGGAATTCCCCTCGCCCTACAACACCTACCTCAACGCCGGACTTCCACCGGGCCCTATCCGCATCCCCACTCCCGCTGGCATCGACGCCGTCCTCGACTATACGCGACACAACTATATATATATGTGTGCCAAGGAAGACTTCTCGGGCACACACAATTTTGCATCAACTTACGCCGAACACATGCAAAATGCTCGAAAATACTGGAATGCACTGAACAAAAGAAAGATTTTCAAATAGATTTGATTAAATGTAAGAGTAAAAGCTTATATTTGCCATTCGTATAACCCAAATCATAACAAAATACGAAGAAAGATATGAGCAAACAACTCTTACTTGGCGATGAAGCCATAGCACAAGCAGCACTCGACGCCGGACTGTCGGGTGTGTATGCCTATCCAGGCACTCCCTCAACGGAAATCACAGAATACATCCAGGCGTCCCCTGTTACGGCCACACGCAACATACATAACCACTGGTGCACCAACGAAAAGACAGCCATGGAAGCAGCTCTCGGTATGTCTTTCGCAGGCAAACGCTCGCTGGTCTGCATGAAACACGTAGGCATGAATGTAGCGGCCGACTGCTTCATCAACGCCGCCATCACAGGCGTAAAGGGGGGCATGATTGTCGTAGCAGCCGACGACCCCAGCATGCACTCCTCGCAAAACGAACAAGACAGCCGCTTCTATGGCGACTTCTCGCTGATTCCTATGTACGAACCCAGCAACCAGCAGGAAGCCTATGACATGGTTTACGATGGATTTCGTTTTTCTGAAGAAATGGGAGAACCCATCCTGCTGCGCATCGTCACCCGCCTAGCCCACTCACGTTCCGGCGTAGAGCACAAGGCAGAGCAACCGCAGAACGATCTCGCTTTCAGCGACGATCCGCGCCAGTTTATCCTTCTGCCGGGCAACGCACGCAAACGCTACAAAGTCCTCCTGCAACGCCAGGAAGAATTTATCAAAGCCTCCGAGGAATCGCCTTACAATCGTTATGTGGATGGTCCTAACAAAAAACTGGGTATCGTGGCTTGTGGCATCGGCTACAATTATCTTATGGAAAGCTATCCCAAAGGCTGCGAGTATCCCGTACTGAAAATCGGCCAATATCCACTTCCCAAGAAGCAACTGATGAAGCTCGTCGATGAATGCGACGAAATCCTCGTGCTGGAAGACGGCCAACCTTTCGTGGAGAAACAACTGAAAGGCTACCTGGGCAGAGGTGTCAAGGTGAAAGGCCGTCTGGACGGAACACTCTCCATCGATGGCGAACTGACGCCCGACAGCGTGGCACGTGCCGTTGGCAAAGAGAATAAGGCTGAATTCACCGTACCTTCTTTAGTCGAGATGCGTCCGCCTGCATTGTGCGATGGTTGCGGTCATCGCGATATGTATACCGTGCTGACTCAGGTGCTGAAAGAAGAATATCCCACGCACAAAGTGTTCAGCGACATAGGCTGCTATACTTTGGGAGCCAACGCTCCCTTCCATGCCATCAACTCGTGTGTAGACATGGGTGCCTCCATCACAATGGCCAAGGGAGCCTCTGACGCAGGCCTGCATCCTGCCGTTGCCGTCATCGGAGATTCCACCTTCACCCATTCCGGCATGACCGGACTACTCGATTGTGTCAACGAAAACGCCAACGTCACCATCGTCATCTCCGACAACGAGACGACGGCCATGACCGGCGGACAAGATTCAGCTGGCACCGGACGTCTGGAAAGCATTTGCCAAGGTATCGGTGTCGCTCCCGAACACATCCGCGTTGTCGTTCCACTGAAGAAGAACTACGAAGAGATGAAACAAGTCATCCGCGAAGAAATCGAATACAAGGGAGTATCCGTCATCATCCCACGCAGGGAATGTATTCAAACTTTAGCACGTAAAAAACGAAACAAGTAAGACAGCCATGAAAAAAGATATTATATTGTCAGGCGTAGGAGGACAAGGTATCCTCTCCATCGCCACTGTCATCGGACAAGCAGCATTGAAATCCGGCCTCTACATGAAGCAGGCCGAAGTACACGGAATGAGCCAGCGCGGAGGCGATGTACAATCCAACCTCCGCATCAGCGACCAGCCCATCGCATCGGACCTCATCCCGACAGGAAAATGCGACATCATCCTTTCTCTGGAACCGATGGAAGCCTTGCGCTACCTGCCCTACCTCAACCCGGAAGGATGGTTGATTACGAACGAAACGCCGTTTATCAACATTCCCAACTACCCCTCAGAAGAAAGCATCAAAGCTGAACTCGACAAACTGCCGCATAAAATCGCCCTGAACGTAAATGAGGTTGCCAAACAAGTTGGCTCTCCTCGAGTAGCCAATATCGTGTTGCTGGGAGCCACCATTCCCTTCCTTGACATCGAATACGAAAAGGTAAAGGAAAGCATCCATGAAATCTTCCAGCGTAAGGGTGAGGACATCGTCGCACTGAACCTCAAAGCATTGGAAGCTGGAAAAGAAATAGCAGAAAACAGAATATAAACCTCGACACCCCCAATCACCATGAATAGCAAATACTGGGAACAAGAAATAGAAACCATGCCGCGCGAAGAACTTCGCCAGCTACAACTGCAGCGATTGAAAAAAACAATCGCAATTGCAGCTAATTCGCCTTTTTACAAAAAGGTTTTTCAAGAAAATAACATTACAGCAGACAGTATTAACTCCCTTGAAGACATACGTAAAATACCCTTCACAACCAAAGCCGACATGCGGGCCAATTATCCTTTCGGCCTAGTAGCTGGTAATATGCGTGAAGACGGGGTACGTATTCATTCCTCAAGTGGCACGACAGGAACGCCCACGGTTATCGTACATTCACAGCACGACTTGGATTCCTGGGCCAACTTGGTTGCTAGATGTTTATATATGGTTGGTATCCGCAAAACTGACGTATTCCAAAACAGCTCAGGCTATGGTATGTTTACAGGCGGACTTGGTTTCCAATATGGTGCAGAACGTTTAGGAGCCTTAACTGTCCCTGCTGCAGCTGGAAACAGCAAGCGACAAATTAAGTTCATTACCGACTTCAAAACAACTGCCCTGCATGCCATTCCCAGTTATGCTATCCGACTGGCAGAAGTGTTCCAGTCCGAAGGGATCGATCCAACCAGCACCAGTCTGAAGACATTGGTCATCGGAGCCGAACCGCATACCGACGAACAACGAAAGAAAATCGAACGGATGCTGGGAGTCAAAGCCTATAACAGTTTTGGAATGACAGAAATGAATGGCCCTGGCGTTGCATTCGAATGTACCGAACAAAACGGCATGCATTTTTGGGAAGATTGTTATCTCGTCGAAATCATCAATCCTGAGACAGGAGAACCCGTACCAGACGGTGAAATTGGTGAGCTGGTATTAACTACGCTCGACCGTGAAATGATGCCGTTAATACGCTATCGCACACGGGACCTCACACGCATCTTACCCGGAGAATGCCCTTGCGGACGAACTCACCTGCGAATAGACCGTATCAAAGGACGTAGCGACGATATGTTCATCATTAAAGGCGTCAATATCTTCCCCATGCAGGTTGAAAAAGTATTGGTTCAGTTCCCCCAGCTTGGCAGCAACTACCTCATTACTTTGGATACGATAGACAATCAAGACGAGATGATTGTCGAAGTAGAACTCAGCGACCTCTCGACAGATAGTTACATCGAATTGGAGAAAGTACGAAAAGAGATAACCCGGCAACTCAAAGATGAGATATTGGTAACTCCCAAAGTAAAACTCGTAAAGAAAGGAACTCTTCCTCAAAGCGAAGGAAAAGCTGTCCGAGTAAAAGATTTGCGTAACAATAAATAGGACGGATAGATACCCTCTTTTTTATCCGAACTTTTATTTTAGAATGCACGAATAACATGAATTAACACCCAAAGATCCCTTCCTTCATAGGTGAATTCTTGTTATTCGTGCCTAATAATATCTTTCACACACACTTAAACCAGCTTTCACTGTGAAAGACAATCTTTCACACTAAAATATTTCAAACCAACACTTTAGAGATTGGTGAAAGCATGAAAGCATATTTAAAGACGAAACAGTTATTAGAAATGTGTTCTACCTAAACATCTACTTGGGAACGCTAAACATCTACTTGAGGAACGTAAAGTGGCACTTTAGAAACTCTAATTCCCCTTTACTACTTGAGAAAACAAGAAAAAGGAATGGCAACTAAATTACCATTCCTTTTTTTATAGAAAGCCGCACCGATGATGTGATGAAACTCCGATAGACATGATTTGAGTGCTCGTCCTCTTTGTAATCCACCGACTCAAAGGTTACCCCGAAGGGCGTGGCCCGCCATTGAGAATCGAAGCTTGTCTCGGTATTTCGTAAAATTTGATGAGTTTCCCGATCCAATCAATGCGGCTATTTTTTCTATAACAAAGGTAAGAAGTTTCTATGAAAGAAACAAGAAAAACATAAAAAAAGTGCTGGAAACTTCATAGGCTTCCAGCACTTCTATTAAATTTTCAGTCTTTAATAGCTTATGCTGCCTTAACTTTAGCAACAATAGCCTTAAATGCTTCCGGATGATTAACAGCCAAATCGGCCAAAACCTTGCGGTTAATTTCGATTCCAGCTTTGTGCAAAGCACCCATCAGTTTAGAATAAGACATACCTTCCAAACGAGCAGCAGCATTGATTCGCTGAATCCACAAAGCACGGAAGTTTCTCTTCTTATTCTTGCGGTCACGGAACGCATAAGTTAAACCTTTCTCCCAAGTATTCTTGGCAACGGTCCAAACGTTCTTTCTTGCACCAAAGTAACCTCTGGTTAACTTCAAAATTTTCTTTCTTCTTGCTCTAGAAGCAACGTGATTTACTGATCTTGGCATAGTTTTTACTTGTTTTTGAATGTTAGCGCCATTGCTTCACGCAACAGTCTTCAAGCTAATGCATTCGGTTAATAACTTTAATTTCTTTAGCAGCTTTCTGATTACTTCATAGCCAAAAGCTCCTTAACCTGGCTTACGTTGGTGATATCAACCAATGCAGCGTGGCATAAGTTTCTTTTCTGCTTTTTCGTTTTCTTAGTCAAAATGTGACTGTGAAAAGCATGCTTTCTTTTGATTTTACCCGTTCCGGTAAGAGTAAATCTCTTTTTTGAACCGGAGTTAGTCTTGATCTTTGGCATCTTACTTATATTTAAATTATTAAAACTAGATGGCAACGCACTATACCGACGGCGTTACTCATTTTTTTCATTCTTCCGTTGTGTCAGAAGCAACCGACGGTTTAGGAGCAGCAGGCTTCTTTGCACCAGTCGCTTTCTTCGGCGAGAGCTGAATCGTCATACGCTTTCCTTCAAGAACAGGCATCTGATCTACTTTAGCATAGTCTTCCAAATCATTTGCAAAACGAAGCAATAAAACTTCACCTTGTTCTTTGAACAAAATGGAACGACCTTTGAAGAAAACATATGCCTTCACCTTATCACCATCTTCCAAAAAACCTTTGGCATGTTTCAACTTGAAGTTATAGTCATGGTCATCTGTCTGAGGACCAAAACGGATTTCCTTCACATTGACCTTAACCTGTTTGGCTTTCTGTTCCTTCTGACGTTTCTTCAGTTGGTAAAGGAATTTAGAGTAATCGATAATACGACAAACAGGGGGTTGTGCGTTGGGAGAAATCTCTACAAGGTCCGCTTCGTGTTCTTCGGCCAATTTCAAAGCCTGCGCTATCGGATACACTTTGCTTTCTACTTCATCGCCTACTATGCGGACTTCTTTGGCACGGATTTGCTCATTAATCCGATGTTGCCCTTTTAAGCTGTCATTCTTCATTAAATAACGTTTACTTCCTATTCGTTTTTTATTTGTTACTACTAAATTGGCCGCAAATTTACCACTTATTTATCATATTCTGAACTTCTTCACTGATTTTTTTAGCAAATTCTTCCACTTTCATCGTACCTTGGTCACCTTCACCTTGCTTACGTACAGAAACTTCGCCATTTTCAGCCTCTTTTTCGCCAACAACAAGCATATAAGGAATGCGTTTCATCTCGTTGTCACGAATCTTACGGCCGATCTTCTCGTTACGTTCATCCACAAGAGCACGGATATCATACTTCTTCAGTGCCAGACGCACTTCATTGGCGTAATCATTGAACTTCTCACTAATAGGCAGAATAGCAACCTGATCGGGAGTCAACCATAATGGGAATTTACCAGCTGTATGCTCAATAAGCACAGCGACGAAGCGTTCCATTGAACCAAAAGGTGCGCGGTGAATCATCACAGGACGATGTTTCTGGTTGTCAGCACCTGTATATTCCAACTGGAAGCGTTCGGGCAAGTTATAGTCTACCTGAATAGTACCCAACTGCCAACGGCGTCCAATGGCATCTTTTACCATAAAGTCAAGCTTCGGACCATAGAAAGCAGCTTCACCATATTCGATCTTCGCCTTCAAACCTTTTTCTTCACAGGCTTCGATAATAGCACGTTCTGCTTTCTCCCAGTTTTCATCGCTACCGATATATTTTTCACGATTTTCCTTGTCACGCAAAGAAATCTGTGCTTCGAAATTCTCAAAATTCATAGACTTGAACACAATGGAAATAATATCCATCACGCGCAAGAATTCATCTTTTACCTGATCAGGACGGCAGAACAAGTGTGCATCATCCTGCGTAAAGCTACGTACACGAGTCAATCCATGCAGCTCACCACTTTGCTCATAACGACAAACCGTACCAAATTCGGCAAGACGCAAAGGCAGATCCTTGTACGAACGAGGTGAGTTCTTGTAAATCATACAGTGATGAGGACAGTTCATCGGCTTCAAGAAGTATTCTTCGCCTTCCTCAGGTGTATGGATAGGCTGGAAAGAGTCTTTTCCATACTTGGCATAGTGGCCAGAAGTGATATACAGAAGTTTGTTTCCGATAGGCGGACACATCACTTCCTGATAGTCATAACGAGCCTGGATACGACGCAAGAAATCCTGCAAACGGATACGCAAGGCTGTTCCTTTCGGCAACCACATCGGAAGACCTTTTCCTACAGTATCAGAGAACATGAACAAATCCATTTCTTTACCAATCTTACGATGGTCACGTTTCTTGGCTTCTTCCATCATCACCAAGTATTCGTCCAGCATCTTTTTCTTTGGGAAAGTGATACCATAAATACGAGTCATCATCTTACGATCTTCCTGCCCACGCCAATAAGCACCTGCTACAGAGGTCAGCTTGATGGCCTTAATAGGAGCCGTCGTCATCAAGTGCGGGCCACGACACAAATCTGTAAAGGAACCTTGTGTATAAGTTGTAATGTGACCATCTTCCAACTCAGAAATCAGTTCACACTTGTAGGTTTCACCACGATCACCAAATTTTTTCAAGGCATCTTCCTTCGAAATATCCTGGCGAACAACAGCCTCTTTCTTGGCGGCCAGTTCAGCCATTTTGCTTTCAATCGCAGGCAGATCAGCCTCTTTGATGGGTGTTTCACCCGGATCAACATCATAATAGAATCCGTTTTCGATTGCCGGACCTATACCAAACTGAATGCCGGGATAGAGTTCCTGCAAAGCTTCGGCCAGCAAGTGAGCACTGGTGTGCCAGAAGGCATGCTTGCCTTGTTCATCTTCCCACTTATAGAGAACGAACTCGGCATCATTCTGAATGGGACGCCCCAAATCATAAATTTCACCGTTTACACCACAAGCCAAGACTTCTTGAGCTAGTCTTGAACTGATACTTTCTGCTATTTGCAAGCCGGTTACTCCTTCGTTGTATTCACGAACAGAGCCATCTGGGAATGTTATTTTTATCATAATGGTATGTATTTCAAATTCTGAACGCAAAAATAAAGATTTATTTTTTTAAAATCATCTATTTCACAAAAAATGTTATTCGCGGGTATTATCCGTAAAGCGTTTGATAATATTATAAGCAGAAACTACCCCCAGCTCACCAGCCTTACTCAAATCCAAAATACCCTGCTTGTTGTTGCCCAAAAAGATCTGGGTTAATCCACGATTGAAATAGGCCTCTGCGAATTCAGGATCCAGCTCAATGGCCTTATTATAATCTTCCAAAGCTGAACGATAATCCTTCAAAGCAGAAGAGACATTACCACGATTGTAGTATCCATAGACAAAGTCTGGAGCCAATTCTACGACCTTATCCAAGTCTTTCTTGACAACTTCATAATCAACAGCCGTTACCCCAGAATTCTGCTTGTCGGCGGTAGTCGACTGGATATTTCCTTCTGCCATAGCTTCAGCCTTCTTATAGTCAAGCTGTTTGTAGCGAACCAAAGCACGCATGAAATAGGCCGGGAAGAAATTTCCATCCAGCAAAATGCTTTGCGTGAAATCGTCAATCGAGCTGTCAAAATCTTGTACCAGATAGAAATCGATGCCACGTCCGAAACGTTTCATCGCATTCTGAGGCTCAGCTACAATATCGGATGTATGAGAATCGATCAACGCAAAATGATATTTAATCTGCTCCTCTGTCAACGGAGCTTCCATATTGGTGATGCGCAAAGGCTTCGGCAATTGCTTGGACAGATTCAACGCATCTATGAATTTATGGTAATGGACAGCTTTCTTTACTTCACTGATTTTTTCATAGTAGGTCAAAGCATACATCGGCTCCAACTTGACTACGACATTACGATCTTGTACACGTCCACGATAATCGCTCGTATATCGCTGAGTCATTTCAGAATCATCCGCAATCACTATCTTCCGATAGTTTTCCATATTCTTATCAGACTTTTTGCGCGTCTTTTCCTTGTCGGCATTATCAGCATCCGAAGTAGCATCGGCTACATCTTTTCCGTTATTCTTCTTTCCATTCAAACGATCCAGCTGAGCTTTCATAAGCTTGAATTCATCTTGCTCAGCTCCCTTGATGTCGCCCACCTTACGACGTGCTTCCGCCCGATAATGATATCCAGTCAAGAAGTTTGGATACTCTTCAATCACTTTCGAATAGTCGCTGATAGCCCCCCGATAGTCGCCTGTCTGTGCACGTAACAAACCTCGGTTGAAAGCAGCCATCATGTTGTCTGGCTCCATCTCCAACACAAAATCGAAATCTTCAATGGCTCGGTTGTCGTCTCCGACTTGGGCGCGTAACAAACCTCGGTTGTAATGCCCGATAAAGTTATTGGGATCTATATCCAACGCCACATCATAATCCTGCATGGCTCCCCTCAAATTATTCTGATGGAAACGAGCCAAAGCACGATTGATGTAATTTCCTGCATTCTTGACACTCAGACGAATAGCCTGATCCAAATCGTTTTCAGCCTCTTTGTATTGTTTTTGCTGTAGTTTCACCAAAGCACGTGCACTCCAACCGTCAGCATCGTAACGATCCAACTCTATGGCTTTGTCGAAATCCTTCAAGGCATTGATTGTATCATTTTGCCTCAGATTCACTTCACCACGCATCAGGTAAGCCCTCGTGTAGCGAGGAGACACCGCCAACAATTTTTCCAAATCGTCCTTTGCTGAAGTATAATCTTCCTTCTGCATGTGACAAAGCGTCAGATTATGCCATAAGACGACATTTTCAGGCTCATATTTCAAAGCCATTCGATAATCTTCTATCGCTCCGTCAAAATTGTTCTGACGAATACGGGCAAGCCCTCTTATCTGATAAGCCCCCACGACAAAAGGATTTCGCCGGATTGCTTCATCACAATCGGCCTCAGCTCCTTGATAGTCTTCCAAATTTATCTTGGCCAAACCACGAAAGAAATACGGTTCGAACAAGTAGGGTTTGGCGCTGATTACCTGATTAAAATACTGAATAGAAAGTACATAATCCTCAAAATACAGCGCATTGCGAGCAATCATCATTACTCGCTCCGTATTAATTTGGGCATATAGCAATGCCGGGAAAAGCAAGATGGCTATCAGGAGTCGCTTCACCATTACAAAATTACAATTACAGTTATTTCACGGTCTTCACCTTATACGTGCAATGCGCCTTACCCTTAAGCAGGGAATTCAGCTTGCCTTTGATCATCTGCTTGCGCAAAGTAGACAAATGGTCAATGAACATCTTGCCTTCCAAGTGGTCGAACTCATGTTGCATGACACGAGCCAAATAGCCTTCAACGTCCTCTTCGTGTGCTTCCCAATTCTCGTCCATGTACTTCACACGAATCTTATCGCCTCGCTTCACGCTCTCATGAATACCAGGCAGGCTCAAGCAACCTTCCTCCATTGAGACTTCCTCTCCCGACACTTCCAAAATATGAGGATTGATATAAGCCTTGCGGAAGCCTTTGAACTCTGGCAGATCATCGGACAAAACATCCAGATTGATGACAACTACACGAATAGGAAGTCCTACCTGAGGTGCAGCCAAGCCAACCCCTTCGGCACGATCCATTGTCTCAAACATATTCGTAATAAGCTCCTTCAGATTGGGATAATCGGGAGTAATATCTTCAGCCACTTTTCTCAATACAGGCTGTCCATACGTATAAATAGGTAAAATCATGTTCTATTCTTTATTTTATAATCTGTCAAATGATGTTCTTCTGTTCTCCATATAACTCTGCAAAATGATGGTAGCACTGATTTCGTCGACCAGTGCCTTGTTCTGCCGGTCTTTCTTTTTCAAGCCGGCATCCAACATTGCCCGATGAGCCAAAACGGAAGTAAAACGCTCGTCCACGTACTCCACAGGTATATCAGGAAGTTTCTTTTGCAGAGAACGGACAAATGGCTCGATACGCTTCATGTTTTCCGAAGCCTCATTGTTCATCTGTTTGGGAAGACCGACCAGAATACGTTCGACAGGTTCCTTGGACACATAGTCAAGGATGAAAGCAAGCAGTTCATGAGTCGGTACCGTTGTCAGCCCGTTTGCTATCAGCTGCAGGGTATCAGTCACCGCTATCCCCGTACGCTTCTTTCCATAATCTATCGCAAGCAATCTTCCCATATCGGCCACAAAAATACAACTTTAATTGTTTCTGCCAAACAATCAATAGACGAGTTTAACATTGTCTATCCAAAGCGAATTGCCTGGCGAACCGATATAAGCACCGCCATGACTGGACGTAAACTGAAGTACCATATGGGTAGGTACGTCGTCTTCCGTCCCCCATGCCACCTCGTGGATAGGTACGCTCTCACCCTTGCTATTCATGGCATAACGTTCTTCTACCTGCAGGCGCATCATGTGAGCCTTGTAGTTAGGATTGCCTGTAATGTCGCCATACATGATGTCGTAAGTAACATTATTTTTCCAATCGGGTGTCGTCGCATAGTAACGCACTACCATCGTACCTACACGCTTGGCGTAGATGTTGCCGTCCTTATCTTCCCAACGCTTCTGCAACAAAAGAATAACGGCTGGAAAATCTTTTCCTTCGACATCGGTTATACGGCTGAAGCCAGTAGCGCGGATACGCTTCTCGCGGTCGGACATCTTGACTTTATAGTCAAATTGGATGGCTACTGGCTTTTTAGTGAAAGGAATGCCCGAATTCAACATTTTCTGTGGGTTTTGCGTACCTTTGATCGGTTCGTGCACATCGCCCAAGAATATGGAGCCGGCGGCAAGCACCGTTATATTCACCAATCCAAAAACCTTGACGCTCTCCATACGTGTATCAAGACGGGCACAGTAGCCGTCGCCTCTCTTCTCAGGAAAGACAGAAGTATTGGTTTTGGTAATACCTGCTACCTTGGCCATGACATTGGAAGTAGCCCAAGGCGAACCTCCCATATTAGTGTATGGTTCGTCACCTACTATGGTCTTTGTAGGGCCGATGGCATAGACATGCTTGGTGTCTCCACCAATAATGCCCGATTCCTTGATCTGACGGTCCACCCATTGATCCATGTCACCAAAAGAGATGGGTTCCACATGAGGTTGGGCTACAGCTCTCCCACTCCACAAGGAGGCAACGCAGATCACTATATACAACAAACATTTTCTACACATCATCTTTTTACCTTTTCCTATTTTATAACTCGTACTTCCACTGCTCCAATGCAAAGCCCCAGTTCTCCTGAACCAAATGCACCGTGCGGTCATCGTACTTGTATTTGTTCTTTTTGTATCCCTTCTTGCCTCCCACATATTTCTCGATGTCGGCGCAAGCTTCCGTAAAGCCAGGGATGGACAATGCCTGATAGATATGCTCCGTCATGCCCATAGCGTCGGCCTCGAAGTCCTCGAACTTCACCTCAATCAGGTTGCCAGCTGGAATACAACTCTTGTCCGCCTCGTACTTGTGATACAACTTGGCATAGATGGAAAGGATGTTCTTTTCCAACTCTTCGTTGCTGATATCCTGAAGCTTCAAGGGTTGGATGGTATTGGTGAAGAAGCTGCGCGTGCTCTCGAACACTGTATAAGGATTGCGCATCAGGTAGATGAACTTGGCGTTGGGGAACATCTTGACCAGCTCCTTCACACGACCCGTGTGGGGAGGATTCTTGCTCAAGAACTGGGTGCCGTGCGTATTCCACAAGGATATCTTGATGAGTTTCACAAAGACTTCTTCGAATATCTTCAGCTCTTCATCCGTAATGTCGTCGAAGAGAAGGTACTTGTCGGCATACTCCTGCATGTGCTTGGGCAGGAACCAGAAGTTGTAATAGGTGTAGGGCATCATGTTGGCCAGCGCAAACTCCTCTTCCTGAGGGAGGTCAACGGCCAGTTCCATGTTGTCGGTCGGACGCTTGTCGGGCATCAGCCAACTCATGTTCTTCTTGAAGAAGGGCTGCCCCCACATCATCAGGTGTGGGAAAACGGTCTGATAGGTGGTATTGTAACCGAAGTGCTTGTCACACGAAAAGACGTTGTGCACAAACGTCGTACCGCTCCGCCAATGCCCCAAGATGAACACAGGATCGTGCTCCAGCGGTTTATCGGCCAATAGTTTTTGGTATTTTCGTTCCTGCAACGACACCAGCGTGGAAAGCAGGCGGCACACGGCCTTCGTCAGCCGATACTTCCCTTTATAGGAAGCGTCAATGGTGCGGCCGGCGGTTATCTGGTTGAAGGTCTTCCAATCGGCTCCCACCAGCGTATTGATGGGAAGCTTGTTAAATTCTAATAAACCCATATCTTTTTCTCAAATATTCACTCATTATTTCACTTCCGATGCCATGCCTTGAAGAAAGCAATGTTTTCTCCACAAGAAAACAGCCTTTTCTCCAAGGGAAAGCATCCTTTTGTTTTGTGCTACTCAGAGGAGCGTTTTCCTCATTTCACCACTTTCACGCCCAATCCCTGGCGTTCGAGTTCCTTCACGGCCTTCTCTATCGCCTCGTAATGTTCGGGAGCGATGCCCAGCTTCACAAGGTCGAGCACGGGCAATTCTTCGCCCTGATGCATATCCTTGCTCTCCACGCGGTCGATAATCATGCCGACGGCGCTGGTGTTGTTGGTAATGGGGTCTATCAGAATGAACGAACCCGTTGCCTTGTTCTGCTTGTAAGGGTCGAAGAACAATTCCTTGGCCGTGGTGAATACCACGCGAGCTATCTGGTTGAGCTGCATGGGGAGTGTTTCCCGCGTCAGCTTGCCATTCTCCAAAGAGAGGTGCTCCATGGTGTTGACGTCCACCTTGTACTTGATGGTGTCGATGTGCGTACGGCTCAGGTTGGTAGTTTGCTTGATGAAGAAGGACTTGTTGGCGTCCATCGGCTCCTCGTCCATCCACACGAGCATGGCCTCGAAGTTGCGGTCTTCCATCGGCAGGTTGTCGGGATGTACCAGCATCTCGCCTCTGGACACATCAATCTCGTCTTCCAAAGTCAGCGTTACCGACTGGGGCGGGAAGGCATAATCCAGCTCGCCGTCGTAGGTCACGATGCTCTTGATGCGCGATTTCTTGCGCGAAGGCAATGCCATCACCTCGTCGCCCTTGCGGATGACGCCCGAAGCTACCTTGCCACAGAAACCACGAAAGTCGAGGTTGGGGCGAAGTACGTATTGGACGGGGAAGCGGAAGTCGTTGAAGTTATGGTCGTTGTCGATGTGAACGGTCTCCAGAAAGTCGAGCAGCGACGTGCCTTTATACCAAGGCGTACGCTCCGACTTGGTCACCACATTGTCGCCGTCGAGTGCAGACAAGGGGATGCAAGTCACATCGGGGATACCCAACGGAGCGACAAACTCCTTGTAAACGGATACAATCTCGTTGAAACGCTCCTCGGAGAAATCCACCAAGTCCATCTTGTTCACGGCCAGGACGACGTGCTTGATACCCAGCAGAGACACCAGGAAGGTGTGTCTACGCGTCTGGGTGATGACACCCGTACGTGCATCCACGAGGATAATGGCCAGGTTGGCCGTCGAGCCGCCCGTAATCATGTTGCGCGTATATTGCTCGTGCCCCGGCGTGTCGGCGATGATAAACTTGCGGTTGTTGGTCGAGAAGTAGCGGTAGGCTACGTCGATGGTGATACCCTGCTCGCGTTCGGCTTTCAATCCGTCCAGCAGAAGGGCGTAGTCAATGTGGTCGCCGGCGTTACCCATACGCTTGCTGTCGCGCTCCAAGGCGTCCAGCTGGTCTTCGTACAATTTCTTGCTATCGAACAGGAGGCGTCCTATCAGGGTGGACTTACCGTCGTCCACCGACCCTGCCGTCAGAAAGCGAAGCAAGTCTTTCTGTTCGTCCTTGTCCAGAAAGGCCTTTATATCCAATTTATTGTTGTCCATTGTCTTCAAAATCCTTAATCGTTCGTTTAAAAATATCCTTCACGCTTCTTCTGCTCCATACTGGCTTCCTGGTCGAAGTCGATGACACGCGTGGTACGTTCGCTCTTGGTAGTGGTCATCATCTCCTCCACAATCTTTTCGATGGTGTCGGCTTCGCTCTCCACAGCGCCTGTCAACGGCCAGCAACCCAAGGTGCGGAAACGCACCATACGCATCTGTATCTTGTCGCGATACTGCTCGGGCAGGCGGTCGTCGTCGGCCATAATCAGGTTGCCGTCTATCTCTACGCAAGGTCTTTCCTTGGCAAAGTAGAGCGGCACGATGGGGATATTCTCCAGGCGGATGTACTGCCAGATGTCCAGCTCCGTCCAGTTGCTCAAAGGGAATACACGGATGCTCTCGCCCTTGTGGACACGTGCGTTGTAGATGTCCCACAATTCAGGACGCTGGTTCTTGGGGTCCCACTGGTGGAAACGGTCGCGGAAAGAGAAGATACGTTCCTTGGCACGCGACTTTTCCTCATCACGGCGGGCACCACCAAAGGCTGCATCGAACTTATACTTGTCGAGTGCGTGGAGCAGAGCCTGCGTCTTCATCAGGTCAGTATGCACCTTGCTACCATGCGTAAAGGGGCCTACCCCCGCCTTGAAGGCTTCCATATTGCTCTCTACAATCAGGTTCCATCCGTATTTCTTGGCATATTCGTCGCGGAACTGAATCATTTCCTTAAACTTCCACTTGGAGTCGATGTGCATCAAGGGGAAGGGCACCTTGCCCGGATAGAAGGCCTTCTCGGCCAGACGCACCATCACGGACGAGTCCTTGCCGATGCTATAGAGCATCACAGGATTCTCGAACTCGGCCGCCACCTCACGAATGATATGAATGGACTCGGCTTCGAGTTCCTTCAAATGACTAAGTTTGTACTCTTCTTTCATCTTTCTATCTTATTTCTTCTGAATTCTGGGTAATATGAGTTCTAACAGTTTGTGAACGGATTCTTCCAAAGAAAGCACCGACGTGTCGAGCGTCAACGCAGGATGTTCAGGTGCTTCGAAAGGAGCGGAAATACCTGTAAAGTTCTTGATTTCGCCCCGACGCGCCTTGGCATAAAGGCCTTTCACGTCGCGACGTTCGCATTCCTCGATGGGAGTGCTGACATATACTTCCACAAAATCGTCCCTGCCGATGATATCGGCCGCCATCTCGCGAATGTCGTTGCTGGGACTGATGAAGGCGGCAATGGTGATGATGCCCGTATCTACAAAGAGTTTGGACACTTCGGCTATGCGGCGGATATTCTCCACGCGGTCGGCTTCGGAAAAGCCCAAGTTGTTGTTGATGCCGCTACGGATGTTATCTCCGTCCAAGATGCGGCACAGAAGTCCCCGCTGATGCAGCTCGCGCTCCAAAGCGATGGCAATGGTACTCTTACCAGAACCGCTCAGCCCTGTGAACCACACCATCAGGCTGTGTTGCCCCAACAAGGCTTCCTTGTCGCCTCGTGTCATCATTCGGTCGAATATCGGATATATGTTGTTATTTTCCATTCTTCTTATTCTTATATATTATACATTTAAAAAGGCCAGATTACAGGTATCAGAAAAACAGAGATTAGGAAAGTTATGATGTTCAACGGCAATCCGATACGGACAAAATCCGTGAACTTATAGTTACCGATACCTTGCACAATCAAGTTCGTCTGATAGCCGATGGGCGTAGAGAAACTGGCGGAAGCCGCCATACAAATCACCACAAAGAACGGTACAGGACTTACGCCCAACTGTGTCGAAATGGAGAGCGCCAAGGGGAAAGCCAAAGCCGCCGCCGCATTGTTCGTAATGAGCTCCGTGAACAGATTGGTGATGATGAACACAGCCGCCAGCAAGACATGAGGTCCGTAATGGTCGCTCAAGCCAATGATGTATTTGGCTACCATATCGGCCACGCCTGAATTGACCATCGCCTTGCTGATGGCAAAAGCGCAGGCAATGGTAATGAGTACATCCCAAGAGATGTATTTGGTATATTTTCGCGCAGGGAAAATCTTCGTCCAAGCCATGATAATGGTTGTTATCGAAACGAAGAAGAACATGTCCAGCTGCATATTGGGGACAGCTTCCTTCACGAAAGGAAGTTCTCCGATGGTGGCTCCGGCAATCATCAGCACCAGCAAGGCCAAGGCCAGCCAGCGTTTACCCCGTCCGGGCACAGGCTCATTGTCCTTGCCATTGGCCAGCATGACAAACACTGAAGACTCACCCCACGTCTGAATGAACGAATCGTCAGCCATCACAACCAACGTATCACCTTCACGCAAATAACAGTTCTCAAGATTCTCTGTGATGCTTTGTCCGCCACGTTTTATTTCTTTCACTTCAGCTCCATAATGACGTTTGAAATTGAAGTCCTTCAACCTCTTGTTAATACCAGGGAAACGAGAACCCAAAACGGCTTCCACCCTATGTAAATCTCCTTTTTCCTCCAATTCTTCCTCCACTTCTGCCGAATCTTTACGAACGTCAGGTAGCAATTTCGACGAGAAAATAAACAGGTAAAGAATCCCCGCAATAGCTATAAAAATGCCGACCTTACCCAATTCAAACATTGTAAATCCCTCATAACCGGCCTCCAAAATCATACCATGTACCACCAGATTGGTCGAAGTTCCAATCAACGTACAAATACCTCCCAGAATGGTTACATATGACAGAGGGATAAGAAACTTCGTAGCCGGCAGCTTGACCGAATCGGCCCACCGCTTGATGATGGGAGCAAAAATTACAACTACAGGCGTATTGTTCAGAAAAGCCGAAATGAAAGAAATGGTAGGCAGCATACGAAGCTGGGCCTTGAAAACCGTTGTTTTCTTCTGAGGCAACAACTTCTTGATCAGCTGCCCCAAAGCGCCCGACTGACGGATACCCTCGCTGACCAGATAAAGCAAAGCGACCGTTATCATACCTTTGTTACTGAACCCTTCCAACATCTCTTTCGGAGTCAGAATACCAGCGCACAAGAACAGGACCACGACCGAAAATAACACCATGCCCGGACGCATCTTGTCGAGTATCAAGGCGGCTACCATGCCTACCAATCCTAATAATACAAGTACAATCTCAAAGGTCATCATCCAGTCTTCATTTATGTCCGACACGCTTCGGCTCTACAATGAACCACGGATTCAGCAAGTCTTCCTTATTATAACTCAATGGTATATCCATTCCTGCCCGATAGACCTCCATACCAGCTGCACGCGCAATGGCATGTCCTGCAGCCGTATCCCACTCCATTGTTGGGGCAAAACGCGGATAAACATCTGCTACACCTTCGGCCACCAGGCATATCTTGATGGAACTTCCACTCGAAATCAGTTCTACATTCGGATGAACGGTTTTGGCTTCTTCTACAAACTGTTCCGTTTCTGGCGTAGAATGCGAACGTGAAGCGACAATCACATATTTATTATGCTCCGCTTCAATCGGCAAACGAACAGCCTTTGCAATCAATTCCTCCAATGAAGCATCTCCACGCGATGTCACATCCGTCAATTTATAAGCGCCCAATCCTTCCATGGCAAAATAAAGAATATGCTTCACCGGCAAGTAAATAACTCCCATGAGAGGAATGGAATCCTGAACAAAAGCAATGTTAACAGTAAATTCACCATTACGTTTAATAAATTCCTTTGTACCGTCCAACGGATCAACAATCCACAACTCTTTCCACGACTTACGTTCCTCATAGGACTTCGATTTACCCTCTTCGCTCAAGACTGGGAACGGAGTATCGGCCAACAACCGACAAATGACCTCATGAGCCGCGCGGTCGGCAATAGTCAACGGCGAATTATCCGCTTTCTTTTCTACCTGAAAATCAGAATTCGGATCATTATAAATGGAAAGAATTTTCTCACCTGCCGCCAAAGCAGCATCAATAGCCTTTAATATATATTGTTGATCCATACCATTTTTATTAAAGATACAATATAAGGTTGCAAAGGTAGAAACTTTTCTACTCGAAAAAGTTTTCCATTCTACTTTATAACTTCTTTTAAACCAAATTTACGTTCACAAGAATAAAAAAGGCAGCCGCCCTATAGCGTGCCGCCTTTATATTCACATGAAACAAAACAATCGTTCATTTCTAATTCAGCCATCAATTGATGCGATAAAGCAACCAAGCACCTTGAAAATCGTTACGATTAGGATACTTTGCTTTGAAGGCATCACGAGCGGCAGCTGCAGAATCTCTGTCGTGATATGTAGCCACAATCACACGATACATAGAATTATCTGCATTGAAAGCAACAGAAGCACTATATCCTTCTTTATCCAAGAAAGCTTTCAAATTTTCGGCATTGGCTTTCACTGAAAAACTACCTGCTACGACATTGTAATCTTTCAAGCCTGTACCAGACACAACCGTCACCTTTTCCTGACGTACACCAACTTGAGTACTTTCAACTACCTTTGGAGCTTCAACAGGTGCACTAACGACAGGACTCTCTTCAACTGTAGCTGTTTCTGTCGGTTGCGGAGCTTCTGCCAACTCTTGTTTCTTCGCATTTTCATATGCCTTTTTGTAAGCACTTTCGTTCGACTTACAAGAAGAGAATGCCAGTGCTACACAGACACCCATTCCTAATACTGCTAATTTTTTCATTTTCTTTATCATTTAAGTTTTTAAATAAGTTCGTTCAATAATTACGAAAAACGTATATCGTATCATTATAGTTCAAACGTATCTTCTTGGAGGTCAATTCATCCACTTTAAATGTACGGACACCGCCTTCCCATCCAAACCATTTCTTGTAGGTAGGATCGTCAACAACAGGTTCCCATAAAGTAATAGTAATCTTATCATCCTCCTCCTTATAATAACCATACATAGAACGATAATTACCATCTTCGCCCATATAATAACTCAGGAAAGAGCCTTTCTGAAAGCCATAAAAGACACTGTCAACCTTTTCGACACTTCCATCAGGATACTGATATTCACGCAATTGCCATTTCCCTACCCAAGGAGAATCTCCACCATTCATGCAAGAAAAGCAACAGACCATCATGACAATCAATAGCAAGACGTTCATGCCTCTAACCAAAGCTCTCATATCTACACCTTAAAATTTAGGAGACAAAAGTACACCTAAGCAATTATCTGACGCCACACAAGACCGTTAAATTTCCCTAAATCAGAGAATATAAGTAGAAATCCTGAAAAAAACATCACTGAAAGAGATGGATATTAGAAGATATTGGCTAGTTTTGCAAGTAAACCATAAAAAATAAATATTATGAAAGGATTAAATGTATTAGCCGCTTTTTTAGGTGGAGCCGCTGTCGGCGCAACCTTAGGTATTCTTTTTGCCCCTGAAAAAGGAGAAGATACTCGTGCAAAAATCGCAGACATCCTGCGCAAGAAAGGCATTCGACTCAGCCGAAACGAAATGGAAAATTTGGTAGACGAAATCGCTGCAGAAATCAAAAATGAAGCAGACGAATAAACAGCCAAAGTAAAAACCGTATAAAACAGAGCTACCATGTTCCCCAATGATAAAAGCATAGAAACATTACAACAGCTTTTCATTGAAGTCAAAAAATATCTAGCACTTCAGAAAAGATATACCCAACTAGAGATAGCAGAAAAACTAACAATTCTGCTATCCACTTTAATTTTGGTGCTGATTATCATTATTCTTAGCATGGTAGCCCTGTTTTATCTATCTTTCACACTAGCCTATCTGCTAGCCCATCTAGTTGGAAGTATCGTAACAAGTTTTGCTCTAATTACATGCATCATCCTTATTCTGATAGCAGCAGTCTACCTTTTGCGCAAAAAACTCATCATCAACCCAATGGCCAAATTTATCGCAAACTTGTTTATTGAAGAGCCTGTAAAAAAAGACGAGCAATATGGACAATAACAAACTACAAATAACCACATTGGATGACATTCGGGTCCTGAGGAAGCAAGCTTTACTAGATGTCCAGCAACAAAAGAAAGTCCTTGGTACCACCGCCCGAAAACTGATCGCCCCTCTTGCACCTACAGTAAACAAAGGGAATTCTATCATGAAAGCTTTCAATACAGGAATGGCCCTATTCGATGGCTTCATGTTGGGCATAAAATTAATTCGGAAATTTCACAGAGCCATTAGAAAATAAAAAAACAGCGCTACATTCATTGAAATGCAGCGCTATCTTCATCACAAAACAGTGTTTTATCAAACGTAAGCTTCTAATAGCTTCACCTTTCCTTCAGGAATGATATTGACCGATTGGGTTGTAGCAGGGAACAACACCGTTTCACCCGCACGTAAAGTGATCTCATTTTGAGCATCGTCCACCATACGGCACTCTCCTTCAATGCAGACAAATATTACAAAAGAATCCAACTCTGAATAGTCACATGTAATATCCTCCGTCATATCGTATAAAGAAACAGAGAAATAGGGAGTAGTCAATATTTCTACAGGTTCATTAGGCACAGCCTCATACTCCGTTCTAAAATCATCTTGTACATCTGAGAAATTGATGGCATCCATCGCTTGGCCGATATGCAACTCACGAAGCTTTCCATCCTTATCTCTACGATTATAATCGTAAATACGATATGTCACATCTGACGACTGCTGCACTTCTACCACAAAGGCACCTGCCCCAATACCATGTACACGGCCAGCAGGTACATAGAACACATCACCCGGCCGGATAGCACATGTCTGAAGCACCTCGTCAAATGTACCATTATGTACACGTTCCTTATATTCTTTTGAAGTGATCTGCTTGGAGAAACCCGATATCAAAGTGGCTCCTTCATCGGCAGAAACAACATACCACATTTCATTTTTACCAAAACTGTTATGACGTTTTTTGGCCAATTCATCGCCTGGATGAACTTGAATAGACAATTTTTGCCGCGCATCAATAAACTTAACCAGCAGAGGGAATTGATTGCCAAAACGTGCATAATTCGACTCGCCAACCAATTCTTCCCGATACTTACGTACCATTTCGGGCAATGTCAGCCCTTTGTCTGCGCCATTAGCCACAACAGATTCGCTGCCTTCTACAGCTGATACTTCCCAACTTTCACCCACATTGGGCAAGTTTTCATTCAAATGTTTAAAAGGGATAATCTTATCGCCTCCCCAAAGCGTCTGCTTCAAGACAGGCTCAAATTTCAGAGGGTACATCAAATGTTCTATTAAATATTTTTCAAAATAGTATAAATTGTTTTTCTTCTTTAGTATCAATTTCCCTGCCAAGCCAGCAAGTTCTTCTACATCTTCTTCAAGACTTCAACTCACAAATTGTCTTGACCAAAGCTTGAATATGGCGACAAACATACAAAAAATTATTTGTTATTGCTTGGGAGAACAAAAGAAAATCTGTTTATTTGCAAGAAATTTAATGGATACCATGATATGACAGCATCTAATATTTATGAAAGTAACCGTTCCTGTTTGGACAGGAAAAACTTTCAAAAAGAAATAGGCGGCAAAAAGACCGACCTTTACATTCTGAGAAACAGCCAGGGAATGGAAGTAGCAGTGACGAACTACGGATGTGCAATCCTTTCCATTATGGTGCCCGACAAGGCAGGAGAATATGCCAACGTAATCCTAGGGCATGATAGCATAGACCACGTCATTAACAGCCCCGAACCATTTCTTAATACGACAATCGGACGATATGGCAATCGAATAGCCAAAGGACATTTCACCCTCTACGGTGAAGAGCACCAGCTTGCTATCAACAACGGCCCTAATTCTTTGCACGGCGGACCGACCGGTTTCCATACCAAAGTATGGGATGCCGTACAACCCAACCCGACAACCGTGATTTTCAACTATACATCAGCCGATGGAGAAGAAGGTTTTCCCGGCAATTTGGAGGTTGAAATGACCTATCGCCTTGAAGAAGACATTAACGCACTGGTGATCGAATATCGTGCAACAACCGATAAAGCGACTGTTGTCAACCTGACGAACCATGGTTTTTTCAACCTGTCAGGAATTGCTTCACCAACTCCTACCGTGCTAAATCATTCTATCAGTATCAATGCAGATTTCTACGTTCCTATTGATGAAGTCTCTATCCCAACTGGAGAAATACTGAAAGTGGAAGGCACTCCTATGGATTTCCGTACGCCACACACCATTGGTGAACGAATAGATGAACCATTCCAACAACTAATCAACGGAGCCGGATACGACCATTGCTATGTACTGAATAAGACAGAAGCAGGAGAATTGAGCCAAGCTGCTACATACACCGACCCAGCCAGTGGACGCATGATGGAAGTATTTACTACAGAAAACGGCATCCAACTATACACAGGTAACTGGCTTAACGGATTTACAGGAGCACATGGCGCTACCTATCCAGCCAGAAGTGCTGTATGCTTCGAAGCTCAATGTTTTCCTGACACTCCTAACAAACCTCACTTTCCGTCGGCAATCCTACTTCCAGGCGATGAGTACCAGCAAGTAACTATCTACAAATTTAGCGTTACAGAACAATAATTAACACAATTAATAATCTCTTTTATAAAAAGAAAAAACCATGACACAACAAAAGAATGGTAACATCATCGCCATCATAACCATGATTTTCCTTTTTGGTATGATTGCATTCGTTACGAATCTCGCTGCCCCAATGGGGATTGTATTGAAAAATCAATTTTCAGTTTCCAACGCACTTGGTATGTTGGGAAACTTGGGAAACTTCATTGCTTATGCCGTAATGGGTATTCCCAGTGGTATTTTATTAACCAAAGTCGGATACAAAAAGACAGCCCTTATCGCTGTAGCCATTGGATTCATTGGCGTAGGAGTACAGTATCTTTCAGGCCACGCCAGTCCTTCATCAGCTTTTGCTGTATATCTGTGCGGTGCTTTTATCTCAGGTTTTTCCATGTGTCTGCTCAATACTGTGGTCAACCCAATGTTGAACAAGCTGGGTGGTGAAGGCAACAAAGGTAACCAGCTGATCCAAGTAGGTGGTTCGTTTAACTCCGTAATGGCTACTATTACCCCGATGTTTGTAGGTATCCTTATTGCAGGCTCTGTTGAGAAAGCTACCATTTCACAAATTTTCCCTGTGATGTATACTGCCATGGCCGTATTTGCCTTTGCATTTTTCGTGCTTTTGTTTGTCAACATCCCCGAACCCAGCCAAACCAAATCATCAGAATCTATCGGTACATTAATGAAGGGTGCATTGAAATTCCGCCACTTTGTATTGGGCGCCATTGCAATCTTTGTTTATGTAGGTGTTGAAGTAGGCGTACCAGGAACATTGAACCTCTTCCTGACTGACCCTATCGAGAAAGGTGGTGCAGGCATTTCGTCCACGATTTCAGGTTTTGTAGTAGGAACATATTGGTTGCTGATGCTGGTAGGCCGTCTGGCTGGCGCATCATTAGGAGCCAAAATTTCAAGCCGTACGATGATGATTTTCACCTCCGGTTTAGGCCTAATTCTAGTATTATTGGCCATTTTCTCTTCGACCAGCACATTGGTTAATCTGCCCGTATTGCAACAGAGTGCTACAGGAGGCTTGTCTTTCGGAATGGCTGAAGTGCCCGTCAACGCCATGTATCTGGTATTAGTAGGTATCTGTACTTCTATCATGTGGGGTGGCATCTTCAATTTGGCCGTTGAAGGCTTAGGCAAATACTTGGCAGCGGCCTCTGGCTTATTTATGGTATTGGTATGCGGCGGTGGCATTCTTCCTGTTATTCAAGGCTGGTTGGCCGACGTTGCCGGATTTATGAACAGCTACTGGGTCATCATTATCGCACTGGCCTATCTGCTCTATTATGGTCTTGTAGGTTGCAAGAACGTCAACAAGGATATCCCTGTTGATTAAGCAGACATTAAAAAGATAAAGATTACAGGTAATTTTTATTATTCACCTAATAAATTATAAGTATCATGGATATAGAACACGTAAGAAGTCGTTTCATCAAACATTTTGACGGAACAACAGGAGCTGTATATGCATCTCCGGGTCGTATCAACCTTATTGGTGAACACACCGACTATAACGGTGGATTTGTATTCCCCGGAGCCATTGACAAAGGCATGATAGCCGAAATCAAACCAAACGGAACCAACATTGTAAAGGCCTATTCCATCGACCTGAAGGACTATGTAGAATTCGGCCTTAATGAAGAAGATGCTCCTCGCGCTAGCTGGGCTCGTTATATCTTCGGTGTATGCCGCGAAATGATCAAACGTGGTGTAGAAGTAAAGGGATTCAATACAGCTTTCGCAGGCGATGTTCCCCTTGGCGCCGGAATGTCTTCTTCTGCAGCTTTAGAAAGTACGTATGCATATGCATTGAATGACCTTTTCGGCGATAACAAGATCGATAAATTCGAACTAGCTAAGGTTGGCCAAGCCACTGAACATAATTATTGCGGCGTGAACTGCGGCATCATGGACCAGTTTGCTTCCGTATTCGGCAAGAAAGGAAGCCTCATCCGTTTGGATTGCCGTTCGCTGGAATACCAGTATTTCCCATTCGAGCCGAAAGGATATCGCCTCGTATTGGTTGACTCCGTTGTAAAACACGAATTGGCATCCTCGGCTTACAACAAACGCCGCCAAAGCTGCGAAGCTGTTGTAGCAGCTGTACAGAAGAATCATCCACACGTAGAGTACCTGCGCGACTGCAACATGGAAATGCTGAACGAAGTGAAAGCTGACGTAACAGAAGAAGACTACAAACGTGCAGAATATGTCATCGAAGAAATCCAACGCGTACTCGATGTTTGCGATGCTTTGGAGAAAGGCGACTATGAAACAGTAGGTCAAAAGATGTATGAAACGCATCACGGCATGAGCAAGCTGTACGAAGTGAGCTGCGAAGAATTAGACTTCCTAAACGATCTTGCTTTCGATTGCGGTGTGACAGGTTCACGCGTTATGGGCGGCGGTTTCGGTGGCTGTACCATCAATCTGGTTAAAGACGAACTGTACAGCACTTTCGTTGAAAAAGCGAAAGAAGAATTTAAGAACAAGTTCGGCAGAAGCCCCAAGATCTATGATGTAGTCATCAGCGACGGCGCACGCCGATTGGAATAACCAGATTTCATCACGCATAAGTATCTGATCCCCTTCCCCACGCTAATGTCTGGAGAAGGGGATTTTCCATATTTACATCCCACATAGTAAAAAAGACAGGCAGGAACGATGGATATTCACACATAAAAGCCTATCTTTGTCCGTACGAAAAAGATAATCCTTTAAACTGTTTAAACATGAACGACAACAAGCTAATGAACCGCGCGGCAGACAATATCCGCATCCTTGCCGCCTCGATGGTTGAGAAAGCCAAGTCCGGACATCCCGGCGGCGCAATGGGCGGTGCCGACTTTGTGAACGTATTGTTTTCCGAATTTCTGATATACGATCCCGAAAAACCCGCATGGGAAGGACGCGACCGCTTCTTCCTCGATCCAGGGCATATGTCGCCCATGCTCTACTCGCAACTGGCCTTGACGGGCAAGTTTACAATCGACGAACTGAAAGAATTCCGCCAATGGGGAAGCCCTACACCGGGACACCCTGAACGCGACGTTATGCGCGGCATCGAAAACACATCGGGCCCGCTGGGACAGGGACACACGTTTGCCGTAGGAGCTGCCATCGCAGCCAAATTCCTGAAAGCACGCTTCGGCGAGGTAATGAACCAGACAATTTATGCCTACATCTCCGACGGTGGTGTACAGGAAGAAATCTCGCAGGGCAGCGGACGCATCGCCGGAACGCTGGGACTGGACAACCTCATTATGTTCTACGACGCCAATGACATCCAGCTGTCTACCACAACTAAAGAAGTAACCACGGAAGATACTGCCAAAAAATACGAAGCCTGGGGATGGAAAGTCATCTGCATTGACGGAAACAACCCTGACGAAATCCGCAAGGCATTAATTGAAGCAAAAGCTGAAAACGAACGCCCCACCCTCATCATCGGGCACACCGTTATGGGCAAAGGAGCCCGCAAGGCCGACGGAAGCAGCTATGAAGCTAACTGTGCTACCCACGGCGCTCCCCTCGGCGGCGATGCTTACGTAAACACCATCAAGAACCTGGGCGGTGATCCTGAAAATCCATTTGTCATCTTCCCCGAAGTAGCCGAGCTCTACGCACGCCGCGCCGAAGAGCTACGTAAGATCGTGGCCGAGCGCCACGCAGCCCAAGCCGAATGGGCCAAAGCTAATCCCGAGCTGGCCGCCAAACTGGAGCAATTCTTCGCAGGCAAAGCGCCGCAAGTAGACTGGGCTGCCATCACCCAAAAGCCTGACGCTGCCACGCGCGCTGCATCGGCTACCGTGCTGGGTGCACTGGCCACACAGGTAGAAAACATGGTTGTAGCTTCTGCCGACCTCTCCAACTCCGACAAGACCGACGGCTTCCTGAAGAAAACCCACGCCTTCCAAAAAGGCGACTTCAGCGGCGCCTTCTTCCAAGCAGGTGTATCCGAACTGACGATGGCCTGCTGCTGCATCGGCATGGCCCTGCACGGCGGCGTCATCCCCGCATGCGGTACGTTCTTCGTCTTTTCCGACTATATGAAACCTGCCGTGCGCATGGCTGCCCTGATGGAAGTGCCCATCAAATTCATTTGGACACACGACGCCTTCCGCGTAGGTGAAGACGGGCCGACGCACGAACCCGTAGAACAGGAAGCTCAGATCCGCCTGATGGAAAAACTGAAAAACCACAAGGGACACAACTCCATGCTGGTGCTCCGTCCCGCTGATGTCGAAGAGACCACCGAGGCCTGGCGACTGGCCATGGAGAACACCGCCACGCCGACGGCACTCATCCTCTCGCGCCAGAACATCGCGAACCTGCCCGCCGGAAACGACTACACACAGACGGCACGCGGCGCCTACATCGTGGCCGGCTCCGACGCCGACGCCGACGTGGTGCTCGTAGCCTCCGGTTCCGAAGTCTCCACCCTCGTGGCCGGTGCCGAGCTGCTCCGCCGCGACGGCGTGAAGGTGCGCATCGTCTCCGCACCCTCCGAAGGTCTCTTCCGCAGCCAGGACAAAGAATATCAGGAGAACATCATCCCCGCCGGAGCCAAAGTCTTCGGCTTGACAGCCGGCCTGCCCGTCACCCTAGAAGGCCTCGTGGGAGCCAATGGAAAAGTCTGGGGCCTGCCCTCGTTCGGCTACTCCGCCCCCTACAAAGTGCTCGACGAGAAACTGGGCTTCACTGCCGACAACGTTTACAAACAAGTGAAAGAAATGATCTGAAACGACATGAAGACAATAGGTTTAGCATCCGACCACGCAGGCTTCGAGCTGAAGCAGTACGTCAAGCAATGGCTCGACGCCCGCGGCTGGTCCTACAAGGACTTCGGCACCTACACCGCCGAAAGCTGTGACTATCCCGACTTTGCCCACCCCCTGGCCCTGGCCGTCGAGGCGGGCGAATGCTACCCCGGCATCGCCATCTGCGGCAGCGGCGAAGGCATCGGCATCACCCTGAACAAGCATCAGGGCATCCGGGCCGCCCTTTGCTGGATACCCGAGATTGCCCATCTGGCACGCCAGCACAACGACGCCAACGTGCTCGTCATGCCCGGCCGCTTCATCACCTGCGAGGAAGCCGACCGTATCATGACCGAGTTCTTCGCCACCGACTTTGAAGGCGGACGCCATCAGCGGCGGATTGACAAAATCCCGGTAAAAGGCTGACGGAAGATTTCCGAATTCAGATTTCTGATTTCAAACAAGACCTGCGCGGACCGACGCACGGAGAAAACCGATGTTCCCCACCGGTGCTCCCGCGTCCGTCCGCGCTTCTTTTTCGTCCGACGGAAACGCCCCGCCACAAAACGGGAAAACGCCCTGCACGCTGCAGGAAGCTTTCCTGCTTCGGGAAAAGCACCTCGGCAAACGGTTTGTCAAAAACTGCACCCTTTCCGTCAAAAAATCGCCCTGCGCATCGACCGCAGATGCCTATCTTTGCACAGAAACAAACCGTAACATCCGAAAGACCATGAAAAGAAACCTACTCTGCGCCGGCCTGCTGTTCTGCTCCGCCCTTGCGGCCGCCGGACCGGTCGACTTCGACAAAGCCTTCGAAGCCTGCGCCGAAATCGAGAAACAAATCGAACGTCCCACCTTCGCCGACCGAAGCTACCTCATCACCGACTTCGGCGCTCGTCCCGGCACGCCCGATGCCCCTTGTCACGAAGCCATCAACCGTGCCATCACGACGTGCAGCCTGGAAGGCGGCGGCAGGGTGGTCGTCCCCGCCGACACGTTCTATACCGGCCCGCTGACGCTGAAGAGCAACGTCCGCCTGCACGTGTCCGAGGGTGCCGTCCTGCGCTTCTCCACCGACCAGAGCCTCTACTTCCCCGCCGTCCTGACACGCTGGGAAGGCATCGACTGCTACAACGCCCACCCCCTCATCTACGCCTACGGCGAGACGAACATCGCCATCACCGGCAAGGGCGTCATCGACGGCCAGGGGTCGATGGACGCGTGGTGGCCCATGTGCGGCGCAGCCAAGTACGGCTGGCAGGAAGGCATGACGGCCCAGCGCAACGGCGGCCGCGACCGCCTGCTGATGTACGGCGAAACGTCGACCCCCGTCGACCGGCGCGTCATGACGCCCGACGACGGCCTGCGCCCGCAGCTCATCAACCTCTACGCTTGCCGCCGGGTGCTCATCGAAGACGTCACGCTGCTCAACTCTCCCTTCTGGGTCATCCATCCCCTGTTCTGCGAAAGCCTGACGGTGAAAGGCGTCCACGTCTACAACCGCGGTCCCAATGGCGACGGCTGCGACCCCGAGTCGTGCAAGAATGTGCTCATCGAAGACTGCACCTTCGACACGGGCGACGACTGCATCGCCATCAAGTCCGGCCGCAATCAGGACGGACGCCGCTGGAACATCCCCAGCGAGAACATCATCGTGCGCAACTGCCTGATGAAGAACGGCCACGGAGGCGTGGTGATAGGCAGCGAAATCTCCGGCGGCTACCGCAACCTCTACGTCGAGAACTGTCGCATGGACAGCCCCGACCTGGACCGCGTCATCCGCATCAAGACCAGCACCTGCCGCGGCGGGGTGATTGAAAACATCTTCGTGCGCAACATCACCGTCGGCCAGTGCCGCGAAGCCGTGTTGCGCATCAACCTGCAATACGAAAACCGCGAACGTTGCCAGCGCGGCTACGATCCCGTCGTGCGCAACATCCACCTGAAAAACGTCACCTGCCAAAAAAGCGAACTGGGCGTACTCATCATCGGCTTGGACGACGACAGCCACGTCAGCAACGTCAGCGTGGAAGACTGCCGCTTCGACAACGTCAGCCGCGGCGGTAACGATATCCGCGGCGCCCATGACGTAACGTTCCGAAATCTCTACATCAACGGACAACTTGTCAAGTAAACATCACCGTTATAGACAGGCTACGCCCGAAGCTCCGACAGAATGACAACATCGTCGGATTTCGGGCGTCTTTTTTTCCATCTGTTTTTTACATTTTTATGTCCGAAGATGCAACATGTCCGAGATAAAAAGCTATCTTTGTACGTCCAAAAGCGATTGAATATGGAGAAACTGGATACCATAAAAGAACTCATCAGCCGGGGAGAAACGGAACTGGCCATCAAAGAACTGGACCTCTTCCTTCAGACCTCTGCTGAACACCGGGACCAAGCCTATTACCTCTGCGGAAATGCCTGGCGTAAACAGGGAAATTGGCAGCAGGCGCTGAACAACTACCGTCGCGCGATGGACATCAATCCCGACAGTCCCGCCAAAAACGCCTATGCGATGGTGATGGACATCCTGAACTTCTACAACAAAGACATGTATAATCAATAATAAAAATAAGAGGAACGTATATTATGGCAAAAATCAAAGGAGCAATCGTAGTGGACACCGAGCGCTGCAAAGGATGCAACCTCTGTGTCGTGGCCTGTCCCCTCCACGTGATAGCCCTCACCAAGGAGGTGAATATCAAAGGATATAATTACGCACACCAGATACTGGAGGATACCTGCAACGGCTGCGCATCCTGCGCCACCGTCTGCCCCGACGGCTGTATCTCGGTCTATAAAGTCAAAGTCGAATAAGAAAACAAATAAGCAATATGGCAGAAGAAGTAGTATTAATGAAAGGTAACGAAGCCATCGCCCACGCTGCTATCCGCTGCGGAGCCGACGGATACTTCGGTTACCCGATTACTCCCCAATCGGAAGTATTGGAAACTCTGGCCGAGCTGAAGCCTTGGGAAACCACCGGCATGGTGGTACTGCAAGCCGAAAGCGAAGTGGCCGCAATCAATATGGTGTACGGCGGTGCCGGAAGCGGAAAAATGGTGATGACCTCTTCGTCCAGCCCCGGTGTCAGCCTGAAACAGGAAGGCATCTCCTATCTGGCCGGTGCCGAACTGCCCTGCCTCATCGTGAACGTTATGCGCGGAGGTCCCGGCTTGGGAACCATCCAACCCAGCCAGGCCGACTATTTCCAAACCGTAAAAGGTGGCGGACACGGTGACTACCGCCTCATCGCCTTGGCTCCGGCCTCTGTACAGGAAATGGCCGACTTCGTTGGCCTTGCCTTCGAACTGGCCTTCAAATACCGCAATCCGGCCATCATCCTGGCCGACGGCGTCATCGGACAGATGATGGAGAAAGTGGTGCTCCCGCCCGCCAAACCGCGCCGCACCGATGCAGAAGTCATCGCCCAATGCCCTTGGGCCACTACCGGCAAGGCAAAAGGACGCAAGCCCAACATCATCACCTCGCTCGAACTGAAGCCCGAAGAAATGGAGAAGAACAACATCCGCTTCCAGGCAAAATACCGCCAGATAGAGGAGAACGAAGTTCGTTTCGAAGAAATCAACTGCGAAGACGCCGACTATCTCATTGTAGCCTTCGGTTCCATGGCACGTATCGGACAGAAAGCAATGGAACTGGCCCGTGAAGAAGGTATCAAAGTTGGTATCCTGCGTCCTATTACCCTCTGGCCCTTCCCAACCAAAGCTATTGCTGCATACGCAGAAAAAGTGAAAGGTATGCTGGTGACCGAATTGAACGCCGGACAGATGATCGAAGACGTCCGCCTGGCCGTCAACGGCAAGGTACGTGTCGAACACTTCGGCCGTCTGGGAGGTATCGTCCCCGATCCCGACGAAATCGTGGCTGCCCTGAAAGAAAAGATTATCATCAATGAATAATGTATTCGGCTGATGGAAACGGATAAAATAAGAAACGTACTGAACATCATCTTCCTCGTGCTGGCCGTAGCCGCCGTCGCCACCTATTTTCTAGTGGACGACTTCATGACCTTTGTCTACGTCTGTGCGGCTGCCATCTTCTTCAAGGTGATGGAGTTCTTCATACGATTTAGCAACAGATAAGGAGGAGCAATTATGACAAAAGAAGATATCATCAAACCCGAAAACCTGGTTTACAAAAAACCGACGCTGATGAACGACAACCCGATGCACTACTGTCCGGGATGCAGCCACGGCGTGGTACACAAGCTCATTGCCGAAGTCATCGAAGAAATGGGCATGGAAGACAAAGCTATCGGCATCTCGCCCGTAGGCTGCGCCGTCTTCATCTACAACTATCTGGACATCGATTGGCAGGAAGCCGCCCACGGACGTGCACCCGCTTTGGCTACCGCCATCAAGCGCCTTTGGCCGGACCGCCTTGTCTTCACCTATCAGGGCGACGGTGACTTGGCCTGCATCGGTACGGCGGAAACCATCCATGCTTTGAACCGTGGTGAAAATATCACTATTATTTTCATCAACAATGCCATTTATGGAATGACCGGCGGACAAATGGCCCCCACCACACTGGTAGGCATGAAGACCGCCACTTGTCCTTACGGCCGCGATGTACATTTGCATGGTTACCCATTAAAGATGGCCGACATTGCTGCACAACTAGAAGGTACTGCCTATGTCACCCGGCAAAGCGTACAATCTGTTCCTGCCATCCGCAAGGCCAAGAAAGCCATCCGTAAAGCCTTCGAGAACTCTATGGCAGGCAAAGGCAGCAATCTGGTCGAAATTGTTTCCACTTGTAATTCAGGCTGGAAAATGACACCCGCTGCAGCCAACAAATGGATGGAAGAAAACATGTTCCCCTTCTATCCCCTTGGCGATTTAAAAGATAAATAACCTCTAAGCATATTTATTCTTATGAAAGAAGAAATTATTATAGCAGGCTTCGGCGGACAAGGCGTACTGTCCATGGGAAAGATTCTAGCCTACTCCGGACTGATGGAAGGCAAAGAAGTGACCTGGATGCCCGCCTATGGTCCCGAACAACGAGGCGGTACGGCCAACGTGACCGTCATCGTCAGCGATGAAAAAATATCATCTCCTATCCTCAGTAAGTACGATGCTGCCATCATTCTCAACCAGCCTTCGCTGGAGAAATTTGAAAGTAAAGTAAAAACTGGTGGCGTACTCATCTATGACGGTTATGGTATCATCAATCCACCCACACGTAAGGACATTCATGTCTATCGTATCGATGCCATGGATGCTGCTAACGAGATGAACAATGCTAAGGCATTCAACATGATCGTATTGGGCGGCCTCCTCAAAATCAAACCCATGGTTACATTGGAGAATGTTATCAAAGGGCTTAAAAAAACACTGCCAGAACGCCATCATCACTTGATTCCGATGAATGAAGAAGCTATCAAGCGGGGAATGGAACTGATTAAAGAAGTCTAAGATTACCAAGCACGGACGGTACAGAATTGAAAGACATCCCAATTCTTTCACCGTCCGTACCTGTTTATCCACCAGCTATGCCTATTCTCTCCTACTCTATTTCCGAAACAACTCCCTATATCAACTGGATCTACTTTTTTCATGCCTGGGGATTCCAACCAAAGTTCGCCACGATTGCAGATCTACATGGTTGCGATTCCTGCCGTGCTCTGTGGCTGGCCCGTTTTCCTGAAACAGATCGAGCCAAAGCAGCTGAAGCCATGCAACTTTTTAAAGAGGCGCAACGCATGCTCGTCCGGCTGGAAAACGAACTTACTTGCAAATGTATCTATCGCCTATGCTGCGCCAACGCCGATGGAGACAATCTGCTTCTAGATGGAATGTTCTTCCCTTTACTACGGCAACAATCCACAACAGCCAATAAAGAATTCTATCTCTGTCTAAGTGACTTCGTACACCCTCTTTCATCAGGAAAGACCGATACAGTAGGCGTATTTGCAGCCACAGTAACAGGAAACACAAACTCTCTCTACACCGACGATCCTTATCAACACTTGCTAGTACAGACACTTGCCGACCGCCTGGCCGAAGCCGCAACAGAAAAAATGCACGAATATATACGCAAAAACACCTGGGGCTATGTTCCTAACGAGACTCTGTCCATAGCCGAACTCCTACAAGAAAAGTTTCAGGGTATACGCCCCGCCGTTGGTTATCCCTCGCTGCCTGACCAGTCTGTCAACTTCCTCATCGACCAGTTACTCGACCTAGAACAAATCGGCATCACGCTCACCACAAACGGTGCCATGCATCCCCATGCTTCTGTCAGCGGACTGATGCTGTCTCATCCAGCAGCCCGCTACTTCTCCGTAGGCCATATCGACCAAGAACAGCTAGAAGATTATGCACGTCGACGAGGAATGCCAATAGAACAGATGAGAAAATTTTTATCGTCCAATCTGGAATGATGTGATTTTCTATCCCAGCAGACGACCAATATCATAAAAAGCCACCCCACAAGAGTTATGGATAAAACAGAACAAGAGTTTGTTGCTCTGATCAAAGAATATGAACGCGTCATCTATAAAGTGTGCTATTTATATGCCACTCCCAACGCGCCACTCAACGATCTGTATCAAGAGGTGGTACTGAACTTATGGAAAGCCTTTCCTAAATTCCGTCGTGAATGTAAACTATCCACATGGATCTACCGTATCTCGCTAAACACCTGCATCAGCTTTATGCGAAAAGAGAAAAACATTCCCGAAATCGTGTCACTGACACCTGCCGAAGCAGACCGCAGTGAAGAATGGGACGAGACGCAGGCTATGTTGCGACAACTGTATCGCATGATCAATCGGCTGGGACAATTGGAGAAATCCATTATCCTACTTTATCTTGAAGAAAAGAGTTACGAAGAAATCAGTGAGATTACCGGACTGACCGTAACGAACGTAGCTACAAAACTGAATCGCATCAAGGAGAAACTGAGAAAAATGAAGAAGGAGGAATGATATGGAACTGGAGGAACTGAAGAAATCATGGCAGACGTTGGACAAGCATCTGCAAAACCGGGATATTACCACTGAAGAACGAGTGACAGAACTCATTGCCTGCTACAAACATAAAGCAGAACGAAAGCTGGGCAATCTCATGAGTCTGCAACGAATTTCGCTCTGTATCGGTCTGTTCATCCTGATAGCTATTGGAATCATCTGCCTGCTGCTTCCTTCGTTGATTGACAATACAGACACACGTACCAAACTACAAGTCGTGCTCATTTTTCTAGCTGTAACACTAATAGCAGGTGGTGGTTGGGACTGGCGCACCTACCGCTATATGCAACAGACGCGTGTCGATCTGCTGCCTATTGCCGAAGTGAGCCGACGTATCGTCAAGTTGCGTCTATGGACACGCCAGGAAGTAGCTGCCATCAGCCTTTGGGTACTGCTCTTCGGAGGTATCTACTACTGGGCCATGGAATTCTACCGTTTACCGACCACCGTACAAGCAGTCATCATCGTCATCTTCATACTGTTCGAAGCTGCGGTCATTTGGTTGCTCTACCAAAAGCTCATCTACAAACATCTGAATCAAATTAAGAAAGACATTGAAGACTTGAAAGACATATGCATCGAATCACATTAATCCTACTTCTTGCCTTACTCCTACCGGATCTATACATCTATTTAGTGTACATTGTACGGCGAACGAAAAACTTCGTACGGCGTGCTGCCTATTGGTTACCCTCCGCCATCCTGGTTCTGCTATACCTGTATCTTATCTACCTGACAGGCGACAATGCTCTGGCTCATCATCCACAAGCCATCGGCCGCCTGGCTATTGCCGTCATGGCCTTGGCCGTACCTAAAATACTGTTCATGCTTTGCTCACTGCTCGGCATACTATGTCGCGGTGTGGGACGCTGTTTATCAGCTGTCGTACTACACACAACGTTTCGCAGTCCTCGGGCTCCCTTTATTGTTCACCGTGCACCGTTCACCATTCTAGGCTTGGTACTTGGCATTGTAAGTTTCGTCAATGTGATTTATGGTGCCACAGCAGGCATCACGCGTTTCGAAGTAAAGGAAGTAACCTATGAATCGGACCGCCTGCCCGAAGGCTTCGACGGCTATCGCATCGCCCAGTTGTCGGACATCCATATCGGCAGTTGGCAGGGTCACCCCACAGCCATAGAGAAACTGGTGGAATTAACCAACAGCCAGCAAGCCGACCTCATTGTCTTTACAGGAGACTTGGTGAATCAACAGAGCCACGAGCTGGACGCTTTCCGTCCAATCCTATCGCGCCTGAAAGCCTCTGACGGTGTTTACTCTGTTCTGGGCAATCACGACTACGGCACCTACTACCACTGGAAGAACAGCCGCGAGGAGGCCGACAACCTGCAATACCTGCGGAATGAGCAGCAGGCTATGGGCTGGCAACTGCTGGACAATAGCCACGTCATCCTGCACCACCGCGGTGACAGCATCGCCCTCGTCGGCGTGGAGAACGACGGCGAACCGCCCTTCCCCCAACATGCCGACCTAGCGCAGGCCACCCGCGGCACGAAAGACATGTTCAGCATCCTACTGAGTCATAATCCCACACATTGGCGACGCGAAGTACTGCCAGAATCGGACATCGACCTGATGCTGGCCGGGCATACACACGCCATGCAGATGACCTTCTTCGGTCGCTCGCTTTCGTCACTGAAATACCCGGAATGGTCGGGCATGTACTACGAAGGGGCACGAGCACTCTACGTTAACGTGGGTATCGGCTACGTCGGACTCCCATTCCGCTTCGGTGCCTGGCCTGAGATTACCGTCATCACGCTGAAGAAGAAAAAAGGGTAAAGAGAAACGGGGAAGCTGTGAAAATTATTATCTTTGTCCCGAAAAATAGCCAGTATTATGAAGTTTCTCTACTACATCTATCAGATTTGCATTGCAATTCCTCTATTCCTAGTATTGACCATCCTGACAGCTTTGGTCACCATCATCGGTTCACTACTGGGTGGAGCACACATCTGGGGTTACTATCCCGGTAAGATATGGTCACAGCTAACATGTTACCTCTTACTGATTCCTGTTCATGTAGTGGGACGCGAGAAACTACATAAACATACTTCCTATGTCTTCGTCCCCAACCATCAAGGCGCTTTCGACATTTTTCTCATCTACGGTTTCCTGGGACGTAACTTCAAGTGGATGATGAAGAAGAGCTTGCGAAAGATTCCGTTCGTAGGCAAAGCTTGCGAAAGCGCGGGCCACATCTTCGTGGAACGTGGCAATCCGAAAAAGATGGTTGCCATGATGCGTAAGGCCGAAGCGTCGCTAAAAGATGGGGTGTCACTCGTCGTTTTTCCCGAAGGTGCACGTACGTTCACAGGTCACATGGGCTATTTCAAGCGCGGTGCTTTCCAGCTGGCTGACGACCTGCAACTAGCTGTCGTACCCGTCACCATCGACGGTTCCTTTGAAATCCTGCCTCGCACAGGCAAGTGGATACACCGCCATCGCCTCACGCTGACCATCCATGAACCCATTCCACCCAAGTGTAAGGGACCGGAAAACGTGAAAGCAACCATGACCGAAGCCTATGCTGCCGTAGAAAGCGCCCTACCCGAAAAGTACAAAGGCATGGTGCAAAACGACGATCAGGACCGATAAACTTTAATGTAATAACCATGAAACAGTTCATTCTAACCTTCCTTTTACTGAGTGGACTTGCATCGGCTATATACGCACAGTCCAGTTCAAATGATGCAACAGAAATCAAAGAAATGCAATGGGAGAAGAAGCTTGAAAAGATTCGAAACGATCTGCAAGAAAAGAAATTGCAATATAGCTGGCAATTGACAGAAAACTACATGGCCTATTGCAAGAAACTGTCACAAATCAACGATATCAACCGTGAACCCCGTTTGACGCAGCTTGCCACGAGCATAAGACCCCAAGAGCTGGAACCTTTACGCCTCGCTTACGAAACAGCCAGCAAAGAGCTCGATGTTTATCTGCACACGTTTCCTGAATATGTCACATTAGACTCTCTGTCCAAGAAAAGCCCGGATGAAACCATAAGTAAAAACGCAGAAGCATCCCTCAAGGTATTCTACAAGCAGATATACAAAGAAGACCCCACATACGTAGAGCTACTTCTCAAAAGACGACTTGCGCTCAAAAAGCATTATATCGCAGCTGTCGATTACCTGTTGAAAGAATGTAAAAGAGATAAAACCGTCATGCCCGACGCCCTTATTCCTTACAACATAGAAAAGCAACTAAGGGATTCAGACATGTTCCTGCAACAACTTTATCTGGAAATGCAAAGCTTACAGAAACTACAGAACGAAGCCATACGCGAATACCAACTGCTAAAATATGGCATCCAAAGTAAGTAAAACCTGTCTTTCTGACAAAGCACTTCATTACCCTCTGACGAAGTGCTTCATCAGGGTCTCATGCAGTGCTTCGTCAGCCTCTCATACAGTGCTTCGTCAGAGGGTCATAAAGCACTGTATTAAAGTAAGAGGACACAACGGATTCAGAAGATATAGATATACAAAAAGAGAGTGAATTCTAACTTGTCTGAGCCTTAGAATTCACTCTCTTTCTTAAGTATACGGACTTGCTGCGCTCAAGGCTGCGTGGAGGCAACGTTCTGACGCAAACGTTTTTGCTCTTCAAGCAGTTTCATGTTCTCTTTGGCCTTGGATATGAAATCCTTCACCAACACATGCTCCTTGAACGAAAGGGGAGCCTCCTTCATAATCTCTTCAACAGCTGGAGTCATCACCGGATAGGGTAACGTACTGCACATCATCATAAAGACACTGGGACCCAGAACATTCTCGAAATTATCCACAATAAAACCTTTCACGTAAGTATCCATCACGCGTATCAGCGAATCGGCTTCTTGCTCCAACTGTCCATGTATGTCGTCCAGAGCCACACCGTCAAGAACCATACGTGCTTCTTTACGCTCTACTTCCTCGACAGCCAACTCCATTGAATTACGCTTATCAATAAATTCATAAAGCCTTTCATTCAAAGGAGTACCACTCGCCTCCATCTGCGTATTTGCAATGTTAACGCGAATATGTCCATTTTCAAGAACCAGCGGCATCAAGCCTTCATCACCCATATAGAGAGTTACCATCCTGACACTGTCGGCAGGCCCCTTCATCTTAAACAGACCATGGATTACTTCCGCCGAATCAACCGTCACCCAATCACCCTCCTGCAAAGACTTCAAATATAGCATTTTGCCATCCAGACTCGTTACAGAAGATTTTCCTTCTATCTTATAGCGCTTGCTACAAGAAGTAAAAAGCACAAGCAACAGCATCAAAGGGATAGTGCAATTAACACACATCTTGTTCATGTCCATGTAAGAAATGTATTTAGGATTTTCACGCCGCAAAGGTATTAATAATCCTTATAAAGGAAGAGGCAAAAAACGTATTTTCATTTGCTTTACGTATTTTTGCACATAAATTAATCAAAAGCTACAAGATACAGACATGTCTACCTACGCACCCTTTGCCAAACCGCTCTACGTGATGTTAAAGCCCGTAGGGGCCGTATGCAACCTTGCATGCGACTATTGCTACTACCTGGAGAAGGCCAAGCTGTACAAAGAAAATCCCAAGCACGTGATGAGCGAGGATTTGCTGGAAAAGTTCATCGAAGAATACATCAACTCACAGACCATGCCGCAGGTACTCTTCACCTGGCACGGTGGAGAAACGTTGATGCGCCCTCTGTCTTTTTATAAACGGGCCATGGAGCTTCAGAAGAAATATGCCAACGGACGTACCATCGACAATTGCATACAGACCAACGGTACACTGCTCACCGACGAGTGGTGCCGGTTTTTCAAGGAGAACAACTGGCTGGTGGGGGTTTCCATCGACGGCCCGCAGGAGTTCCACGACGAGTACCGCAAGAACAAACAAGGACGCCCCTCCTTCCACAAGGTGATGCAGGGCATTAATCTGCTGAAGAAGCACGGCGTGGAATGGAACGGCATGGCGGTGGTGAACGACTACAACGCCGACTATCCCGAGAAGTTTTACCGCTTCTTCAAGGATCTGGGATGCCATTACATCCAGTTCGCTCCCATTGTAGAACGTATCCTACCCCACGGTGACGGACGCCACCTGGCTTCGTTGGCCGATGGCGGTGACGCGCCCCTGGCCGACTTCTCCGTCAGTCCCGAACAATGGGGTAACTTCCTCTGCCGCCTGTTCGATTTGTGGGTCAAGGAAGACGTGGGCACGTACTACATCCAACTCTTCGACTCCACACTGGCCAATTGGGTCGGCGAACAGCCCGGCGTCTGCTCCATGGCACGGACATGTGGCCATGCTGGCGTAATGGAATTCAACGGTGACGTCTATGCGTGCGATCACTTTGTCTTCCCCGAATACAAGCTGGGCAACATCTACCAGCAGACACTGGTGGAGATGATGTACAGTGAACGCCAACAACGATTTGGACAAAACAAATATGACTCCTTGCCTCACCAATGCAAAGAGTGTGAATGGCTCTTCGCCTGCAACGGCGACTGTCCCAAGAACCGTTTTGCCCGCACGACTAACGGCGAACCAGGCCTCAACTACCTCTGTGCCGGCTACCGACAGTTCTTCAGCCACGTGGCTCCCTACATGGACTTCATGAAAAAGGAGTACCTGGCCCAGCGCGCGCCTGCCAACGTGATGGATGCCATCCGCGAAGGCAAACTGCCCATGCCCCAATAAAGATTTTACAGAAACAACGTATAACTATAATTAAATTAAGTAACATACATGAAAATCAAGAAGTACCTCGTTGCGGCTCTCGCCGCAGCATTCACCTTCTCGGCGCAGGCCGATGAAGGCATGTGGCTGCTTCAGCTGATGAAGCAGCAGAATTCCATCGATATGATGAAGAAACAGGGTCTGAAGCTGGAAGCCGACGACCTCTATAACCCCAATGGCGTGTCGCTGAAGGATGCCGTCGGCATCTTCGGCGGAGGATGTACCGGTGAAATCATCTCTCCCGAAGGCCTCATCCTGACCAACCACCACTGCGGATATGCCTCTATCCAACAGCACTCCAGCGTGGAGCACGACTACCTGACCGACGGCTTCTGGGCCAAAAGCCGTGCCGAAGAACTGCCCACACCGGGACTGAAGTTCCGCTTTGTGCATCGTATCGTAGACATCACCGACCTGGTGAACGCTAAAGTGAAAGCCGGTGAAGTGGACGAATACGAAGCCATGACCAACAAGTTCCTCAGCAAGCTGGCCAAGGAAGAACTGGAGAAGAGCGACCTCAAGGGCAAACCCGGCATCGAAGTACGCGCTCTGCCTTTCTACGCCGGAAACAAGTATTACCTTTTCTATTATAAGGTCTATAGCGACGTGCGCATGGTGGCTGCTCCGCCTTCGAGCGTAGGCAAATTCGGCGGCGAGACGGACAACTGGATGTGGCCCCGCCACACGGGCGACTTCTCTATGTTCCGCATCTATGCTGACAAGAACGGAGAGCCTGCCGAATACAGCGCTGACAATGTACCCTTGAAGACCCCGAAGTACCTTTCCATCTCGCTGAAGGGACTCAACGAAGGTGACTATGCCATGATCATGGGCTTCCCCGGTTCTACCGAACGTTACCTCACACAAAGCGAAGTACGCCAACGTATGACCGCCGTCAACCAGGCCATGATCGACATGCGTACCGTTTACCTCGACGTACTGAAGAAGTACATGCGCCAGAGTGACAAGACCCGTATCCAGTATGCCAACAAGTTCGCTGGTAGCAGCAACTACTGGAAAAACTCCATTGGCATGAACAAGGCTATCGTGGACAACGCCGTGCTCGCCACCAAGGCTGAACAAGAGAAACGCTTCGCCTCCTTCGCCCAAGGCAAGCCCGAATACGAAGGCGTGGTAGAAAAGATAGACGCCCTCGTGGAGAAGATGTCTCCCTCACTGCGCCGCCTGGAGTACACTAGTGAGGCTCTGAGCGGAGCCATCGAGTTCGGCTGCCCGCCTGCGCTGATGGACAAGATGAAGGAAGCCATCGAGACAAAGAACGACTCCCTGCTCCAAGCCACCAAGAAGCAGCTGGAAGAAGTGTACGAAAGCATCCACAACAAGGATTACGACCAGCAGGTGGATCGCGCCGTTGCCAAAGCCATTTTGCCCGCACTTGCCAAAGCCCTGACACCCGAAGAACTGCCCGCCTTCTACCAGACCATTGAGAAGGAATATAAAGGCGACTATAACACCTACGTAGACGACCTCTTCGACACCTCCATCATGGGCAGCCGCGCCAACTTGGACAAATTCCTGAAGAAGCCCAGCGTGAAGGCCATCGACCGTGACCTGGCCACCAACTTCAGCCGCACCAAGCTGGACAAGCTGAAAGAAGCCGCTGCCGAATACAACCAGTACGCACAAGAAATCGAGCTGCTGCACAAGGCTTACATCCGCGGACTGAGCGAGATGAAACAGCCCGTGCCTTCCTATCCCGACGCTAACTTCACCATCCGCCTGACTTATGGCAACGTGAAGTCCTACAATCCAAAAGACGGCGTACACTACAAGTATTTTACCACTACCGACGGTATCCTCGAGAAAGAAGATCCCGAGAACCCCGAGTTCGTGGTTCCGGCCAAGCTGAAGGAACTCATCCAGAAGAAGGACTTCGGACGCTATGCCATGGCCGACGGCACCATGCCCGTCTGCTTCCTGACGACGAACGACATCACCGGCGGCAACTCCGGCTCGCCCGTCATCGACGGCGAGGGACGCCTCATCGGCTGTGCCTTCGACGGCAACTGGGAGTCGCTGAGCGGCGACATCAACTTTGACAACTCGCTGCAACGCTGCATCGCCCTGGACATCCGCTACATGCTCTTCATCCTCGACAAGCTGGGCGGCTGCGGACACCTCATCGACGAGATGACCGTCGTGGAGTAATTCCTCGGACGGACAATATTTTTTACCAACATCCGGAAGTTTCTGAATCTGCCTCCCCACCTTTGTCTACCAAAGGTGGGGAGTTTGACCATCAAAGGTGGGGAGTTTGGTTACCAAAGGTGGGGAGTTTGTCTACCCCCCTCCACAGCCCCTTCTGACGCGGTTTCGGACATTTCTTGTTTTGTAAGCAATTATAACCATACAATCATTCCATCTTATGAGAAAGCTATTCCTTACCCTCCTCCTCTGTGCCCCCCTGACGCACGCCCTGGCCGACGAAGGCATGTGGATGCTGACCGACCTGAAGCGGCAGAACGAAGCGGCCATGCAGGAACTGGGCCTGCTGCTGCCCGCCGACTCCATCTACAACCCCGAAGGCATCGCCCTGAAGGACGCCGTCGTCCACTTCGGCGGAGGCTGTACGGGCGAGGTCATCTCGGCCGAAGGGCTGGTGCTCACCAACCACCACTGCGGCTACGGCGCCATCCAGCAGCACTCGAGCGTGGAGCACGACTACCTGACGGACGGCTTCTGGGCCATGAGCCGACAGGAGGAGCTGCCGTGCCGGGGACTCACCGTGACCTTCATCGACCGCATCCTCGACGTGACGGACTACGTACAGCAGCAGCTGGCCAAGGATCCCGACCCGCAGGGCACCAACTACCTCTCGCCCAAATACCTCGCCCAGGTGTGCGAACGCTTCCTGAAAGACCAGAACATCGCCCTCGGCGCAGGCGGCAAAGCCGAACTGAAAGCCTTCTACGGCGGCAACCGCTACTACCTCTTCGTGAAGACCGAGTACAGCGACATCCGCATGGTGGGCGCGCCGCCGTCGAGCATCGGCAAGTTCGGTGCCGACACGGACAACTGGATGTGGCCCCGCCACACGGGCGACTTCTCCATCTTCCGCATCTACGCCGGCCGCGACGGACGTCCCGCCCCCTACAGCGCGGACAACGTGCCCCTGCGCGTGAAAAAGCACCTCAACATCAGCCTCCGCGGCTACAAGGAGGGCGACTTTGCCTTCGTCATGGGCTTCCCCGGCCGCAACTGGCGCTACATGATAGCCGACGAAGTGGAGGAGCGGATGCAGACCACCAACTTCATGCGCCACCACGTGCGCGACGCCCGCCAGCGCGTCCTCATGGAGCAGATGCTGCGCGATGACGCCGTGCGCATCCACTACGCCAGCAAGTACGCCTCCAGCGCCAACTACTGGAAGAACGCCATCGGCATGAACGAAGGCCTCGTGCGCCTCCACGTGCTCGACACCAAGCGTGCCCAGCAGGAAGCCCTGCTGCAACGCGGACGCGAGCTGGGCGACACGACCTACCAGGCCGCCTTCGACCGCATCCGCGCCATCGTGCAGAAGCGTCGCCCCGCCCTCTACCACCAGCAGGCCATCCAGGAGGCACTGGTCACGGCACTCGACTTCATGCGCATCCCCAGCACCACCGCCCTCGTCACCGCCCTCAAGAGCAAGGACAAGGCAGCCATCCAGGCCGCCACGGACAGTCTGCGCCAGGCAGCCGACAAATATTTCGCCTCTGTCCCCTATCCCGAGGTAGAGAAGCTCGTGGGCAAGGAGATGCTGCGCACGTATGCCCAGTACATCCCCGCCGACCAACGCATCGGCATCTTCCAGGTCATCGACCGCCGCTTCAAGGGCGATACGGACGCCTTCATCGACGCCTGCTTCGAGTACTCCATCTTCGGCAGCCGCGAGAACTTCGACAAGTTCATCCGCAAACCCAAGCTCTACCGGCTGACCAGCGACTGGATGGTGCTCTTCAAGTACTCCATCACCGACGGCCTGCTGCAAACGGCCATCGCCATGATGGACGCCAACCGCGATTACAACGCTGCCCACAAGACGTGGGTCAAGGGCATGATGGACCTGCGCCAGGCCAACGGACAGCCCATCTATCCCGACGCCAACTCCACCCTGCGACTGACCTACGGCAAGGTGGCCTCCTACGAACCTGCCGACGGAGCGGTGTACGACTACCAGACGACGCTGGACGGCGTGATGCAGAAGGAGGACCCGACGAACTGGGAGTTCGTGGTGCCCGACAAGCTGAAACAGCTCTGGCAGGCGAAGGACTTCGGCCGCTATGCCCTCGAGGACGGACGAATGCCCGTGTGCTTCATCGTGGACACGGACAACACCGGCGGAAACTCGGGCAGCCCCGTGTTCAACGCCCGCGGCGAGCTCATCGGCACCGCCTTCGACCGCAACTACGAAGGCCTGACGGGCGACATCGCCTTCCGCCCCTCGTCGCAGCGCGCCGCCTGCGTGGACATCCGCTACACGCTCTTCATCATCGAGAAGTATGCCGGTGCCTCGCACCTCATCGACGAACTGAGCATCGTGGATTGAACCAAACCGACACAAAGTTTGTTTGTACATAACATTATCAACCCACTAACAAAATACGATTATGGAAAAATTTGCAGAACTGATCAACAATACCGCAGAGCCCGTGCTGGTGGACTTCTACGCCACATGGTGCGGCCCCTGCAAGATGATGCACCCCATCCTGGAGAACGTCAAGGCCCGCGTGGGCAACAAGGCACGCATCGTCAAGATAGACGTGGACGAACAGCAGGCACTGGCCATGAAATACCAGATTCAGGCCGTCCCCACGCTGATGCTCTTCAAGGGCGGACAGCAGGTGTGGCGGCAGTCGGGCGTGGTGCAGAGCAACCAGCTGGTCGAACTCATCGAAAGCCAGGCATGAGGTATTAATTATCCATTATCAATTTTCAATTCTCCATTACTATGAGGAAGTTATTGCTTACCCTGGCCCTCGCGGCCGCCGCCCTCCTCGGCCACGCCCAGGAGGTGATTGTGATGGACAAGGCCATGTTCATCGACAAGGTGTTCGACTATGAGAACAGCAAGGAATGGAAATACAAGGGAGACAAACCCGCCATCATCGACCTCTACGCCGACTGGTGCGGGCCTTGCCGCAAGGTGGCTCCCATCATGAAGGAACTGGCCAAGGAATATGCCGGGAAAATCACCATCTACAAGGTGAACGTGGACAAGGAGCAGGAGCTCGCCGCCCTGTTCAACGCCACCAGCATTCCCCTCTTCGTACTCATCCCCCTGAAGGAGCAGCCGCAGCTGATGCGCGGCGCCGCCGACAAGGCCACGTACAAGAAGGCCATCGACGAATTCCTGCTGAAGACGCCCTAAGCCGACTTTCGCAGGCCGGAGATTTCGTCCCCACGACGTCGGGAAGCTTTCGCAAGCCGCGATTCCTTCCCCGCGACGTGGGGACGTTTTCGCATTCGGAAATTCCTTCCCCGCGGCGCCGGGACGTTTTCGCAAGCCGCGATTCCTTCCCCACGGCGTCGGGAAGCTTTCGCAAGCCGCGATTCCTTCCCCGCGACGGCGGGAAGCTTTCGCAGGTCGGAGCTCTATCCGATTTCCCGCTCGACCCAACGCCCCGCCTGCAACTGCATGACGGACGTGAAGCCCGCCCGGCGCAGGGCACGGAACGCCTCGGACATGCCGCTGGCGATGCGCTCGGGATAGTGCGCGTCGCTGTTCACCTGCACGTGGACGCCCAGCTCGCGCAGCAGCGGGAAGTAGCGCACGTCGGGATAGAAGACGCCCAGCTCCTCGTAGGCCTTCGTGTTGATTTCCATCTGATAGCCGCGGCGGGCAATTTCGGCGAAGTAGTCGCGCACGAGACGGTCGTACCACGGCTCGTCCAGGATGCCCGGCCGACAGCAGGCGGCGTTGTAGTGCACCTTGTCGGCGTGGCCCACGATGTCGAAGCCGCCCAGCTCCACCATGCGCCGCGAGCGCTCGTAGTAGAGGTGCACGACGCGCTCCACGTCGCCCTGAAAATGCTTCTCGACCATCTGCCGGAACTTCTCGGCAGAAAGGTCGGCGTCCACCACGCGACCCTCGTCGTCGTAGAGCAGGTGGACGGAGCCGATGCGGTAATCCAGCGGCAGGCGGCGGAAACGTTCGATGGCGGGATGGCTCTCCTCGTTCAGGTAGTCAATCTCCAGCCCGAGGTACAGCTCGATGCGTCCGGCATACTTCTCCTTGAGGCGGCGGAACTCGGCCAGGTAGTCGTCCATGCGGTCCCACTCCATCGTCCACGCCGTGGGGAAAGGCAGCGGGGCGTGCGACGAGAAGCCATAGGACGTGAAGCCGCTGCTCAGGGCAAAGCGAACGAAATCCTCCATGCCGGCACGGCCGTCGCAGTAGAGGGAATGGCTGTGGTAGTTGCTTCTTCCTTCCATACTTATTCCATTTCGCTCAATTCCAACCATCGCATCGTCTTTTCATCAATCAGGTCCGTCAGCTGCGGCAGGCGCTTCGACTTCTCTGTCAGTTCGTCCACCGAAAGCGTGCCGCTGCACAAGGCTTCCTCGACGGCCTTCTTCTCGGCTTCGAGCTCGGCAATTTCCTTCTCGAGCTGTTCGAACTCGCGGCGTTCCTTGAAACTCATGCGGCGCTTCTCGTCCTGACGGGTACGGGCGGGCTTCGCGGCAGCCTGCGGTTTGGCGGCCGCCTGCTGTTCCTTGTCGTGGCGTGCCTTGGCCTCCTTCCATTCGCGGTACTGCGTGTAGTTGCCTGGGAAGTCGCGTATGTCGCCCCCGCCGTTGAACACCAGCAGGTGGTCCACCACCTTATCCATGAAGTAGCGGTCGTGGCTGACGACGATGACGCATCCCTTGAAGCCTTGCAGATATTCTTCGAGCACCTGCAGGGTGACGATGTCGAGGTCGTTGGTGGGCTCGTCCAGCACGAGGAAGTTGGGGTTGCGCATCAGCACCGTACAGAGGTAGAGGCGGCGGCGTTCACCTCCGCTCAGCTTGTAGACGTAGCTGTGCTGCGTCTCGGGCGTGAAGAGGAAGTGCTGGAGGAACTGCGAGGCGGTGAGCCGACGGCCGTTGCCCAGCTCGATAACTTCAGCGATGTCCTGCACCACGTCGATGACCTTCATCTGCTCATTGAACTGGAGCCCGTCCTGCGAGTAGTAGCCGAAACGGACGGTCTCGCCGATGTCCAGCGTACCGCTGTCGGGCTTCACCAGCCCCATCAGTATCTTGATGAAGGTCGATTTGCCCGTTCCGTTGTTGCCCACGATGCCCATCTTCTCGTAACGGGCGAAGATGTAAGAGAAGTCGTCCAGTATCTTCAGGTCGCCGAAAGCCTTGCACAGGTGGTCGGCCTCGAATATCTTGTTGCCGATGTAGGATGCCTTGACGTCGAGCTTCACGTTGGCGTCGTGAAAACGCTGCTTGGCCACCTTCTCCAGTTCGTAGAAGGCTTCCTCGCGGTAGCGGGCCTTGTGGCCGCGGGCCTGGGGCATGCGGCGCATCCACTCCAGCTCGGTTCGGTACAGATTGTTGGCGCGCTCCACCTCCACCGTCTTGGCGTCGATACGCTCCTGCCGCTTCTCCAGGTAGTAGCTGTAGTTACCCTTGTAGGAATAAATCGTGCGGTTGTCTATCTCGATGATTTCGGAGCAGACACGGTCGAGGAAGTAGCGGTCGTGCGTCACCATGAGCAGGGTAAGGTTGGTGCGGCGCAGGTATTCTTCCAGCCACTCGGTCATGTCGAGGTCGAGGTGGTTGGTGGGCTCGTCGAGGATGAGAAGATCGGGCTCGGTGATAAGGGTGTTGGCCAGCGCCACACGCTTCAGCTGCCCGCCGGAAAGGTGCTTCACCTGTTGGTTGAAGTCGCGTATCTTCAGTTGGGAAAGTATCTGCTTGGCCTTCTGCTCGTAGTCCCACGCCTTCTCGTGGTCCATGCGCACAAGTAATTCGTCCAGGCCGGGATGGCCTTCGGTCTCCATGCAGCGCTCGTAGTCCTTGATGAGGTCCACGGTCGTGTTGCCGTGGTGGAAACAGGCTTCGAGCACGGTCAGTTCTTCGGGATACGAGGGGCTCTGTTCCAGATAGCCCACGCGAAGGTCTCGGCGAAAGGATATCTTTCCCTCGTCGTAACCCTCCTTTCCCGAGAGGATGTTGAGCAGGGTGGACTTGCCGCTTCCGTTCTTGGCAATCAGTCCGACACGCTGCCCTTCGGCCAGGCCGAAGGATATGTTTTCAAACAAAACCAAGTCGCCGAACGACTTGGTGAGATTTTCTACTTGCAGTATGGGAGACATTAATTTAAATGAAGAATGAAGAATTAATAATGAAGAATTAATCAAGCATTGCAATAGGCTTCCGCCAGGTTGACCTTCTCGCCGGCCTTCACCTTGCTCCACGTCAGCTTCATGGGGTCTATCCACTGGCCGGTAGCAGTGTTGAGCAATACGGGGGCCTCGCGGTTGCCGTCTATCAGCGTACGCCACTCCAGCCCATCGGCTTCGTTGGTCATGATGACGCAGAGAGTGATGCCCAGTGCCAGCCACTGGTCTTTCTTCTTGGGGCCTATCACGCCACGGTCCACCACCTGCTGCATGCTTTCCACGTCTTCTTCCACACCCTGGAAGTCCTTCTTCAGCAGGTCTTTCACCGTCTTCTCCACCCATTCGTAGGCTTCGTCTATCTGATAGATTTCGGAGAGACGGACGGGGATAAGCTCGACAGGATACTTCACACCCTGCTTGCGCACCTGCAGGGAAGCAATCACCCGCTCGGCCTCGGCCACGAATTCACCCTTGCGCACGGTGAACGAGCACTCAAAGGCTACATCGTCCACACCCGTAATCCAGATGTGCGACGTGTAGTATTCGCCGCCTTCCTCAAACATCTCCTTGCTATAGGCACAATCCAACGCACCCACACGTACCCGTACAGCCGAAGCGTTCTCCTTCAGCTCCTGCCGTACGGACTCACGCCCGTAATCAGCCGTATTGCCCCGATAGGCCGAAATGCGGAAATTACCCGTCCACTCGTCGGGATTGTAGAACAGGAACGAGCCTTCGCTGTCTTCGAATTCGCTCCACACGGCCGGGTATTCCATGGAAAACCACGCACCCGGAGAAATATACTTCTTGAATGATTCCATATCGTTGACTCTGACTTAACTTCGCAAAGGTAACACTCCCGGCGATGATTTGCAAGCGGCAGGTACAAAAACAAGCTTTATTTGCCGATGGGCTGTATCTTCCTGCGCACTTCCTTCGATATTTCCAGGAACATGTAGTTCAGCTTACCCGAGTGAATGCCCTCCTCGTGCTGACGGTACTTCTTGTTGGCATACTCCTTCGACTTGTCGAACGTGATGCGCGACATCTGGTTCTGCGACTTGCCCACCATCGTGGAGTCCAGCTGCTCGTCGGGGAAGAAATCGTCCAGGTCGACATCGCCTATCATCGTCGTCTCGAGAAAGTTCATGTCCTTGTGCTGGCTGTCGGTGTAGTAGCCCACAAACATGTGGCCGGGTATGCGCACCAGTATCGGCTCGATGTTGATGGCACGCAACAGGGAAGCGAACAAGACACTGCCGTCCACGCAATTGATCTGAGACGACTCCAACGCATCGTCGAAAGTACGTACCCGTTGGGAAAAGACAATGTTGCTCGAAAGACTGGTGTTCGACACCGAGCTGTAGCGGAAGTTTCGCTTCTGCAATACGTTCCACAAGGCATACACCTGCTTGTCTACCGCCTCCGCCTTCCCGCCCTGATAGCCCAGGAAGCGGTTGACGATGCGCGTGTTGAGCGCCTCGCGGAGCAGACGATCTATCATCGGATTTTCCTCGTTGACGTAGGCGGCAAAGAAAATGCCCGTATCGTGGAACTTAGTCCCGTTGGTAACGTAACCCAACAGACACTCATTGATGCTTCTCACGGAGAAGGTACGCACCTTCTGCCCCAACGCCTTGCCGTTCACCTCCACCGTAACGGCCACACTGATTGGCTCAGCCTGCTCGTTAGCCTTCAAGGCCTCGTAGTTCCAGATGATATCAGGATAGATAATGTACTCGGTACGCGGACGGGGCAACACAAATTCGGACACCGAACGGGAGAAGAACGGCGTCTCGGCCACCTCGATACGGACACGCGTATAGCTGCGCCCCGAACGCAAGCGAACCGCAATGCACGACTTTGGGTTTCCCACATACATGGAGTCGGAAGGCACAATGACTTGTACATCGGTAGTAGCTACCGACAAAATACTCGAAGGGAAAACATTTCCTCCCAAATCATCAACTATTTCAAACCCCGCACGGAAAGGAATACCATTCAACCAAAAAGCTACTACTGACACCACAATCACGGCCCCAAGACATATCCTCCAACGCCAACGGCTCGTAAACAAGCGATGCCAATCTATACAAATAAATTTCTTCATACATTATCTCAACTTAAGAACAAACAAAGATAAAGCTTTCCATGCAAATAAAAGAACACAGATAGCAACAAATTGTTCCTTACGGACACCGTTTAAGAATTAAAAATTCACTATCAATCTCCAAGAAGACTTGTAACAACATTGTAACATCTGTTTCATGTTTCCGTAATAAAAATGCCTCAACTTTGCCGCATCAAAAGAATAAAAACATATTTTTGCAAAACCATACCTTACTAAAATTGAAGAAGAGATGAATAACTATCGGATATTGGTCGTCGATGACGAAGAAGACTTGTGCGAGATTTTGAAGTTCAACCTCGAAAACGAAGGTTACGAAGTGGATACGGCAAACTCTGCAGAAGAAGCCCTGCAAATGGACATCAGTCACTACAACTTACTCTTGTTGGATGTAATGATGGGTGAAATATCCGGCTTCAAAATGGCACGTATGCTAAAACAAGACAAAAAGACTGCCCAAATCCCCATCATCTTCATCACAGCTAAAGATACGGAAAACGATACAGTCACAGGATTCAATTTAGGAGCCGATGACTACATATCAAAACCCTTCTCACTGCGTGAAGTAACAGCACGTGTCAAAGCCGTGTTACGCCGTACTAGTTCACAAGAAACAGAACGTATACCTGAACAGCTAGTGTACAAATCACTGGTACTTGACATCGTCAAAAAGAAAGTATGTATTAACGGAGAAGAAGCTCCGTTAACTAAAAAGGAATTTGAAATCTTGCTCTTATTATTACAGAACAAAGGACGCGTATTCTCGCGTGAGGACATACTGAACAAGGTATGGAGCGACGAAGTATACGTGCTGGACCGTACCATCGACGTAAATATCACACGCCTGCGCAAGAAAATAGGTGATTATGGTAAATGTATTGTAACACGCCTGGGATATGGATACTGCTTCGAAGCCGAATGAAAATCGGCATTTTCTGTCATTCAGTCGGAAACTGTTCTTATCCGTCTTCCTGCTGTTCCTGCTATTTGCAGGAAGTGTTACCCTTTACCAATACCAGCGAGAAAAAGAATACAAAATAGAACTGCTCGACCTGCAATTGCAGGATTTCAATGAAGACCTCTACTTTCGACTGACAGAAACCCCTGACAGCCTATGGAATTCTGTGCTTAATAGCTACATAAGTCAAAGCACAACCAAAGAATTGCGTGTCACCATCATTAATCCACTAGGTGTTGTTTTGTATGACAGTTACGAACACAACATCAGTCCCAAAAATCATCAAGATAGGCCAGAAGTACAACAAGCACTGAAACATAGAAAAGGCCATGACGTGCGACGCACTTCGGAAACTACAGGTGTACCTTATTTTTATTCAGCCACAGATTTCGGATCCTACATCATCCGTTCGGCACTGCCTTACGATATTGACCTAGTCAATCACCTGGCGGCTGATCGCCACTACCTGTGGTTCACATTGGCTGTAACTCTTGTGCTAATATTCATCTACTACCATTTTACCTCACGCTTGGGAACAGCCATCACCAAACTACGTCAGTTTGCCAAACGTGCCGATAAGAACGAGCCAATTGAAACAGACCTCCAATCAGCTTTTCCACATAACGAATTAGGTGAAATATCACAACATATCATTCAGATCTACCGCCGATTGCGTGAAACAAAGGAAGCACTCTACATTGAACGCGAAAAACTTATCACACACCTTCAGACGTCGCGCGAGGGGTTGGGTGTATTTACCAAAGACAAAAAAGAGATACTGGTCAACAACCTGTTTATCCAATACAGCAACCTGATTTCAGACTCCAACCTGGAAACGACCGAAGAGATTTTCGCAGTCTGCGAATTCCAGAAAATCACCGACTTCATCGGCAAAGCCCAACGCAGCCCGCTGGGAAAGGAAGAGAAAAGAATGTCGCTGACCATCAATAAGAACGGACGCATCTTCATTGTGGAATGTATCATCTTCCAGGATTTGAGTTTTGAAATTTCCATCAACGACATCACGCAGGAAGAAGAGCAGATACGCCTGAAGCGTCAGCTCACCCAGAACATAGCCCACGAACTGAAGACACCCGTCAGCAGCATACAAGGTTATCTGGAAACCATCCTCAGCACGCAGGATCTGCCTCAGGACAAAATGCAGATTTTCCTGGAACGGTGTTACGCCCAAAGCAACCGGCTGACGCGCCTCCTGCGAGACATCTCCGTACTGACCCGCATGGACGAGGCAGCTAACCTCATCGACATGGAGAAAGTGGATGTCAGTCTACTAGTGGGAAACATCGTCAACGAAGTAGCGCTCGAATTGGAAGAAAAGGATATTACTGTTGTCAACTCTCTGAAGCCACACATCCTGCTCCGCGGCAACTATTCGCTGCTCTACTCCATCTTCCGTAATCTGATGGACAATGCCATCGCATACGCAGGTTCGCATATCCATGTTCACATCAGCTGTTTCCGCGAAGACGAAAACTTCTACTACTTCAGCTTTGCCGACACAGGAGTTGGAGTATCCCCCGAACATCTTAATCGGCTTTTCGAACGGTTCTACCGTGTAGACAAAGGACGTTCACGCAAATTGGGAGGTACTGGCCTTGGACTTGCCATCGTAAAAAATGCCGTACTGATTCATGGAGGAACTATCTCTGCAAAAAACAGTCAAGGTGGAGGCCTGGAATTTGTATTTACTCTAGCCAAAGAAAGATAATTGTAAACTATTCAAATTATTTCTTTAAACGACTATTTGATTCAAAAAAAACTCCTATCTTTGTATTGCATTGGTTCGCCTATTTCCCACTACAAGCAGAAAAGGTGATTAAAAGGGAATCGGGTGCAAATCCCGAACAGTCCCGCTGCTGTGAGTTTCACACAATCGTTATCAGCACGTACCATTTGCCACTGGAATCTTTTCCGGGAAGGCCGCTGATAATAGAAACAAGTCAGAAGACCTGCCATGCATATCTTTTTATCATTGCTTTCGAGGAAAAAGCGGTGAGTCTAATGAACACGGACTTTTCTGTCCTTTCATTTTATTCATCCAAACTGCTTCAAAGAAAGTAAACAAGTAAACTTCTGCCAAAGTTTATGAAATAATGTCCGGGCGAAGCGATTTCGAACGGACATTTGTTTTATATCTGCCAACTACTATCCAAAAACTAACAAATATAAGTTAGGACAAAATCTGCGAACAAACGATAATGTACCGAGAAATGACAACATTCAGCTGTTCGATATTCAACGAGTTCAAATGTCCCTTCAGAACAAACAGTAAACGGACATATATATAAATGCTCACGAAAATCCACACTATCAATATTCAGACATTTATAAACCGCTTCTTTGGCCGACCAATGTAAAAGCATCCCCCAAGTATCAGTACCTTCATAAGCTCCTGGCAACTCATCATCACGAACAAACTTATGAGCCACTTTACGCACACGTTCCCCATATTGTTCTATATCAATACCTACTTCTTTATTTATATCACCTAAAATAACAGCCACATACCCTTTAGTATGAGAAATACTTAAAGAAAACGATTTATCAGCCAAACAAGGTTTCCCACTATCTTGATATCGAATTTCTTTTTCCACTCCAAGTATTGTATAGAGCAAAACACGTACAGCGCACCATTCCAAACGCCGATGGGCAGAAGAAAACTTTTCGACTTCTTGTCTGTATTTTCTACTATCAGGAAACAAAGAAAGCAATTCTTCCAATGTTTCTTCCAACTTCCATACCGCCCAATGGCAATCCTCCCCCTGATGTTGCAGAAACAATGCCACTACATATCCTCCTTAATTTCTATAGCCACCGGCTCCTTCACAATAAATTTTACTTTCAGAATACGACGGCTATCTATCTCAAGTACTTCAAATTCATAGTTCTTATAAGAAACATGCTCATGTAAAACAGGGAACTCTCCTTTTAACTCAAGCAATAATCCTGCAACGGTATCAGCATCGCCCGCTACTTCTTCAAACTCAGCTTCGTCAATCTTCGTTATTCTATAAAAATCAGCCAATAAGGTCTTGGCCTCAAATATCCAAGTATGATCATTAAGCACGGTATATGTCCGTTCCTCATCATCATATTCATCATGTATCTCACCCACAATCTCTTCTATGATATCTTCCATCGTCACAATACCTGATGTTCCACCAAATTCATCTACGACAATAGCAATATGTATCTTATTGGCTTGGAAATCACGAAGCAAATCATCAATCATCTTTGTCTCAGGAACAAAATAAGCAGGACGAATAAGGGATTGCCAACGGAAATTATCACCTTTGTTCAGATGGGGTAACAAATCTTTTATGTATAAAATTCCCTTAATGTTGTCACGCGACTCTGCATAAACAGGTATGCGCGAATAAGCATTTTCTATAATGCATTTCAGCACATCCTTAAAAGGGGTCCGGATATCCAAATCCACGACATCCAATCTTGAGGTCATCACTTCTTTAGCTGTTTCTCCACCAAAACGGATGATCCCTTCCAAAATGTTACTTTCTTCAGATATCTCAGTTTTATCCGTCAACTCCAATGCATGAGACAATTCATCGACTGATATATTATGATTTTTATGCGAAACATGTTTGTTCAGAAAAGAAGAAGAACGCATCAACAACGATTCCATCGGATAGAACACTGAACGAAACATAGATATACCCGATGCCGCAAACCGACAAAAAGACAATGTCTTCTGAGCCGAATAAATTTTGGGCATGATCTCACCAAAAAGTAAAAGCAAGAAAGTTAATATAACGGTCAAAATCAGGAACTCTGCAATGGGCGAATGAAACTCAAAGACATTCATGAAAAAGAAATTGCAAAGCATGATTATAGTCACGTTCACAAAATTGTTCGTAATTAATATCGTAGCGAGCAGACGTTCGCTATCCGACAATAAATCACTGATTTTAGAATCAGATGGATGTTTGTGTTCAGCAATCGTATTCAAATCGGCTGGAGAGAGCGAAAAGAAAGCAATCTCAGAAGCCGAAGCAAATCCTGATACAAGTAAAAGAAGGCCAGCCAAAACAATGGCTACAATGGATGGCACGGTAGGTGCATGTACTGTTATTCCATTAAAAACATCTGCCAACTGGCATAAATAAGCGTCCGGGTCCAAAGAAGTAATTTTTAGTTAAACACTTAGAACGGCAAATCATCCGCTCCATTATCTTGCGCAGGCGCCACCTGCGATTGTATACTTTGCTGTTGTACATTCGGCTGAACTGTTGCTTGAGGAGCTACCCCAGCAGCCTTAGGAGAAAGCATCTCCATACTGTCCACAAAAATCTCGGTCACATAACGTTTCACACCAGCCTGATCATCATACGAACGTGTACGGATTTTTCCTTCCAAGTAAAGTTTGTCGCCTTTGTGCACGTATTTCTCAGCCGTTTCAGCCAATCCTCGCCATAAAACGATGTTATGCCATTCTGTCCGTTCAGGAACTTGAGTTCCATTAGCCAAGGTATACGCCCTGTCAGACGTAGCTAAAGGAAAAGTAGCCACAGCTACCCCACTATCCAAGTATCTCACTTCTGGATCTTTCCCTACATTTCCAATCAGAATAACTTTATTGACTGACATAACTTTTTTCTTTTAAATTTGCTTGCCAAAAATAAACAGAATAATGTAACCGTGCAAATATCTACAAAACTTTTACGCATATTTTTCCAAGAACTGATGGATGAGCCGCGGCACAGCATAGTGTTCCCATTCTCCTTGTTCAATGCGTATATAATCCGAAAAACCTTGAATATCAGCAGGGAAAACCATCTCATAAAAATCTGCATGAATAATCTGATGGGAAAGAACATGCTTAACCCCCATCTGCAACGGACGTACAACAGGTTTCACATTAGTGCCAAGCCCTTCCAGCTCTGGAGCAAGCAACAACTCATCTACAGATAGCTGATGATCAGCTTCTATCAATGGCAGCTCATATAAATTGCGCCAGATATCGTTACCCGTTCTCTTACGAAGAAGCATCTGTCCACCTATACATATATATATATAAGTAAAATAACGGTCGGTCGTTTTTGTCTTATGTTGCTTTACCGGCAAAAGATTGACTTTACCAGTAGCCAATGCTAAGCAACTATCTGCCAGCGGACAAAACATGCAGGAAGGCGATTGAGGAGTACACTGTATGGCTCCAAAATCCATAATGGCTTGGTTATAAAGCGCCGCATGTTTTTCATCCAGCATTTCCTGCGCCAATGAAGCAAACAGCTTCTTCCCCTGAGTAGAATCAATCGGAGTTTCCACTCCAAAATAGCGGGAAAGTACCCTGTATACGTTGCCATCCACCACCGCATAAGGCATATCGTAAGCAATAGAGCAAATGGCCGCAGCCGTATAGTCTCCTACCCCTTTAAGTGCACGGACACCTTCATAAGTACGAGGAAAAACTCCATTCATACTACGGGCAGCAGCATGCAAATTTCGCGCACGCGAATAATATCCCAATCCTTGCCAGTATTTCATAACTTCATCTTCGTCAGCCTCAGCCAAAGCGACCAGATCAGGGAAACGCTCTACGAATCGCTGAAAGTATTCATAGCCTTGAGCTACCCGTGTCTGTTGCAGGATAATCTCCGAAATCCAAATGCGATAGGGATCTTTGGTTTCACGCCAAGGGAGTTCACGCTTGTACTCAGCATACCAATCTAACAATATTCTTGAAAAAGCATTCATTCTTTCCTCTTAAAACAGTGTTTTCTCCACCGAAAAGCATCCTTTTATGGCAACGAAGCCACAGGAAGCAGAAAAGGCGGCCGACAAATGTAGCGCTTTTCCGCCTAACAAAACTTAATCCCAAGACTTTTTTAGAAAAATGTCCGAAATATATTTTTCAGAGACGCGGAAAAGCTATATATTTGCAGTCCAAAAAATTAAGGAAACATTAGTAATAATATTTTTTTTAAGAAAAAAATGACTAAAGCTGATATTGTAAACGAAATCACCAAGAACACCGGGATTGATAAGACGACTGTACTTACAACCGTTGAGGCCTTCATGGATGCTGTCAAAGTATCTTTGGCCAAGGATGAGAATGTCTACCTTCGCGGATTCGGAAGTTTTATAGTGAAGAAAAGAGCACAGAAGACTGCTCGTAACATCTCTAAAAACACCACGATCATCATCCCCGAACACAATATTCCGGCATTTAAGCCTGCCAAGACATTCACACTAGCAGTGAAGAAATAATAAACAATAGTATTAACCCATAAAAATTTGAAGCTATGCCAAGCGGAAAGAAGAAAAAAAGACATAAAATGTCTACGCACAAGCGTAAAAAAAGACTAAGAAAGAACAGACATAAAAGCAAAAAGTAATTTTTAGTCTGAACGACAAAATAAAGAACAAACTTGCGAAACAAATGTCTCGCGAGTTTGTTCTTTGTTTAAATAAACATGAGATCTTACAAAGCACAGGTCAGAATGAGAAACAACAAACCTTTCCTGCATCCTACCTGAAGTTTTGTATATTGTAAACTTTAAAAGCATTATTATTGTGACAAGCGAACTCGTTGTAGATGTACAGCCCAAAGAAGTGTCTATCGCCCTGCTTGAAGACAAGCAACTGGTAGAACTTCAAAGCGAAGGACGCAACATTTCCTTTTCCGTGGGCAACATGTATTTGGGCCGTGTCAGGAAATTGATGCCTGGCCTGAATGCCTGCTTCGTGGACGTAGGTTACGAGAAAGACGCTTTCCTTCATTATCAGGACCTGGGTCCTCAATTCAATTCTTTAGAGAAATACGTAAAGCAAACTTTAAGCGACCGAAAAAAACTCAACCCCATCACTAAAGCAACCCTACTTCCCGACCTTGAAAAAGAAGGCACCATTGCCAATACGCTCAAGGTAGGACAAGAAGTCGTGGTGCAAATCGTCAAGGAGCCCATATCAACCAAAGGTCCGCGACTAACCTCCGAGCTATCCTTTGCCGGACGTTACCTCGTACTGATACCCTTTAACGACAAGGTCTCCGTATCCCAAAAAATAAAGTCGAGCGAAGAACGCGCACGCCTCAAGCAGTTGCTGATGAGCATTAAGCCCAAAAACTTCGGCGTCATCGTACGTACCGTAGCCGAAGGCAAACGTGTTGCCGAGCTGGACGGAGAGCTTAAAGTATTACTGAAACATTGGGAAGAAGCCATCATCAAAGTACAGAAGGCCACCAAATTTCCGACACTGATTTACGAAGAAACCAGTCGTGCCGTAGGCCTGTTGCGCGACTTGTTCAATCCTTCCTTCGAGAGCATCCACGTGAACAACGAGGCTGTCTATCATGAAATCAAGGATTACGTAACCCTTATAGCCCCTGAACGGGCAGGAATCGTGAAACTGTACAAAGGGCAACTCCCCATCTACGACAACTTTGCCATTACCAAACAGATTAAGGCATCCTTTGGTAAAACTGTATCTTATAAAAGCGGTGCATATCTCATCATTGAACATACAGAAGCCCTTCACGTGGTAGATGTAAACAGTGGCAACCGCACCAAAAATGCCAATGGACAAGAAGCTAATGCACTGGAAGTTAACTTAGGTGCAGCCGACGAACTTGCCCGCCAATTACGATTACGAGACATGGGAGGCATTATTGTTGTCGATTTCATAGACATGAACGAAGCCGAGAACCGGCAGAAGCTTTACGAACGCATGTGCCAAAACATGCAAAAGGACCGTGCACGCCACAACATTCTTCCACTCAGCAAATTCGGACTGATGCAGATTACCCGCCAGCGCGTGCGTCCTGCCATGGACGTTGATACGACAGAAACCTGCCCAACTTGTTTCGGCAAAGGCAAAATAAAATCGTCCATCCTATTCACAGATACTCTAGAGAACAAGATTGATTACTTAGCCAACAAATTGAAGGTAAAGAAATTCTCGTTGCACATCCACCCGTATGTAGCCGCTTACGTCAATCAAGGACTTGTGTCCATGAAGCGTAAATGGCAAATGAAATACGGATTAGGCATCAAAGTGATCCCCGATCAAAAACTAGCATTTTTACAATATGTCTTCTACGATCCCAATGGAGAAGAGATAGACATGAAAGAAGAAATCGAAATCAAATAAATTGAAAAGACGGCTGTCTCAAAATTAAGACAGCCGTCTTTTCATAAAAATATTTTATGCATTGAAATAAGGCAATCATCCGAAGCCCTCATTTTTCACGTGAAATATAGAAAAACGACAAAGCAAATTCTTTCACATCAACAGTCTATTTTACAACAATTTATATTATTATGAAAGAATGAAGAATAAAATCTAAACATCTTTTTCTAATAAAAAGAACCTATAGACCTGTGAAATATATCCATTATTTACAGTTCATCAAGTTCATAGTTACAGAGCTCAAGTTAATGTTTAGATGGCCAAAGTTGATAGTCACAAAATTCATAGAGATAATGTAGAAGTAGACTATAACAACTCTTCGTTTAAATCTTCCCAACTAAAGACTAGAAATTTTCCGACCGTTCAGGCTGTCCTTGATTTTATTAACAAATATTCAATATAAGATATTTCAATGAAAGCTGAAAAAATTGCAGTTAAGCCATAATGAATTTACCATCTTCCTATACGTTTTTGGAAATTTGTATCACATATCATAAAAATATAATATTTTAAAAAACAAATCCAAAAATTCTAAAAGATAAAAACGAATGGATTTGAAGATTCACAAAAACATCAATACATAAAGCATCACAAAATCATTTTTCCTTAAAAAAGTTTGGCAGATAAAAAATAAATTCCGATATTGCGGCAATTTAGTTAACCATCTTAAAAAAAGTCTTAAACATGAAAAGAATAACGCCTTAAAAATCCCCTTCACTAGGGAAGTATCTCTTTTTTATATTACAAAGAGATTCACATTCAAAATCAATCACTAAAGTTTAACCTTAAAATCAACAATGTGCAAATGAATCCATTTTTTTGCAGAAAAGAGCAATGCATAAAATGTATTGCCCTATCATTGCTATTATCTCCAAGTACACTTTTCGCACTTCCGGAAAATGGAATAGGCAGAAGCGAAACAGTCACAACAATTCTGCAACAGCAAAAACAAACAATTACAGGTACCATTCTTACCGGTGACACCAATGAACCCGCTATTGGTGCTACTGTTTATTTAAGAAACAGTACAACAGGAACAGTGACTGACGTCAATGGTAAATACTCCATTACCGTGGAAGGTATAGGTGGAGTATTAGAATTCTCTTACATCGGCTATAAAAAACAAGAAGTAGCTGTAACAGGACAAAAAACGATTGATATTGTACTACAACCGGATACTGAAGTTCTTGAAGAAGTTGTTGTAGTAGGTTATGGAAGCCAAAAGAAAGAAAGCGTAGTCGGCGCCATCTCGACATTGGACGTTACCAAACTAACCGTTCCTGGTTCGTCCATTTCAAATGCATTAGCCGGTCAGCTATCAGGTATTGTTGCCATGAGCCGTTCTGGTGAACCAGGTAAAAATAGCGCGGCAGATTTCTACATCCGAGGCGTATCCTCCTTCAAAGGTACATCAACTCCTCTTGTACTGGTCGATGGTATCGAACGCGATTTGGATTTGGTAGATACAGACGACATCGCCTCTTTCTCCATTCTGAAAGACGCATCCGCATCTGCAGTATATGGTGTACGAGGTGCCAACGGTGTAATCCTTATTACGACCAAAAAGGGTTCTGTTGGAAAGCCGCAAGTCAATGTGCGCACGGAATTCGGTTTTACCCAGCCAACCAAACGACCGCAAATGTTAGGTTCAGCAGAATGGGCCGAATTATACAACGAAGCATACGGAAGTCAATATTATTCGCCAGAAGACATCGAAAAGTACAGAACAAACGCAGATCCGGACCTCTATCCGAATGTCGATTGGTTCGATGCCCTATTTGATGATATGGCAGCTAATCAACGTGTCAATTTGAATATTACAGGTGGTAGTGACATTGTCAAGTATTACGTATCCGGTGCGTTTTATAATGAAAGTTCTATTTATAAAAATGCAGGCAATATTTATGGATACAATCCTTCCATCCGCTACAATAAATTCAACTTTAGAGCAAATGTTGATTTGAACCTCACCAAAAGTACAGTCGTAAACTTCAATTTGGCCAACATTTATGAAAAGTCATTTGGTCCAGGATTTGGAGATACTGATTCCGACATTTGGTCTTACACATTCATGACCTCTCCTAACGCTTTCCCTGTACAATATTCCGACGGTACATTATCAGGTCCCTCCACAGACTCTGGTTATAACCCTTGGAACATGCTGGCGCACTCAGGATACCGTGAACAATTTTGGAACTCCGCCCAATCACTGATTGGTGTAACTCAAGATATCGGAGCACTTTGGGAACCGTTAAAAGGTCTGAGTGCCAACATTAAATTCTCTTGGGATGCATGGAACACAACATTGCAACGCCGTGACAAAATTGAAAGTTTCTATCATGCACGCGGTCGTGCCGAAGATGGAAGTTTGATCTATGATGACAATAATGGTGACGGTATTTGGGATCCAGTACATACAGGAAGTAGTTCTTTAGGATTCCGTATCGGACGTAGTGGTACTATGACCCGTTATCTGGAAGGATCTTTAACCTACAATCGGGTTTTCAATGATATCCACCGTGTTGGAGCCTTATTGTTGTACAACCAAAAAATTCACACTAACACCCAAGCCGGCAGTGGAGATGATGCATTACCTTACAAGAACCAAGGTTTGGCAGGACGTGCAACTTATGCTTTCAAGGATACCTATTTTGCAGAAGTCAACTTAGGTTACAATGGTTCCGAAAACTTTGCCCGCGGACACCGTTTTGGTTTCTTCCCAGCTGTAGCTATCGGTTGGATGATGTCAAACGAAAAATGGTTCCAGCCCGCAACCAAAGTCATTGACATGCTGAAATTAAAGGCATCCTACGGTAAAGTAGGTAACGATGATATCGGTGGACAAAGAAGATGGGTATATGAATCAACTATCGTAAACAGTGGTGATTGGTATTATGGTAGTACTGGAAATCAAGGTGGAACCGGCATTCGTATCGGTGAAGTCGAGAATCTTAATGCATCATGGGAAGAAGCTCTAAAAATAAATGCAGGTATCGAATTTTCGTTATTCAACAAAATACGAGTACAAGCTGATTATTTCCGTGAAGAACGTAGCGGTATCTTCCTACAACGTGCTGGACTTCCTGCCATTGTAGGTGTTTCTACCATTCCGTACGTAAATATCGGTGAAACTCTAAATCAAGGTTTTGATGCTACGGTAGAATATACCCATCAAGTAAACAAAGACTTAATGTTGACCGCAAGAGGTAATTTCACTTTCAATAGAAACGAATTACTAAACAATGATGAACCCGACTGGGAGTATAAATATCAAAACAGGGTTGGAAAACCCTTCGGTAGCGGTGGCTCTTTACAACCATTCGGTCTAGTTGCAATTGGTTTATTTGAAAGCCAGGAAGAAATTGATAACAGTCCTGTACAAAATTTTGGCGAATATCGCGTAGGTGACATCAAATATCAAGATATCAACGGTGATGGTCAAATTGACTCACAAGACCAGATAGCAATCGGTTACACCAATCTGCCAGAAATCACCTATGGTTTTGGTGGTACGGCACAATACAAAAATTGGGACTTCAACATCTTCTTCCAAGGAGTAGCACGTACCAGTTTCTTCTTGAACGGCTCATCCATCCGTACACCTTTCTCATCAGGAAATATGGAGCGTGCAGCCATTAACGAAGATATATATGGTAACGTATGGATGTCCACCAACACTCCCGAACAAAATGCCAATGTTACCTATCCACGTCTGAGCATGGGTAGTGGTGGAGCAGGTGCTTCCAACAATAGCCAAACATCCACATGGTGGCTACGAGACGGTTCATTCCTTCGCTTGAAGAGCGTAGAGATCGGATACTCATTGCCAAAATCTCTGCTGCAAAAGAGCTTTATCAAGAGTCTAAGATTCTATGCTGCTGGCAATAACCTCTTACAATTCAGTCCATTCAAATTATGGGATCCAGAGAAAGGCTCAACAGACGGCTCTGGTTATCCGCTCAATCGAATGTTCTCTATTGGATTTAACGCTAATTTCTAAACCTTGTTAACAAAAAAACTTATGAAGATTAAATTTAAATCATTCTATATGCTATGCTTCGCAGCAAGTACGCTGACATTTACTTCATGCGAAGACTTCCTAGACAGACAAGAAGATGAGATGCTCACTTTCGAGAAAATTTGGGAAAATCGGAATACGACCAAACAATATTGGTTAAATGCCATGTCATTTTTACCCAACTTTAATGGGGGATACATCGGGGACAATGAACCTTACCTAGGCGCATCAGATGAATGTACCATCGCTTACGACCGTCAATACCGTTACATCAATTTTGGCTCTTGGAATGCATCAACGGTACCCTATTACAGTATGGATAAATATTATAAAGGAATCCGTGAATGCAACATTTTAATGCAGAACGTTCATAAATGCAGTGACCCCTTAGCTACGCAAAGAGATCTCGATCTATACTATTGGCAAGCCCGTTTTGCTCGCGCCTACTATTATTTTTTAATGATGTGCGATTACGGTCCTATATTCTTGTTAGGAGATGAACTACTAGATTTTTCAGCCTCAACAGAATCGCTTTACCGTCCACGTAACACATGGGAACAATGCGTAGACTACGTAGTCAGCGAAATGACAGAATGTGCCAATAGCGATGCGATCCAATCTTCTTATGAAGAATTGGAATACGGACTGGCAACCAAGGGTACCTGTCAAGCAGTCATCTCAAGACTATTACTCTACTCTGCACGTGATTTGTTCAATGGGAACACACTTTATCGGAATGTAAAAAATCCGACGACCAGTGAATTTCCAGACTTGTCGGGCGCTGAGTTATTTCCCCAGCAATATGATGCAAACAAATGGTTGAAAGCCGCAGAAGCCGCTAAGGTGCTATTGGACAATCCTCAATATGAACTATATCGTGCGGGCAATGGCAATCCCTATGAAGATTATGTAGGTATCACCAATGTGAATTGGAACAGCGAACTCATTTGGACAGACCGCTACAATAACCGCTTCAGCTGGGGAGTAGGCACTGTGCCAACAGGTGTGGCAGGTACTGCTTATGGTGCAGTAGGCCCAACACAACAACAAGTAGATGCTTATGCAATGAACAACGGCCGATATCCCATTACAGGATACGATGCTGATGGAAATCCTATTGCGGATAGCCAATCAGGATATGACGTAGCCACAGAAATGCAATTAAGCGTATGGGAATATCCGGCAACCGGCTGGAGCAAGTTTACCAACTACGATATAGAAGCACCCAACATGTATAAAAATCGTGAGCCACGCTTTTATGTGACTGTATTCTTTAGTGGAAACTACTGGCTGCATGACCAACAATCTACCATGATTTCTTTTGCCAAAGGAGCCAATGGAAACAAGAGTCACGACTATCCGAAATCGGGTTATCTGGTCAATCGTTTCTATGACCATCGTTTAAACTCAGCATCCGGAAACTGGGGTAACATTACTTTCCCCGTATTCCGCCTTGGCGAAATGTATTTGAACTTCATCGAATCCGTTTTGGAATGTAAAAAACGGGGAATTACTCTTCCTGGAGGATATGAACAATTAGCAATGGACAAATGGGCAGACCTGCGTGATCGTGCCGGCTTAGTTCCCATCACGGAAGTCTATCCCAATGCTACCACTGAAGAATTAATAGAACTTTGCCGCAAGGAACGTCGTGTCGAACTTGCTTTTGAACGTCATCGCTACTACGATACGCGTACTTGGATGATTGCCAAAGAAACAGATGGCGGTCCCATGTATGGCATGAATGCAGAATGCCCGCTTGGGAAAGATGATGCAACAAACGTAACTCCTGTAGATTTCTGGAAGCGTACCGTATTTGAAACACGCGTATTTAAGGACAACCATTATCTGTATCCGTTCTCTCAACGCGAATTGGATCGTAATAAAATGCTGACACAAAACTATGGTTGGTAATATAGAATACTAATAATCAAACAACGAATTCATATGAAAAAAAACATATTATTTGCGATTCTTGCCACAGGCTGTCTGCTGACACATACTGCATGTGAAGACGGCAAGGACGAATACTTGTCGGATTTCAGTACCATCCTCTATTTCAGAAATAGCGGAGAATTACCGTTAACAGTTTATAAAACTGGAGAAAATACAGACTACCAGCTTATTGTTAACAAGTCTGGTTCCACTTTAGGAGCAACAGCATCTATTGATGTCGGAATCATGAGTGATGCAAGCCTTGCTGCATATAATGCTGCAGAAGGCGTAAACTATAAAGCATTACCAGGAACATGTTACACTTTCAGCAATGAAACTATAGAATTTGGAGCAGCAGATTTATATAAAACAGTAAATGTTTCATTGATAGCCGAACAAATTGAACAAAATAGTGGAACAGATGCAACCTACGTCATTCCATTTGAACTGTATAATGGCTCTGACTCCATTAATGCAGAAAAACGTTATGCATTTATTATACCCAGCGTTCAAACCCTCACTGTAGGTTTCGAGAACAGTGGCTTCATCTCCACAGACGACATTACAGGCAGTGGAGGGACAACAACGATCACACAATCCATCCTAATGCCCATTGTAAGTCAATGGGATTTGGATTGTCAGGTTACAGTAGATGAAGGAATTCTGGACGAATATAACACTGCAAACAAGAAAAACTTAAAAATGGCTGCAGAAGATTCATATACAATAGAAATAACGCCCTTCCAAAATGGTTCTAACCATGCAACTGTAACGATAACTTTAGATAAGTCCAAATTAATATGGGGACAACAAGCCATACCATTGAAGATTTCTGGAACATCTAATCCCAATTTTGCAGTCGACGAGGCCAAATCGAGTTGCATCGTAGGTATTAACTATACAATTCCAAGAAGTGAATTGACCCAAATAGCACTTTCCCTCGATATGCTATCTTCGAATGCTACAGTAAACGGAGATGGAACAGGTTTAGCCGGATTATTCGATGGTAGAGGAGGAGGTCTCCATTGGCATTCTAACTATACCAGCTCTGTAATTGATGCAATTTATGGACATTACATTGATTTCAAATTGTCCAACCCAATCAATCATTTTGCATATAATTTCTGGACACGATTTGAGAATGCGAATGGTGCACCCACCAAAACAATAATCTATGCAGGAAATGATGGTAATACTTGGAAAGAAATAGGAGAGGTTGCAAACTCATTTACAACCGGTGATGAGGAATATGATTCAAATGTGTTCTCTTCAAGTGAATCTTTTACTTATATACGTTTTTCTGTAACTGAAAGTAATGCAGGAAATGTATGCACAGGACAATTCTGGAACTGTGGTGAAATGCAGATTTTTGGTAAATAATAATCTTCTAACCTTTGAGGGACAGAAATTGGGACTGTCCCTCACATTTACTCTATATATTTGATTTACTAAAAATGGATGAAGGAGGGAAATTTCATTATCTATTTTTCTCTCCTTCTTTCTGTATAAAAATAGAATATCCCACTTTTTTTATATCTTTGCCACACATCTCAAACATAAGCAACTGCATTTTTATTATCAACCCTTAACCCCATTAAAAAAACTATGAGAGTCCTATCCTTTTTGACCATATGTCTATGTACAGTTTTATGGTTCATTTCATGCAGTGATGAAAAAAACGATTCCCCAAGTACTCCACAATTTTCTATTGAGGAACAGTATCTACAACAAGATTTTGAACAGAGTGCAACCTCTGTAGTCATTCCTGTCAAAACTAATTTAGAAACATCCCAATGGAGTGTCAAATCAGACCAATCATGGTGTCTAGTTGATCAAGAACACTCCTCCTCACAAGCTTCCGGAATTCTGATTAGCATACAAGCCAGTGAAGAACCCGACATTCGAACAGCTACCATAACAGTAAACTCCAGCGTCGAAAATTACAATATTCAAGTACGACAATTAGGTTATGGCCCTGCAATATTATTAAAACAAGAAGCAAAAAATATATCTGCAGAAGGAGGTCCATTAACTATTACCGTCACATCCAACATCGAATATACAACAACCCTTTCCGAAAAATGCGACTGGATACATGATGCGCCGGGAACTCGTGCATTAACAGATAAAGATTACAATTACACAGTGGACGCCAACTCTTTATATGAAGAACGCAGCGCCACTTTCACCTATACAGGGATAAAATATACAGATATAGTAACTACTTGCACTATAACCCAAGAGGCTAAAAGTGCCGGTGTAGATGACGTTGTCGTAGAAGGCGACATTAAAATAATACCTACCAGCGGTAAAGCCAGTGAAAATCAGCCAGGACAAGGTATTGAAAATAGTTTCGACGGGAAGTTCAGCCCCCAAGGAGAACCCTACCACTCCATCTGGAACCAACAGGCCGCCTTTCCCGTTACCCTGGAATATTTTTTTGACCAAAAACCAGACCTTGATTACCTCATCTATTACACAAGAAGCGGAAACGGTAATTTTGGAGAAGTTGATATTTATACGGCTACCGAAAGCGAACCCGAATATAAGTTGATGGGAAGTTATGACTTCAAAATGCAAAATGCAGCAAGCCGAGTTGATTTCAAGAATACACTTTCCAAAGTAACTAAAATCAAATTCAGTGTCAAATCCGGTTTGGGAGGATTTGTCAGCTGTGATGAAATGGAATTCTACCAGAAGAACACAGATAAGACTCTCGACAAACAACTGTTGACCGTATTTACCGACATCACCTGTACTGAATTGAAGTCCGATGTAACAGATGAACAAATCAATGCTCTACCCGGATACTTCATCAAACTTGCCACCATGCTGCGCAGCAATACGTATGATCCGTGGGAAAAAGAATTCCGTATCCAGTCTTACCAACCCTATAGCGATGTAGAGGAATGGGCTAAAACACTGATGACCAAACGCTACAGCAATTTGGACAATCCAACCGGTATTTATGTAGAACCTGGTGACTCATTAATAATTCTTGTTGGCGACACATACGGCAACTCATTGTCCATCCAAAATATTGGCGAAGAACAAGTCAGCGACGGAACCAAAACCTACATGCAAACAGCAGCCAACGGAGAGACTCGTTTCCTTCAGGAAGGCGTTAACAAAGTAGGATTTACCCAAAAAGGAATGCTCTTCATAATGTACACCGCAAATCTGCTTGATCCCAATGCCAAACCCATTACCATACATATCACACCGGAAAGCGGAAAAGTAAGTGGTTTCTTCGATTTGAAAACTCACAAAACGAATGAAAAATATCAGGAACTGATTGGAAAAGCCAATTACAAATACTTCTGCGTTCGTGGCGAACGTATCATGTTCTACTTCCACCGCGAGCAGATGAAACAGGCTGTGCCGAGTGATATTTTGTCAGCCATCAATTTATGGGACGACATTATTAGTTGGCAACAGGAGCTGATGGGCATCGAGGATGTACGCCCTTCACAGGTCAACAATCATCTGTTTGCTATTTCGCCTGAAGGTAGCTATATGTGGGCTTCAGACTACCGCATCGGTTTTGTCTACACATATCTGAACAACATCTTGCTGAAGGAAAACGTCATGGCAGCCAAGGACAATGCCTGGGGACCAGCCCATGAAATCGGCCATATCCACCAGGCGGCCATCAACTGGCCCGGCAGTACCGAGTCGTCCAACAACCTGTTCTCCAACTATATCCTCTATAAACTAGGCAAATATTGCTCCCGCGGTAGCGAACTGAGCGACCTAGCCAACTCACGCTTCGAACGCAAACAAGCATGGCACAACATGGGTGATGCCACTCATCAGGGTGAAGATACCGAGATACACATGCGTATGAACTGGCAGTTGTGGAACTACTACCACCGTTGCGGCTATAAACCAGATTTCTGGCAAACTCTGTTCAAACTGTTGCGCGAGAACCGTATCGTAGAAAATAACCCGGGCGAAGGACAGCTGAAGTTTGCCATGATGGCCAGCAAAGCGGCTAACGAAAACCTGACCGAATTCTTCGATTTATGGGGATTCTTTGAACCGGTAAATGAAACAATTGAGCAGTATGGCACTTGGAACTATGTAGTGACCGAGCAGATGATTCAGGAAGCCAAGGCTTTCATGGCACAATTTCCAGCTCCCAAACACGCTTTCCAATATCTGGAGGATCGCAAACAGGGAGATGAAGGACTGGATATCGTTGCTCCAGACGCTGGCTACTATACTCAGTTCCAGGACAACGTAAAGATTACCAAGACTATCAGCTACAGTCGCTCAGGACAGCAAATCAACATCACCGACGGAGATGAAGCTGTAGCCTTTGAAGTAAGGAAAGACAATAAGCTACTCTACTTCTCTAATGCCTTCCACTTTACTGTACCTTCATCCATCTCGTTAGAAGGAGCAGGTATTTATGCGGTACAAGCCGATGGAAAACGAATAGAATGCAAGGCTCAATAAGTCTTCAACAATAACAAAAAAAGTCTGCCAACCTGTCACGATAAGTAAAAGACTATCAGATAGACAGATTGGCAGACTTCTTTTATAAGATATATTCAAGAAGATATCTTATAAACTCCCGATTTTTCTCTGACTGGAGAAAAAATTTTTCCCAGTCAGAGAAAAATAATGCTCCAACTATACTTCATCCGGCCAGGGGCAAGGCTTGCCCGTACTCTTGAACGTGGGACGCTGGGCATCGACCTTGCGCAGATACTGTCCCAGTTCCTTGGACAGGCGACGTACGATGTCGGGATGTTCGGCTGCCACGTCGTGCTTCTCGCCGATGTCATTGGGGATATTGAACAACTCCTTCTTGCCGGTCTCGTAGTAATATACCAGCTTCCACTCATCCTTGCGGATGGCGCAGTCGAGGTTAATGCCCGGTCCGTCATTGCCCCAGATGTTAGGGAAGTTCCACACCAGCGCACGGCCCTTCGAGGGGTCGCCCGTACCTTTCAGCAACGGCACGAAGCTGACACCGTCCAGCGGAGCCACCGTCCTGTAATCTTTCACACCGGCCATCTCGAGCAGCGTCGGATAGAAATCCTCAATCATCAGATACTTGTCGCAACGCGTGTCGGGGTTCACTACACCCGGCCAGCTCACAATCATCGGCTCGCGGATGCCGCCCTCGTAGAGCGAACCCTTGCCGCTGCGCAGAGGTGCATTCTGCGTATGCACTTCGCCGTCGCGCCACTCGGGCTCGGCAGCCAGTCCGCCGTTGTCGCTCATGAAGATGACGATGGTGTTGTCGGCCTCACCGTTCTTTTCCAGCCAGTCCATCAAGTCACCCAGACTCTTGTCCATACCCTCGATGAGCGAAGCATAGGCAGCCTCCTTATCGCTCAGCCCCTTGCGCACATACTTCGGGAAAAAGCGCATGTCCTTGTCGATAGGCACATGGATGGCATAATGAGCCATATACAAGTAGAAAGGCTGGTTGTACTTCTTGGCCTTGTCCAGTGCCTTGATAGCCTCGCGCGTCAAGGCTTCGGTAGCAAAGACACCTGTCCCCCAATAATTCTCCAGTCCGGGAATGGACATTAGCGAGTAAGCCTTGCCGTCGCGCGTGTGGCCGTAGTTCTGTTCGCTCAGGTAAGTGGCCAGTCCGCCGGCCGCATGGCCAGCGATATTCACCTCAAATCCCCAGTGAGTGGGATTCTCTCCCGGCGTATCGATGGAGCCCCAATGGGCCTTGCCGCAATGGATGGTGTGATACCCGCTCTGGCGGAGCAGTTCGACGAACGAAGTGCCCACATAGGTATTGTTCGTACCCTCTACCTGACTGACACCATTATAGTTCCAGTCAGGCAGCTCTACCGTCGCGCTCTGGCGGTCGGTTTGCTTGTCGCGCTCCAGCGTCCAGTTGGTCACCCGATGGCGGGCGTTGTTGGCTCCCGTAATGAGGCTGCACCGGGTGGCCGAACTGATGTTGCAGGCATACGCCTGGGTAAACATCATGCCCTGCTTGGCCAGCCGTTCCATATTAGGTGTCTCGTAGGCCTCGTTATAAGGAGTCTTCTGTGTCCAAAAAGGCAGCGAGGTATCCTGCCATCCCATGTCGTCCACCATGAACAGGATGATGTTCGGGCGTTTCTGCTCCTCGGCAGACGGTTGCTTCTTCGTCGCTCCCCATCCGTCGGTCATGGGTACCAACGGCGTCAGAGACAATGCGGTAAACAAATATTTATTCATAAATCAGAGAGTTTAGATAAGGGGTTAGTAGAATATGAAAGTTAAAGTCAGAGCAGCTATTCCGCATAATAAACACTGAAGTTTCGTATCTGCGGAGTGTCTGTGCATTGCTCCACAACTACACGGAAATCCGTTGCCTCTACGGGATCAAAGCGTTCGATTCGCTTGTGTCCCACCGATGTTCCCTTGGCCACAGTGACCCACTTCCCGCCTGTACGGGCTTCCACCCGATAGGCACGGATGCGTTCGCCTAGCATGATGTCTTCCTGCAGGATGTAATAATTGGCCTTCTGTTTGCCCTTCAAGTCCAAAGACAGTTTCTTCGCCTTTCCGGAAGTCTGTGCCAATGGTGTACCGAAACGGCGGGCAATCTCGTCACCCCATTCCTTCAGACGCTTCACGTCACCCTCGGGTATCACTCCGTTCGGGTTGGGCGTCAGGCCTACAATCAGCGTAGCATTGCGTCCCACCGACTTCTCGTACATATCCATCAAGTTCTCCAGCGGATAGACGGCCTTGTCGTCGTCGCCTGGTTCCCAAAACCATTCATGGCGGCCGTTGTACCCGCGCAAGGGTGTGTCGGCCATAGCGGGCACCCAATAGCGGCCGTCAGCATCGCCGTGGGCAAGCAACTCGTTGTGGTTCCTCACCCCTTCGTTCGCATTGCTGTGACTGTAGGGATAAGGAAAACTCGACCAGCAGGGATAGCCTACCGTACCGCTCTCCGACCCTCCCCAGCGGAAGTCCGCACGATTCACGTTGTGGTAGAACAGACATTCCGGCTGATATTTGGTCACGATGGGTTCCACATCAGGTCCCAGCCCCTTCGGATCGTCGGCACCGCCGTCAAACCAAATCATAAACAGGTCGCCGTAGCGGGTACAAATTTCCGTCACCATCTTCTCGCACAGGCGCTTGTACCAAGCCTGGCGGTTGCGTGCAAACTCACCGTCGCCCTCGGCCTTGAAGTTGTGAATGCCCAACAAAGAGTTCCAGCGGATGCCGATATAGATACCTGGCTGGATGCCATACTTGCGGCAGGAATTTACAAAGTCGCGTACCACGTCGCCCTTGCCGTCACGCCATTTCACCGCCTTCAGGCAATAGGGATTCACGTCGCTCTGCCACAAGCCGAAGCCCGTTTCATGTGTAGCGGTAAGTACGGCAAACTTCGCTCCGGCCGCCTTGGCCGCCTGTATCCACTGGTCCGTGTCGAGCTGCGTGGGGTTGAAGATATTATAATCCTCCACCGGATTGATGCGGTTGTTTCCCTGTCCATATATCTGGCCATCAAACACATGCAGGTCATAGTGGAATACAACACCCATCTCTGCCTCGTGCCACTTCAGCTGATGGGGGGCAGGCACAGGATGACTCTCCTGTGAACATACAGAAAGTGTACTAGTCAAACACAACAATCCGAATAAAAATCTTTTCATCATACTCTGTTCAATTTAATATCATAAAATAAAGAAAGTGTGCCAAAGATACAAAACCCACTTAACCTTTGGCACACTTGGTTCATAATAGCATTAAAAAAGATCTACTATTCCTGAATAGCAAAGCCACCCGGCTCAATGGGCCAACCCGGATTCTGGTAAACTACCGAAGTAGAAACATCACCACCTTCTTCGGGAGTGGACATACGGAATACATCGTATGACAACGGAGAAAGATAATTAGCCGTCTCAAAACAATAGCCATTATGCTTGTTCACAAGTTCATTTTTACCTTGCGGACGTAGATATTTACTAACAGAAGCATCATTGGGAGCCATGTATGTTTGTTTACAAGCCTCACACGCTTTCTCAAAATCAGTATGAAACTCATCCCAATAATTCATTCCTTCTACCCAATAGTTCTGCATCATGTCTAAAGCACGCCAACGATATAAATCATCCTTACGCATACCATCAGCAATAAACTCGCTACGACGTTCACGACGAATATTATAGAGTGTAGCATCTATTAGGTTCGTGCCTGAATAACGAGCCAAATCTATTTCTTTTGTCAAATCAGTAGCAGCAATCGTCTTCTTATAGTCTGTATCGACACCAGCACGAGCACGCAAAGCCTTCCAGTATTTATCCAGTGTAAGATCATCCAGCGTATTGTATCTCAGATAATAAGCTTCTATATAATTTAAATAAGCTTCAGCAGCTCGAAATATAGGCAAAGCCAACGGATAAGCATTGTTATAAATCACGTCATTGTCTACCCATCCCTTACGAGGAATATAGCCAGTGCTAGTAACACGAATACCACCTGCTGCGGCTGTTAACCCTGGATACTGATACATTATATCCTTTCCGTTAAAGGTCATAATTTTATCACCAGGTTTTCCAACAGAAGTAACCAAACGCAAATCACGGTTAGTCATCACATCCACCAAACTCTTATCACCTTGATAATTTTCAGAAGCATAAATCGGCAAGCCATCAGCCATCAAATAACTATCAACCAATGAACGAGTAAAACCTGTACCGTCACCATGAACAAATATAAACGTTCCTTCGTCTGTGTCAATGGAACCATAACCATGAGTAGCTCCTACCACCTGATTCTGTACTTTAGCTTCTTCACTATACATTCGCCATAACAAAACCTCATCTCGTTGCCCAGAAAGATCAGTTTTATTATATAAGCCAGCATAATCTGCCATCAACACAGATGCGTCACCTACTAATTTGGCAGACTCAATTGCTTGCTCCAAAAAGAAATTAATTTCTGCAGTCATGTCTGTATTAAAAGAAGCAGCATCGCCCGGCCAACCAGGTCCTCCTGGAACGCGTGCCGTACCTGCATGATATTTCTCCCAGGTAGCTTCATACAATGCTACACGTGACTTGAACAGCAAAGCACATTCACGATTCAAACGATGTGCTGTGAAACCATTGGATTTGGGATACAAGCGTTCAATAGCCTTATCCAAATCCTCCAAAATAAAACGAGCAACTTCATTACGGGGTTTACGCTTATTAGCTTCTACATTGGCTGCATAATCACCGTCAGTCAATACTTCCGTCACAATAGGAAAGTCTCCATAAGTCTTCAGTAAACTGAAGTAAACGTAAGCGCGGAAGAAATACATTTCACCGATATAATGCTTTATATTATCATCATAACTTAATGTTCCCTTATCTATATTTTCTTGGGTGCGCTGCAAGAAAAGATTACAATTACGGATTGTGGAAAAACTACCATAACTACCACTCGAACCTACCTGAATTCGTTGTGGAAGGAAGTTATCAACCGCATTTACTGTAGTCATATCATCACTGTTGTTGTCAGTTGTAAAATAGCCAAAAGTGCCCGTCCCCGTACCATGGTCAGGGAACAAACCATACATATTATTACAATAAGGTTCCAACTGATTCTCGGCCGTGAAGAAATTACCATCCACATTGTCCGATATAGGCTCTTTATCCAAAAAGTCTGAACAGGCAGTACCCATCAATAAGGTTGCCGAAAATAAGAATATATATTTCAGTTTCATAATCATAGATACTTTATTAAAATTACAATGTTACGTTAATGCCACAAGAAAGTGTACGGCTCAAAGGATAAGTCATACCATTCTGATACAAGGCTTCGGGATCGAAATTCTTGCTGATAGAAGTACCAGTCCACAGATTGTCACCCGAAAAGAATACTCTGACACGTTCCAATCCAGCTTTGTTGACCCATGCTTTAGGCAATGTATAACCAATTTGCAAGTTCTTCAAACGAATATAAGCAGCATTTTGCAAATAACGAGTCTGCGTATAATGGTTCTGATTATTCGCACGGATAGGACGAGGATAATATGCATCCGTATTAGCTCCTAATGGGTCACCTTCCGGACGGAAGAAATCCCAATGCTCTACATAACCGGTAGAACTCCATTCGTCACCGTTGATACCCCAGAAAATCATACCGTCCAACCAATAATCTCTCTTGGCCACACCTTGGAAGAAGACGCTGAGGTCAAATCCCTTGAATTCGGCACCCAGGTTCAGACCGAAGCGGAAACGCGGAGTACTGTTACCGATAACCTTCAAATCCTTGGGATCGTCTACAGAAGTACCCGACAATATTTTGCCGTCACCATCCAAATCGGCGTACATGATATCACCGGCTTTCCAACCTGCACTACCACCACCCAACTGACTTTGATCTACCTCTGCAATATGAGCTGCCATTTCTTCATCGGTCTTGGCCATACCTTTTGTAACGTAACCCCATATTTCGCCCAATTCCTTGCCTACCCAATAAGAACCGGAGAAACTTTTGCTAGCATTAGGATACTCTGTTACATGTGTACGTGAGTCAGAAAGATTAAAAGCTACATTATAATTAAATTCACCAATACGGTCCTGCCAATTCAACTGAAGTTCCCACCCCTTGGTACGCAAAGCGGTATTGTTACGGCTCGGTGCCGATGCACCAACAATCGGAGAAATTTCCTGTGCCGGTCCTACCATGTCTTTCGTATCACGGATAAAGTAGTTGAAGTAACCGCTCAACCGGTTATTGAAGGCTCCAAAGTCAACACCATAGTTATAACTATACACGCGTTCCCATGTCAAAAGCGAACTAACTAAACCAGGTGCACTTGCAATATTAGATTTACTAGAAGCATCAATCAACCAACGACCACCAGCATCAGGGCTACCTACCGTTACATTCTGAATTGCATATGTAGGATAATATGAATTAGTATTCTGATTTCCGAGACTACCATAAGAGAAGCGTGGCTTCAACGTATTAACCCATTCAGAAAGAGGCTCCCAGAAAGATTCGCGAGCAATATTCCAACCTACTGAAACAGAAGGGAAAGTAGCCCAGCGCTGGTCGGCACGGAAACGGGACGAACCGTCGCGACGAATGTTGAACTCGAACAGATAGCGTCCGTCATAGTCGTAATTCAAACGGCCGAAATAGCCCAATGACGACCATTCTCCACGATAACCGCCGTTACTCTGCGTTCCTGTTGAGGTATTGATGTCGGGATTGTTGTCGTTCATCACATCCGAACGCTTAGCCCATACGTTATTATAGCGATAACTTTCACTGTTCATACCCACCATTACCTTCAGATTATGTTTTTCCAGGAAATTAAGGCTATAGTCAGCATAAGCCGATGAAGTGATCATCGTTTCGCGTTGCTGTTCGCTATAAGCCCAAGTCTTACCAGCTGCCAAATCAGCATCGCCGCCCAGCCACTGTTCGGGTACCGGATTGTTTTCCTTGTCATACAAATAAACACGAGCTACATTATAAAGATGTTCGTAACTACCAGTACGTATTGCTAAATCCCCATGAATGGTCAGGCCTTTCACCGGAGTCAAAATCAAGCTACCTTGTGTAAAGTAAGTATCATCCTGTGTATTTGAACGTCCGCCCGAAGTCAACTGCATCAGTTTCGGATTACGGGTATAATGTCCATTGTTATCATAAAGCGGCATGTTAGGATGCAATTTGGTGGTTTCTGCAAAGAAACGGTCACCATACAGTTTCAAGAAAGTAGGCATACCAATGTCTTCACGGATGAAACGGCTGTTGAACTCCAGACGCATCCATTTGGTAACCTCTGCACTGATACGTGCACTGGCATTATAACGTTTTTTGTTATCATCTGCATAATTCATCTGACCGTCTTGATCGAGAAAAGCTCCTGATACATAATACTGTACCTTCTCGTTACCACCCGACAAACTCAGATTATGTTCCTGTCCAAAAGCTGTTTTATCAATAAAATTACGCGGCCAATTCTGGTTATCATTCGAGTTTGTATTAAATGCAAAACAGTTACCATTCTGACTCAATGAAGGATCGGCAGTAGTTGTGATTTCACCACGCATATACTGCTGAATACGCTCCATCGTAATGTCCGAGAAAAAGTGGGCAGCACCTGTACCCGAATTGTCCATACCACGATTGAAGTACTGCGCAAAGGTGTAAGCGTCCATCATGTCGGGAATGTTGGTCGGACGAGACCAACGCAAGTTATTGGAGTAAGAAATGCTGGTCTTGCCCTGCTTACCTTTCTTGGTTGTAACCAAAATCACACCAAACGGAGCACGCGAACCGTAGATAGCAGCCGAAGCGGCATCCATCAATACAGAAATGTTGTCAATATCCTGCGGATTCAATTGGTTGATATCACCAGCAACACCATCAATCAAGACAAGAGGTGAAGCACTGGAACCTGTACCCAAGTTACCTGTACCACGAATGTTAAAAGATGGATTAGCATCCAGTTTACCACCAGCATCGGGCATACTGATATTCAGACCCGGTACTACACCCTGTAAAGCCTGTCCGACGGAAGTAACAGGACGGGATTCCAGTTTTTTGTTGTCCACTGAAGCAACGGCACCGGTCAGGTTGACCTTCTTCTGCGTACCGAAGCCTACTACCACCACTTCGTCAAGCATCTGATTGTCTTCTTCCAACGTAACGGAATAAGATTTTTGCGAAGCATTGACCTTTACTTCTACATCTTTATAACCAATGTAAGAAACTGACAAAGTTCCGTCAGACGGAACATCTTTAAGATTGAATACACCGTCCAAATCTGTAATCACACCGTTGGACGTACCTTTGACAAGCACGCTGGCACCAATAATCGGTTCACCCTGTTTGTCTGTGACTTTACCAGTAATACTAAGATGCTGGGCATACATAAAAAAACAGCTCCATAGCATCAAAAAGAAAATAAGGATTCTTTTCATGTTTTTCCTTTTTAGGGTTAGACAATGAGGTTTTTTGATGTTGCAAACATAATGTTTTCATATCAAAACGAATATACATGAATATTTCATTCAACATACACGTTTAATACAAGCTGCTGTTTTTCCGCATTTTCTACAAAATTCCAAGCCACAAAATGAAATCGGGAGAGAAGCAAGATAGCCTTAGCAATGCAAATGCCAAACAATACTGAGAAGGGGGAGACACAGTGCTGCATGACGATGCGACACAGTGCTTTGTTGGGGTGTAACACAGCACTGTGTGAGGTACTGACACAGTGCTGCGTCAGAGGGTCAGGAAGCACTGCGTCAGCCCTTGTTGCGACGCACAATGATCCCGCCAACAGACAAAAGCTTCCGAACGATGCCTTTAATCTTATATTTTTCCTCATTTCACTTCGATAAATAACATATTTTTTATTCCTTTGTACTAAAGCTAATTCTATATCGCGACATGAACCTTAAAGTTTTCTACATAGTAACCATCAGTCTACTCCTGTTTATACAAATACCCAGCCAAGCTTTTTTTGAGAAAGATCTTCATCTGCTAACCATGAAAAACGGCCTGGCCGACAACACAATCCACTCCATTTGTAAAGATCGTAACGGATTTATCTGGCTAAGTACGCGCGACGCCCTAAACCGTTACGACGGAAAACAAGTGAAATCTTTCCCTTTCGACAGTACCAGTACCAATATCTCGGTTTTGAAAGAAATAGCTGATGGACTCCTATGCTTCGAAAGTAGAGGTATTCTCTATGGATTCGATTTGCGGAACGAACGTTTTCTCCCTATACAAACAGAAGACGGAAAACCTTTCAGAGCCATTGCTACTGAATCAATAAACGACTCTACCCTGTGGATACTGAACAACGAAGAACTAATATTGGCCCGAAAGACAAACCAGCCACAAGACAAAGCTGTTGTTCTACACATACTGAAACGATATTCGCAATGGAATGAAAAAGGGCATATACTAGCCAAAATGTCACTGACGCCAGACAAACGCCACATCTGTGTAGCAGACACACAAGGGAAAGTAATGATTGCCGAAACAGACCGAATGGAAAACTGCAAAACAATAGATTTAGGATTCGGCTACCCTATACAAATCAACCACATTTTGTACGATGAAGACGACAACATCTGGCTTTCGACTCTCACGTATGGCATCATACGCTACAATGTAAAGACCGGCCAAACCAGCCGCATGACTTACCACAACAAATATACAGCTAACCAGCTGTCGCATACCGATGCATTCAGCGTGATACGCCTGGAAAAGAATCGTTATTTAGCTGCCACATGGAACGGATACACACTCATCAATCTGAATAAAAAGAATCCAGACGAGATGACCGGACAGGTTTTCAACAACACCACCTCTTATATATTTCGCGACATCGAGACACGAATGATCACAGCCTACTACGACCCTCAAGGTATCCTATGGATAGGGACAGATGGTGGTGGAGCCATCTGGTCGGACCTACGAGAGCTGTTTTACAAACGTTATTATCAAGACAGACATAATGAAATCTGTTCCATCGTAGGAGATGACGAAGGTTACGTATGGCTCACAACCTTCCATCGAAGCATCCTTCGCAGCCGTACCCCCTACCATGCTGATGAAGAATTGGACTTCATACCGATAGGAACCCCTGAAACTCAAAAACGAAACACCGTACTGAGTAGTACCAAAGACAAAGAAGGAAACCTATGGTTTGGCAATGCAGACGGCACATTAACCCGATATGATACACGAAAGAAAACTTTTCAAATCATAGAATTGGCTGACAGTTCAAATTTGCCCAACCAAGCCTCTGTCTGGAGCCTACTGACCGACAGCAATGGGCAAATATGGATTGGAACGCAAAGTGGCTTATTTGTGATCGATCCTATTTCTATTTCAAGCAGAAAAATTACTTTCATTAATAATAAAGGTGAAAAGATTCCTCCTCTCTACATTCGTGCACTAGCTGAGACTCCCGATCATAGTCTATGGTTAGGCACTACTTCCGGACTCTACCGATACAAAGGAGAAGGAAACATTCTTGACGCCGGATATGAAAACAAAACCGACATGACAGACTATTCAATCCGTTCATTACTGGCTGCCCAAGATAGCATGCTGTACATTGGCTATATGAATAGATTTGCAGTCCTGTCACCATATGAAAATCGCATTATACAAACTTTCACTACCCAAGACGGTCTTTGTAACGACTTCGTGGGTTGTATTACCGAAGACGGGAATGGAAATATTTGGATAGGCTCCAACTCGGGCATCTCACGATATAATAGCCATCAACGATTGTTTCATAACTATTATGTATCGGGAAGCAACCGCTCGGCCCTATATTGGAAGAAAACTTTATTTTGGGGTAACAATAAAAACCTGACTTATTTCAAACCAGAGAATAGCGATCGTTTCGAACAATCCAAACGTGTACTGATAACCGGACTGGAAGTCAATAACCAACTAATAAGAATCGACCAAGTTGTCAATGGACAACATATCCTGCCATACGACATCACCTATTTATCAGATATCCGTCTCAATTATAAGAACCGGGACTTCTCCCTTACCTTCAGTAACCTTTCCTATTCTGACGAACGGGAAACATACGCCTATCGACTGTATCCCTACCAACAAGAATGGATCTATACCACAGGAGAAGAAAAGGTTTCCTATACAAACCTGAAACACGGTAACTACACCTTTGAAATCAAAAACATACATCCAGACAACACAGCGAACCAAACAACTGCCCTTCATATCAGCATTGGACCTCATTGGAGTAACAGTGCCTGGTTTCGTCTCTGTGTATTCATAGCAATAACACTATCCATACTATTCATCTTCAAACGAATCCGATTGAGAGCAAAACGTCTGGAACACGAAATGCAACTGGAGCATGAAGTATTTACAGCCAAAGTAGAACGTGACAAAGAAAAACAACTGCGCATGGAACGCGAACGGTTCTTCACAGAAATTGCCCATGAACTACGGACACCACTTACCTTAATTCTGGCCCCACTGCAAGAACTACAGCATATCGAAGGACTATCCCCCAAAATACAAAGACAATTGAAAACGGCCTTTGACAATAGTAAGTCGTTACATGCCCTTATGGACCAACTGCTTTTCGTACAAAAAGTAGAAGCCGACATGGTAAAGCTCAAAGTAACAAAAACAGACATCAATCAACTAGTGGACAACCTATGCGAACCATTTAAGTCAATGGCTGAAAAAGGACACTATCAATTTCATATCCATCTTCTGCCCGAACCACTTATGTTATGGATCGATGCAGAAAAAATGGCATCCGCATTACGTAATCTGCTTTCCAATGCCTTTAAATATACCTTACCAGAAGGAACTGTAGAACTGGTTATAGGAAGAACTGTTATAGACGGACATCCTTTCTGCAACGTCACCATCAGCGATACAGGAGCAGGCATACCTCAAGAAGTAAAAGAACACTTATTCGAACCTTTTACGACAGGAGTAAATACCCCCATACACTCTACACAAACTGGAATCGGTATGCGTATTGTAAAAAACATTGTCGATTTACACCACGGATATATCCGAACTGCCGATCGTCCTGGCCACGGCACCATCATCAGCCTCTACATTCCCGAAGGAAACACTCACTTCGACACAACCAACGAGAAAGTAAGCCTCTATAAACCGGCTAAACAACCACAACCTGCCACCACAGGTAGCATATCGGATACAGCCGACCACAATCACGAAACAGGAAAAAGGCTGCTTATCATCGAAGACAATGCTGATATCCGCCAATACATCGGCAGTCTGTTCGAAGGAGAGTTTGCCATTGAAGAAGCCGGCAATGGCGAAGAAGGCATCCGCGCTGCCCACGAACAAACACCAGACCTCATTATCTGCGATATCATGATGCCCGTCAAAGACGGTTTGGAATGCTGTCGCGAACTAAAAGAATCACCACAAACTGCCTCTATTCCCATCTTGATGCTCACCGCCAAGTCTGAGGACTCGGACGTCATACAAGCATTGGGCATCGGAGCAGATGACTATATGATGAAACCCTTCAACCCTGAGATGCTGAAGTCAAGAGTACGTAACCTGATACGCCAACGTGAAAGGCTAAAACGGTTGTATGCAGGTACTCTGAGACTGAAAACAGAAGAAAGAAAAGATGAAAAAGAAGAAGCAGAAGACTACTTTATCCAGCAGGTAATACAGATAATAGAAGCCAACCTGGCAGACGAGAACTTCAACGTGAAAATGCTGGCTGACCAGCTTCACATGAGTCAACCGACCCTTTATCGAAAAATCAAGCAACGGAGCGAACTGGCTGCCATCGACATGATCCGTAGTGTACGAATGAGCAAAGCGGCTTCGCTCATCTTGGAGAACCGATATAGCATGCAGGAGATAGCTGAGATGGTGGGCTATAATGACACACGCACTTTACGAAAACATTTTGCGGCACAATTCGGCGTATCTCCCTCCAAATACTGCGAACAGAATGCCGAAGAATAAGGAGGGAGTCAGCCGGATCAGCCAATGTAATTGCTATAACGTTGGAAGAAACGACGGAAGGCATTCCATCGCATCAGCCCCTGCTCGAAGACAAAGATACCCAGCAGAGCACAACCGATACCCAGCGATACGTCGATGATATAATGATGCCCCGAATAGACAGCCGTCCACCAAATACCGACCATAATGAAGGCAAAGAGGGCTATGAGCCAGCGACGGCAACGAGCCATGACGGCATAGGCTAGGGCCACAACCATGTAAGCAGCATGGAGCGAAGGAACGGCTGCGAAAACATTGGCATTACGTCCATAGATACCTTCGAAAACGGCAATACCCAAAAATTCGTCAAATCGGCCAAGGCCAGCGACATTGCCTGGCGTGGAAAGTACTGGTTCAAAACCATAGTTCATGGCATACCAGGGCGGAGCAGCCGGATGAATATAGTATCCGACAAAACCTATCAGATTGACCAGCAGGAAAACCATCGAGAAACGCAAGTACATGCTGCGTTGCCCCTTGAAATAGAGCCACAGGCCGAAAGCAATAGGGACGGGCACCCAACAGAGATAGAAAATGCCGGCCATAAAATCGGCCACGCTACAATGGTGTTGTGCAAAGAATTCACATGGAATCAGCGTCTGTCCACCCACTGTAATGCCAAACAGGCTTTTCTCAGCCTCATAAAGTCCCTGCACGTCGATGGGGTTCACCTCGTAGTTGGGCCATACCCGCATCCAGTCATAGGAAATGCCGAAAACAATAAAAGGAAGCAAAGCTACCGCCAGCTTGCGGGTATAGCTTCCTGAAAAGAACAACAACAGAAAAAGTCCTGCCATCAGAAAATGCTCAGGACGAATTCCTACAAATATCCCTGTCAACAATAAGAAAAGGGAAGTTATCACAAGAACCGACAAGGTTTCCCTTGCCGAAGGCAGAATTGACGACTTCATCCGATTACTTCTTCAAAAGTTTGCGACAATGGTTGATGCGGACAAATGCCGTCCAGTTAGCCAACACGGCAATAATGGCCAGAGGGGCTATCAAGATGTACACGCTATCGAATGCTGTGCAATCTTGAAAAACGCCGCAAAAGATGGCACCCAAGGCTGTCAGCACCACACGCTCGGGACGCTGCATCAGGCCCACCTTACACTCCAAGTCCAAGCCTTCGGCACGGGCACGCACATAGCTCACCATGAGCGAACCGATGATGGCCACACCCGTAATGATGCTTCCCCAGAAATACCCCTGAAGGAGCAGAAAGTAAAGGATGCCGAAAAGGGTGAACAACTCGCTATAACGGTCGAGCACAGAGTCGTAGAGCGCGCCGAACGTGGAAGACATATTTCCCACACGTGCCACACGCCCGTCCATCATGTCGAACAACCCGGCAAACAATACGATACCACCTGCCCATCCGGCACAGGTCAACGCCTTATCACCACCGGCAAAACTTGCATACACAAATACGACAGCTGCCACGATATTCAACACCAGCCCCGTAGTAGTAATGAAATTGGGGGTAATTCCCACCTTAATCATGCCATGCACAACAGGATTGATAATCTTGTAAATCAACTGTTGCAAATAGTCTCTATAGTTCATATACAGAATAAATAATTAATAATATCCCAAGCATTGCGACTTCACTTCCCTTTCCGAAAGATACGCCTGAAGTTAAGGTTGCGGTAAACAAATGTCCGCTGCATGCTGTAGTTCCAAAAGAAAGCTACGGTTACAGCAACAAGCATCTTCGACACAATGAACATGTTGTCCGCATAATAAGCAGGCAGTCGCTCCATCCAGCCCATTCCTGTGACCCACTCGGTCAGAGCAAAGGTTCCCCAGGTGTTGAGCATGATGCTCATCCCCCAGACAAACAGATATTTCACAGCCACATAGACTTTCTTACATCCGTCGGCATGAAACACCCAGCCATAATTGATGACGCAGTTCGTAATACCTCCCACCACAGAGCCGATAAACGTGGCATACAGGTAGAAAAGGCCTCCAAACTTTACCAGCGAGATGGTCACCAAGAAGTCGACGGCACTTGCCAGCCAAGCCGACAACTGCGCCTTGCAGAACATCCACACTTCCCTGCGCCGATGCCTGCGCCCTCCTCCGTCTACCATCAACCGATTATCCATCTGGCTACAATCAACAGGATAAAACCATAGACACCCGACAGAATGTCGTCCATCATTACTCCCCACCCTCCAGGCAACTTCTCCATCCTGCGAATGCCCAAAGGCTTGAGGATATCAAAGAAGCGGAAGAGTACAAAAGCCGCCAGGCCATACCACACGTGTCCGGCAGGTGCCGCCAGCAGGCTGATCCACACGCCCACCATCTCGTCGACCACCACCCGCGAAGGGTCTTCGCCCCAAGCAGGTTCCAGGCGGTCGGCTGCCCAAACGCCGGCCAAGGTAAAGACCAGTATCAAGGCCACCGTAATCCACAACAACGCCACTCCTGACAGAAGGAACGACAGAAGGTACCACACCAAAGCGGCCAATAACGCACCAGCCGTGCCAGGCGCCACAGGCGAAAAGCCTGAGCCGAACCCCGTGCCTATCAGCATCGGAAGGAAAGGAGGTCTGTCCATAGTCTTATCTTCGATTCGTTTCACACAAGAGAGGGTGTACTCCTCTGAATTGCCTGTAATCTTCGGCGTACACCCTCTCTTTCTTTTATTATGTTATACAATCATTCTTTACATTTATCCATCTTTTAGTCAAGATAGTCAGGTTCTTTCTCGCCCACCATGCCACGAATGGTCTGCTTCACCATGCGCCATTGCTGGAAGAGGTCGTGCACAGGCTGGTGTTCGAAGTCGTGCATCGGACTCTTGCAGAAGAACGAAAGCCACGTCTGGATGCCACACATGCCTGCACGCAGAGCCAGGTCGCTGAAGAGCACCAGGTCGAGCGCGATAGGTGCGGCCAAAATGGAATCGCGGCACAAGAAGTTGACCTTGATTTCCATCGGATAACCCATCCAGCCAAAGATGTCGATGTTGTCCCAAGCCTCCTTGTTGTCCTTACGGGGCGGATAGTAATTGATACGCACCTTGTGATAGACATTGCCATAGAGGTCGGGGAACTTCTCAGGCTCGAAGATGTTGTCGATAACCGACAGCTTGCTCACCTCCTTCGTCTTGAAGTTCTCGGGCTGGTCAAGCACCTCGCCATCGCGGTTACCCAAAATGTTGGTAGAGAACCATCCGCTCACACCCAGCATACGCGTTTTGAACATCGGCGCCAGCACGGTCTTCATCAGCGTCTGTCCGCTCTTGAAGTCCTTGCCTGCGATGGGCACATTCATCTTCTTGGAGAACTCCCACATGGCAGGTGTGTCCACGCAGAGGTTGGGAGCACCCATCACGAAAGGAGCGCCCTCGGCAATGGCCGCATAAGCATAACACATGCTTGGCGAAATCACTTCCGTATTGTTCTCCTTCATAGCCTTCTCCAGCGCCTCCAGCGACATGTGTTCGTCAGAGAGGGGCACGAAGATTTCCGTACTTGCCGCCCACAATACCACGATGCGCTCGCAACCATTGACGGCCTTGAACTCGCGGATGTCCTGACGCAGCTGCTCCACCATATCCCAGCGAGTGGCTGCCGACTTGATATGCGTACCGTTCAGGCGTTTAGCAAAGTTATGGTCGAAAGCAGCCGTCATCGGACGGATAGCCTTCAGTTCGTCTTTTACCAAGTTCAGGTCTTTTTCCTTCAACACTTCGGCGTACATGGCTGCCTCGTAAGCATCGTCGGCAAAGATATCCCAACCGCCGAAAACAATGTCATTCAGATCGGTCAGAGGCACGATATCTTTAATCAGATGCTCCTTGCCGTCCTGCATTTTCATTGTGGCCATCTGGGTTATCGACCCGATCGCCTTTGCCAGTCCCTTACGGGCTGCCAATACACCTGTAATCATAGTGGTGGCCACAGCGCCTCCCACTCCAACAACCAGTACGCCAAGACGTCCTGTTGCTGGTTTAATCATTTCTCTCATGCCATTATTTTATTTAGAGTTTAAAAAATTGCTCAAAGTTAGGAGATTTTACTGATTTATAACTATCCAAAATCTCTCTTTTAATGGTCTATTAGCAAGATTTAAGCAAAAAACTGACATAAAGTAAGCTTTTTCGTGTTCCCAAGAAGCTTTTTTCGGTTCATACCTCCTCCATAATCAATCCATAGGAAAGCAATGCTTTAACCAAAGGAAAACGGTGCTTTAACCTGACGAAAGCAATGCTTTATCGATCCCATCAAAATGACTATCAAGACACGTTATCGTTTTTGTTCTTCTTTGGAAGAGACCGGCTGCTTCGGCTCAATGCGAGTAGAGTCGGCATACATGCGGAGAACCTCCAGCGTACGCGCCCGTCGTTTGCGGGCACGAATGCTCCAAGCTCCCTTGTCGGGCATCAGGCTATAGCCCGAAGGACGGCTGATGGCCTGCCAGCCGAGGACTGACTGATTGGCCATACGCCCCATCACGACATAGCGAAGGCCGGTAGCTTCTATCTGCTCGACCGTCTCGCGAGGGCCGGCATCGAGTGGCGATTTGGCCCAATTGGAGTAAATGGTTCTCGTCTTCAGTTCGTAGAAGGGATCGTTGCGCCAGGTATTCTTGTCGACTTTTATCTTGCGTTGCCTCACAGGGTCCCAATTATAAGGCGTGTTGGCTGTATAGGGGAAGAGGGTCAGCTTCACCTTGCGTGGACGGATGCCCTGCACGGCAGGCAAGGTTTCGTCCACCTCGAGCCAAGGCTTCGACTCGACGGTCTTAGGACTTCCCCAAGGGGTTTCGTCCACCTCCTTCAGAATGTCCAGATTGAGGATAATCTCCCCATCGGATTGGAGCAGCTGCTGGAGACGAAGAGAGTCGGCTTTCGTCCAGTCTTGCGCACAGAGGGGGAGAACTGCCAGCCAAAGCAGCCCATATAGGTACCAAAAACGTTTCACAATGCAATCGGATAGTTAGTACGTAAATGAGTTTACCACCACATGTAGCCACTGCCGCAAAGGGGCTCGTCGTAGCAGGGATCTACCGTCCACATGGTACGCGGATACTTGCGGCTCTCCCACCAGCGGCGATATCGGGCGGCGGCGTCGAGCACTTCTTCGTCGGAGAGGAAGTAGATGCCTTCGTAGTTGTCCGCATCGACATGCACCATCTTGCACCCCATCGAGGCGTTATGCCCCAAGCGGATGGTTTCTACCGTCCAAAGGATGCATTCGCCCAAGCGAAGCCTGCCGCCTGCTGAATAAGAAGCCGTGGCTAAAGGGAAGGAAGGGATGAGCGTCAGGTCGTCGGCATACTTCAGGAGGCGGCCGATGTCCTCGCGTGTAAATTTGGGCACCTTGCCCAAGGCATCGTCTCCATCGGGGTGGTATTTGCCCGACCGAAGCTGGTCGACAAAAAGGTCGACATCGGGATTTTCAGCATCGAAAGTTTCGGCATGGCACGCAGTGAATGTCAGTGCCAACGTCAACAGGCAGCCTGCAAGGAGGCTGTATAACAGGGATTTTAAAGTGGTAGTCATAGTCGTTGAGCTTTATCGGTTAATAAGTCATGCGAACGCCGCACAAAAGATTGAAATTGGCAGGTCGCTCTGTCCGCAAGGTGCGGGTGGAAGAATCCGTATCGAAATGATAGGTCAGCATCGGCTCGGCAAAAAGGGCGAAGCGGTCGTTCAATTTATAGCGTACGCCTACCCCTGCCAAAGCAGCCAGTTGCAAGGGCTCGACTCCGAAGCTGTTGTTTTCGGCTCCAGCCACACATTTTTCTACGCTTCCGCCAGCCATGGCATAAAGGTCGACTTTGTCATTGCCTGCCAGGTTTACGTTCAGTCTCACGGGGATGGAGAGCGTATGATAAGTGTGACTGCCTTCTGGCAACGCCACGTCGTGCAGACGATTGTATTGCAACCCTGCTTCCAGCGAAAGGCGCTTGCCTAACTGGTGCTCTACGCTGACGCCTGTCGTCAAAGGCATTCTGAAATCGCCATCGGGCAAAGAACTGCCCACGTAAGCCTTCAAAGCCCAGTTGCGCGACTTCAAGACAGACTTGGCTACGGATTTTTCTTCTACCTGGGGTGACGAAATGCTCTCTTGTGCCGGCATGTCTTCGGCCGACGAGGCAGCATGATAGCCATTACCTCCCATACCTGCATGGTAACTGCCCGACTTGTTTCGTCCTGCATGGCTATATACCTGCTGGGTGACGCGGATGGAAACACGTACAGACATCGTCTGTTCGCCCTCCTCCTCGGCACCTGAAGCAGCCAACACAGGTTGCATCTGTCCTGCAGAAGGGGTTGTAGGAGTCGCCTCTTTCACACTGGGCAAGATTTCCTCCAAACGGTCGCCGTCCAGACTTGCGCCAGGCACGAGTGCCGCCACCTGCGTAAAGGCTTCTTCCATCTCCTCCTTTGGAGAGAAGAACCAGAAAGCAGCCGACGCCATGCCCAGTACCAACACGACCGACGCAGCGGCTGCTATCCTATAAAAAGAGGGGGACAAGATCCGACGCTTGCTTTCGGCAATGCCTGAAGCGGGCAAATCGCGCTCCAATGCTTCCCAAAAGCCATCGTTGACAGGCATCTCTGACCTGCCCAACTTCTGACGGAACAATCCGACTATTTCTTCATTATTTCCTTTCATGTTCTGTATACTCTTTTATTCTCTTTGCTAACAAACTCTTGGCCCTGTGAAGTTGCGAGGTGGAAGAGTGTTCCTTGATGTGAAGCAGGCGGGCTATCTCCTTATGCGACTTTTCCTCGAACACATACATGTTGAAGACCGTTCGGCATCCGTCGGGCAATTCGGCCACAAACTGCATCAATATTTCTTCAGACAACTGGCTTCCACTCTCCGCCGCCTCCGCTTCATCCACTACGTCAGGCAAATGATCATCACTAACTATCAACTGATTGAAGCGTTGCTTGCGACGCAAATAGTCGATGGATTGTGTCATCATCACGCGCGTCATCCACGTAGCCAGCGAACATTCGCCACGAAAGGTAAAATTGGAAAAGATCTTGATGAAACCGTCGTGCAACACATCGTGGGCTTCATCGATATCGCCCACATAACGATAGCACACGGCCAGCATCTGGCGGGAATAAAGGGTGTACAACTCTTTCCGAGCAGCATTATCACCTGCCCGACACCCTTCAACCAGCTCTATTTCACAATCCAATACCAATACCTTAACGTCACGGACGCTTCCTCGCGTCTTTTGTCTGTTAGACGCGGCATCTATCCAAATGCTGCAATCCAAAATTTAAAAAGAAGTTAAAAAGAGGAAGATTTACCTCTCTATACACATGAACAGAAAAGAAAAGCCTTTCATAAACCGCCCTGCAATCAGACAATCTATGAAAGGCAAATCCTGTTATCTAAACAATATGGAAAATCAACAAGCCTTGAAACTCATGTCGAGTCCCTTCACAGAGTGAGTCAGGGCACCGACAGAGATGAAGTCCACGCCACACTCGGCATAATCGCGCAGGGTGTCGAACGTGATGCCACCCGACGATTCCGTCTCGTAGCGACCACCCACCATCTCGACGGCCTTACGAGTCATCTCAGGCGTAAAGTTGTCGAACATGATACGATCCACGCCACCCAGGTCGAGTACCTGCTGGAGTTCGTCGAAGTTGCGCACTTCGATTTCTATCTTCAGGTCCTTGCCCTTGGCCTTGCAATATTCCTTGGCACGGGTGATGGCTTTGTCGATGCCGCCTGCAAAATCCACATGATTATCCTTGAGCAGAATCATGTCGAAAAGACCGATGCGATGGTTCACACCTCCGCCTATCTTGACCGCCATCTTTTCGAGGATGCGCATGCCAGGAGTAGTCTTACGAGTGTCGAGCACGCGGGTGTGCGTACCCTTGAGGCGTTCCTGATACTTGTGGGTCATGGTGGCAATGCCGCTCATGCGTTGCATGATGTTCAGCATCAAGCGCTCCGTCTGAAGGAGCGACTGTACCTTGCCTTCCACAATCATGGCCACGTCGCCAGGTTTCACCTCAGCACCGTCGTTGATGTAGACGGTCACCTTCATCGTTGGGTCGAAGCGACGGAACACTTCCTTGGCCACTTCGATGCCAGCCAAGATACCTGCTTCCTTGATCAGCAACTTCGACTTACCCATCGCCGTCTCGGGGATGCACGAAAGGGTGGTATGGTCGCCATCGCCTATGTCTTCTGCAAAAGCCAGGTCGATGAGCCTGTCTATCAGTTCTTGTTCCTTATTCATTTGTCTTATCAATTCTTATTTGGTGTATAATGTAATTGCTATTCACTTTTCTGAGGAAACAGTTCACGCGATACGTTCCTCTGCCCGTCTGCATCGTGCCGACAAGGAAACCTGACTCATTTCGCTTGCCTTGATGCCTGACATCAAAGCGACTCACCTTGTTCTTGGCAAAAAAATCCGTCAGGATATCTGAGGCCATTTCTTTATCGGCATGGGTTGTCTTGCTCAAGATAACCAACTCTACCTTATCGCCCATATAGCGGGTCAGGCCCTTGGGACTTCCTTTTTGAAAGGCTGTCAACACTTCGGCAGGGATTTCCTGCGCCATCAGTGCAGCCACCCCTGTCCATAAGCAGAACAACCAAAAGAGTACCTGTTTCTTCATATCACAAGTGTTTACCCACGCAAAGGTAGAAATTTATTGTAAAAAAACGCAAGAAAAGTCGTACTTTTGTGCACAAAACCAACCCCAAAGACGTATGAAAACCATTCTGCTTGTTGTAGGAAAAACCGTTGAGCCCCATTTCATTACGGCCATTGCCGACTACGTGCAACGCACGAAACGCTACCTGTCGTTCGACATGGAAGTGATCCCTGAGCTGAAGAATACCAAAAGTCTGAGCGAAGAAGTGCAAAAGGAAAAGGAAGGCGAACTGATCTTGAAAGCACTCCAGCCGGGCGATGTCGTAGTGCTCCTTGACGAGGGAGGAAAAGAAATGCGCTCCATGGAGTTTGCCGACTACATGAAGCGCAAGATGAATACGGTAAACAAGCGGCTGGTCTTCATCATCGGAGGGCCGTATGGCTTCGCGCCGAAAGTCTACGAGGCAGCACACGAGAAAATGTCGCTCTCACGCATGACTTTTTCCCATCAGATGGTGCGCCTCATCTTCGTAGAGCAGCTCTATCGCGCCATGTCCATCCTGAACGGAAGCCCTTACCATCATGAATAATTACGATCTCGATACCTGGAACCCTTTGTCCGACAGGGACATCTCGACGAAGCGGGCGCGCGGATTGGGTGCCTCGCGGGTCAATGTCTCGCGGATGCGAAGGGCGGCCTGCGGGTCTTTGGCCACCATGTAGAGGTAACCTCCCCCACCCGCGCCAGGCAACTTACAGCCCAGCGTATAGTCCTTGATCTTATTGATAATCTCTTCTACGGCGGGCGGATTGGTACCGCTGTCCAAAGCCTTGTTTTGCGTCCATGTCTTGCCCACCAGCTTGCCGAAGGCCTCGAAGTCGTTGCGCTGGATGGCTTCGGCCATATCGAGCGCATGAACTTTCATCTCGGCCAGCAAGGAAAGGTGAGGTCCTGAATTGAGGAACATCGAACGGACAATCTCTGCCAAAATGCCTTTGGCCGTGCGAGTGATACCTGTGTAGTAGAGTAGGTGACAAGCGCGATATTCAGGTTGTACAAACAAGTGGTCGGGCAACCAACGCACGAGGGGTTGCTGAACGAAGCCAGGCTCCGTCTGCAAGAGCTTGATACCTTGAAGCACACCTCCATACTGGTCCTGCCAGCCACCGCCCGTAGTGAGCAACTGCTCAAGGGCGAGGGTGCGACGGCACACTTCGTTCTTGTCCCACGACAGGCCGCAGAAATCGCTCAGCGACCCCAAGACGGTGGACGCCAAGATGGAGCTAGTACCTAACCCTGACCCCGCAGGGATGGCCGAGAGCAGGGTGATTTCAATACCCGTCCCAAAGGCCTGAAGCTGTTCGGCCAGTGTCTCGTAAGCCACCTCAGAGAACTTGGGCGAGAAGCCCGCCAGCACCAACGCCGCCTTGGGGATAGAGAAGGGCGAACCTATCTTGCAATAGTCGTGCAGTTCTTCGTACGTACGGATGACCTCCATAGCACCCATGTCGATGGAGCGGAGGATGATGTGGAAGTCCTTGCAGGGTTTGACATAGACCTGCAGGGGCGGCTGGCCGTTGAGCTCGACGGCAATGTTCACCACATGTCCGCCCGCCAGGAGCGAATAAGGGGGCGTGTCGGTCCATCCACCCGCCATGTCGACACGCACAGGGCTTCGTCCCCACACAATCTGGTCGCTATAGACGTTGAGCATGGGGCGGCTCTTGTGTTCGTAGAGGTCGGCCAGCAGGCCCTCGCGGAGCAGGCCGAAGGCAGCCCGTTCGTCGGCCTTGTAGTCGGCGCCGTCCAGCTTGTCCACCTGCGCACGAAGCATGCGGTTGTGGATGCGTTGCATCAGTGGGGCATCGTCGGGCAGCGGAGCTGGCTTCGGCAAGTCGAGGCGATGGTATTCGCGCGCGGCGTCGGCCAGGTCGAGCTGATAGAAGACGCTCTTCTCATAGTTAGTGGCCAACAGTTCCCAGTTCTTCTTGGCGAAGGCTTCGCGTTGGGCATAGAGGCGGCGCAGGTCGGCACGGGCGGAAATCTCGTCGGCCGAGAGGCGTTCAGACGCCAGCCACTTCTGACGAACTTCCCACGAGGTAGGGTTAGTGGTCATCCAGGCAACCATCTGCCCCATCGTCTCCACATCGTACACTACAGGGAAGAGGGCGGCCGCCTGAAGGTCGTCGTGACGGCCTGGGAAGTCGGCCAACGTAAGTTCGCGGCACTCCATCCAAAAGTTGAAGGAGTTATTCAGGTAACGGGTATTCTCATCGTCCAAAGCCCCCTTGAAAGCATTGTCGAAGCCATAGGGGCGAACCGCCCATCCCCCACCCTGCAAGGGCACGATGTCAACGCAATAGCCATCGAACAACACCAGCTCCCACTGGTTGCGGGGCACACCCGTGATGATATGTCGCGCGCCAAGCTCCCACGAAGCGGGCACACAACTGTTTTCTATCCACACGTTTTCGTTAGCCTCGGAGAACTTGATGCCCACTTCGGCGTTTTGGGTGAAGATGGAGGCATTGGGTTTCACCTTGCGGTGCATGATCTGACGCTGGTCGGACACCTTGCTTTGCAGGGCAAGGGTGCTCGAAAGCAGCTCGCGGCTGGTGCCGTAGTGATAGAACTCGCCACCAGGCAGGGGCAAGATGGCCACCGACAGGGTGTTCAGCTCGTCGTCGGCAATGCGCGGATGGGCACCCAGCGCCCGACCGAAGTCGGAGTAGAGGTCGTAGTAGCGCAGATCGGACCAGGGAACGGCAGGATCTGTCGGCCCTTCGGCCTTGAGCGAACGCTTCTTGAGCAGCTCCACGGCACGGTCGCTCAAAAGCCAAATGCCGATGTCCATCAGGAAGAGATGGGTTTGCGCCAGATCTTCGAGCTCGGCCAGCGAAGGTTTCTGAAGCATGAAGTCGAGCACTTCGGGCTCCTTGCGGCTGGAGACGAACACGCCGTGATGGGTGGCCAGCACAGGATCTACCCACAGGCCATAGCACACGACGTCGGCCTCAGGAATGTCCTGCAAGGGCTTCTCGGCACGGATGTAGACGTCGCCGCTGGCTATAAGGGTGCGGAGCGACTCGGGAGCACGCTCCATGATCTTTTCGTACAAGGGCAGCTGCAGGGAGAGCAGGTTCTGACCCAACCGCTGGCCGCGCGCCCAGCGGAACACGGGCAGGGGCGTCAGTATCTTGCCCGACGGGGCATAGGACGGCAGGCGTCGGCTTTGTCCGCCGGCATGGAGAAGGATGCGCTTCTCGGCTCGTGCCTCGGCGGAGCGATTCTGCTCCCACTGGCGCAGGAGCCAGGTGGTACCACCACCCGAACCCAGCTTCATGCCGACGGGGTCGGACGTACAAAACCATTCGTTCGTGTCTACACGTTCCAGTTCGGAGAAGGCCTCCACCAGGTTGGGGGGCAATGACAACAGCTTTTGCATATCGTTCTTTTTTTGTTGTATCCAATCATTATTGGCTACAAAAATAAACAATTCTGAAGAAAAAACCTTCCCAAAAGGCAAGTTCTTCCTTCAAAACTCATCGCGGGTAACGAAGATGAAGTTGTCTCAGCACCCCTCACCCACGGCCTCGGCCAGCAACGGCGGCAGGTCGAAGTGGGCCGCCTTGATGCGCCCGATCAGCTCCTTGCCCGCAGGGGTCGGCACAAAGTACATCTGCCGCTTGTCTTCGCGCCCCACCTGGCGCACAATCAGTTCCTTGCCCTCGACGGAGCGAATGACTTTCGACGCGTTGGAGGCCGAAAGCCCCAAAGCCTCGGCCACCTCGCTGGAGCTCAGCTTGCCCCGCGACAGGAGCGTACAGAGCAGCATGCCTTCGTTGAGCGACAGGCCATAGGCCTGCTCAAACTGGGCCTCGAACTCGGCGATGGCCCGATAGATGTCGCGTATCTTACACAAAACTTCCATAATTGAGAATTGAGAATTGAGAATTGAAAATTGAGAATGGAGAATGGCGTTTCCGTTTCTTCCATTTTCCATTCTCCATTTTCAATTATCCATTAAATAAACAGGTTCACATTCGCCTGGTCGGCACGATCCATGTAGGTGGCCACGCCGCCCACGGTCACTTCGTCCAGCAGCTCCTCGCGGGCGATGCCCATCATGTCCATCGACATCTGGCAGGCGATGAACTCCACGCCCTGTGCCAGCGCCTGCGCACGGAGGCTCTCCAGCGAATCCACGCCCTTGCGCTTCATCAGGTAGCGCATCATGCGGCTGCCCATGCCCAGCATGTTCATCTGCGAGAGCTTCAGCTTCAGCGAACTGGAGGGCAGCATCCAGCCGAACATGCGGCCGAAGATGTCTTTCTGCACGGCGGGCTTCTTCACTTTTTTCAACACGTTCAATCCCCAGAAGGTAAAGAATATGGACACCTTCTGACCCGTAGCGGCCGCTCCGTTGGCCAGGACGAAGGTGGCAAGCGCCTTGTCCAGGTCGTCACTGAAGAGTATCAGCGTCTTTCCACGACCGCCATTTCCGCCATTTTCGGCCTCACAAACGCCATTTCCTTTCTCCAAAAGCACGGTATAGCGGCCTTTCGACTCCGATTTTTCAATCAACCGGTTGCCCGTCGTGTGGCACCAAGCAGAGGCGTCGCGGGCAAAACCGGCATCGGTAGCCACCACTTCCACGCGCTGGCCGGGCACGGCGGCGTCCATCGCCTCCTTGACCTTCATGATGGGGCCGGGGCATTGCAGGCCGCAGGCGTTGATGCGCACCACGGGGCGGTCGCACACGCACGACGCATTTTCAGCCTCTCTGTGCGACGCGGACGGCTCGCGGGTACAAGAACATGCCTCGGTGGGCAAAACGGGCGCTACGGCCGCGGAATAGGTCTTGTAGCCGCCAATCAGGTTGCGCACGTTGGTGTAGCCGCGCCCCATCAGGATGCGTTGCGCCAGATAGCCACGCAAACCCACGGCGCAGAACACCACGACGGGACGGTCAGCCGGCACTTCGGACAGGCGCTGGCGCAGGTTGTCGAGGGGAATGTTCACGGCGCCAGGGATGGTGCCGAAGGCAAATTCCTCGGGCGTGCGGGTGTCGATGAGCACAAGGCCGTCTTTCTGCGCCGCCAGCTCGCGCCAGGTGATGGCGGGCATGGCTCCGCTCAGCAGGTTGGAGGCCACATAGCCGGCGATGGCGATGGGGTCCTTGGCCGACGAGAAGGGCGGCGCATAGGCGTGCTCGGTCTCCACGAGGTCGTACACCGTTCCGCCGTGCTTGATGAGCTGGGCTATCTGGTCGATGCGCTTGTCCACGCCCTCGTAGCCCACGCACTGGGCGCCATAGAGGCGGCCCGTCTTGGGGTCGAAGGTCAGCTTCAGCGTCAGGGGCAGGGCGTCGGGATAGTAGCCGGCGTGCGAGCCGGAGTGGGTCACGGAGCTCAGGTAGTCCATGCCCAGCTGCTTCAGGCGCTTGGCGGCCAGGCCGGTGGAGGCCACGGTGAGGTCGAACACCTTGGCGATGGAGGTGCCGATGGCGCCCTCGTAGGCGGTGACGTTACCCAGGGCCATGTTGTCGGCCACGATGCGTCCCTGTCGGTTGGCAGGGCCGGCCAGGTAGTTCAGCCAGGGCTTGCCCGTCAGCGGGTGCGGGAACTCGATGGCGTCGCCCACGGCATAGACGTCGGGGGCAGAGGTCTGCAGGTACTCGTCCACCCAGATGCCGCCCGTTTCGCCCAGCTTCAGGCCCGCCTCCTTGGCCAGAGCCGTGGCGGGACGCACGCCGATGGAGAGCAGCACAAGGTCGGCCTGCAGGGTCCGTCCGCTCTTCAGGAAGACGGTGAGGCCCTCGTCGGTGCGGCGGAAGCTGGTGACGCCCTCCTCCAGGTAGAGGCCCACGCCCTTCTCCACGAGGTGCTGGTGCACGGGGGCGGCCATGGAGTAGTCGATGGGGGCCATCACCTGATTGCCCATCTCGACCACCGAGACGGCCACGCTGGCGTGGTGCAGGTTTTCGGCCATCTCCAGCCCGATGAAGCCCGCACCCACCACGACGGCACGACGCACGCGCTTCTCCGTGAGGTAAGCCTTGATGCGGTCGGTGTCGTCCACATTGCGCAGGGTGAAGATGCCCTCCTCGCCGATGCCCTCGAGGGGCGGACGCACGGGCGTGGCGCCGGGCGAGAGGAGCAGCTTGTCGTAGGTTTCCTCGTAGGTGGTGCCGTCGGCACGGCGCACGGTTACGGCCTTGCGGGCGGGGTCGATGGCCACGGCCTCGTTCTCCACGCGCACGTCGATGCGGAAGCGCTGCCCGAACGACTGGGGCGTCTGCACCAGCAGCTTGGCGCGGTCTTCGATGACGCCGCCGATGTAGTACGGCAGGCCGCAGTTGGCGTACGAGATGTATTTTCCCTTCTCCAGCAGGATGATGTCTGCCGCTTCGTCCACTCTTCTCAGTCGGGCGGCGGCGGTTGCTCCGCCTGCCACGCCCCCAATAATCAGGTATTTCATAACGTTTCTTGTTGTTGGGTTTTTCGTTGTTGTTTTCGGTTTCACGCCGCAAAGAAAAGCATAATTTCCGAGAAAACATAATTTCCAGTGGAAAATTTATCATAAAAGATATTATTTTCTTTTGGAAAGCATTGTTTTGCGGGGAGGAAAGCACCGTTTTGCGGGCTGGGAAGCGATGTTTTGCAGAGAGGGGAGCCATATCCCCGCCGGTGCGCGGTGGGCGGCGGCGACGTATCTACCTGCCCAAGGATGTGGCTGTCGGTGCAGGGAAGATGGCTGCATGAAGTCGATGCGAGAGAACTCTGCCTGTCGCCAATTTCAAGGGAACTGTCCAATTACAAATTACGAATTACAGATTACAGTTAGCAAATTTCAATTAAAAAAAAGTGCGTGCAAAATTTTATATTATATATATAATATATATA
>OOCI01000037.1_pt1 | contig 118353 bp, 77 predicted proteins | sample 1671761 | NCBI WGS metagenome assembly OOCI01 (sample SAMN06348190, study PRJEB24527) | human gut metagenome | biome: human gut; feature: ankylosing spondylitis patient; material: feces | host: Homo sapiens | place: China | collected 2015-10
GTTAGAGTAAAGAAACAATTAATGTAAAGTTAAACTTTAAGAGAGAATTTATGAAAAGAAAATTAATGCTGTTATTGGCCTGCCTTTTTGTGGGGATAGGCTTGGTAACTGCCCAAACTCAGACCGTCACAGGTGTTGTGATTTCTGAAGAAGACGGGCAGCCAGTTATTGGAGCGTCAGTACGAGTTGAAAATACTCAGCTCGGTGCAATTACTGATGTGGACGGTAAGTTCCAAATAGCGAACGTACCAAGTTCCGCGAAGACTTTAGTGGTTTCGTATATTGGTATGGAAACACAAAAGGTCGCAATTAAGCCAGAGATGAAAGTCTTGTTGCGTCCTAACGCTGAAGTTCTGGATGAAGTAGTAGTAGTGGCTTACGGTACACAGAAACGCGCATCTATCACTGGTGCTGTCTCAGCTGTCAATGCGGAGGAAATAGAAAAACGTCCGGTCACCAATGTGACCAGTGCATTGGAAGGAACCACGACCGGTGTACAGGTCAACAGCACGTACGGCGAACCGGGCAACAGTTCCAACAACATCCGCATTCGTGGTTTCGGCTCTATCAACGGAACAAACGAACCGCTTATCGTAGTAGACGGTGTGCCCTATTCGGGTAGTCTGAACGACATTAACAGCAGTGATATAGAATCTATGTCGGTGCTGAAAGATGCTTCATCGGCTGCTCTGTACGGAAATAAGGCTGCTAATGGTGTCATCCTTATCAATACGCGTAAAGGCAAGAGCAGCAAGTTGGGCGTGCGATTGGATATTCGCCAAGGTATTTATACTCGTGGTATTCCCGAATATGAACGCTTGGGCATCAATGACTGGATGGAAACCTTGTGGAAGGGATATAAACAATATTATATGGTAGATAGAGGTATGGATGCGACCAGCGCTGCACAAGCTGTGAACCAGACTCTTATCAGTAATGTTATCAAAGCTAATATATTCGATAAAGGCGATACTGAATTGTTTGATGCCAATGGTAAATTTCTGGGTAATGTCTTATCTGGATACACAGACCTTGACTGGAATGATGCCTTGGAGCGCAATGGTTATCGCCAAGAATATAATGTCAGTGCCGACGCAGCTGGTGAAAAATACGACATGTTTGCCTCTGCCTCTTACCTGAATGAGCAGGGATATATCATCAGCTCTGACTTTGAGCGTTTCTCCGGGCGTATGAAAGCAAACTTCCAGCCAACGAACTGGTTTAAAGGGGGGATAAACTTGTCTGCATCTTCGCAAGAAGGCAATTACGCTGATTCTGCCGAAGGTTCTTATTATATCAACCCCTTCTACGCATCACGTATGATGGCACCGGTCTATCCTTACTACAAGCATGATGCGGAAGGCAACATCGTGATGGACGAGAATGGCCAACCTACCTACAACTTGGGACAACAATACTTGTCGAACCGTCACATCGTGTATGAACTGGAGAACGACATCAATCGCACGAATACCAACACCCTACAAGGGCAGTTATATGCTACCATTACTTTCCTGCACGATTTCCAGTTCACAGCTAAGGGCAACCTGTTCACGTCCAACTTGACCCAAAAGAACTTCAATAACCCTATCTGCGGCGACGGTGCCGGCAATAATGGCCGACTGACCAAATATTACCAGCGCATGAAGGACTACACTCTGTCGCAAGAGCTCTTCTGGGCACATCGCTACGGCAAGCACAGCATTGACGCCTTACTGGCACACGAAGCGCGTAGCTACTACGTGAATTTGGACTACACGGCCAAAAGCAACATGAAACTGCAAGGCGACAATACGGAACTGTCCAACTTCTCGGAAACTACCTACAGCGAAGGTTCTGCCACCGAATATGCCACGGAAAGCTATCTGGCCCGTGCACGCTACAACTATGACGAAAAATACTTTTTCGACGCTTCTTTCCGCCGCGACGGTTCCTCACGTTTCCACCCGGACAACCGCTGGGGTAACTTCTGGTCGGTCGGTGCAAGCTGGATGATATCAAAGGAAGATTTCATGTCGGACGTTGACTGGGTGAACGACCTGAAACTGCGCGCTTCTTACGGTGAAGTGGGCAACGATGCCGGTGTGGACTATTATGCCTACATGGCCCTTTACACTTCCGACACCAATGCCGGACTAGGCGCTTACTACAAGAACCAGAATCTGGCCAAGGACATCAAATGGGAAACGACTACCTCTTTCGACATCGCACTGGAAGCCCGCCTGTTCGACCGCCTGAACGTATCGGTAGACTACTTCGACAAACGCTCGCGCGACCTGCTGTTCAACGTCTATAATCCGCTTTCGGCCGGTGCTACCGACCTGTGGGGCATTGGCAGCGCAGACCCTACAGGCATGTCGACCATCACCAAGAACATCGGTTCCGTTTCCAACAGGGGCATTGAATTTGCTGCCGACGTAGACATCATACGCAACAACGACTGGAACTGGAACGTAGGCATGAACCTGACGTGGCTGAAAAACGAAATCATCGAACTGCCCGACGGCAAGGACATCCTGCACGAAATGCAGAATTTCTCGGAAGGACACAGTATCTATGAATTTTACACCTATCAGTATGCTGGCGTTGACCAGATGAATGGACGTGCCTTATATGTGGCCGACCCAGAACAAATTGAAAAGGCCAAACAGGAAGGTTATTATGTCAATATCAACGGCAAGGACTATACCTATAATACGACTTACGCCAAGAAAGACTGGTGCGGCTCGGCACTGCCCAATGTATACGGCAGCATCTCGACTTCGGTAAGATACAAAGGCGTCACGCTTTCTGTATTGGGAACCTACTCGCTGGGCGGAAAGACCTACGACACAACTTACGCATCCTTGATGAGCAGTGCCGTGGCAAGTCCCAACGCATTGCATAAAGACGTGCTCAATGCATGGCAGGGTGTGCCCGAAGGAATGACCGAAACATCACCCAACCGCATTGACCCCAACGGCATTCCACGCTTTGACCTGTCATCGGAAGGCGCCTATTCGCAAGGTGCAGGCTCGCGCTGGTTGCAGAATTCTTCCTACTTCGTACTGAAGAATATCAATCTGAACTACGAATTTCCCAAGCGTTGGGTAACATCTATGGGACTGGGCGGCCTCAGCGTATACGGCAGCATAGAAAATGCCTTTACCATCACTTCACTGAAAGGTATGAACCCGCAGTACAGTTTTTCAGGCGATATGGACAATACGTTCGTGACAGCCCGCGTCTATACCCTCGGATTAAGTTTGAAATTCTAAAATATGACAACAATAGAAACGAACATTATGAAATACATAAATAAATATATAGCATTAGGCATACTGGGCGCATTGACTGTACTCAGTTCGTGCAGCGACACTTGGCTGGACAAATCGCCTACAGGCTCGGCTTCGGCAGGAGAAGTAAACGGCAATACGGAAAACATGAAACAGGCCATCAACGGCATTTGCAAGCTGATGACCATGCAACATGCCTACTACGGACAGGGATTCAACGGTGAAGGTACCATCATGATGATGTACAACGAATACATGGGCGAAGATTTCTATTTCCCCGTATTTGCACCGGGCTGGGCCCCGATGATGAACGGAACAATGAACAATAACAGCAACTCCATCTACGATGCCTATCCCTGGTACTACTATTACACCATTGTAGGAAATGCCAACACCGTGCTGGCCAATGTGGATGGGGCCGAAGGAACCGAAGCCGAACTGAAATTCCTGAAAGCTTCGGCACTTACGTTCCGTGCTTTCGCTTTCTCTCAACTGGTGCAGTTCTATTGCGACAGTTGGGCCAACAGCAACGGAGGAACAAGCGCAGGCATCGTGCTGCGCATAGACGAATCGTCGGGCGATATGCCTCTTTCCACGCTGGCAGAAGCTTACACGCGTATATATACCGACCTGGACGATGCCGTGACCTTGTTCAAGGAATCGGGTCTGGACCGCAGCACCGTATTCGGTAAGTCGGCCGTATGTTTTCCCGACCTGAATGTGGCCTATGCAGTCTATGCCCGGGCAGCCTTGAACCGTGAAGACTATGCGAAGGCAAAGGAAATGGCAGCCTTGGCACGGGAAGGCTTCCCGCTGATGTCGAACGCCGACTACAAGGCAGGTTTCTGCGCTCCTACTTCGGAATGGATATGGGGTTCTTACAACGATGCGGCCGAAACATTATATTACTATAGCTTCCAGGTGACAATGGCGTATAACGGCTATTATTCCAGCATAGGCTATAACATTGCGGCAAGCCGCGAGCTGATAGATGCCATTCCCGACACAGACATACGCAAGGGGTTGTTCCTGCACCCGGGAACTTTCCTGAAAGAAGGGCAAAAGGTGGAAGACGTTATTGAAACGACCTATGGTAGCTTTAATCTTACTTATGATGCAAACGGAAATATAACCGGTGGCCCAGCGTATGACAATTATTTGATGGCCAACGAATATGCCGCATCGGTATGTGCTTATCCGCCTTCGATGACGGCTGAGCCTTATGGTGCCCTGAAGTTTGCCGCCACAGGCATGCCGGGTATTGGTTGCATTCCTTTCATCCGTTCATCAGAAATGCTGCTGATTGAAGCGGAGGCCGCTTATAAGACAGGCAACGAGACAGGAGCGCAGAACGCATTGAACGAGCTGAACGCATCGACTGGACGTGACGCCTCATATAGCTGCAACAAGACAGGTGATGACCTGTGGAATGAAATCGTACTCTACCGCCGACTGGAGTTGTGGGGTGAAGGACATAGCTGGTTTGACTGTAAGCGCTGGGGACGCAATGTGGTGCGCAAAACCTATAATGAAGGAGGAAACTTTCATGCTTCCATTGCTGGCATCTATGGCACAACGAATTCCTTCTGGAAATGGGTAATTCCTGCTAAAGAAACAGACTACAATAGCGGCATAAAATAAAAGCCGATATTGGGTATTCCTGTTAAAAAGGATGTCTAAAACGTGTATATCCATTCGTCTGCTCTCATATAGGAGGGAAAAGGGACAGCGATATACCGTTTTCAAGACATCCTTTTTTCTCCTACCAGCATTGCATATTGTCTGAAATAATAAACGAATAAAGACGTATGTAATACCTAATTTCTGGCAGATTCAATTCAGTTATGAACAACTATGCAGAATCCGTCAGTTATATATTTATTTTGCACATCATTTTTCAAGAGCATAGAATGAATTTCATTTCATTTGTCTCTTCAGCCATTCTTCAAAAAATTTGTCATATACACTATATACACCTAGCTCATGAGTTATAAAGTCTTTATCTAACAAACCTTTGACTGCACCTTGAACAGAGCTGGCAGTTAATTTATAACTACTCAAAAATCTGGAAGATGTTATTTCTTTAGCTTTTCCCTCCTTGCAAATTGCCATAAGAACTTCCTTCTGTTTGGCAGGTAATTGAAACAACAAAGAAGAATAAGTAAAGTCTAATTGAGACAGAATATTATTAATGGCCATTTCAACTTTATCTGCTGTACAGATTTCTCCCTCCCGTGTAAGACTATAAAGAGAATTTAACATAAATTGGATATACCAGGTAATACCTTCAAAGCGTTGATATACTCTGCAAACAGCTTTTGCATCAATATCTTTCCCATTGTCGTTAAAATGATGCCGTGCGAATTCACAATAGACACTTTCTTGAATAGGCTTCAAATCCATAATGGCTGTACTCTGATAAAATGGCCTCGAAGGACTGATGAATATTTCTCCCATCATATGCCGTTGCGAACCTGAAAAAATGAATGTTGCATTGCTACAATGCTGTATCTGTGTACGCAATAAAGCTTCTACATTATTTTCAGGATATTTCGTTATTACTTGAAACTCATCAATGGCTACCAAGCAAGGTTTGTCAGCATGATCCAAATACCGAAATACCTCATCCAAAGTAATAGCTGGTGTTTTAATATCACCCATTTCAAGATTCCAGCTAGGATTACCTGCATAATCAAAAGAAATACTTGAACGAAGGGAACTTAAGCTGCTTAAAAAGACATCCCATGCTTTTCTGCCCAAGGGACGCAAACAATTCAGAATGCTTTTTCCCAGTTCAAATACGAACTCCTGCAAATTTTTGGTAGCATAAATATCTATTAAAAACGTATAATACTCTTGTTGTACATTGTTTTGATGAAAACAATGTGCGATCAACCCGGTTTTACCCAAACGGCGTGGCGAGATTAGAGCCACATGATTGTTATTTGTAAGATAACTCAATAAAACGTTGGTTTCTGCAACCCTGTCACAAAAGTAAGTTGGAGAAACATAACCACTCGTGATAAATGGATTTATTTTTGTCATACTTCAAGTTTTACGCAAAACTAATTATAATCTTATTATAAAGCAAATCTTTCTTACAAAAGTTATACTAAATGAGATTTTTATTTAACAATGAATTTAAATGATAGCAGAAACTGTTATGACATAAAGTCTAAGTGAAAGATGCTTACAAACAAATAACTCTTAAGTATTGTAAATGTTTTAGTGATTATACTAATAGCAGATTAGTGCAACATACAATTTTACGTAAGTCGTAATCTTCATTTTTATCCTTATGTAACAACTTACATAGCTTTACAAACATGGTGTACAATCTATTTGTCTATAAATAAGATATTTATGATGAGTTTTTAGTAGAAAAATAGTATTATTAATGTTCGAGAGAGGCGTTTTTATGCATTACGGCCAATAATTAATGCAGGTTTTAGCAAACGACAATTTTATTAATCCTCTAATTATCAGTAAATAAAGTATTCTCTTAGTTCCGCGAAGACTTTGGTAATTTCCTACATTGGTATGGAAGAACAAAAAGTTACTATTCGCCCTAATCTAAAAGTTATAATGAAGCCGAATACAGAACTGCTCGATGAAGTTGTAATTGTAGGTTATGGTACAGGTAAGAAGCTTGGTTCGGTAGTAGGAGCTGTTTCAACTGTAAACAACCAAAAATTGGAATCAAAACCCAGTATGAACTTCGCAGACGCATTACAAGGGCAAGTCGCTGGTATGCAAGTATTTACTTCTAGCGGAGAACCAACATCAGGTTCAAGTATGCGTATTCGCGGACGTTCCTCTTTGAGTGCTGGAACCGAACCTTTGTACATTCTTGATGGCGCCCCAGTTTCCAGTGGCGTTTTTACATCATTAAATCCAAACGATATTGAATCGGTTACTGTTTTAAAAGACGCCTCATCTACATCTATATATGGTGCAAGAGCTGCAAATGGCGTTATTTATATCACCACCAAAAGAGGTAAAAGTGGAGAAAAAGCTGTAGTTAATGTACGTGGTATGTACGGCTTTGCAGAACTGCCAGATTTTGCTAAAAATGCAATGAATGCTCAAGAATTCATGCAGTTTCAGATGATGTGTGATCCCTCTTTAGCTAATAATGCGGAATTTATTGCTCGTAAACAGCAATTTGAGAAAGCGGGATTAAGTATGGACTGGAGTGATTACGTTATGCGACAAAACGCAGCCACATATAATGTTGATGCCAGCATTAGCGGGTCTACGGGTAATACAAATTATTTTGTTAGCGCTGGCCATTTTGACCAAGACGGTACATCATATCAATCCAATATGGCTCGTGAAAACTTCCGTGTTAATCTGAATACCAAAGTCAATAATTGGCTAAAATTTGGTGTAAATGCAGCTATTTCCTACTCAGATTATGTTACAACAATGGCTATTTCTGGCTCTGATGGGGTTTATATCAATTCTCCGCTAATTTTAGCTCGAATGGGACGTCCAGATGATTTCCCTTATGAAGTAACCTTTAATGAAGATGGAAGTTGGACTCGCGGAGAGGATCTACTGAAAATGAGCACAACCGGAAGCACTAACCCTATGAAGATTTTCCAAAATTCTTCGTATAAGAATGAAGAAGTTATGGGAAATTTAAATACTTACTTTGAAATTACGCCAGTTAAAGGATTAACTATCAAGGCAGCACAAGCTTATGAAGGATTTTATTACAAGTATAGAGGATTAAGTAACCCGTGGGAAAATAATTCATATAACGGAAGCGTAAGTGAACAGTTCCAACGCGGAACTCGATGGACTTTCACCAATACCGCAGAGTATAAACACACATTTGCAGATGTACATAACATGACTGTATTGATAGGACAGGAATCTACTTCTTATAATGCAGATAATTTTTCAGCTTCTGGTAAAGGAATAGAAGACAACCGTTTGACACAATTGTCACATACGTCTACAGACTCAAGAAGTGTATCCGGAGGCCGTTCTGAGTATGTATTCAATTCTTATTTTGGACGAGCTGAGTATAACTATAACGAAAAATATTATGTAGAAGGTTCATATCGCCGTGACGGCTCCTCTAGATTTAGTAAAGATCATCGTTGGGCTGGCTTCTTCTCTGTTGGTGCGATGTGGAATCTAAAGAATGAAGTATTTTTAGAAGACATAACATGGTTGAACGATTTGCGCCTGAAAGCCAGCTACGGAACAACAGGTAATTCTGAAATTGGCAACTATGCCGCATTAGGCCTTGTTGCAGGTGGCAGTAGCTATAACTACAAAGACGATAGCGGCTGGGTAATAGGTACTGTAGGAAATAATGACCTAACTTGGGAACAATTGCAAAATTTATCTGTCGGAGTTTCAGCTAGAGTATTTGATCGAGTTGATTTAAGTGTTGAACTCTACAATAAGAAAACCACAAACATGTTAATGGATATTCCTCTCTCATACACAACTGGCCACTCAAGCGGTATGGGCAATGTTGGAGAGCTAACCAATAAAGGTATGGATATAGACCTACGCGTGGACATTTTGAATACCAATGACTGGAAATGGAATATTTATGCAAATTTCAGCTATAATACGACAGAAATAGACAAACTTTTCAATGGTATTGATGAGCTGGCATTCCCTGAATCCGGATTAAAATATCAAATTGGACATAACCCCTATGAATACTATGCTGTAAAAATGGCTGGTGTTGATCCTAGAGATGGTTTGCCAATGTACTATGATTTAAATGGCAACATCACGAAAAACTTCAGCATGGAATATATGCAATTTGTTGGCAAAAATATGGACGCTAACTGGAGTGGTGGTTTTGGAACGACTCTTAGCTGGAAAGGACTGACATTAATGGCCGATTTTAGCTGGGTCGGCGAACGCTACATTATCAATAATGACCGTTTCTTTATGGAAGAGCCAGCTAATATGAGCGTTGTAAATATGGATAAGAAAATGCTCACAATGTGGCAAAAGCCAGGTGATATTACCAATGTACCTCGCTATGATGTAAATAGACAGAATTTTCTAAACACAGACTATTTCTTAGAGAATGCAGCTTTCCTTCGTCTGAAGAATCTAACGATCTCATATGACTTACCCTCTAACCTGCTAAAAAAGACTAAATTCTTTGAAGGTGTCAGAGTTTTTGCAACAGGTAAAAACCTGATTACCGTAACTGATTTCTCTGGTGTTGATCCTGAAATCGATAGCAATATAGCAATGGGTAATTATCCCAACGCACGTCAATATTCGTTTGGAGTAGAGGTGAAATTCTAAAATAATTAAAGAAATACAAATTATGAAAATAGTAAAGAACATTATATTAACATCGGTGGTATTGACTACATTGGCATCGTGCGATATGGATAAATATCCTTATGATTCGATTCCTGTAGATAATGCCATACAATCAGTAAGTGACTGCGAAAAATTGCGTGCAGGTATGTATCGCGATTTACGTATTATATCTCAATCAACAAATTCTTTAGCTTCAGATTTCCAAGCTGATGAATTTATCCCTGCAGAATACTTTGGCAATCAGTTTGGTTCATTGTACCGTTGGGAAGCAACTCCATCTGAAGGATCATTCGGCACAGTGTGGGGAAATAGTTATACGACTATTGCCCAATGCAACTTACTAATTGATGGTATTCAAAAATTAATTGATGGAGAAAGCTTAGATACAGATGAGATAGCCACAGTTAAAAACATTCAAGGAGAAGCCTACATGGTACGCGCATATGCCTATGCTACCTTGGCAGACCGCTATTGTGCTAATTATGATGCTTCTACTGCAGCAAACACATACGGTGTACCCTTGGTTACCAAGTACTCACCTTCAGCGGACAACTCCACTTATCCAGGCCGATCTACACTGGAAGAGACCTATCAACGTATTAAAGAAGATATTCAGAATGCACGCACCAACCTGAGTGCGCCTGGTACTCAAAGTAGTGAATATCTGACAACTGACGCTTTGGATGCTTTTGAGGCACGTATAGCTTTATTAACAAAAGATTATGACACTGCAATTAGTAAAGCAGAAGCTTTAATTAACAGCAATCGTTACCCGTTGATTAATGATGGAGCAGCTTTTCAAGCTATGTGGCTAAACGATGTTACAACCGAGGTAATTTGCCAGCTTTATTCTAGCAAATTACAGTTAGCTCCAGCAATGGGTTCCTATTTCTTAGATGAGATATCACACAAACCATCATTCTTGCCATCTGCTGACATCATTAATTCATATAGTGAAAATGATATCCGCCTTCAAACATATTTTGCTATTGACAATGTTGTATTCTCAGGCAATGTAACCCATCCAATGGTTGTATTCAACAAATACCCAGGTAACCCAGATATGTATGAAGGGAGCAACAATTATGTAAACAAGCCAAAAATTTTCCGAATAGCGGAGCAGTATTTAATAGCTGCCGAAGCACGCTTCCAAAAAGGTGGAACAGACAACGAGTCTAAAGCATACGATTGGATATATACATTGATATCTGCTCGTGATCAATCTGCAATAAGAAATGAAGTAAGAGGTACTGCATTACAAAATCTAATTCGCCAAGAACGTGAGCGGGAGTTATTGGGTGAAGGATTCCGTTTAACAGACCTAAAACGTTACGGTGAAGGATTTACTCGTCAGAACCCACAGGATGCTTCATTAAGTTATCAATTGGGGCTAGGCATTAACGTTTCTGCTGATAACCCTCGTTGGATATGGGCTATTCCTCAAAGTGAAATTGAGGCAAATCCTCAAATCAAAGAGCAACAGAATCCAGGCTATTAATAAGTATAATGTTGAAAACTGACAAATTATGAAATATCTTAAATTATTAGCATTGTTGGCCTTACCATTATGTCTCAGTGCTTGTAGCGATGATGATGAATTTAATGTAGGCAATGCAACCGTTGGTTTTGCCACTCCGGAAATAACAATAAAGGAAAATACAACTTCCCTCAATGTTCCCATTACAGTGGAAGGAGATCATACCGGACTAATCAAAGTAAATGTCATAGTTAAAGATGCTCAAGGGACTAATGTAGAAATAGATAAAAATATTATTTTGACATCTGGAGATCTCAAATTACCTGCAAATGTTTCTACAATAAATGCGGAAATCAATTTATCAGTCTATACAAAAGAAGATGATTTTAATCGTTCTTTTACACTGGAAATCGAATCTGCTCAAGGAGCGACAGTACGTACATCAACTTGCAAGATCAACTTAGAAGAGGCTGTTGATGCTTATGATAAGTTAATCGGAAATTGGGTTATGAATGCTTCTGGAGCAGCAGGTAGCATACCTGTAAGCATCGCTGCAAATGCAGAAGGGAGTGGCTATGATTGTGTCATGAATTATCAAGGAATAGATTGTAAATTCCGAATGAATTATTCTGCGACCGGTATAGAAATCATAGCACAAGAAGCCATAGCATCCGGTTTAAATTTTGGAGATCCAATCGGTGTTGCAGATATTTATCTTGCTCTTCTTGCCGACGGTTTGTATTGGCAAAATATTCCAGGTATGTGGAATGACACTTTTGATACCATAACACTGGAAGCAGGTTTAGCAGGTGCTATTATGGTAAATGGTTCGTATAGTGGTTATGTATGGTTCCAATGGACAGACTGCATATTGACTAAATCGAATTAATTTCTTAATAAAATTATAAAAAAGGCTGCTTTCAGAAAGAGGTTATAAATTCTCTCTGATACAGCCTTTTTTTCATTCTTAATCTTTATACACATGAAAAAAATAGCATTTTTCTTGCCAACCATATGGTTATTAATCGTTTTATCAGCTTGCTCAAGTGAGGAAAAAATAACTCCAACATTAAATATCCAAACCCCTGAAGCGGAATGGGTAATAGGAGCCGAAGCCAATTCACAACTCATAATTAAATTTACATCTACTTTACCTTGGCAAGCACACTGCAATGAAAAATGGATAGTACTATCTTCTTTGGAAGGAGAAACTGGTGAAAACAGCTTACGTATCTTAGCCAACGGCAGTAATGATACTGGTGAAGAACGAATTGCGATATTAACCCTTGAATCTGGCAACCTTACCCGCGAAATAAATATACGCCAATTAACAGATCCTTTATTAAGAACCAAGCAAACCAATTATACAGTTTCTAATAAAGGGGTAGATATTAATATACAATATACAACTAATCTTAAATCAGGGGATCTCGTTGTTGCATTTAAAGACAGCCCAAACTGGATTATAGTAAAAGATAAATCAAATTCTCGGGCTTTACAAGAAGGAGTAGTTACATTAACGATCAGTCCTAATGAAGAACGAAAAGAACGTAAAGGGCAATTTTGGCTACAATGGATAGATGAAAAAAACTCTAATGAAATATTGGCTACATCAGAACTCATTACTGTAACCCAAGAGGCTGCTAATGTTGGAATATCAACCGATTATAGCCAAAACAAAAAAGTCTTTCAACTTCAGCAGCATAGCCAAGGATTGGGGATACCTTTAATATTTATGGGTGATGGTTTTCTCGATAAAGAGATAGAGAATGGTTATTATCGTCAAGTCATGGAAAAAGGCATGGAAAATTTCTTCACTGAAGAACCGGTAAAATCTTTGCGTGATTATTTCGACATCTGGTATGTTAATGTTGTATCAGCTAATAATGCTTTCGGAGACAACTATAGCACAGCTTTCAATTGTTGGTTGGAAGGAAACGGAAGTACCTTGATAGAAGGAAATCACGAAAGAGTAATGGAATATGCGATGAATGTGCCAACATTAAAAGAAAATCCCAATTTATTTAATGAAGCGACTTGTATTGTCATCCTCAATACTGAAGAATATGCTGGGACATGCTATTTCGGCTTTAATAATGGAATACAAACCATCAATCTTGCCATAGGCTATTGTCCTATGATTTATGGGATGGAAGATGACATGTTCCGTCGAGTGCTTTGTCATGAATGCATTGGACATGGCTTCAGTAAACTATTGGACGAGTATTCATACCAAGAAATGGGGAAAATACCAACCTCAGAAATATCAGAGACACAAAAAATGCAGGAACTAGGATGGGCAGCCAACGTAGACTTCACCAATGACCGAAATTCTGTTCTCTGGAGTAAATTTTTAAAAGACTCACGCTATCAGGGGAAAGACAATTATGATGAAACATTAGGCATCTATGAGGGAGCTTGCACATATTGGAGCGGTGCTTATAGACCAACCAATGAAAGTATGATGCGAAGCAATATGCATGGCTTCAATGCTCCTTCACGTGAGGCAATCTACAAGCGTGTGATGAGCACAGCATATGGAAAAGAATGGGAATACAATTATGAAGAATTTGTAGCATTCGACCAGGCCCATCTCCCAATGCCAACAGAAGCAACCACGCGTGCTACTTACAAAGAAGCAACTCGTCCATTCAGTTTACCAGTATTTACCAATATGACTATACGTTTCGCCTACTGATAATTATAAAACATAAAAGAGACAAACTTAAAACAAAGAATATCAACATCTAATTACTCAAAAAAAAAATCAAAAGCATCTAATAACAAAATCTCTATATATTCATCACATTAATTTATAGTTTTATATGCTTACTCAGGTTTATGTCTTCACGTACTCCTGAGTAAGTTTTTTATAAAAAATTAAAGTTAGAATAATAATCATCATCTCCAATTACAACGCCCCATATTTTACTCTTCAGAACAATAACTAATCATCACACATAAACTTTGTATTCGTCAGTCAAAATTCTGCAAAATTAAAACACACAAAATGTATTTTACACTTCTATTGACTTAGCATTTTTCTGGCATCCGTACAATTATCCATATATGTGTACCATTCTCAGTTTAATCGTACAAATTCACCTGCTATAATTCATTCCTCAAAAAGAACGAAAGTGCTATCTTCGCAAAGCAATCAATACTTTCACTAACACATTTTCGATACCATGAAAATCAATATCTGTAAAAAGGGAATCTTACCATTATTGGCAGGGCTAATACTTTACAGTTCTTGTACAACAGAACAGCCAAATGAAACACTACCATTTTGGCACGGTCAAGAACGTCAACTCCGATACAAACCCGAAGGAGAGTACTTCGTCGGAAAGAATGGCGACAAACGATTTACGCGTGCTATTTACGGAACTAATACAGGATTCCGTTTCGAAACCAGCGATTATCCCGAAATAGGACTTTACATGCCCCGACTAGGCGGTAGCATATATATGGCACTACAAACTGCTGACACAACGGTATGGATGAAAGATCTGAGTAGTATTGAATCACGGTTCAGGTCTGGAGAACGTCGCTACATCATACAAGATAAACAGTATCTGCAAAAAGGAACTATCGTGATCGATATGTTAGCCCTCAGCGATGCAGATGGGATGATTGCATCCATCCAAGGAGAGAATTTACCAAAAGGAGTGAAACTGATCGCCATTTATGGTGGTGCCAGTAACAAACGTTTTTCCCGAGAAGGAGATTTGGGTGCAGATCCCAAAGATTGCTTTTATATTAAACCAGAAAATTGCAAAGGAAACTCATTCCAGATAGAAGGATGCCAAATCACGAATTTCTACGGAAAGGGAAAACAAATCATGTCGCAAGATGAAGCTTATGAAAATAAAGAAGCTCTGAAAGACTTAAAAGTAACAAAAGAAATCACTCAAGATGCCGAACAAGTACAAGGCATATTCTCAGAAGAGGTTAGATTCAGGCTGGCAGACGGAGGAACCATTGACAACCTGACCGAATTATTGGAATCTGAAGCCACAGAACAGCCAGTAGCAATAGCAACACTCCCCATCGGAAAAGAATGCAAATACATGGAATGGGTAAATCCTCGGACTATAAAAGGAAAGATTGACCTTGCAACAGATTTCAAGTTGGCACAAGACTTTCGCGAAAAGATTGCGGGAAGAATGAAAATAAATACGCCAGACCCTTACATCAATACATTAGGAGGAATCTTTGCCGGCGCAGAGGATGCTGTTTGGGAAGCACCAAGCTACCTGCATGGAGCTATCGGATGGCGAATGCCACTCACTGGATGGAGAGCTGCCTATTTGGGAGACCTAATAGGGATGCACGACCGAGCCCGTATGCACTTCGACGGTTATGCTGCAGCTCAAATCACCAATATTCCGGTCAGTCTGCCGCATTTACAGGACAACGAACTCCATGGAGCACGTTCGTTAAAAAAATGGGGAACGCCCATGTACAGTAACGGTTACATCTGCCGGAATCCCAACCGCACAGACGCAATGCATCATTATGATATGAACCTGGTGTATATAGATGAACTATTATGGCATTTAAACTGGACAGGCGATCTAAACTATGCACGTAAAATTTTCCCTGTCATTAAACGACATTTACAATGGGAAAAGCAGACCTTTGATCCGGATAACGATCATCTTTATGACGCTTACTGCTGTATTTGGGCTTCAGATGCTCTCCAATATAATGGTGGGGAAGTAACACATTCTTCTGCATACAATTACAGATCTAATAAAATGGCTGCCGAGATTGCTGAAAAATTAGGTGAAGATCCAACTCCTTATAAGAAAGAAGCAGAAGGTATTCTGGAAGCTATCAACAAAGCCCTATGGATTCCTGAAAAAGGTTGGTGGGCCGAATTCAAGGATAACATGGGAAAACAAATGTTGCATGAGAACGCTGCCGTATGGACAGTCTATCATTCTATTGATTCAGACATACATGATGCTTTCAAAGCTTACCAGGCCACACGATACGTAGACAACTACATTCCACATATCCCAGTCGTAGCCAACGGGCTTAAAGACACGAACAACTACGTGATAAGTACTACCAACTGGCAACCTTATATGTGGTCCATCAATAATGTAGCTTTTGGTGAAATCGTACACACAGCTTATAGCTTCTGGCAGGCAGGACGTGCAGAGGAAGCTTTCAAAATGTTCAAAGGAGCTATCTTGGATGCCATGTATTTAGGATCGGGACCTGGAAACATCACACAAATATCACACTATGACGCAGCACGAGGAGAAATGTACAGAGATTTTGCAGATCCGGTCGCTGTGGGTGTCAGAGCTGTTGTCCAAGGAATGTTCGGCATTCTTCCTGATCTCATGAACAAAAGATTGGTTATTCGCCCCGGATTCCCCCAAGAATGGAACCACGCTTCATTAGAGACCCTGAACATGAAATACGATTTCAAACGCGAAGGGTACAAAGATTTCTATAAGTTTACGCCCACATTACAGACTGAGGGAAATCTTATACTGGAAGTAGAAGTACGTGGAAACGAGGTAGATTACATTAAGATTAATGGAAAACAGACTGGATACCAAATATTGGAACCAAGCATTGGAATCCCTCGTATTGCTATAGAAGCAGGGGTAAAAGAAAACTATGACATTGAAATTGCTTGGAAAGGGAAACGTGATAAATCGTCTCAAGAAATCCAGACAGAAGTAGCCTCAGGTAACCATTTGAATATCAGGCTTGAAAATGCAGTGAAACTGTATGATCCACAACATATTCTCACAGAAGCAACTCTATCCGAAAACAAATTGCAAGGAACAGCGAATGGAGTAGAAGGCCATCGCACACTTTTTGTAAAATGTCGGAAAAACGACTTATCGTGGTGGCTCCCAGTTCATATACATATCTTACAACCGCTGGAAATCATAAATAACCCAGATTCCGACTCTCTAAAATTCATGCTGGTGAACCATACAGGGAAGGCAATCAAAGGAAATATGCAAATAAACAACACGACTAACGTAGAAAATGTAAACATCCCGGCCGGTGGTAAACAGACATTTACTTATCAGACGCCCATCGCTTCCATGGGTACAAACCGAATCACAATAAGTACTCCGGACAAAACCTATACACTGAAAGCTATAAACTGGAATCTACAAAATCCAGCATCAACCTTATATGATACAGTAAGTATGGATGCATATTTTAACGATGAAGTTAATAATATATTCGCATACGGGAAATATAAATCTCCACGATGGCCCTATACAACTTTGTGCGTACCAACTCAAGGAATGGGACAATGGTGCCACCCGAATGACCTGTCTCCAATAGAAGATACGGGGTTACATTCAAAAGTAAAAAATGGCATATTCATAATGCCTCAAGGAATTCCATTCAGGACTTCTGCCACTGAAGGTAAAAAGAACATAGCCTTCACCACCTTATGGGACAATTATCCGGATTCACTGTCTATCGCATTGCATGGCAAAGCATCAAAGGCTTATCTATTGGTAGCCGCTTCCACTTATCACATGCAATCCCATTGTCTGAACGGAACCATAACCGTCCGATATAAAGATGGCACAGAAGACGCATTGGAACTGGTACTTCCTGAAAATCTACTTCCACTGGATCAGGACATATTTATTGATAACGCAGCATTCTACAGTAATGATCCACGACCATACAGAATACGTCTGAAAACAGGTGAGATAGATACCTACCATGCCGGAAAGCTTAAAAAACAGATGTCTAACAATCCCATCTATATCGAAGGAGGCATGGCTACTCTATTGGACCTACCACTTGATTCTGATAAAGAATTAGATCGGCTTTACCTGAAAACGATAGCTAACGAAGTTATTATCGGACTAATGTCGGTAACATTGGTGAGAGATTAGTACTATTCTAAAAATCCAGAAAACGAAGAATAAATCACAATTTAATAAAACAAATAAATATGAACAGAAAAGGTATATTGATTCTTTTAGGAACGGTTGCAATGGCTAATCTCAATGTCATGCATGCACAGGATTTGCGTGAACGAACCTATTATTATGAGATTCTCTCACCGAATCATCAGGAAAAGCCAGATGTAGTAGGATTTGCAAAAGAAAGAGTTAAAGAGAATTTAAATCGAGGGCTTACAGCCATTCCTACGATTGATGGTAAAGGAGTATATTTGAGCTGGAGATTGTTAAAAAGTGATGGAGATGATGTACAATTTCATGTATACAAAGACACAGATGGGAAATGTATTCGCCTGACTCAAAATCCTCTATCAAACACATGCGACTTTATCGATCTTCATCCATCTACTGAAAAGGTCCATTATGAAGTAAGATCTATAAAAGAGATTGATAACAAAAACATACTGGAAGGTTCGCAAATCAGTATAAAATTCAGCGAACTAACGAACTACAAATCTATAAAAATTAATCCTAATATTAAAGCAGGGAAAGTAGCTGTAGCAGATCTGAACGGAGATGGTACGTTCGACTACATCATACGAACTCCAGACAGTAATATTGACCCTGGAATGCCAGGAGACAAAAACGGAACTACCTATCAAATTGAAGCCTACCTGAGTGACGGAACGAAACTATGGAGTAAAGATTTAGGTTTAGGCATTGAACCCGGTATCTGGTACTCTCCTTTCATAGCTTATGACTTCAACGGCGACGGAAAAGCAGAAATTGCCATTAAAACCGCACCCCAAAATGCTGCACGCAATGCCGAAGGAAGAGTTGATTCTGGTGAAGAATATTTAAGTATTTGGGATGGTATGACAGGCAAAGAATTAGCCAGAGTAAATTGGCCAGAACGCAATGAACGTTACGGCAATCTGGTCAGACAAAACAGAAACCAAATGGCTATGGCCTTTTTGGACGGAAAGACTCCTTCTATTTTAGCTTGTCGCGGAACATATAAACTAATGGTAGTAGATGCTTGGCAATGGGATGGGAAAAAATTAAAGAGACAATGGAGATGGGATGGAGATGAAGAAAACCCGATTGTTCGAAGCATGGGGGCACACAGCATTGTATGCGGAGATGTTGATGGAGATTTAAAAGATGAAATTCTACTTGGTTCCTGTATGCTTGATGATAATGGAACTCTACTTTGGTCGACTGGACTAGGACATCCCGATAAAGCCTATCTGACAGATATAGACCCTACAAGACCAGGATTAGAAGTCTTTTTATGCTTAGAGCCATGGCAAACCAATGGAAGAGGGGTATGCATAATAGATGCTAAAACCGGTAAATCTATCTGGAACATAAACAGAAAGACCTTTCACGTAGGCGATGGGATGGTCGCAGATATAACTTCCTCGATGCCCGGATTAGAATGTTTTGCCAGCGAAGATCGCAAAGGTGGAAGCAATGACAAATATTTATTAAGTGCAAATGGAACCTATGTTCAAGTCAATGGAGAGATTCCAGGATGCCGTAACTGGGCATGGTGGGATGCAGATAAGATAAGAGAAACTTTCATATCCGGTCAACACAAAAATCAATCCAATATAATCAAATGGAAGGGAGAGACATTAACCCATAACATAGAAGGAAGTATTTTAATGATAGGTGACTTATACGGCGATTGGCGCGAGGAAATTGTAACGTCTCTCCCTGGAGAAATCAGAATCTATTCGACCAATATCCCGGCAAAAGACAGAAGAACATGTCTCATGCAAGATCCTATCTATCGAAGCTATATTTGCCAACGCTCCATGGGATATCCACAAGCACCCGTACCTTCTTATTACTTAGGAGAATAGTATGACAACAACTTGTTAAAGGAACAAATTTATTCCTTGATGACCTAAAAAAGAAAGCAGAAGAAGGCTCTAAAGAATTAAATTTTAGAATCTCCTTCTGCTTTCGTAGCCCCGAGGGGAATCGAACCCCTATCTAAAGTTTAGGAAACTTCTATTCTATCCGTTGAACTACAAGGCCTTTAAATGAAAATCCTGCATCTGTATGCAGGAATAGGCCACAAAGATAATACTTTCTGCCGATTTTCCGAAAAAAGTTTTGTTAATCCGATTAACTTTCCGACATTTGCGAACTGCGTTGAACGCATATCCATAAAATTAACCTAAGAAAATCCTAAGTTATGGCAAACGACATGATGGTCAAAGACCTGGACGAAGTGGTAGTACGCTTCTCCGGCGACTCCGGCGACGGAATGCAGCTCGCCGGCAACATCTTTTCAACAGTTTCGGCTACGGTAGGAAACGACATCAGTACTTTTCCCGACTATCCGGCAGATATCCGCGCCCCGCAAGGTTCACTGACGGGTGTCTCCGGCTTCCAAGTTCACATCGGCGCACAGAAGGTATATACACCCGGCGACCAGTGTGACGTACTGGTGGCCATGAACGCAGCCGCACTGAAGACACAATATAAATTCGTCAAACCCAACGGTACGATTATCATCGATACCGACGCTTTCCAGAAGTCTGATCTTGAAAAGGCAGCCTTCCAGACCGAAAACCCCATCGAAGAAATGGGCATCAAGCAGGAAGTCATTGCCGCCTCCATCACGACGATGGTGAAAGACTGCCTGGCCTCAACGGGCATGGACAACAAATCCATCCTGAAATGCCGCAACATGTTCGCCGTCGGTCTGGTGTGCTGGCTCTTCGACCGCGACCTCAAGATAGCCGAAGACTTCATTCGCGAGAAGTTCGGCAAGAAGCCCCAAGTGGCCGAAGCCAACATCAAGGTTATCCATGCCGGATGGGACTACGGACACAACACACATGCCTCCATCGCACATGCCACTTGCCGCATCGAAAGCAAGGTGAAGGTACCCGGACGGTACATGGACATCACCGGCAACAAGGCTACAGCATACGGCTTCATCGCCGCTGCCGAGAAAGCCGGACTGAAACTGTTCCTCGGCTCCTACCCCATCACTCCAGCCACGGATGTGCTGCACGAATTGTCCAAGCACAAGTCACTGGGCGTAATGACCGTGCAGTGTGAAGACGAAATTTCAGGCTGCGCCACCGCCATCGGAGCCTCGTTTGCCGGCGCACTGGCCGTAACCTCCACCTCGGGCCCCGGTGTATGTCTGAAGTCCGAAGCCATGAACCTGGCTGTCATTACCGAGCTGCCGCTTGTGGTGCTCGACGTACAGCGTGGCGGTCCTTCCACAGGTCTGCCCACCAAGTCGGAACAGACCGACCTGTTACAAGCCCTCTTCGGCCGTAACGGTGAAAGCCCCATGCCAGTCATCGCAGCCACATCGCCTACCAACTGTTTCGATGCGGCCTATATGGCCAGCAAGATTGCCCTAGAGCACATGACACCCGTCGTGTTGCTGACCGACGGTTACGTAGCCAACGGCTCAGGTGCCTGGAAGTTGCCCAAGCTAGCCGAATACCCGGCCATCAACCCGCCTTATGCGCCCGCCGACATGAAGGACAACTATACACCCTACCGCCGCAATCCCGAAACCGGTGTCCGCTATTGGGCCATCCCCGGACGCGAAGGCTACATGCACATTCTGGGTGGTCTGGAAAAAGACAGTAATACCGGTGCCATCTCCACCGATCCGGAGAACCATAACCTGATGTGTCACCTGCGTGCCGAGAAGGTTGCCAAGATTCCTGTACCCGACGTTCAGGTACAAGGCTGTGCCGACGACGCAGACCTGCTTATCGTCGGTTTCGGCGGTACATACGGACACCTCTATTCGGCTATGGACGAAATGATCAAAGCTGGCAAGAAGGTGGCTCTGGCACATTTCAGCTTCCTGAACCCGCTGCCCAAGAACACAGAAGAGGTACTGAAACGCTACAAGAAAGTAGTGGTAGCCGAACAGAACCTGGGACAGTTTGCCGCCTACCTGCGCATGAAGGTAGACAATTTCACTCCTTACCAATTCAACGAAGTGAAAGGACAACCCTTCGTCGTAGCCGAACTGGTCAAGGCATTCAACGAAATCATCAACCAATAAAATCGAGGAGGACACAATTATGAACGAATATACAGCTAAAGACTTCAAGAAAGGACAACCCCGTTGGTGTCCGGGCTGCGGCGACCACTTCTTCCTGGCCTCCCTGCACAAGGCCATGGCCGAAATAGGCAAGGCTCCGTGGGAAACAGCCGTCATCTCGGGTATCGGATGTTCCAGCCGTCTGCCCTATTATATGAATACGTATGCCATGCAGACCATACACGGCCGTGCAGCTGCTATCTCGACCGGCGCCAAAGTCACCAATCCCAATCTGGCCGTCTGGCAGATTTCAGGCGACGGTGACGGACTGGCCATCGGCGGCAATCACTTCATCCACGCCGTACGCCGGAACATCGACCTGAACATGATTCTGCTGAACAACCGCATCTACGGTCTGACCAAAGGACAATACTCGCCGACGTCGCCCCGCGGCTTTGTCAGCAAGTCATCGCCCTACGGTACCGTAGAGGATCCTTTCCATCCCGCCGAACTGTGCTTCGGCGCACGCGGACGTTTCTTCGCACGCGCCGTTGCCACCGATGCTGCCGGCACGGTAGAAATCCTGAAAGCAGCCTACAACCATAAAGGTGCCGCCGTCTGCGAAATCCTCCAGAACTGTGTCATCTTCAACAACGGTACGCACGACTCTGTTTACAACAAGGAAGGACGCGCCAAGAACGCCATCTATCTGGAACACGGCAAGCCGATGATTTTCGGTGAAAACCGCGAATATGGCCTGATGCAGGAAGGTTTCGGCCTGAAAGTGGTGAAGTTGGGCGAAAACGGCATCACCGAGAAAGACATCCTGGTGCACGACGCCCACTGTATGGACAACACCCTGCAGCTGAAACTCGCGCTGATGGAAGGGCCGGACTTCCCCATCGCCCTCGGCGTCATCCGCGACGTGGACGAGCCGACCTATGACGAAGCCGTACATGCCCAGATTGAGGAAGTGAGCGCCAAGAAGAACTATCACAACTTCGAAGAGCTGCTGATGACCAACGATACTTGGGAAGTGAAATAAAATCACATTACTACGGTATCAAAATACAAAATCATAAGTGTGGAAGTGTGGACTAATTCTACATTTCCACACTTTTTCTTTTTCCACACGATTAATTCTATTTCATTTTAAAGATCTCATAAATTCCTATTATCCAACTAATTTCCCGAAACGTTTTAGTTTATAACAACATTGGCACACATCTTGCATCATCTCCAACTTAGAAGAACACATTCCACAAAGGTGAATCTTATAGATAAACATAAGACTAATTAAATAAATTGGATTATATGAAGTTTCTGAGAGAGAAGAGGCAAGACTTGCTCTGCCTAACCAAGAGTCTGGACGTATTATTCCTAACGCTCTTCTTTGCATTTGCTGTTATCCAAACGACATCGGCAAAATCTGGTATACAACCTGATTCCATACCATCAGAGAATGAAGGTGTTACAGAAAACATAGCAGATGCACCCATCAAAGTAATTAAAGGCGTAGTGAAGGACATACATGGTGAACCGCTGCCCGGCGCCAGTATCGTCCAAAAAGGAACAAACAACGGTGTAATAGCCGACATTGATGGACGTTTTACCTTAAGCGTTCCAGGCAATTCTACGCTTGTTATCGCCTACATGGGATACGCTACCCGAGAAATAAAACTACGCAAGGGTGGAAAAACCGAACTCAACATCCTGCTTCGCGAAGACTCTCAACAATTAAGTGAGGTTGTTGTAACCGCTTTGGGTATCAAAAAAGACACCAAAAAATTGGGCTATGCAGTAAGTACCATCAGCGCTGATGAAATTGTCAAAGCCGGAGCACCCAACATCGCCTCAGCAATGTATGGAAAAGCACCAGGTATTCGTATTACACAAACTCAAGGAGGTTCTGCAGGTGCCGTTTCTATCAATGTACGCGGGCTTACTTCTATTACTGGCAACAATCAGCCAATCATTATCCTCGATGGTGTACCGATCCGTAATGGAGGAACAGGCAAAGGCACAGATTTTGCAGAGTTCGGTAATGACGGGCGTATTCGTTCCAACGGTCTTGTGGATATTAACCCAGAAGATATCGAAAGTATCAGTATCTTGAAAGGAGCATCTGCTACCGCTCTCTATGGTTCGGAAGCAGCGAATGGTGCCGTTGTCATCACTAGTAAACGTGCAAAAACCGGAAAAGTAAGCGTAGACTTCACAGCCCAAGTTATGGCCAATCTACCAGCCTACTTACCCAAAGTACAAAGTCTGTATGGCCCAGGCATCTATAACATCAACTACAGCGATTACGAAAAACAAACGGGAGGTTTCTACCAACGCACCTACAACGGACAAAGCTATAAAAGTTTACGTAATACCACCCAATCTTTTGGTCCGCGCTATGATGGAAGCGACGTACTCTATTGGGATGGACAAGTACGCCCCTATGTAGCCCAAACAGAGAATCCTTGGAATGAATTGTTCCGTACCGGCTGGACCCAAAATTATACATTGGCTATTTCACATGGCACGGAAGTAGCGAGTAACCGCTTCTCATACACTTATACCGATGAAATCCCCAATGCTTTAGTAGGTAGTTATAGTAAACACAATTTCAAGCTAACAGGTTCCTATAAACTGTTCAAACCACTAACTTTAGAATATTCGATCAATTACATCATTCAGAATATCAAAAACCGTCCACAAACATCACTTAGCTTATACGGAAGTTTCAGTAATGCTTTTTCCACCTTCCTCGACATCCCATATCTGAAAAGTTCCTATGTTACTAGTTTAGGCTATAAAAACACGTTCGTGGGAGGCGATGCTACCCTGACACCTGATGAAGCTTGGGCCTATGACCCCAGTTACCTAACAGGTGTACGCGACATGCTTTGGAACATGTATCACCAGACCAGCGAAGAAACGGAAAACCGCCTACTAGGTATGGTAAGACCTACATGGCAAATTACCAACTGGCTAAGTTTACGTGCCCAACTAGCTACCGATATTACTGACTCCAAACAGACATTGAAGAAAGAGACCGAACGCCCTAACTCACTCTATGATCCCAGTGGAAGCTTCCAAGCTATTAACCGTCGTTATGACATTGTTTATGGCGACGTAATGCTGAACTTCAACTACAACATTGGACGCTTCGACATAGCTGCCACTGCCGGATGGACTGGCCGCTACGAGAACATGAACAATATCAGTGTTGCCACCAATGGAGGGCTATCAACTGAGAATTGGTTCGATCTGAACGCTAGCCGTTACACAACCAGCAGCTCCTTGCAACGTATGGAACTATTAAAGACTGGCTACATGGGAACTCTCAGCTTAGGATGGGACAATTATCTTTTCCTTGAATTGACAGGACGCCAAGAACGTTCATCTACACTAAAAGACCAAAGCTTCTTTTATCCTTCAGCCAACATGAGTTTTCTATTCACCGACGCCTTTCGCATGCCACGATGGTGGAGCTATGGAAAGTTACGTCTCTCCTACGGCGTTGTAGGCAACGCCCCCGAAACCTATGCCGCTAATATTGTCTACGAACAAGGATCAGACAATGGTTTTACTTGGAATACCGTTCCCACCTCACTAGGCAATTCCAAAATCAAACCGGAACAAAAATATGAATATGAACTCGGACTAGAAAGTAAGTTTTTCAACAACCGCCTAGGATTCGATGTGTCCTACTACAACAATCGCGTAAAAGATCAAATACTTTCCACACCTCAACCATCTAGTTCCGGTGCCAAATATATTCTGATGAATGTAGGCGAAGTAGCCAATCAGGGATGGGACGTAGCAATCAATGCTACGCCTGTACTTACTAGAAACTTCCGCTGGGACCTGACCGCAACCTACGGTGTCTATAAAAACAAGGTCGTGCGTCTTGCTGATGGTGTTCCCTATCTTGAGATTGTCAATACAGGCGGAAGTGGCGTCAAAATACAAGCTGTAGAAGGACAGCCAATGGGCGACATTTATGCCCAAGTGCCACAAATAAACGAAAACGGTGATTACCTTGTCTCTGATAATGGACTCTATCTCAATCAAACCGAGTTACAGAAAGTGGGCAATATCAATCCCGATGGTGTAGGTGGACTATTCAACTCCTTTTCTTATAAAGACTTTACACTTGACGTCAGCATCGATTTCCGTATCGGAGGTGATGTCATCAACGAAATGAATCAATATGCTACTGGACAGGGACTAACTCCCGAGTCTTTGAAATATCGTGATACAGAGCACGGTGGGCTTTCTTACTATTACCCAGGCGATAACAATGCCACTGCTATCCCTGTACAAGTAGACCCATCGACAACGGTAGGCCCTAATGGGGAACGTATCTATCACGACGGACTCATTCTACCAGGTATCGTAGCCTCAACAGGTGAACAAAATACACGCATCATTCCCGCTGCCTACTACTACAACATGACCTATAACTGGGGAACAAACAGTGAGCAGCTCACCTACATGCACTCTGTGTTTGACAATTCCTACGTGAAACTTCGTGAACTAACTTTAAGCTACCGTCTTCCACAGAAATGGACGAGTAAACTGGGTATGTCAGCCTTAAGTTTCTCTATATTTGGACGCAATCTCTTCTATTTCTACAAGGCTCTGAAAAATTACGATGCCGAATCCTCTGTTGGAACATCATGGGCCAACCAAGCCGTCGTAGGAAACTCGACTGCCGCCACTCGCAGCTTTGGTTTTTCAGTCCGAGCTAGTTTCTAAGTACATAAAAACAGTAACGTTAACAAGAGAAATAAATGCAACTTATGAAAAGAACAACTATATCTTTGGCATTGGGTGCCATACTTACCCTAAGTGCCTGTTCAGAATACGACTTCGACAGTAAATATGAAGACCCTTCAAAAGTAACCACTGTCTCCATCAGTAACCTCATGGTAGGCGTTTTCCAGCGGGTGAAAGACTATGACCTCTACGAGTACAATCGCTTCTTCGGCTTCGATTCACAATTTGTCGGCAAATATGCCCAAACCTTCGGTTACACTTATTCAAGTAGTATGTACACGCCAGGATATATTCCTTATATTAACAGTCAATGGGATAATCTTTATTCAGCTCTAACCCAATTACGGAAATTAGAGTCTCTCTATAACGAAGAAAGCGCTGGACAACAGGAACAGGACGAAGCTTTCCTACTTGCTGCACGCTTACAGGTATACGATTTTTTTGCTGCTACTGTTGATATATTCGGTGATATGCCCTTCAGCAAAGCATGTACCTTACCTCTTACTAATGACGTGCAACAATCTTACGCGCCCTACGACAAAGCAGAAGATATATACCGTACTATACTTACCGAACTAAAGGATATGGCACCACGTTTTCGTACCATCCCCGTACCCCGAAACTTCAGCACGCAGGACTTCATCAATTGGGGTGACATGGACAAGTGGGAACGGTACGCTAATTCACTTCGCCTCCGTTTAGCAATGCGTGTAGCCTCACAAGGTGAATTAACCGAAGAAGGGCGCACCGCTATTAAGGAAATTTTGGAAAATCCTACACTATATCCTCTCATCGAAGAACAAGAGAATAACGTATTCATCGTCAACCAAAAATCTGGTCAATTAAACTTCACCGCAGGAAGTGGACTGGGCGATTGGGCAACAAACCGATTAGCTTCTGGTCCCCTCATTGATCACATGCTAAACCATGGGAACTACGACATGGAAAGTAAAGACCCCCTGACAGGTTCTTACGTTAAAGATACAGACGATCCACGAATCCTACTCTACTATAACCCTGTAAAAATTGTTAATCGTAATACAGGACAAACCGACGAACACCGTTACCTAGGCGCCGATATCAATGTAAGTGACGAACTAACTGAGTACTATAATTCACAAGCTGAAGACGAACTAATAAATACAAACAAAGGCTTTTCACAAATTACACAAAACGGTTTTTTCTGGCAGAATGACAAATTCGACATGCTCATTATGGCTTCCCCCGAAATCCACTTTCTTAAAGCAGAAGCTTACGCCATGGGATACGGGGTGTCACAAGACATGACACGTGCCGAACAGGAATTTAAAACGGCAGTCAGCCAATCTATCCACCTATGGTATTACTATGACTCTATTGGAACAGGAGAAAATGCACACCGATATGATACTCCCACAGACGAAGCTATCGCAAATTTTGCCGAAGCTCGATGGAATAGTAACGATTACGTAGACAAACTCGATGCCATCATCACTCAAAAATGGGTACACTTCGCCTTCCTCGTTAGCCGAGAAGCTTGGAGTGACTTGCGCCGCACGGGCTATCCTTCAGGACTAGTCTTTCCAGAAGTTGCTGGCACAATTCCCAACGTTCCTAATCGTTGGCGCTACCCAACTACCGAAGTAAATTACAATCCTTACTATAAGGATGTCCAAGCAGAAGATACATACTACACTAAACTGTTCTGGGCCAAATAATAGGCAGCCTATTCTTAAAGGACGCAACAAGTAACAAAGAGTATTAGAAACATGCAATCTACTATCTTGGATGCGTCCTTTTTCTTTCCAAAATACAGAATAAAAAAAAGTTTATTATATTTGTCTCACCATCCAACACCTTTATACCATGAGACAAACATTTTCAATACTCAGCATCTTCACCTTTTCCCTCTTGTCGGCCATCAGCACCGAAGCACAAACCATCCAGTCCGTCGAGCCACCCATTATGGGCTGGAGTTCGTGGAACACCTACCGCATCAACATCAGTGAAGATCTTATCAAACAGCAAGCCGAAGCCATGGTATCGCTCGGGCTGAAGGATGCCGGCTACAGTTACATAAACATCGACGACGGTTTCTTCGGATACCGTGATGAGAAAGGGGGACTGCAGACACATCCTGAACGTTTCCCCAACGGCGTCAAAGGTGTGGCTGACCACATCCATCGCCTCGGTCTGAAAGCCGGTATCTACTCCGATGCTGGAGCCAATACCTGCGGTTCGCTTTGGGATGCCGATCCCAATGGGATAGGCGTCGGCCTGTACGGCCATGAGAAGCAGGATGCCGACCTTTACTTCAACCAATGGGGTTTCGACTTTATCAAGATAGACTATTGCGGTGCCGGACAGCAACTCGACCTGGACGAACGTGAACGGTATACTGCCATCAGCAAAGCCATTCGGGAAGTATGCCCGCGTGACATCTCGGTCAACATCTGCCGGTGGGCCTTCCCCGGTACCTGGGCACGCGACCTGGCCCGTTCGTGGCGCATCAGCGGCGATATATCGCCCCGTTGGAGTTCCGTGAAGTCCATCATCCGGAAAAACCTCTACCTATCTGCTTATGCCGGAGGCGGACACTACAACGACATGGACATGCTGGAAATAGGCCGTGGCCTGACACAAACGGAAGAGGAAGTACACTTCGGAATGTGGTGTCTCATGAGCTCTCCGCTGCTCATCGGATGTGACCTGACAGCTATCCCCGACGCCTCTCTAAGACTGCTGAAAAACGAGGAACTGATAGCGCTCAACCAGGATCCACTAGGTCTCCAGGCCTATGTAGTACAACACGAAGGCGGAGGATATGTATTGGTGAAAGACATCGAACAGCTACGTGGTAATGTGCGTGCCGCTGCCCTTTACAATCCGTCGGACAGCACATGTGCCTTCCACGTTCCGCTGTACCTGCTTGAATTGAACGGGAAAGTGAAAGTACGCGACCTCGTGAAGCAAAAAGACGAAAAAGCAATCCGAGAATATCTGTCGTATACCTTACCGCCGCACAGTGTAAAAATTCTGCGCCTCGAGGCAGAACAGCGCCTCGAACCGACCCGCTATGAAGCCGAATGGGCTTACCTTCCTCTTTACAACGACCTGGGTAAACAGAAACACATCATCAGCCCCCAACCCTTTGAAGGGGCTTCGGGACGAATGATTGTAACTCACATCGGCGGAAGCAAAGACAACTACATGGAATGGAGCAACGTCCATAGCGACAAAGGAGGCAGCTACACACTGACCATCGCCTACCTGCCTCCCGAAGCGGGGAAACGCGAAGTGAACGACCGCCTCATCGAGGTAGAAGTAAATGGACACGCCTACGCTCCCATCAAGAAGCTGGCGAAGAACCGCTCCGAAGGTATCTGTACCGTCAGCCAGCCCGTCCGACTGGAACCCGGCCGCAACACCATACGCCTGGGCAGCGCCTACACCTGGACGCCGGACATCGACTGCATCACGCTCGAACCACAACCCTAAAGGATGATAATGAAAGAAGGCTGCGTTCGTGAGCGCAGCCTTCTTTCGTTATATCATCTGTCTTTCCATCAGGGCAATGTCACCTTGAACAACTCGCTTGGGCGATGTTCGCGATGAATGATTCCTACCATCTGCTCCACAATATCGGGGTGCTGGGCAGCTATGTCATGATCTTCGTGAATGTCCGTTGCCAAGTCGTAGAGATGAGGTTTCCCCTTCTTCACAACCAGTTTCCAGTCGCCCATACGCACACCAATCTGGTCTGTTTCATGGAATTCCCAATACAGGAAGGCATGCTTCTGCTGCTTGTCGTCCTGCCCCAGCATCGTCGGTGCGAACGATATACCGTCGAAACAATCGCCTTCCAGCTTCTTGTTCAGATACTTTTTAGGGAACTTCTTGTCGCCTATCAGCTCGCAGAACGTAGGCATCACGTCGTAAAAGGCCAGCTGGTGGTCGTTTACCGTACCGGCAGGTACATGTCCCGGCCAGCGTACGATGAAGGGAATGCGAATACCGCCTTCGTAGCACTGACGCTTTAAACCGCGCAACTTACCGTCGCGCCCGAAGAACTCTGGATCGGCACCACCTTCCTCGTGAGGGCCATTGTCGCTGCTGAAGATTACCAATGTATTTTCGTCCAGTCCCTTCTCTTTCAACTTGGCCAAAATCTCGCCCACATAGGCATCCAGACGAGTAATCATGCCTGCAAACTCGGCATGTGTATGCACCACGGCATTATAACGCGAACCTTCATCTCCTCCCCAAGTCTTGTCCACGAAGAACTTCTTCTTATAAGCCTTTAGAATCGAATCATTAGGCTGAGCCAGTTCTGCATGAGGCAATGTATAGGTGAAGAAGCCATAAAAAGGTTGTTTGCCGTCCTGCTTGTCGAGCCAAGCCAAAGCCTCCTGATGAATCATGTCAGCCGAATATTGGGGACGCTTCTTGTACTCGTCGCCATACATCGGATATTGGATGTTTTCTTCCATCGTGATGCGAATAGTAGCCGTATCGCCTTTCGACTTGCTATAACGGTTCAGGAAGTTCGGATAGTATAGATGGGCCTGGAACTGGCAGATGAAGCCATAATACTCGTCGATGCCGCGCTTGTCGGGCGTAGAGCACGAACCTTCGTAGCCGCCCGCCCACTTGCCGAACATGCCGGTGGTATAACCGTTCTTCTTCATGATCTCAGGCAGAATAATGTGACCAGGATCGTAGGGTTCCTGTCCCACAACGGTATATTCATCATTGTCACCGTATTTCATCAAAGGAGCATTGGTCCAATATTCTTTGTTTCCACGCACATGCCCATGGCCTGAGTGCTGGCCAGTCATCAGTGAGGCACGTGACGGCGCACTAACAGGGCTTCCTGCATAAGCTTGCGTAAAAAGCATACCCTCGGCTGCCATACGATCCAAATTGGGAGTTTGGATATATTTCTGTCCGTAACAAGCCAAGTCACCGTAACCCATGTCGTCACAGAGAATGAAGATAATGTTCGGACGGTCCGAACTATTGCCTGACTTTTCTGCCGCCACAAGCGGCAACGCCATCGTCAGGAAAGAAGCGGAATACAAAAGAGGAAATACTGGATTAGATTTCATAAGGCCACTATTAATTAGGAATTGAATATAAAAGATTAACACCACGAAAGTAACCAATAAAAGGTTACAAACAAAACTTTTTGCTACAACATTGCATTTTGGTTAACATTCATTTAATACAACAACCGCCAAGGAAAGCGATCAAAATCGCAACAGAGTGCTCACCGCCGCCTGATAGGCATCAAGCCTGGAAGCCTTATGGATGGCTTTGTGTGCCTTGCGGTCACCTTCAGGCAACAGATATTCCCAAAAGCTCTTCATCTTCATCAATAACTGGCGGTCGCCTCCCTGCAACAGCTCGGCATAGCGACAAAAAACATCGGAATGCATCAGCCTGATTCTCTCAAGTTTCTCTGCCTCGGAAAGCTCACTGCCACGTGCATATTCCAAGCCCAAAGCCGGATTGGCCAGCAAGCCACGTCCGACAACGACACCTGCCAAACGGGGAAAACGCTCGCGAACACGACTAATATCAGCAACCGTCAGCAGGTCGCCGTTATAGAAAAGTGGCTTCTCACACCCTTCGTAAAACGCACTGAAAGCCTCCATATCCACCTCTCCCTTATATTGTTGTTTACCCAGCCGCGGATGCAGGATAAGGTCCGACAAAGGCAAACGGTTGAGCAAAGGCAACAGAGCCAGGCATTCACCCGCCTGCTCCCATCCCAATCGCAACTTGACAGACAAACGCATCTGGGGGAACTTCTGACAGAGCGTAGTCAGCAGGTTTTCCACCTCCTCGGGATAGGGCAACATGCCTGCCCCGTTATGTCGTTTAGCTAGCAAGGGAAAAGGGCAACCCAAGTTCAAGTCTGCCTCGCGATAGCCTCTCGATACAAACAGTTCGAGAATCCGCTCCGCCTTCTCCAGATCAGGAGCAATGAGCTGGGGCACCAACCGAAAGCCTTCGTTATTCTCAGGCTCGATATCGCGCACGTCTTTCCGCCTGATTTCACCATGTTCCACTCTGACAAACGGCGAATAATAGCACTCAACGCCGCCAAAGAAACGTGCATGAGCCTGCCTATAGACAGCGTCGGTATATCCCTGCAAGGGAGAAAAACGGATGGAAAATGTTGGTTGCATGGTTGTCAGTCGGTTGTTTCCGACAAATGTAAGGATATTCTTGGGCTTTTGCAAATGCCCCAGCAAAAAGCCTTCTTTCTGCTCATGAAAAACGAGGTAGCGACCTGCCAAAAGAAAGCTATGTTTTCGAATGAAGAAAACTATGTTTTAAGACAAGAAAAACAATGCTTTCTATCAGAAGAAACTATGTTTTTCCACCCGTTAATTATACCGAAAAAGAAAAAAGAAGAACGAAAAGGACAAACAGTTCCTACAAATATACGTTATTTTTGTAGTAAAACCCACCTTAAACAAGAAAGGAGCAAGAATATGAAAAAATCAATTTACACCGCCTTCCTAGCCTGCACACTGGCATCTGCCGCTCCCATACAGGCACAGCAGACGGACAAAGAGGAACAAAAGGCACGCACTGAACAGACCGTCAGGGAGGCACTCGAGGCCCGTCGCTACCGCATCGACGTAAATTACATGACACCCATGCGCGGACGGAGCCGTGCCCTGACCGACAACTATTCGCTGACCATACATGGCGATTCCGTCCTCTCCTACCTGCCCTACGTAGGCGAAGCTTACAGTGCGCCTTATGGCGGCGGAAAGGGATTGAACTTCGACGCCCTTATCCAGACCTACGAAGCGAAGGAAGGCAAGAAAGGGCGCAAGGAAATCCGATTTACGACCACAAACGACGAAGATTCCTACACGTACCATCTGACCATCTATCCCGACGGTACCACACAAATCCGCATCCAACCCACGCGACGCCAATCCATCTCCTTCAATGGAAAGATGGATACGGATGAGTAATCCTTTTTCCACCTTCTGAAGTGCGATGTACATCACCCGTTTTTGCTTTTCTATTGATATACAACAATTTACTAAAAACAGATGTACATCGCACTTTCTTGTATTCCCTCCCCATACCCGCTAACTTTGTCGCCAAAAAAATAAATGCATGAAAAAAACTAAACTCTTCATCCTCTTCATCTGCGCCTGTATGGCTCTGCCTGCCCAAGAGAAGGGGAAACGCCCGCTTTGGAAAGTAGAGCTGGCAGGCGCTCTCAACAATTACGACGCTTGGGAAGTGGAACCATCCGTCGCCTTCCTGCCATTGGATTATGTCGGAGCCAGCCTGGGGCTGATGTTCATCCGTCCCTATCACGACAATACGCCTGCAGGAACATCGCAGGACAAACAGCTCCGATGGAGTTATACAGACGATTATGCTCCCAGCTACTTGTTAGCCCTGCGGCCCGCCCTGCAACTGAATACGCCGAAATGGTGGGTGGGACGTGATAAGGACTATGCACTCTACCTCAGCCTGTCACCTGGTCTTACTCTACCCTTACCCGCCAACCGTGGTTTCAACATCGACTATTATCCCAACAAGCCAGGCATGTGGACTACCATCCGCCGCGAATACATCCAAAATCAAGGAGCCCGCACCGTCTATTACCACCTGCGCACGGCGCTCTCATTGGAGATAGACGGAGGATTCATTTTCTCGCTCGGCTATACCTGCTCGGATTTCGACCTCTATGGTGGTAGTCGTAACATCACCATCGAAGGACGGAAGCTGTCTTTGCCCGCTCACAAGTTGATGCATTCGGTATCCATTGGCCTTGGATACCGATTCTAACTGGAATCAGCCAACACAAAAACACGTCAACAAAGGACATTTTCCCTACAAATCATTGCAAAAAGTCAAAGTTTGTTTTACATTTGCACACACTATACATTGAAATTATTATCACTTAGAACGAAAAACATACTTACCATGGACACAAGCAAGATTGTAGGCGAGAAAATCAAATCGCTTCGCGAAAGCAAGAACATCAGCCGCGAAGAGCTGGCAGAACGCTCTGGCCTGGCCATCGAACAGATTGAACGCATCGAAAACAACATCGACCTGCCCTCGCTGGCACCGCTTATCAAAATAGCCCGCGTACTGGGTGTACGCCTCGGCACCTTCCTTGACGATCAGGATGAAATGGGACCCGCCATCTGCCGCAAGTCAGAAGCAAGCGACAGCATCAGCTTCTCAAACAATGCGATCCAAAGTCGCAAGCACATGGAATACCACTCCCTGTCCAAATCGAAAGCCGACCGCCACATGGAACCATTTATCATCGACGTAGCTCCGACAGACGACAACGAGTTCGTCCTCTCCTCACACGAAGGCGAAGAGTTTATCATGGTGATGCAAGGCACCATGGAAATCTGTTACGGAAAAAACACTTACCTGCTCGAGGAAGGCGACAGCATCTACTACGATTCCATTGTCCCTCACCACGTACACGCTTATCAAGGACAGGCTGCCAAAATACTGGCAGTAATCTACACACCCGTATAACACATGCATCTACATAAACTCGTATCGGGCACGCTACTGCTTATGGCTGTAGCGTGCACACGTGTTTCCGCCCAAGACGCCGAGCTGACTCGCATCAAACAGAACTTCAGCTGGCTGATACTGCCGACGGAAACGGATGAATTTCATCTGAACGCTACGCTGTCATCCCTTTCGCGTACCGAGAGAGGGTCTGACCAGGTTGTGGTAGAACTGTTCCAACGCTATCCTTCGGATTCCGACATCATCCGCACCTTCCTGACCACACAGACAGCTGAAGGTACCTGGCCCGACATCAACTACCAGGACAAGAAGCGTTCGGGATGGGAACCACGCATACACACGGAACGTATCCTGGAGCTAGTGAAGCTTTACTCCACCCCTGGCAGCTCCTACTATCATTCTGCCGAGATGGAAAAAGTCATACACAAGGCACTCGGCTGGTGGTTTGCCACCAAGCCTGTCTGCCTGAACTGGTGGTACAACCAGATAGGTGTGCCCAAGACCCTGGGCAACGCCTTCCTGCTCTTCGAACCACAGATGACGGACGAAGAACGACGGGGAGCCATCGAAGTGATGGAACATGCCCGTTTCGGCATGACGGGACAAAACAAAGTGTGGCTGGCAGGCAACGTGCTGGTACGCGCATTGTTACAAAACGACATGGACTTGGTGCGTCAGGCACGCGACAGCATCGCTTCGGAAATCGTCACAGGACAGGCCGAAGGCATCCAGCCCGACTGGAGCTTCCACCAGCACGGCACACAACAACAATTCGGCAACTACGGATTGTCCTTCCTGGCCAGCATGAGTTTCTACTCGGGCGTCTTCGCAGGGACCTCGCTGGCCTTCAGCGACGAGCAGCTGGAGATTGTCCGCCGCCTCACCGACGAAGGCTATCGCTGGATCCTATGGAAAGGCAAGATGGACATCAGCGCCCTGGGCCGGCAGTTCTTCCAGCAATCGCAAGTGCATAAAGGCCTGGGAACCGCCTTTGCCGCTACCGAACTGGGAGGCGGCGCGTCCGAAGCCTGCAACGAGACGGCCCGCGCCCTGTGTCGCGAGAACTTTGGGCCCGACGCCACGAACGGACTGACGGGCCACAAGCACTTCTTCTGCTCCAACTATACCGTGCACCGCCGCCCCACGTGGATGGCTACGGTGAAGATGGCTTCGCGCAAGGTCATCGGCACCGAAACACTGAACGGCGACAACATGAAAGGCTTCTACTCGGCCGACGGAGCTACTTATCTCTATCGGGACGGACGCGAATACCTCGACATCTTCCCCTTGTGGGACTGGCGCAAGCTACCGGGCGTGACAGCCTTCGCCACCGACGCCCCCATGCCTGTGGTCAAGGGCGACCGACCGCGCAACAACAGCGACTTCGTGGGCGGACTGTCGGACGGACGGCAGGGAATGGCTGTCATGGACCTCGACCGTGCCGGCCTACGCGCCCGCAAGGCATGGATCTTCACCGACCGCTTTATTCTCTGCCTGGGAGCAGGCATACAGGCTGACAGCAGTCTGGCCGTAACCACCGCCATCGAGCAGTGCCACCGCCACGGCGACCTCGCTGTCCTGCTGCCCGGCGAACACTGGAAAACAGCGGAAGGCACCGTAACAGCCAGTGGCAAAGAAGTACGCTTCCACCACAACGGCATAGGCTACATCGCCTGGGGAGACGGCCTGAGGGCGACAGCCACCACCGAACGACGAACAGGCGACTGGCACGACGTGATGCAGATGTACCCCGAAGGTACGACCGTCAGCGGCGACGTGGTGCAGCTCTGTCTAAACCACGGCACGACTCCAAAGAATGCCTCCTACCGATACGTCATCCTGCCCGATGCCGACCGCGAACAAACCGCCGACTTCGACCTCAGCACCATCCGTGTGTTGCGCAACGACCGCACGGCGCAAGCCGTCCTGCTGGCCGACGGTAGCTGCTGGCTGGCCGCCAGCGAACCCGCCACACTGACCCTACCCGACGGCACAGTAGTGAAAGCCACCACTCCCGGCATCTACCGCATAGCCAAGGGAACCGACGGAAGCTACACCGCCTTGTGGACCTCGCCCTCGCGACAGCATACGCAAGCCGAACTGAGCATCGGCGTCCAAACCCTGAAATTGACAGATACCTACCATTATACAAACAACGAATAAAGGAAAAACGCTTATGTTATACGAACGCACCCTCGGCCAGTGGCTGGAACACTGGGCCGAAACGACACCCGACCGAGAATACATCGTCTACTCCGACCGCAACCTGCGCTTCACCTGGAGCCAATTCAACCGCCGTGTGGACGACATGGCCAAAGGCCTCATCGCTATCGGTGTGGAACGAGGCACACACGTGGGCATCTGGGCAGCCAACGTGCCCGACTGGCTCACCCTGCTCTATGCCTGCGCCAAGATAGGCGCCGTCTACGTCACCGTCAACACCAACTACAAGCAGTCCGAACTGGAATACCTCTGCCAGAACTCAGACATGCACACCTTGTGCATCGTCAATGGCGAAAAGGACAGTGACTTCGTACAGATGACCTACCAGATGCTGCCCGAACTGCGCACCTGCCAGCGCGGACACCTCAAGAGCGAACGCTTCCCCTACATGAAGAACGTCATCTACGTGGGACAGGAGAAATACCGCGGCATGTACAACACCGCCGAAATCCTCCTCCTGGGCGACAACGTGGACGACAGCCGCCTGGACGAAATGAAGGCGCAGGTGACCTGCCACGACGTGGTGAACATGCAGTACACCAGCGGCACGACGGGCTTCCCCAAGGGCGTCATGCTGACCCACTACAACATCGCCAACAACGGCTTCCTCACCGGCGAGCACATGAAGTTCACGCAAGACGACAAGCTCTGCGTCTGCGTCCCTCTGTTCCACTGCTTCGGCGTCGTGCTGGCCACGATGAACTGCCTGACCCACGGCTGCACCGAGGTCATGGTGGAGCGCTTCGACCCGCTCGTCGTCCTGGCCTCCATCCATAAGGAACGCTGCACGGCGCTCTACGGCGTGCCCACCATGTTCATCGCCGAGCTGAACCACCCCATGTTCGACATGTTCGACATGTCCAGTCTGCGCACTGGCATCATGGCCGGCTCGCTCTGCCCCGTCGAGCTGATGAAGCAGGTGGAGGAGAAGATGTTCATGAAAGTGACCAGCGTCTACGGCCTGACCGAGGCCTCACCGGGCATGACGCACACGCGCATCGACGACCCCGCCGAAGTGCGCTACACCACCGTGGGCCGCGACTTCGAGCACACCGAGGTGCGCGTCATCGACCCCGAGACGGGCGAAGAGTGCCCCGTCGGCGTGCAGGGCGAGATGTGCAACCGTGGCTACAACACTATGAAGGGCTACTACAAGAACCCCGAAGCCACGGCCGAGGTGATAGACAAAGACGGCTTCCTCCACTCCGGCGACCTGGGCGTGAAGGACGAACAAGGCAATTACCGCATCACCGGCCGCATCAAGGACATGATTATCCGCGGCGGCGAGAACATCTACCCCCGCGAAATCGAGGAATTCCTCTACCAACTACCCGGCGTGAAAGACGTGCAGGTGGCCGGCATCCCTTCGAAGAAGTACGGCGAGGCCGTCGGCGCCTTCATCATCCTCCACGAGGGCGTCACGATGGACGAGAGCGAGGTGCGCGACTTCTGTCTGGGCAAAATCTCGCGCTACAAGATACCCAAATATGTCTTCTTCGTCAAGGAATTCCCCATGACGGGCAGCGGAAAGATACAGAAGTTCAAGTTGAAAGATGTGGGCCTGCAACTGTGCAAGGAGCAGGGAATAGAAATAATCTGACGGGAAAGGAAAATCCCGGATAAATAGTTAGCCGACCTATGTCGGGAGCCTGTCCGAGGCCTAGGACGCTCAGCCGACATAGGTCGGCGGCATTTCCGAGCTCTCCGACGGCCAGCCGATATAGGTCGGCTGACTCCACACGGGAATTACTCCGCCTTCTCGGGATAGCGCATATTGGCGGCAGTCATGTGTTCCAGCACCTCGCGCAGGTATTTGTCCGCCTCCCAGCGGGCCATGGGCAGGTCGTGGAGCAGCCAGTTGCCGCAGTCCTTCGGAGCGGCGCCGGGCACTTCGCCGTCATACTGGGCGATGAAGCGGAACGTGTCCTGCATGAGCAGCAGGATATCCTGCGGCTCCAGGTTGCCGCGCATCAGCAGGTAGTTGCCCGTCAGGCAGCCCATGGGCCCCCAGTAGATGACGCGGTCCTTCCACTGCGGCTCGTTGCGCAGGTAGGTGGCGGCCAGGTGTTCGATGGTGTGCAGCGCGCCCTGTCCGAGGGCGGGTTCGCGGTTGGGTTCCTTCATACGGATGTCGAAGGTGGTGATGATTTCGCCGTTCACCTCGTCCTTGCGCGAAACGTAGATGCCGCGCAGCAGGCGGAGGTGGTCGATGGTAAAACTGGGAATTTTATTCATATCGTTTCTTGAGTGGTTAATATTCATTTTTTAGGACGGATTATGATTTCAGGCGTTGACAAGCCTTTCGAGGAACGCCCACGTCGTCTGGAACGACCGCTCGGCCATCGTGGCCCAGAAGTCGCGATACTGGGCGAAGTTGTCGTCGTGCGCCCCCGGTGTGTCGCTGACGATGCGGAAGCTGAGAAAGGGCACACCGTAGACGAAACACGTCTGGGCGATGGCAGCGGACTCCATGTCGACAGCCATCCCCTCGGGGAAGTGGCGCTTGATGGCGGCCAGCTCGGCGGCGTCCTCCACGAAGCGGTCGCCCGTGCAGATGAGTCCGCCGTGAATGCGGCTCTCCAGTCCGGCGCCGTCGTTCAGCTCCAGCGCGTGGCGCAGCAACTGGGGAGAAGCCTCGTAGTAAAGGGGCATACCCTGCACCTGGCCGTAGCGTGTGCCATCGTTGCCGCAGTAGACGTCGTGATAGACCAACCGGTCGCTGGCCACTACATCGCCCACGCGCAGGCCTGCGTCGATGCCTCCCGCCACGCCGGTGCTGACAATACAGTCCGTCCGATGACGGCGGATTAGTTCGGCAGCTCCCACGGCGGCGTTCACCTTGCCGATGCCACACTGGGTGAGCACGACGTCGTTGCGGCCCAAGATGCCTTCCACGTAGCGGAAACGGCCTTCGCCGCTCTCCTTCTTCTGCGACAGGCGGTCCGCCAGCTGGCGGTGCTCGCTGTCCATTGCACTGATGATGCCTATCTTCATATTCTGATTGATGCTTAAAAAATGTGTGCAAATGTACGACATTTCCCCGAAATACGTCTGCAGGGAGCGTGGAAAATGGGAGGAATGTGCTATCTTTGTCCGCATAAACAAGACCAAAGAATTATGACACTGAAAAGAATACTCCCCGACTTGGTGGCGATTGTCCTGTTCGCCCTTCTATCGTTCGTTTACTTCTTCCCAGCCGACACCGAAGGCCGCGTGCTTTTCCAGCACGACACGGCGGCAGGCGTTGGCATCGGACAGGAGGCCAAGGAATACTACGAGCAGACGGGCGAACGCACTCGCTGGACCAACTCCGTCTTCGGTGGCATGCCCACTTACCAGATTTCGCCCTCGTACGATTCCAGCCGACCACTGCAATGGGTACAGAAGGCCTACCAGCTGTTCCTGCCGCAGTACGTACAGCTGACGTTCATCCTCATACTGGGCTTCTACATCCTGCTGCGTGCCTTCGGCCTGTCTGTGTGGCTGTCCACACTGGGAGGCATCCTGTGGGCATTCTCATCCTACTTCTTCATCCTCATCTCGGCGGGGCACATCTGGAAGTTCATCACCCTGGCCTACATCCCACCCACGCTGGCGGGCATCGTGCTGGCCTACCGCGGACGCCTGCTGGCGGGCGGACTGGTGGCAGCACTGTTCGTGGCCCTGCAAATCGCGTCGAACCACGTACAGATGTCCTACTACTTCCTGTTCGTCATCCTCTTTATCGTGGGTGCCTACTTCGAACAGGCCTGGCGCGAGAAGACGCTGCCGCAGTTCTTCCGGGCCAGCGCCGTACTGGTGGTGGCAGCCCTCATCGGTGTGGCGGCCAACCTGTCGAACCTCTACCACACCTATACCTATAGCAAGGAAACCATGCGCGGCAAAAGCGAACTAGTGCAGACGGGCGAGGCGGCTAAGCAAGCCAGCAGCGGGCTGGACCGTGACTACATCACGCAGTGGAGCTACGGCATCGGGGAGACGTGGACACTGCTTATCCCCAACTTCAAGGGCGGCGCTTCCGTGCCCCTGAGCCAAAACGAGACGGCGATGGAGAAAGCCAACCCGATGTACAGCAGCCTCTACAACCAGCTAACGCAGTACTTCGGCGACCAGCCCATGACGGCAGGCCCTGTCTACGTAGGCGCGTTTGTGCTGTTTCTCTTCCTACTGGGTTGCTTCATAGTGAAGGGGCCGCTGAAGTGGGCTCTCATCGGCGCCACGCTGTTCTCCATCGTGCTGTCATGGGGCAAGAACTTCATGCCGCTGACCGACTTCTTCATCGACTACGTGCCAATGTACAACAAGTTCCGCGCCGTGTCGTCCATCCTCGTCATCGCCGAGTTCACCATCCCCCTGCTGGCCGTCTTCGCCCTGAAGAAGATACTGGAAGAGCCCACCGTACTGCGCGCCAACCTGAAGGCCCTGGGCATCAGCCTGCTGCTGACAGCCGGCGTGGCCCTATGGTATGCCGTACCCTCGTCGGGCGGTTCCTATGTGCCTGCCCAAGAAGCGCAGATGCTGCAACAGGCCGTCGACGGAGGCATGATACCCGCCAGCGAGCTGAACGGCATCCTGGCAAATCTGGGTGAGATGCGCGCCGCACTGGTACAGGCCGATGCCCTGCGCAGCTTCCTCATCATCGCCATCGGCCTGCTGCTGCTCATGCTCTACACTACGGGCAAGCTGCGGCAGTCGTTCACCATGGCCGGCATCGCTGTGCTCTGCCTGGTGGACATGTGGAACGTGAACAAACGCTACCTGAACGATGCCCAGTTCGTGTCGAAGAGTATCCAGACTACTACCTTCAGCAAGACGCCTGCCGACGAGCTGATCCTGCAGGACACAACCCTGGACTACCGCGTGCTAAACCTGACAACGAGCACCTTCAACGAAAACAACACCTCCTACTGGCACAAGAGTGTGGGTGGCTACCATCCTGCCAAGCTGCGCCGCTACCAAGAGATGATCGAGCACCACATCGCCCCCGAAATGCAGGCTGTTTACTCCGCGATAGCCCGTGCAGGCGGCAAGATGGACAGTGTAGACGCCTCGAAGTTCCGCGTGCTGAACATGCTGAACACCCGCTACTTCATCCTGCCCGCTGGACAGCAGGGACAGACCGTGCCCATCCTGAACCCCTACGCCTACGGCAACGCGTGGTTTGTCGACCAGGTACAGTACGTGAACAATGCCAATGAAGAGATTGACGCCCTGGACACAGCCGATCCTGCTGTAACAGCCGTGGTAGACTCCCGCTTCAAGGATGCCCTGAAAGGCCTGGTCGAAAGCCACCGCGACAGCCTCTCCACCATCCGTCTGACCAGCTACGCACCCAATCGCCTGGTGTATGAAACCGACAACAGCGGCGACGCCGTAGCCGTCTTCTCCGAAATCTACTATCCCGACGGCTGGCAGGTGAGCATCGACGGGCAACCTGCGCCGCTGGGCCGCGCCGACTATATCCTGCGCGCCCTCCACATTCCTGCCGGGCAACACACCGTAGAAATGCGTTTCGACCCGCAGAGTCTACACGTCACCGAAGGTATCGCCTATACGGCCCTGGCCTTGATGGTCATCGGCGTGATAGCAATCGTATGGAGAATGCAACGACAAACAAAACAAAAAGAATAAAGAAAACCGTCCCTACCTTCACAGGTAAGGACGGCCCAAGTCAATAATACATGAAAAAACGCTATTTAGAGAGAGTTCTAACCCTTCATCAGGGTAGCGATGCAAATGTAAGGATGAATCGGGATGTAAAAAAATCAAATCGACCAAGAGGCCGATTTTACCGACGGATTTCAGATTATCCTAGCAATCTCTTACTCAAATAACACACTGGATACCAAACAGAAAGAGAACTTACAACAAGTACCGTCGCAAACACGAGCACCACGTCGGACACATGAACACTGACAGGATAAGCGGCAACAATAAAGTCGCCATTGCCTCCGCCCAAAGAAATAAATCCAAAGGTACGTTGAGCCCAACACAACAGTAACCCGGCTACAATACCGGCAACCGCTCCAAAAAGAGAAATCAGCCGACCTTCAAACAAAAAGATGCGAATGATGAGAGAGTCGTCGGCTCCAAGATTGCGCAATGTCAACACGTCCTCCCGCTTATCCAAAATGAGCATGGAAAGGGAGCCAATCACATTGAAGCACGAAACAACCAGAATGAACGTTAGAAAAAGATAAGAAATGAATTTCTCTATTTCCATAATACGAAATACGTCGGCCTGCTGTTCGTAACGGTTTTGTACAACAAACCGCTCACCCAGTAAAGAGACAATCTGTTGCCGGACAACTTCCGTATCTGCATCAGGCTTTAGCTTTAGCTCAATAGCAGAGACCTCACGCCCGTAACCAAAGAGACGGCGGGCAAAATCCAGCGAGGTGACAATATAGTTAGAGTCGTATTTCTCCTGATTGACCACAAACACAGCACCGGGCGAAAACAGGTATTCACGATTAAAAGCTGCAGAAGGATTGGCCAAATTAACCCGTACATTGCGACGCGGTGCATAAACCTGTAAAGGGTCGACAAACTGAATACCTGTACCCAAACGTGACATCAACTCGATGCCTAAGAAACCATAGTCCACGATATTATCTTTCAGGACAAACCGCCCCGTACCGTAGAGCAAGCTGTCAATGGAGGTCAGTTGTTCGAAGTTGTCTTCCACCCCCTTGATGACAGCCATCACCTGACGATCCTTGTACTGCACCATAGCATTCTCCTCAAGCGTCTCCGTCCACACCTCTATCTCAGGCAAGGCACGAACCTGTCGAAAAGCTGGCTCGTCGGGTAGAAACACCTTTCCCTCGCGAACGGTTATCTTCAGCTGGGGATCGAAGGCGGTAAAAAAACCGGCCACCATGTCCTGAAAACCGTTAAATACCGACAGGGTGCACACCATTGCCAATGTTGCCAGCGCCACTCCGCAGACCGAAATGCCGGAAATGATGTTGACCGCATTGTGCTTCTTCCTAGAGAACAGGTAACGGCGGGCTATGTAGAACGACAGGTTCAAAGGATGGCCTTATTTAAGCAATTCGTCAATGCGCTCCAGATAGTCCAGCGAATCGTCCAAAAAGAACTTCAGTTCAGGAATAATGCGAAGCTGAAAGCGTACACGGGTACCCAATTCGTATCGGATGGACTTCATATTGGCATTGATGTTTTTAATGAGTTCCTCACCCTTCTCAGAGGGGAAGATACTGAGATAGACACGAGCAATGCTCATGTCGGGGCTGATACGTACAGCACTGACCGAAACCAGCACGCCGTGCATGCTCTTGGTCTGCAACAAAAAAATGTCGCCCAGCTCCTTCTGGAGCAGGCGGGCTATCTTATTTTGACGGGTTGTTTCCATATTAAGCGTAATGGTTAATGATTATTTTCAAATTGTGGGATTTTCCGAATGAGAGTCAATCCATCTCGCAGGGGAAGAATAACTTTTTCCACCCGACGGTCACGAGCCACGAAGTCGTTGAACTCCTTGATACGAATAGTCTGCAGATCTGAACTGTGCGGATGTTCTTCCAACACATGACCATCCCATAGTGTATTGTCAGCAATGATATATCCACCGTCAGTCAAATACGTAAGTGCCATCTCGTAGTAATCCAAATATTTACGTTTGTCTGCATCTATAAAAACGAGGTCGAACGTCAACCCCAGCTGTGGTACCCGTTCCAAAGCGTCGCCGATATAAAAGCGAATTTTATCAGCATACGGCGAACCTTCAAGCCAAGGACGAGTGAAATCTTCCTGCTCGTCGTTAATTTCGAAAGTGTGCAGCATGGCTCCCTCAGGCAATCCTTCAGCCATACAGAGAGCTGAATAGCCGCTGTAGGTACCTATCTCGAGTACCTGGTAGGGACAAATCATCCGTACGAACATCTTCAACATCCGCCCTTGCAGGTGCCCCGAAGCCATGCGAGGATACAGAAGCTTGAGGTGTGTGTCGCGGTAGAGTGCTCGTAAGTAATCACCCTCCGGATCGATATGCTGCAATATGTATTCGTCTAAATCCAATTGAAAATAGAAAATTGAAAATTGAAAATGAAAAAATGGATGAAATCACTGTCCATTCTACATTCTCAATTTTCGATTAATTTATAAATATCGGTTGCTATTGGGCAATACACTGTCTTCAGCATGTTTCAGGGCATCTTCGACCACGTTGATTTCGAGGAACGAAGTCTGCGTGCCCTCCTTACCACTACTCAAATAACCCACCATATCAGTAGGTTGTAGCTTACCGTCTTTCAACAAACGACGCAGGGCAGCAAAATAATACTCCTGTCCGTTGGCTAGCTCGGGCATGTAAATAGCCTCCACTCCATAGGAAAGAGCCAAGTGGCGCATAGTCTTCTCCTTGTAACAAATAGCCAGCACGGGATACTTGCCGCGGAAAGCAGCCAAATTACGTGCTGTACGACCACTATAACTATCAGTAATGATAGCACGAATTTTCAACTTAGTAGTGGCCTTCACAGCCTGCTTGGCCAAAAAAGCCGTCACATCGTTGCTGTTCTCGTCCAACGGGATACGGATGTCATTCTCAGTCAACTTATCCTTTTCGGCCTGTGCGGCTACCTTGGTCATGGTCTTCACAGCCTCTACCGGATACTTGCCATAAGCCGTTTCACCACTCAACATCAAAGCGTCGGTACGATAATAGATGGCGTTGGCAATATCTGTCACCTCGGCACGAGTAGGACGAGGATTATTGATCATGGTATGCAGCATCTGTGTAGCCACAATTACCGGCTTCTTAGCCAGAATACACTTGCGAATGAGTACGCGCTGAATACCAGGAATGCGTTCCTGAGCTACCTCAATACCCAAATCACCACGAGCCACCATGATACCGTCAGCCACTTCCAGAATTTCGTCGATGTTATCCACACCCTCCTGATTTTCTATCTTGGCAATGATACGAATGTCGCTATGATGTTCATCCAATATAGCTTTAATATCAAGGATATCCTGCTTGTTGCGCACAAAAGAATGAGCAATAAAATCGATATCTTTTTCAATCGCATATAAAATATTATTACGATCTTTCTCAGTCAGCGATGGCAGATTGATGCGTACGCCAGGCACATTTACACTCTTACGGTTACCCAATGTGGCCTCGTTCTGTACTTCGCAATAAAGATAGTCGCCATCCTTTTCCACCACAACCAATTCTAAATCGCCGTCGTCAATCAAGATATGCCCACCGACATTCACATCGTTCACAAAATGAGAATAAGAAACGGAGATACATTCGCGTGTGGTCGGCTGTTCGGGATTTCCTGTCACCTTCACCTTGTCGCCTACCTTGAACGGGATGGGGTCGCTTGCCAAAGGAGTTGTACGCACCTCAGGACCTTTTGTATCCATCAATATAGCGATCCGGTTAGAGACCGTACGCACGTTGGCTATCAGCTTCTCGAAACCTTCGCGTCCAGCATGGGCGGTATTCATACGAACTACGTTCATACCTGCCTTAAACAGTTCTCTGATAAAGTCAACCTCACAACGTTGGTCAGAAATCGTTGCAACAATCTTCGTTTGTTTTAATAACATACTCTTATACCTTATTATATTTATATTACCTATTCTGTTTAATAACATCCGCCAAAGCTTCCAACGCCAGCCGATAGGAATTCAAACCGAATCCACAGATAACTCCCAGACAAGCGCAAGAAATCATTGAAACATGACGAAATGCCTCACGGGCATGCACATTAGATATATGAACCTCCACAACCGGTGACTTCACAGCACGAATAGCATCCTGCAAAGCAATAGAAGTATGTGTATAGGCTCCTGCATTCAGAATGATACCATCGGCATCGAATCCCACCTGCTGTATCTTGTCAATCAACTCCCCCTCAATATTAGACTGATAGTAATCAATCTGCACCTCAGGATACTTTGCACGAAGTTCCGCCAGATAATCCTCAAAAGAAACACTTCCATAAATGGAAGGTTCACGTTTACCCAACAGATTTATATTGGGGCCGTTTATTATTTGTATCCACATAATCGTTTTTTATTTATCTTTGCCGGCCAAAGAACATTTATTCAAGATGCAAAGGTAGAAAAAAGAAATGAAAACAGAAGAAAAATCGAGGAATAAGGAAAAACTGGCACTGATTATCAGGAAATACCAACAATACCTGCGACTGGAAAAAGCCCTTTCCCCCAACACACTCGATGCCTACCTGACCGACTTGGAGAAGCTATTACATTTCCTTGAGGGCGAAGAAATAGATATCCTAGACGTCACCCTCGACGACCTGCAACACTTCAGTGCCGGCCTGCACGATATTGGCATACATCCGCGCTCACAAGCACGAATACTGTCGGGCATCAAGTCGTTCTTTCATTTTCTCGTTCTGGCAGATTACCTCGAAGGTGATCCAAGCGAACTACTTGAAAGTCCCAAAATCGGATTTAAGCTACCAGAAGTTCTCACCGTGGCAGAAATCGACACGATCATTTCCACAATAGATCTGAGCAAGCCCGAAGGGCAACGCAACCGAGCCATCCTTGAAACGCTATACAGTTGTGGCCTACGTGTATCTGAACTTTGTACTCTAAAGTTGTCCGATCTCTATTTCGAGGAAGGATTTATCAAAGTAACAGGTAAAGGCAACAAACAAAGGCTTGTTCCCATTTCCCCTCGGGCTATCAAAGAGATTCGATACTGGCTGGAAGACCGTAAGCGCTGGAAGATCAAACCTGGATTTGAAGACTATGTATTCCTTGCCAGATGGGGTAACGGAATATCACGCATTATGATTTTCCACCTCATCAAGGAACTCGCAGAACAAGCCGGCATTACCAAAAATATCAGCCCACATACATTTCGGCATTCATTTGCTACTCACCTGCTGGAAGGAGGTGCCAACCTGCGGGCCATCCAATGCATGCTGGGGCATGAAAGCATTGCTACTACAGAAATCTATACTCACATCGACCGCCATATGCTCCGCAGTGAGATTATAGAACACCATCCACGCAATATAAAGTACCGCAAAGAGAAAGAAATTCATTAAATTATAATAAATATCCCCTTCCAGTTAACAAAATGTAGAAAGATTTAATAACTTTGCGACGCCGTATCCTGTGTTGAACAGAATAGGTAAACATATAAAGAATAGGCAAATCAATTACAAACTATTAATTTATACCTAAAATGACTAAGAAACTGTATTTGCCATTATTAATGGCGTTAGTTGTTGCATTGTCATCATGCAGCAAGAAGATGGGCGAACTGTCATCTGACTATTTCACGGTGACTCCGCAGGTATTGGAAGCCGTAGGTGGTAAGGTTCCCGCTACAATCAACGGCAAATTCCCTGAAAAGTACTTCAACAAGAAGGCCGTAGTAGAAGTAACTCCTGTCCTGAAATGGGACGGTGGAGAAGCCAAAGGTCAGCCTAGCGTATTCCAAGGCGAAAAGGTAGAAGGTAACGACCAGACAATCTCTTACAAGATGGGTGGTAGCTATACCATGAAGACTTCTTTCGACTATGTACCCGAAATGGCGAAGTCTGAACTGTATCTGGAATTCAAAGCCACTATTGGCAAAAAGACAGTTGAAATTCCTGCTGTAAAAATTGCTGACGGTGTGATTTCTACTTCTGAGTTGGTTAAACAAACTGCAGGAAGCGCTAACACTGCTACAGGTGAAGATGCATTCCAGCGCATCATTAAAGAAAAGTATGACGCTAACATCATGTTCTTGATCCAACAAGCTAACGTTCGTTCTAGCGAGTTGAAGACAGCCAAAGCCTTCAACGAAGAAGTGAAGAACATCAACGCTACCGAAAACAGAAAGATCTCTAACATCGAAGTTTCTGCATATGCTTCTCCCGATGGTGGTCTTGATTTGAACACGAAGTTGGCTGAAAACCGTCAGGACAACACAGCTAAAGTAATCAACAGAAACCTGAAGAAAGACAAGCTGGAAGTTAACGTTGACACCAAATATACAGCTGAAGACTGGGAAGGCTTCCAAGAACTGGTTAGCAAGTCAAGCATCCAGGATAAAGAACTCATTCTCCGCGTATTGTCTATGTACTCTGATCCTGAACAAAGAGAGCAAGAAATCAAGAACATCTCTTCTGTCTATAAGACACTGGCTGATGAAATCCTGCCTCAACTGCGTCGTTCTCGTCTGACTTTGAACTACGAAATCATCGGTAAGTCTGATGAAGAAATTGCTAATCTGGCTGCTACAGACGCTAAGCAACTCAACATCGAAGAACTGCTGTATGCTGCTACACTGACTGACGATGCTGCTAAACAAGAAGCTATCTACACCAAGGCTACTCAAATCTATCCTGAAGACTACCGTGCATACAACAACCTTGGCGAACTGGCTTATGAAGCCGGTAACCTGGACAAGGCTGAAAGCTACCTGAAGAAGTCTCTGTCTATTAAGAACTCTGCAGAAGCTAACATGAACATGGGTCTTATCTCATTGGTTAAGGGTGACAAGGCTGCTGCTGAAACTTACTTGGCTAAAGCATCTGGGGCTCCTGAGCTGAACGAAGCATTGGGTAACTTGTACGTAGCACAAGGCCAGTATGAAAAGGCAGTCAACGCATTCGGTGATACTAAGACAAACAGTGCTGCTTTGGCTCAGATCTTGGCTAAAGACTATAACAAAGCAAAAACTACATTGGCTGGTATTGCAAAACCCGACGCTTATACAAGCTATCTGAGCGCTGTATTGGGTGCAAGAACGAACAACGATTCAATGGTTATCAGCAGCCTGAAGGCAGCTGTAGCTAAAGACGCTACGCTGGGCAAGAAAGCCGCTACCGACCTGGAATTCGCTAAGTATTATACAAATGCTGACTTTATGAGCATTGCAAAATAAAAAAGCATTCATACACAAAAAAATGTCCGGCATAGAAATATGTCGGACATTTTTTTTTATTCACGCCAAAAAGAATTACATTCGCAGCCGAAGTTATAGAAAAAACGAGCAATGAAGAAACTATATCCACTACTATTTCTGGCAGCATGGCTGCTAGCCGCTTGCAGCAACCACGAAAAGGACATTGTCAGCATCAGTGGCATCATCAAAGGTCTTGGGAATGACACTCTCTATATATACGGTACAGACAGATTGTATAACCGCCTGGATACACTGACCGTCAAAGAAGACAAAATCTCAACCCAGCTGGAAATAGACACACTGATTTCGGCATGGCTGCGGTTCTCCGACGGGACGGAAATACCCATCTACATGAACAAAGGAGAAAAAATTGAAATCAACGGATCGGCTACTTGCCTGGACTCGCTCTATATCAAAGGAAACACCGCCAACGAGAAGTTATCACTCTTCCGCCAAAAGATAGAAAGAGATACTACCCTCACGGCTCAAGCACTCGAAGATTCAGCTAAAGTCTTCATCCAAAACAATCTGACCTCACCTGCATCGTTATATGTATTAGACAAATACCTGGTACAAAAAACGTCACCCGATTTTCCGGAAATCAAGAAATTGATAGAAGGAATGACCGGAGAACTTAAAGAGTACCTCTATGTAGAAAACCTTCTGAGGCAAATAGAAACAGCGGAAAAAACAGAACCGGGAAAGATGGCTCCATATTTCCAACTACCCAGTAGTGAAGGCAAAGATCTTAAACGAACGGACTTCAAAGACAAATACTTGTTACTACATTTCTGGGCATCATGGGACGAAAAGTCCAAAGCGAGCAACCAGATGCTACGCAAGATTTATAAAGACAAGAAAAAACATAAGGATTTTGAAATACTCGGCATCTCACTCGATACTGATAAAGCCTTATGGAAAAAAGCTATTGAAAACGACACACTGACATGGAAACAGGCTTGTGACTGCAAAGGCTGGGACAGTGACATTATCGAACAGTTCAACATTCGGGCATTACCGACTAACATTCTACTCACTCCGACGGGGAAAATTGAAGGGCGCAACCTGACCCAGGAACAGTTGGAAGAGAGATTGAAAGAAATTGTCAAAGAGAAAAAACAAACTAAAAAATAATCCCGTGCTTGTCAAAGTTTTCGCAGCGGCTGTCCAAGGAATAGACGCCACGCTCATCACCATCGAAGTCAACAGTACACGCGGCTGCATGTTCTACCTCGTAGGACTGCCCGACTCGGCTGTCAAAGAAAGCCACCAGCGCATCATCTCCGCCTTGCAGGTGAACGGCTACAAGATGCCCACGAGCAACATCGTCATCAACATGGCTCCCGCCGACATCCGCAAAGAAGGTTCGGCTTACGACCTGCCACTGGCCATCGGCATGCTGGCCGCCAACGAGACCATCCAATCTGATAAGCTGGACCACTACCTGCTGATGGGCGAATTGAGCCTCGACGGCAGCCTTCAGCCCATCAAGGGCGCCCTGCCCATCGCCATCAAAGCGCGCGAACTGGGTTTCGAAGGCATGATATTGCCCATGCAAAACGCCCGAGAGGCGGCCGTGGTGAATAATCTAACTGTTTACGGCGTGGAAAACCTACGGGAAGTGGTCGAATTCTTCAATGGCAAACAAGAACTGCCCCCCATCATAGTCAACACCCGGGAGGAATTTTATGCCCGGCAGAATACATTCGACCTCGACTTCGCCGACGTCAAGGGACAGGAAAACGTGAAGCGCGCTCTCGAAGTAGCCGCCGCCGGAGGCCACAACGTGCTGCTCATCGGTTCGCCCGGCAGTGGCAAATCCATGCTGGCCAAGCGCCTGCCCTCCATCCTGCCGCCCCTTTCGCTGGGTGAAAGCCTCGAAACCACCAAGATACACTCCGTAGCCGGCAAGCTGGGCAAGGATGGCGGTCTCATCTCTATCCGCCCCTTTCGCGACCCGCACCACACCATCTCCAACGTCGCCATGACCGGAGGTGGAAGCTTCCCTCAGCCCGGCGAAATCAGCTTGGCACACAACGGTGTCCTCTTCCTGGACGAGTTGCCCGAGTTCAGCCGTAACGTCCTCGAAGTGCTCCGCCAGCCCCTGGAAGACCGTAAAATCAGCATCTCGCGTGTGAAGTGCAATGTGGAATACCCCGCCAGTTTCATGCTCGTAGCCAGCATGAACCCCTGTCCCTGCGGCTACTACAACCACCCGACGAAGCCCTGCGTGTGCAGTCCCGGCCAAGTACAGAAATACCTGAACCGCATCTCCGGTCCGCTGCTCGACCGCATCGACCTGCAGATTGAAGTAACGCCTGTCCCCTTCGAAAAGATGTCCGACATCCGTCCCGGCGAACCAAGCGTCGTTATCCGCGAACGCGTGGTACGTGCCCGTCAACTGCAACAGGAACGCTACGCCCAAGTACCCGGCGTCTACTGCAACGCGCAGATGAACAGCAAACTGTTATCCCTCTACGCGCGACCCGACGAGCGCGGCCTCGCCCTGCTGAAAGGCGCCATGACGCGCCTCAACCTCTCGGCCCGCGCCTACGACCGCATCCTGAAGGTAGCCCGCACCATTGCCGACCTGGAAGGCAGTGAATCTATCCAGTCCGTCCACCTGGCCGAAGCCATCGGCTACCGCAACCTGGACCGCGAGGACTGGGCGGGATGAATTATCCTACAAATTTGGACTTATTTTATAGAGAAATAGCTCCAAACAAAGATTCCAATAACATTATTAAGAATCAAAGAAACCCAAACGTATGAATACCTTAATATTTAATCAAACTCTTAATGCAAATATTGTTCCGCCCGTCCAGGTGTATATAGTTCCCATAACGAAGCAACCGTCCACCCTGGTGCAAAAATATTATTATAATACCCTTTGCCATTAAGACCATAATCCCAATTTGTATGCTGCACCACTTCTGGATAATAACCTTTCTTAGCCACACCGCACAAATGGCCTTCACACGGCAATAATTGACGCATGGAAGTAGACATTAATTCTGCCATTGAAGCGAACCTCGATTCTCCATAATGAACAGATAACCAGCGTAAGACATCAGCGAATTCAAAAACAAAAACATCTATATGGTTATTTTCAACTGAAACATTCCCCCAACCACGCGTCTGTAAACCTAAATCTCCAAGCATCTGTCCCCGAGCAAAAGGTACATCCCACAAATAATACCAAGAAAGTGCAAAATAAGAAGCCTGACGACATAAATCTGCATAATGCTCACTCTCTACGCCGCGTGTAACCAAAGCTAAATAATAATTAGCTGTTGCGGCATAAAGTGCAGCCTCCTTATCTTCACAATTAGCATCAAGCGTAGAGGAAAAATAATCAGCTTTCGAAATAATCTCATGTTCCAAATAACTCGCTGTCCGTTTAGCAGCCATCAAATAACGTTTATCTCCAAAATATTTATATCCCATTACCAAAGGTAAAGTTGCTGATGGAGTACTTCCACCCGTCTGATCAACAACAGAAAAGTCTTCACAAAATTTACGTGGGAAACTGCCGTCGGGATTCTGCAAACACAAGAAAAGATCTAAAATAGTACGAATGCGCGACTCCCAATCCAAATGACGATGTCCCCGCATACGTTCATAGTTTAAATAATGCAGCATAGCATACACCCCTTCAGATTGCCGACGAATGCTAAATACGCTCTCATCAATATGCTTTTCAAAATCCACATATTCTCGAAAAAAGCCAGAAGAAGTAAAACCATTTTCTAAATAGGAATCAAAAATTTTTCGACTATTTTCAATCAAATCATTACGTTTATTCTGCCAACCATATTCCAAAGCATTAAATGCATTGAGAAGAGTTCGACCAATAAATCCGACCTCAGCTATACCTCGAGTCTTACAACTATCTACTTGAATATGCGCACCTGAGTTAAAAGCTAAAGGATACTGATCCACAAAACTTGAAACAAAATAATTACTCAGAATTTCCTTCACTTGCTGAGTAGAATAAACGGTATCAACAGGTTGAGGACGATAAGTATCATAGCTATATTCCCACGTCCGACGAATGAAATCAGAAAAATCATTAGCCTTATCTTCTTTGATTTCCCAAGTCAAGAAAATACTCTCACCTTTCTTTAACAGCTGGAATGCCTTCACCTCTGGAGCTAATGTTAACTTACGTATATAGCTTTTGGGCGCTTCACGGTAAGGGAAACCAAATGCCAAGGCTGTCGAGCCACCATCATTCTCAAAGCCAACAAATCCCAATGAAGTTGAACCAGAAAGAATCACTTCGCCATTTTTATGAGTAGTCAAAACATCAGTATTCAATACCCCCAAACGATTCACAACCAATGAGTATCCATTCTTTTCATCAAAAACAGCCGTCAACGGTGCACTCAGACGATCCTCCCGCACAATCCAACTATCTGAAGTATGAAATGAAGGAGCTTCATATGGAGAACGTAAATTACGTCGGTACCAAAATCCTGGCATATAAAATTGACAATCATTATGAGAAAAGCCCGTATTCAAACATTGACTATAATTAAAATAGACATCCTGCATAGCAGTAATCTGTACCCTTAATAAAATCCGACCTAAATCCCGTTCAACTTTCTGAAACACCAATACTGGTAGTTTACAATCCGCCTTCCATTCGTAATCAAAATAATCGTTTACCAACCTGCTCCCATGAAGTACATAATCCACAGCAGGGTTGCCAGGTACCTTCAATGATAAAGTCGTTTGCAAGTCATCAACCAAAAACTTTGGGCGATTAGCTTCAGTTGAAGCTGAACCACTATTCACAATAGGCCATCCCTCTTTCCATTCAATTCGATCCAATAACAATACACGCCCATGAGGATTTGAAACATCTACACCATGATATAAAAGCCAATCATGGCCAAAATCATCAGTCACAATTTCCGAATTATGCCCTGTTCCTACAAAACGCTCGTTCCGTCCAATCAACAACTCATGATGATTATCCATCATAGTACCCCCTTGTTTATCTACATATGGTCCCCATAAGCTTTGAGAACGCCCAACAACAGTCTGATATGTACTTTCTACTCCCTCACAACAAGTGCCTGTGGAAGCGAACAAATAGTAATATCCATCATGTTTGCAAATATAAGTACCTTCATATGCTGTTCCTGCTATCTGTTTTTTTATCCCGCCCGGTTTTAAAGCCAAACCATCATCTGTTAACTCTGCTCCATAGATACCTCGGAAACTTCCCCAAAACAAAAACTTTTTCCCATTATCCTCAATATAAAAAGGATCAATACAGTTTTGTATCCCTATTTCATTACTACGAAACATCATCCCTTTATCTCGGAAAGGTCCAGCAGGGCTGTCAGCGGTAGCCACACCAATACCGCACGTCCATTCCTTTCCCCAACGAGACATTGAATAATACAAAACATACTTATCACCTATCCGATTTATATCCGGTGCCCACAATCCACCCTTTGGTTCAAAAGTCGGACGCGTATCGGCTGTAAAGACTGTACCAACAAATTCCCAATCCACGAGATTTTTAGATCGATGGATAGGCATATTACGTATATCCTCTGTCGCATACAGATAAAAATAACCATCTTCACCTTGAATGACAGAAGGATCAGGTAAACTATAATCAACAACCGGATTATGATAACTAGTAACAGTTTCCCCTGCCATGAGACAAATGCTCATGGCAAGGGAAATTCCTAGAAACAATCTTCTTAACATATTATTCATTTCAACTTCATTTACATACTGGCGATTCTGCCTCACTAGAAGGAGAATTACCTGCAATCTGAGGCCAACCATCTTCAGTCCATGTTATACGGTCAAGCATCAGAAAACGTCCCTTATCAGGTGTCATCCGATTGTAACTATGATACAATAAGAATTCATTTCCTTCACTATCCGCCACAATCTCTGAATTATGTCCAGGCCCGACAAAGTGATCGTTGGAGCGAATAACCACATCGTAACCATTATCAAGCATAGAAACACCGGACTTAGACATATATGGGCCCAACAATGAAGTGGAACGACCTACCACTGTCGTATAAGTACTCAGCATAGCACTACAACAAGCACCTACAGATGCAAACATGTAATAATATTCGCCACGTTTACAAATATAAGGCGCTTCAAAAGCCGTTCCAGCGACTTGTACCTTATTCTTCTTGGCCTCATTCATATCTCCATTCAGCACATTCAGGCCATCATTGGACAGCTGTATTGCATAAATACCATTGAAACTTCCCCAAAATAGCCATTTCTTACCATCTTCCTCAAAAAAACAAGGATCAATGGAGTTACGCACACCGATCTCACTCGACGTAAAGAGTAGCCCTTTTCCATCACGTGATTTATCCAACTTAAAAGGTCCTTCTGGAGAATCAGCATAGGCCGTACCAATAGCAGCATTATCAGGTTGCCCCATAGCAGACATCGCATAATAAAGCACATATTTGTCACCAATCTTCTCTATATCCGGAGCCCACACAGAAACTCCTGAACCCGTAATAAACGAAGGACGCTTTTCGAATAAATCTTGCTCTAACTTCGTCCAATTTACCAAATCCGTGGAATGCAAAGCCTGCCATGTATTAGTACAATAAACATAAAATGAATGTTCATTTTCCTTCAAAACCGTAGGATCAGCCGCACTATAATCAGTCAAAGGATTTGAGTATGGATACAGGAATGTCTCTTTCGTACTTTTCTCGTTATCTGAGCACGATACTAAAAGGCCCGTTAAAAGAGCCAAAGAGCTTATTTTCAATTTCTTATTTTTCATATATCATTTTATTGAGCAGACTTTTTATCAAGTTCTTCTACAGGAATATTATCTTCATATCCGTCATAACCAAAATTCTGATTAATACGACCTTGAGTATTGGATTCAATAGCATTTTGAGGCACTGGCCATAGTACATGATAAGGCTCCATCACGAAAGCATTCGTATCATAAAAATACTGTTCCCTAAAGAAATTGTTTTTCTCCATTATACGATCATAATACCAGTTCTTTTCCGAGAATTTGTCCAAAGAATAACCATCAATACCTTGCTTTGCCTTCAAATAAGCAATACGAGTCAGTTCTGTCTTACGATGATCCTCTATGAAAAGCTCACGAGCCCTTTCATCCAAAATCTGTTCCAAAGTGACCGAACCAGCAGGTAATTCAGGAGCATGAGCACGACGACGGATAACATTCACATCTTCTGTTGCACCAGCCAAGTCACCTTGCCACCAGCGTGCCTCAGCTCTGTTTAAATAGGTTTCGGCCAAACGGAAAATGTATTGATCCGTATAACCACCCACAGGCACCTTGCCACCGGCATTCGGATCATCTTTATCAATCAAGACTTTCACAATCGGGAAAGAAAAGTAACAACGCATGGTATCTGTACAATAGGCGGGATCAACCGGCTTACCAAACCACTCTGCGCTACCTCCACTGTTTGCCGGACGATTATAAACAATACGCGACTTGTCGAACCAGTTGTTGTCATTATGACGCAAATCATCACCACAATTATCCCACAGTTCATATTGCGCATAGTTAGTTGGTCTAATCTTAGCTAAACCGCGTCCCAATTCTTCCAACTGTTCATAACCATCATAGATACCCGATGCATCCGTTGTACCCTGCTTGCCATCAGGCGTCTTTACCTTACTTCCTGCATGCCACTGAGGAACAAAGTTACGCTTACGTTTCGAACCGCTTGGCGACGAACAACCTTCCAAGCCATACCGTTCCTGTCCTACCATGATCCATTCTTTATTATCCGTACGGCTAATATTGTCAGGATCGAACAAGTCATTATATACATCCAATGAAGCATCATCAGCATTAACGCCAAACCGTTCTGTCATCAAATGCAAACCATAGTTATTAATAACTCTTGACGCTGCTTCTTCGGCATTTTTAAATTCCCCTAATGCCAGATATATTTTTGACAGCAAATGTTCACCTGCGGCGCGACCTACATATCCAGGTTCTACAGACTCAGGTAACCACTGTACAGCATATTCCATATCTTTTTTAATATTTTCCAAGATAGTCCAGCGAGAAGTAGTATTAAAATCCAACTTCGGTCCAGTAATTTCTTCACCAATCCAAGGAATGTCACCAAATTGGTGTGTCAACAAGTAATACCAATAAGCACGATGAAAATATCCTTCAGCCAACACGGCATTACGATCCTCTTCAGAGGCCATACCAGAGGCTTCTGGCGCACGAGTAATAATGGTATTGGCATATTTAATGCCATTCCAACCAAATACCCAATAGCGCAGATGCAAATACATGTTCGTCGTCGGAGTAAGCTGTGTCACCATATTATGAATCTCTTTCGTTTCAGGTCCTCCCATCACAGCCAAATCTGACCAAGCATATTCATATACCGCAAAAGTTTCACAATTTCCAGAATTAAAGGCATCACCGAACCATTCAAAATTCATCTGTTTACGACACAAGCGAAGCATTGTTTCCAAACCATCGCGGTCGACAAATGTATTTTCTGGAGTTAAAAAGGACATCGGTTGGGGAGTCAAATCCACACACCCAGACAAACCAGCAGCCATCAGACAAACGGCTATGCCTTTTACTATGTATTTTTTAGTTTTCATCTTTTTCAATTTGTATAATGATTAATTAATCAGCTAAGAATTACAACGTCAGATTTACACCAAATGTATAGATTCGTGGAGAAATCGCCTTCATTACGGGGTCTGAAGAACGCCAGCCCGAAATGGTAAACGCATTGTCTACATTAACACTTACACGAAGATTTTCTACCTGAATTTTTCGAACTAAACTTTTAGGGAACGTATATGCCAACGACAGATTCTGCATCTTCAAATAATTACGTTTTTTATAAATGTTTACCGTTGGATTACTGCAGTCAGCTCCTAGACGAGCATATTCCGTACTAGGACTCCAAGGAGTCCAATACTCTGTCCATACTGAATTTGACGTGTTAAAGAAACGATTGTCTTCATTTCGAGCCAGGTTATCAATATCCTTCCAACCAAACTCACCACGTAAGGTGAAAGCGAAGTCAACGCAATTCCACAAATTCAAGTCACTAGTAATGCTAAGGCGATGAGTAGGTATCTTCGAACCCAACCATTGCTTGTCGTCTTCATTGATTACTCCATCATTATTCACATCCTCTAACTTGGGATCACCCGGCTGTTTACCATATTTATCAGCTTCAAGCTCTTCACCCAATTGCCAGATACCTATATATTTGTAGTCGTAAATATCATCAATCCCATGACCGATATACCAACCATTCTGCACATCATCATCCTCACGCTGCCCAATCACATTCCCTTCGGCATCCAATACATCAATCATATTGCCATACAAATGTTTAATCTCATTTTTATTTGTAGAATAAATAAACGATGTATTCCAACGAACCTTATTCGGAATATTTACATTATTCGTTGTAATTGTGACCTCAATGCCTTTATTATTTATTTGTCCCAAATTAGAAGCAATGCTTCCATAACCGGAAATGGCAGGCATAGCTCGATCCATTAACAAATCTGTAGTTTTATTCCAATAGGCATCAATCGTACCAGTAATACGATTATTAAGTACACCAAAATCCAAACCAAGATTACGGCCTGTGGTCGTTTCCCACTTCAAATTACGATTGGCCAAACTTGACGGATAAACAGCTTTGTAGTTTACCCCATTCATGATTGCATTTGTAATAGTCAATCGTGAAAAAGCGGCATAACGGCCAATATCACGATTACCAGTCTGCCCCCAAGAAAAACGAAGCTTCAGGTTGTCCAGCCATTCTGCACCCTTCAAGAAGTTCTCTTCACTCAAACGCCAAGCCAAAGCTACTGAAGGAAAAACTCCGAATGGGTCATTCTGGCCAAATGCCGAGAAACCATCACGACGCACAGCAGCTGTCAGAAGATAACGATCCATCAAAGAATAATTTAAACGCCATAACAAACCGTTACCTGTCTGCATTTCGTCTGTAGAAGTCACGGTAGGAGTAATACCAGATTGAATCGCATGATATATTAAATTACCATTTGGCTGAAAACCTTCATTATTTCCTTGCGTAGCCCAAGACTGATATTTTTCAACCGTGTAGACAAAAGTAAAATCCAAATTATGAATATCGGCAAATGTACGATTCCATTTCAACATATTATCCACGCTCCATTCATAATCGGAAAACTCACGGCGCTTTGCTTGTCCGCCGGCTACTACGCCTGGTTTAATATCGGAATCAAAATAATAATCCTTCTGCCAACCAAAACGGGCATTAAATGTCGTTTGCCAAGAAAAGCCCCAAGGAAGTTTCACTTTTCCATATACGCTTGATACAAATGTCTGTCGCTTGTCCATTTTACTGTCGACCGTATGGGCCAGTAACGGATTGGAAGTACGATTGTCATTAGCCGGTCGAACCTTAATAGTCCCGTCCTCTTCCCACATACTTCCGAATGGACTCATGGCCTTGGCTGCACCAACGTCAGCAGAAATGCCACTATAATCTTTATTGGCAAACTGAGCATTTAAACCCACATTCAACCATTTCGTAATCTCTGTATCCAAATTGATACGGGCACGAACAGCTTGAAAATAATCTCCCACTTTGATACCGTCATTGTTTGTATAACCTAAAGAGAAATAATAATTGGTACGGTCATTCTTTCCAGAAACAGAAGCGTTATAGTCTTGACGAAGTCCATTTTGCAACACAAGATCCATCCAATCTGTTATGCGGCCGGCTTTGTAGTTCTCTATTTCCAAAGGATCGAAACCCAAACGAGTCATCCATGTTCCAACATAGTCGCCAGAAAACGAAGAATCATAAGCAGCCCATTGTTCTTGAGTTACTCCCTCAGGAAGATCATAAGGATTGTCATAATAACCGACCCCCATCTGTGAGCTACTAGGTTTGAAGTACTCTTGCGTTTTCCAATAATCCATTCGGCGTTGAATGTACTGTTCGGGGGTAGGCATCTCAGGCGTGAAAGTAGCTTGTGACATACCGATTTTTGTACTGAGATTGATAATCGGTTTACCCATCTTACCACGTTTAGTATTAATCATTACTACACCAGCCGAACCTTTAGCACCATAAATTGCCGTAGAACTGGCATCCTTCAAGACGTCTATGCTCTCAATATCATTCGGATTGATATCGTCAACATTACCATAGAAAATGACGCCATCCAAAACGATCAAAGGCGAGCTGCTAGCCTTCAACGACTGCTTACCACGAATCAACAAGCTACCGCCACCCGCTGCATCTGTAGAAGGAGTCAGGTTTACACCAGCAATACTACCTGACAAGAAGTCCATTGCATTCGTAGCCACCCTATTCTGTGTCACTTCATTACCTATGTGGGATACAGAGCCGGTCAGGTCGCTTTTCTTCATTGTACCATATCCTACTACCACCACTTCATCCAGCATTTCATTATCTTCACTCATCGTCACATCCAATGTTCTCGCATTGGCATCCAACACCTGCTCTATTGTCTCATACCCGATGAAAGAAAACACAAGGGTCAATTTCTTTTGGGGAAGCCGAAGATGGTAGCGACCGTCAATATCGGATATCGCACCTAAAGAGGCATCCCCCTTCACCGTCACGTTGACACCAATGACAGGTTCGCCATTCACATCTTTTATCAAACCCGAAACATCTCGGAAAGACTGGGCTTGAACAAATACTACTGACATCAGAAGCAACAACAACAAGCAGCTCTTCCGCGTCAAAAAAACATTCAAAATCTTTTGTCTCATAATATTAAAATTAACATTAGTATTTTATAGAATCAAAAACTCCATTCTCAACTTTCAGCTCTGCGAAATTAAGCCTAATTAAAGAATCGAGATATCACAAAAATCCTAAAAAAAAGAAATTATGTCCCAAGCAGGGACTTCTGAACAGGATTTTTATTGGATGAGAAAATGAAGCAGACTACACGTAATATACTGAAAAAGAAAGGGCTGGATGATAATCCACTACCACTCCATCCAGCAATAGGACTGTCAAACCTGTATCTATTGGAATATTCATACCTGTTTAACACAGTACTTCCCTATGATACTGTAGTGCCTATCCCACAAGTACTGCAGTATCATAGGGAAGTACTCCAATAATTACAGAAAAATGCGTAAGTATATATAAAGACTTATTGCTTCTTGTCTAGTGAATGAACGATTTTCTCGTTTATCTCACGAATTTCAGTTTCGTCCAATTTAACCACTTTACGATCATAGGTCATCAAACCATTTATTTCCACTTCCACGTCGGTAGTTTGAGTATAAACAGCCGCAGAAAAGCCATGTTTTGACAGGTTCAACAATTGACGTGCATATTTGACATACTCAGCAGTAGCTTCCTTGGAATTTTTAAATTGAACGTACCCCCAATTCCGCTTAGTTTCCCACGTATGCCCTTCCACAGCCAAACCGATACCACCATATTCACCAAGCACCGTAGGACGCTGAGCATCATAGAGATAAAGCTTAGGAGCCGGATAGTTGTGCAAATCCAACAAGTCGCCACAAGCATAATGATTTCCTCCACTGGCCGGATTGACCAAACGCGAAGGATCATACTGTTTGGTCCAGGCGACAATCTCAGTTGTCTTGAACTGTCCCCAAGCCTCATTAAATGGGACCCAAACCCCTATGCAAGGATAAGAATACAAACAGTCAATGATATCTTTCCATTCCCTACGATAGTTAGCCTCAGACTCAGCTGTACGAGTAACATCCCGCCCATCAAAATATTGAGTCGACTGCCATTCAGGGCTCCGATCTCCATTAGGCATATCTTGCCAGACGATAATTCCCAGACGATCGCAATAGGTATACCAACGGGCAGGCTCCACTTTTACATGTTTACGTATCATATTGAAACCGAAGTCCTTGGTCTTGCGAAGGTCATATGCCATCGCCTCATCAGTAGGAGCTGTGTAAAGTCCGTCGGGCCACCAGCCTTGATCCAAAGGACCGAATTGGAACAAATCATGATTATTCAGCTGCAGACGCATAATACCGTCGGCATCGCGTCGCGTCGAATACTTACGCATAGCCGCATAACTTTTCACACAATCTACCAACCGTCCATGGGCATAAAGACTAATCTCGACATCATACAAAAATGGATGATCCGGACTCCAAAGCTGCACATCAACAGGCATAGCGACTTCTATTGGTACACCTGGCAAAGCTGCTCCAAAAGCCACTTGTTCGCCACCAGTAGATATAACAGCTTCCAAACGATCCACTTCCTGTGGAGTATTAGTACTCACATCAAAGGTAAGAAGATTGCGGTCGATATCCGGCATTACTCGAATGGATGATATAAACTGCTGTGAAACAGGCTCCAGCCAAACGGTCTGCCAAATGCCGCTAACAGGAGTGTACCAAATGCCATGAGGATTAAATGACTGTTTGCCGCGTGGTTGATATCCTCGATCTGTAGGATCCAACACCTTCACCGTAACTCTATTGCTGCCACGATGAAGGGCAGCGGTAACATCAAAACTAAAGGGAGTAAAACCTCCAGTATGCGTTCCTACCTTTATACCGTTGACCCATACATCAGTTTTCCAATCTACCGCACCAAAATGAAGCAAAATTCGTTTTCCTTTCCAGCCGGAAGGAATCTCAAAAAGACGTTGATACCAAAGCGCGCTATCATAATCCAACCGTTTGCCAACACCAGATAAACTGGACTCAATTGCAAATGGAACCAAAATCTGACCATCATAGGTCAATGGAAAAGAATTACCCAAAGGCACTACAGCATAATCCCATAAACCATTTAAATTCATCCATTCTTTCCGCTCCATTATAGGACGTGGGTATTCAGGCAAGACGTTGTCAACATCTACGTTGGCAGCCCACTGTGTTTGAATCCGATCTCCAACGGGTTTCCACTGGGCCGACATCTCCGTACAGCCAAGCAGCATAATCAAAAAAAGTACGATAATTTTATTCATGATTCACTATATTGATACAAATAACAGATTAAACATTGTTGACATGACAAGAATAGAGACTTTTAATTTGAATAGCCAACCGACTTCAAAAACCAACTACGATCTTCACCTTTTAACCCTTGCCGCAGCAACACCTGAGGCAAATCACTCCATCTGTCCCAGAAATCAGCGACCAAACTATCCAGCGCCTGCGGACAATACATAACGGCCTCACTCAGACTGCCCATTTTACCTAATTCCTCTTTGAGACAAATATAAGAATCGCGATATTTCAAATCCTCCAACGTTTTCGCCATCCGATGCGCTATTCCTAACAACCCATCCAGATTCGGAACCTCACTCTTATAAACAATTTCCACAACTCTATCTTTATCACAAAGAGAAGAAGGCAGATCGATCAGCAATGAAAAATCATCTCCTTGATAGACATAGGGGACAGGCTTACCATCAACACAAACTCGAACAGGCAGAGGAGAAGACAGAATTTTCACTTTAAACGAACGAGAGGCAGACATACCTTCATACGAACCTTTACGACTACCGATAACTATCAAATGCCGATTCCCTTCCCTAGAGGATTGCAAACGAGTAACAGCATATTCTGATGCGTAATTCTTATCATTCCCATTATCTTCATAAAAATCAAAAGTCGACACACCATGCCCACCTGGAAATACCGTTACTACAATTGTTTCATTATTTGACGCCAGATTCATCACGTCATTATCATAAAATGGAAGAATAGAGCCAGCCTTGACATAAACAGGATATTCATCAAGGGAAAAGAAACGTTCTACAACCCGGCCTCCAACCAATTGACTACCCGTACTCCATTCATACCAGTCACCTTGAGGTAACCATGTACTTACCTTCAGAAAACCATCTGTCATCGGATATGTTGCGGGAGATACCAGCATGGCATCACCAAAAAAATATTCATTTCGAAAGCAATAGGATTCAGATAATTCAGGATAATCATAATATAGAGGACGACAAAGAGAAATGCCCTCATCATATCCCTTACGAGCCATCGTATAAATATAAGGAGCCATCACATAACGCCAACGAATAGTTTGACGAATAATGTCTCCATATTCACGAGTGAACGCCCAAGGTTCTTTATTCAGTCCCGCACTTTTTTGAGAGTGAGTACGCATAATCGGACTAAAAGCTCCAAACTGAAGCCAACGGACGTACATTTCCGGATCAATCTGACTACCGATATGTCCTCCTAAATCATGACTCCAATAACCATAAAGTACATTAGAAGCGGTAGTATTAAAATAAGGTTGAAAAGAGAGTGACCGCCAAGAAATGACCGCATCGCCAGAAAACCCTACCTGGTAACGGTGGTTACCCAAACCACCCCATCGATGATAAAGTAACGGACGAGTATCCCTTACCCGTTCCATACGACTAAAAAAAGCATAATTAATCCACCATATATTATTCAACCTCTTCAGTTTTGTATCAAACAGATTTTGCTGCCAGTCCAACCACCAAAAATCAACACCTGCTTTTTCCATAGGCTCTAATATACGTCCAAAAACACTATTCATAAAACGTTTATCAGAACTAATCCATGGAATAGTTTGCCGACTAATAGTATCAACCCCCATATCACTAGCCACTGCCGAATATTTATTCTCATAGGCAGCCACTCCACCTGCTGGATGCAAATTAAGCGTAACTTTCAGCTTTTGTTGTTTAAGATACTGTAAAAAACTCTCTGGACAAGGAAACAAATCTCGATTCCATGTCCAACCAGTCCATCCTCCCTTTCCCTTCTCCGTATAGTGCCAGTCCATATCAATAACTAACACATCTAGAGGTATTTTATAATTGTAGAAATTATTTATCAGCTGACGAAATTCCTTATCTGAATAAGGCCAATAACGCGACCACCAATATCCGAAAGCATAACGCGGCGGAAGAGGCATCTTACCAGCAAAAAGTGTATAGTCTTTCAACGCTGATTTATAATCATGTCCATAAGCCATAAAATACCAATCTTGCTTATACACTGAAGAACGCTCCTTTACCCATTCCCAATCTTCGTCGTTGTTGAAAAGATAACTATGCGAGTCATCAATAAATGTCCAGCCATCTGTAGCCAACAACCCATCTTCCAAGACAAGGCTATCACCTCTTTGCGAACCAGCTACCCATGTTTGAGTCTGTATATTACCATCCATTCCGTCCAATGTTCGATACGTACCTCTCAAATTGCCGTGTTGGTCCTGCCCAGGCACCCACGTGAAAGAAGGGAACACACTCTCCGATGTTATCACTAAATTACGCTTAGTGAAAGCACCGCTATTCTTGCGATATCGCACTTTCATTTTAGAAGTCGTCAATTCAATCCATTTCCCTTTTGTCTTCAATCGATAATCGACTGCGGGATAAAAACGATTAATTGCTATTTGAGACTTTTCATCAACAAAATGGCCGTCTTGCGCATACTCCATACGAATTACTCCAGAAGAAATAACTGTAAAACGAATATGTTCATCTTCGTAAGCCACATTACTCACCATTGCTTGAGCTTGTAAAGAAACAAAGGCCCAATACAATATCCCAAATAGAAATAGAGATTTCCATTTCATGGTATAAAACAATTAAATTATCAACAGAACAAAATTAAAAGAATCCCCCTACCCCTAAAGAAACAATCATATCAATAAATACCACAAACATCTCAAACTCACCTAAATGTTCACTTTCTACATAATAGAAAAACTTCTCCACATGCCATAGACAATATCAAAACAGTCATCCATCATAAGTTCATCAAAAAAGCGAACTATCAATTCTTTTGCAATGTAAATATTACCAGATTTCCTCTATGATCACTAGGCCATATACCCCGAGGTGTAAAAATGGCATCACACGAAGGGCTATTTACAATTTTACCACGAAATACAGTCTCAATCGGACCAACAAGTACACACTTTCTTACAGATAAGAAATGTGCCAAAGAATAATAATAGATAAAATCAATCCGATCACGTTCGTCCGCCTCAGGAGCCCATGCCAAAGTTCCTAATCGAGCTTGTTCAGCCCAATGGTTTCCTGCAGGAAAAGTAAACCCTGGATAAAAAACAGGATCGGGATATTTTTCACGATAAGTATCCTTAAAGCCTGCCCGTTGTAACATAAGTGAACAATCCCAATTGACTATTGCCCCATTGTGATCCCACAAGTCCTTTGTGTCCGACTGCCAGTCTAAATGTGAAGGCTCATTGAAGTCCCCCCCAATAATAACAGATCGCCCTAACATAATATCTTTCTGAGCTTCTTCCAAAAAAGCCTTTATTGATTCGTCACGATAAGCCAAACGATTAGCTTGCAAAATAATCTGTTCATCTATTATAGGTTGCTCAATCTTCTCCCATGTCTTTCCACTATAACCGCGAGGAAGATAACATTCATAATGCCTATAATCCAAATGGCAAGAATAAAAGGCAACTTGATGATTAACAATAGTAAGCAACAATTTTACCATTGTTCTCTCTTCATTACCTGGAACCATACAGCAGGTTATTACACTATCCGGCTTGAATTTAGTTAATACTCCCACAGATAAATCGAAAGTCTCACCGTAATAATTTTTATGACGTGTCTGCATTTCTTCAATCAGCCGATTAATAAACTCTTGTCCACCATTTATTTCACAAAGTAAAACGACATCAGGATCTATTTGGTCTAACATCTCAACAAATCCCTGATAACCTCCAGGCACTTTTGACAATCCATTCCACAAGTTCAACTGTAGAACTTTAATATCATCTTCTTCAGCTCTCATGCAATTTGACGCAACAAGCATCCCCGCACACATGACAAAAACAAATAGCCGATTCATTTTTCTTCTAAAAATAATATAAGTCACAAATAACCCTGAACAACCAGTTTTATTTGTGACTTAAATCCATCATTTAACACTGTATATTATTTCTTTGTAGGTAGCGGTCCATAATATGAACGTTTTAATCCCCCAAAGTCTAATACTATTTTTTGAAGAACCGTCCCTGCATCACCACAAATAATCTTTACGGTATGTTTTCCTGGTTTATCTACATGAAGTGTAGTTTTATTAACACGACAGTTTTTCAAAACACTCTCATACCAAATTTGAGCATATTCAAATGAGGAAGTGGAAGGATTCATCACAGGACCTTCATCTATACAGACACCATACTTTGTTTCAATATTCGTAGCTTCATGTCCAGCGTAACCTCGGTCTGTACTAGTCACAAACGTAGGTAATACATAAGTATACACATCAACAGAACCTTGTTCAAAAGTATAGAAATCATATTCCAGACGTGGAGTATTCCTACCTGCTGTACGCTGTGCTGGGGCAATTGGATTACCTAACTGAACAGCTGCATTCTCGACACCCAAATTGGGGATTATACGCATTTTTATAAAATTATTTTCTACTTTTCGGTGATAACCTGCCGCTTCAATAGATACATACCCATTCGTTTCTACATAAAGTGTATCCAATTCCGATTTTAAAGGAAAATCAGGATTGAAGGCAGAAACCCATACTCTTTCCTTTTCTCCATTTTCCGCCATAATATTTATCGAGCCTAAAACGCACTCTCCAACTGGAGCTTTTGTCCAATCAATAGATACTTCTATCCGATCCTCCATGGTAGTTTCCCCTTTATATCTATTCAAGAGAATCCATTCATCAGAGACTTCAGCCTTCCACCTTAAATCTTTAGTTCCTTTATTAAAAACATCCACATAATAAGAGACATTCGGCAAAAAGCAACTAAAACATGGCAAAGAATGAAAACTTTTTTGTCCCTTCAAGACATCTTCCTGTTCAGCCATAACACCTAAAGAGGAGTCAACAGAAAGCTCTGTCGTACGCAATTTGGGGAGTTCAAAATAAGCTGCCGCAAATCCCTGCTTCATCGTCATCACGTGATTCCACTTTCCGTTTAACAGGCTATTATAACCTTTTGTGATAACATCCAAACTATCGTAACAAATTTTCACAGAATGAGCCAATCTGTCTGTAGCTGCTCTCTTCTGAATAGCATACCAACGATTACGCTGACCATCTAAAATCATACGATTCAACAATTCGCACCCTTTTATCGGATAATATGCAACTTGATAAAAACAAGCTTTCTTATCTTCGGGAAGTTTTTGATAAATATCTTCTACAATTGCACCTATACGATAATAGTCTGCTAAGCGACGTTCAACTTCACGATAATTAGTCAACGAGAAATCAGTATCTGTATTACGCTCACGTCCATATTTGTCTGTAGCCCACTGATATCCCCAACCCATAAACTCCGGCCGACGCGCAAATGCCAATTTATAAAACGTATTCCATAGGTCCAAATATTCCTTTTGATATTCGTTTCCTATCAGTCCACACAACCATTCAGCCCGATAAGTAGAAGCTCGTTCAAAACTGAATGAGTCTATGTCAAAAGCCATGGTTAAGAAAAAATCAACAGCAAACTCACAAGATTTAATATCACCTGCATTCAATAGCCAAATACGGTCAGCAGTCATATCATAAGCTTTTCGCAATTCTTCATACATCAGTGTAGGAGAAGTCGTATTCATCCATAAATGATCATGTGGTTTTCCTAAATAAGACGAATGATAGTAGACACCTGAACGTCCCGAACGTTTTTGTTCCTTCGGACTACTTAATCTTTTCATATAGCCATAGTTATCATCTGGCCAAATGATAGTGACGTCATCAGGTAAATCCAGTCCTTCATCATACACATCTAGTACTTCTTTATATGGCGTAAACGCTTGCGGTATATCTTCAACAGGCTTTCCTATGACATCCGCCAACATTTGACGCTGATTCATCAATGCCTCCTGCAACATATCTTTACGAGCGGACATATCATTACTAGCCTTCATCGCCTTATCATGCAAACCTCGCAAAGCCAAAGTATACACATTTTCAAAGGGTGCACAAACCTCTACTCGCTTCTTTAATACACTATCTACTCCTCGACGATTATCTACATAATCCCACTCTCCCATTGTTTTTCGATCCCATTCGCTAGCCGTATTGAACAATAACGGCTCGCAATGTGAGGACCCCATCACAATAGCAAAACTATCAGCTACCAATCTGTTTTCAGGCAAACGATGAAAAGCAGTAGATGCATCATGCATTGCAGGACACAAATAATTAGCTTGCAAGCGCAACAGCAGTTCACACACTTTGGCATAGGTCTTAGGGCCAAAATTACCACGTTCCTTTTCAAAATTCAATTTTGCCCAGCGATATAATCCCCAATCCTCATCATTGATAAAAACACCTCTATATTTTACAGACGGCTCCTTTGAAAGCATTTTTTCTACTTTTAAATAAAGTCTGCTCTGCTTCTTTACAGGAGCATCAGCCCACCAATACCAAGGCGATACACCAATAGCACGTGACACGGACAATAATCCGTACGCCGTACCTCGACGGTCACTCCCTGCAATCACCAAAGCTTGTTTTACACCATCCAATGGTTCTTTTACCAACTGCACAACATAGCTTTCCCAGCGGCCTTTAAGTCCCATAGTTTCTAGCTTTCCTTCAGCTACCATCTCATCTATTACTTTGCTATGACCTAAAGTACCGACAATTATACAACAATCAACCAACAACTTCGAATCTGAGCCGTAAGATAAATCTTTCTCTGTTACCAATTTAAAATCATTAGCAAACAACTCCGATGTTTTCTTCACTACTAAATAATCGTCAGTATCATAATACAAAGAAGCACACTTTTGTCCATCAAACAATGTAAACACATCATTTCCTCTCCCCTTTTGAGAAAGCGTAACTTGTGCCAATAATGTAGATGAAACTAAAAACAACGCGACAATCAATGATAATCGTTCCAATAAATTCTTATCCATAATATACGCTATTTAAAAATTTATATCAGAAGGATTTGCCCAAACAGCTACACCAATCCGTGAATCTGCACAGCCATAATACAAATAAAATTTTTGGTCATAATACACTAAACCCTCTAGAAATACTGTTCCGTGAATATATTGTCCACTTTTTTCGAATGAAGCTTCAGGGACAAAAAAAGGTTCTTCCAAACGCCCAATGACTTTATAAGGATCGTTGTTTGACATCAACAATTGCCCTCCACAGTAAGAGCCAGCATGATATGTTGTATCACCTTTTATTCCCCAATCATTTTTACCATTATAGAGCAATACGATACCATTTTTAGTACGTAGTGCCGGTGGCCCGCATTCTGTCATTTGACTGTCAAAAAATCCTTTACGAGGCTCAGCCAATTTTTTCAACTCTCCATGTTCATCCAATACAGGATACCAGTCCGTCAAATTATCTGAAACAGCCGCATAAACAGCATACTCCCCCCAATACATCAGATATTTATCTTTAACTTTGTCTATTACTAATCGTCCATCTTTCACTGTTGTCAGTAACGAAGCCGACTTGCTGGCCATCTGAGCAAAACGTCCGTTATAGGCTTTCGCAAAGGCTAAACCGTGTTTACTCCAATGCTTCAAGTCTTTTGACGTAGCTACCGATAGACGGGGTATCCGGCGGTTCCATGAAGTATACAGCATTACATATAATCCGTCTTCTGTCATTGCGACACGCGGATCCTCACAGCCCCCCGTCCAATCCAAATCTTTACAATGATCATCCATTGGATAAAGAACTGGCACATTCTGACGCAGAAAATTAATTCCATCCTTGCTCTCAGCATATCCTATACGTGAGGTACGTTTACCAATACCTGTACCGGACTTGTCTTCTGCACGATATAATATGACAATCTTATCATCCTTGACAGTAGCTGCTGGATTGAAAACGTCACCTTCCTCCCATTTCACAGATTTAGCACGCATAGGACAATAGAACTCAGTCCCTTCACAAGGCTCCAATACAGGATTTACTCCTTCAGGACGAAGGAAGGGCCCCAAGCTCCACTTCTCTGTCAAAGTGTCATTTTCTGTCCGTTGCCTCTCGGGCATTGCGTTTGCACCTATAGGGAGCAATGTCCAAACAAGGAAAATATACAGTATATGATTCATTTTAATACTCGTTTTTCCTCTCTTATATTCCATCCTTTTATCCTCAATGTTAAACCTCTACTCAAGTTCTGTTCGGCAGTTTCTATTGTAACAGTTTTTACTTCACCTGGCAATAATGAAAAGAAATTATCCGAATAGAATGACGGACGCACAGGTCTCATGTCAACATCAAGAAATTGTAATTGGTTAAAGAAAGCGATATAACGTGAGGTATTCTTCAATGTCACGTCTGCGAACAGTTGCCCATCTTTCAGACTGACCTTGCAAGATGTTTTTACTTTAGCCAACTTCAATTCGTTCAAATTCTCAAATCCAGATGTAGCGGGTCCTGTAAGTGTTTCTTTTCCCTCATATTTATCTTTCGATCGCCAATAGAAATTTGAAGACACTTCCTCCCCCTTTTCATTTTCCAACATCAACTTGATAAAATGTACTTGTGAAATATCTTCAGGAAAACTAATTTGCAATATATCATTGACAACTCCGTCAGAAGGCAAATCCACTGAAACTTTCCTTTCCCAAACTATCTTACTATCAATGTCATAAACAGTAGCTTTGACCCAATATCCTTTAAATGATTCATAATAGTCATTCACCACTGTTACCGTATTCTTCAGATAGTCAAATTGCACATGTAACGGTTCAAGAGCATTGGCTGTATGATATAGTGATGCCGTCGGTTCCAAAGACCAATCCCACATGCGCGCTGACACTTGTTTTACAGGACAATTATGATACCAAAACAACAATCCTGAACAGAATCGGTCACCATAATCCAACTTATTATAGTTCCATACCTCCCAAATGCTTTTTGAATTTATAGCTCCTACCAGTTGAGCCTTTTCTGCAAATTCTTCAATAGAATTTGATGGGCCATATTCATTTACCAAGTCTGTATACGTCGTAGTCATGCCATGGAAGCCATTGCCATCCAGATAGTCCCAAACATCTTTGTTGATAGGCCATAAGTCTTTTTCGTTCATCATCTCATGTAATACTTCCACTACAGGCAGTGTAGGAGCGCCATATTCTGGATTAAATCCATTTACTCGACTTCCACGAGGTGATGCACTGTCTTCATAATGCTGCATAGGATTGACCTGTTTATAAGGGCTACCATCATGAATTCCTGCACATTCAGACTGCATCTGATAACCACGGGTTCCATCCAAGGCACTCAACAGTTTGTCGATACCTGTCACTTCTGTACTTTCATTTGAAGCAACATAATAGGCTAATGAAGGATGATTACGTATACGCTTCACCGTAGATGCCACATTAGCAAAATAAACACTCTTATCTTGTGGATGTTTCGTATCACCTGTCATCCAAAACTCTTGCCATACCAGAATCCCCAACTCATCACATAGTTGGAAGAAGTAATCACTTTCCGCAATTCCTCCACCCCACATTCGTAAAAGATTAATGCCAGCCATACGCGTATAACGTAATTCTGTATACGTCCGTTCTCTTGAATTTCGTAACATGCCTTCCGGTATCCAATTTGACCCGCGCACAAACAAACGTTTTCCGTTTATATAAAATACACGAGAACCGTCGGGCGTATTAGTATCCGATGTTATTTCGCGTATACCGAATGTTGTATTAAGCGAATCACATACCATTCCGTCCGACTCTACTGTCAACTTCAATTTATACAGATGCTGCGGTCCCTTATTTACTGGCCACCACAAACGTGGATTATGCATTATCAATTGAGGATATTCTTCAGGAGTAAAAACGACCTGCTTCACCTCGCCACGTATCAGACTCACTTGTCTCTCAAAAGTAATATCTGTACCATCTATCTCACCTTTTATTGTGCATTGTATTGTCCGATTGATATTTCCCGGGTTAACAACCTCGACAGATACCGTTTCACGCGATTCATCATATCCAGGTTTCTGCAAATCACTTTTTACAAAAGGATGGCGCAAAGTCACTCCTCCCGTTGCATAGACAGAAATTTCTCTCCAAATGCCGGTACAGCGGTCGCGTATACCATCCATAAATGTAAAGTCCCAACCTACACTCATCAACATTGTCGTATTCAACCCAATGTTTCCATTGCCACCATTATGAAACTCTCCTACAGCGCCCCATGATTTAGGTGCTGTTGTGCCTGGTACATCTACAGGGAGTACTTTTATTGCCAATACGTTAACAATATTCACTTTTACAAATTCCGTAATATCAATATATTCCCTTAAAAACATACCATTCATTGTACTTAACAGATTACCATTTACCCAAATTTCAGCTCGATAGTTTATGCCATCCAACTGCATCCAGATAGTCTTCCCACCGAACTCTTCAGGCAAATTAAACTCTGTTCTGAACCAATATGTATAGAAATCTCTGCCTGTTTCCGAGATATCAGGAATACGATGTTCATCTAGCCTGTTGTTTACGCCATAATAAGGCTCAGGATATACTTTATTATAAACCAATGAACGCAATACTGTACCTGGAACCACAGCCTCTATCCAGTCATCCGTATCATATCCTCTAATGGATATCTGTTCTCCTCCAACCTTTACATCCTCTGCCTTTCTCATTTGCCAAGCATATCCGCCCCCGTGTACTGCTTCTGATGTAAGCAATATGCGAGTTGTGTCTGTAATGGAACTTTTATACCATTGTTGGGCCTTCACAGGCCCAACACACGACAATATCAGAACGACTAATAAGAGATAAAAACAATGCATAATACCATTTTGAAAGTTATTTGTTCAATTCAGACAAAGCCACTGCACACCACAAATAAGGTGCTTGTCCGTGATAGTCGCCTACATTACGCTTGCGGTCATAATAATATTGTTTGTCATTCTTTTTATTCGTACCGGTGCATACATTACGCACGTCACCGTTTTCATTCACATAAGTTACCATACCCATCCATGCCCTGCGAGCAACAGGTCCATATTCTTCCGCATCAAGCCATCCATTCTTAATACCCTCAATCATGGCGTATGTAAACATCGCCGAACCAGATGTTTCCGTCCAACAATCAGGCTGATCCAATAATTGACGCCACATACCTTCTTTCGTCTGATATTTTTTCAGACTTTTCATCATTTTATGGTAACCCTCCATAATGCGAGGACGATATTCACTATTCTTGGGCAAACAACGTAGCAGCTCAGTCATACCGGCAGCCATCCAGCCATTCCCACGTCCCCAATAATAAGGAACATCAGGAGCATGATAAAACAACCCGTTAGGACGTTGAAGTTCATCCAAATACAAAACCATTTCCTTAGCTGCCCGGTCAACATATTTTCGATCGCCCGTTACTTTATAAGCTTGTGTTTGTACGATAGTAATCATGTACATGTCATCTATCCATAAGCGTGATTGCCATGAGTAACCTTTTTCGGCCCATTCCTTCTCTTTTGCATTGGCGTTTACCGGCAACTGCCATTGTGTGTCGGCATAGGGCATTCCCAAATCATAATAGCGTTGTTCGCCTGTAATCCGATAAAGTGTCAGTGGTAAACTTCCAAACATGTTTACATCCACATGATTCATTATCGGAAGTAGAGCCTTTTCGGTTGTAAATAAGGGCTCAAAACGATTCTGTAGCAACCTGATTAATTCTTTATCTCCCGTTACATCACCAAAATTAAGAGCACCGTTCCATGTGAAAGTCTCGGGATAACTGATCCACTTTCCTATATGTAACAAATGTTTTCCGTCAATAAAATGATAGGCCATACGTTTGCCTATTACTTCTGGTTCATAACCTTCAGGGAAGTTAGTCAACAACTCTGTTTGTGCAGACACATACTGCAATGAAATAAAGCATAAAAATACAAGAACTAATTTTTTAAACATAACGCTGATATATCTATTCATTAATAAAATTACTTGTCACAAAGATAAAATGTATCTTACTTAAGTTCTATCACAGATATCTTAACTAATAAAAGAAATATCTCAATCAGGCGCAAATAATACAATTCTAATAGATATTTAGACTATCTCGAAAGAAATACTACTTTACAAAGTCTTTCGGTAAAACCCCAAACTGTTTCAGAAAACATTTAGCAAAATAAGAAGGCGAATTAAAGCCAACAGTATAACAAACCTCATTAACGCGACATTCCCCCTCCTTCAACAATTGTGCCGCACGCTTCAAACGTTCAATACGAAGGTATTCATTAGGTGCCAAATCTAAAACACCTTTTATTTTCCTATAAAAATTTGACCGACTCATATTTAAACTATCAGCCATGTCATCCGTAGCAAACTCGGGATTACCCAAATTAGCAAGAATCACCTCGTTCAATTTCCGTATAAACTCTTCATCAGTCTTTGTTAAAGCCATTGTATTGACTGCTACAAAAGGGGATTTTGCAAAAGATTGTCGAAGTTTCTCCCTATTATTAATCAAATTAGCTACAACAGCTGACAAATATTCCGGTGAAAACGGTTTCTCAATGTAAGCATCCGCTCCTATCTCCAAACCTTCAATTTTAAATTGCATATCTGTTTTTGCTGTTAACAAAATTACTGGGATATGACTATAATTCAAATTAGCCTTAATGGTCTTACAAAGTTCGAATCCGTCCATCACTGGCATCATCACATCGCTAACTACCAAATTTACAAAATGCTTGTCCAATAACATCAAAGCTTCCGCTCCATCAGAAGCGGTGAGAACCTCATAATCACGTGCCATCTGACGACTGACAAATGAGAGTACACTCGGATTATCCTCTACCACAAGTACCACAAATTTGCTTTCCTTTTTTTCCGCGTGTTCATTCTGCAACTCCTCCGGCTTCACATACCTGTCACTTTCATTAGACAAAACAATTGCAGAAGCCTGAACAACAGGTAGAGTCAGGCAAAATTCATTGACATCCGTTTTGTCGGACATAACCAAGCTTCCATGATGAAGTTCTGCCAATGAGCGAGACAGAGCTAATCCTATGCCGGTACCAGTTGTCATTTGCCTATTACTCTGTTCCTGGAAACGAACAAAAGGCTTAAATATGGCTTCCTTCATCTCGTTTGGTATCAAAGTGCCGTCATTTACCGTACAAACACTAAAAAATCCTTTTCCTTCCTCATGCTCTTCCACTTGTAAACACACGTGTATATAGGTCGCCGCATACTTCACAGCGTTATTCAATAAATTACTAAGAATCTTCGTAAAAGCTTCTCTATTCACATGAGCATAAAAATCCTGTTCCGGAGTGTTTAACGTGAAGTTTAAGTTCTTCTGACGAGCAATTGATGTAAAACGCAAATAAGTTTCATGTAACACCTGAGTAATATTACATTCAGAAAAATTCAGTCGATATCCTTGACTTTCAGCTTTTCTAAAATCCAATAACTGATTGGTCAAATACAATAATCGTTCAGTATTTTGCTGCATAATATTTAAATCTTCCCGCGTTTCAGTGTCTACTTTCTTATTTTTTAAGATATTTTCTAACGGGCCTTTAATCAACGTCAAAGGAGTACGTATTTCATGTGCCACATTTGTAAAAAAATCAAATTTTGCCCGATAAATTTCCCGCTCCTTCTCCTGCTCAAATTTCTCAATTTGTCTGCGATGTTTTCTATTACTCCGCTGTCTAAAATACCAAACTGTATAGAATAAACATCCCATAAACAATATTATATAAATAGAATATGCCCATCCAGTAAGATAAAGGGGAGGAAGTATTCTAATCTGTAGAGTCTTCTCTTCTTGATTCCAGATGCCATCATTATTCGACCCCTTCACACGAAAAACATATTTCCCATAGGGTAAATTTGAATAATTTATTAAAGAATTTCCTTGTACTGTTAACCAATTTTCATCAAAGCCATCCAATTTATACATCAATTTATTCATACGAGGAGCTTGATAACTTAAAGCTGCAATTCGCAAAGAAAACGAATTCTGATTTGAACGTAATGAAACTCTATCTGTAACCACAATGCTTTTTGCCAAAGGAGAGCCTTGCTGCGCAGCATGTACTCTCTGATTAAACAACATAAAATCTGTCACAACTACAGGGGGCAGATATTTGTTTTCTGCAAAATTTTTAGGATTAAAAGCTATAAAACCATCTATACATCCCAAATATATTGTACCATCATTAGAGACATAGCTAGAACGATAATTAAACTGGTCACCTAACAAACCGCTCTCCGTCGTATATACTTTCTTAACATTACCTGCAAAAGGGTCAAAACAAGCCAGCCCTCTATTTGTCGTCAGCCAAAACAAACCATCCTTATCTTCTGCAATTTGATAAACTACATCATTTGGAAGTCCGTTACGTGAACCAAAAGAAATAAAATTATTACCTTGCCTATTATATCTGCAAAAGCCACCGCCTTGAGTAGTCAGCCAAATTCCATGATTAGAATCCTCAAAAATACTCAACACCTTATCATATGGAAGACTTGTACTATCCGCATCATTATGTACATAATTTCTCCAAAGTTTCCTACTAACATCATATTTCCAAGCACCATTAGCATAAGTTGCTAACCACAGATTACCTTCATAATCTTCTTTGATATCATACACAAAGCAACCATTCAATTCAGAAACCCGATTAAATCCATCTATTTGTTTATCATAATGCAATAGCCCAAACATTGTACCTAAAAATATCTCACCAGCCGTAGTCCGACAAATTGAAAAAATACTATTGTCAACTAACGAATGAGGTGAGGCATCCTTTTGATAAGTTCTAAGCAAAATTCCACTATGAGTATCAATAACTTTTATTCCTTTGGAAAAAGTCCCTACCCATAGTTCATCGCCTACCAAACAAAGGCCATGGATATTAGTAAAACCTATACTAGGCTTAAAAAAAGAAAATTCTTTTGTTTCAGGATTAAAACGGTTCAACCCGCCATCTTCTGTACCAATCCATAAAATGCCTTGATTATCCTGACAAAATTCACGAACACGCATCCCATGCAAATTACCATTCCCTTGCTTCGGATAATACTTTTCAAAATAAGTATAAGGTTTTGGATAATAATTAATACCACCAAAATAAGAACCGACCCAAATTCCATCTTCCCGATCTTTATAAAGTGAATAAATCGCATTATCAGACAAAGAATAGGGATCATCAGAAGAACTGCGTAAATGTACATATTGATTAGTCTGCACATCGTATATGTAAACACCTGATTCAGTACCAACCCACAATTTATCATCTGAAACCATCAGAAGATCACGACAATATATATTCTCTCCTCCCTCGTCCACATGTAATATTTCTCTAACTTTTCCAGATGTTAGATTCAATTCTTGGACACCGTGAGTTGACCCTATATAAAGTCGATTATAGGTTCCCGATACCATCTTGATAACAACATCATTATCGAAAACCTCCTCACCATCCTCAGAAATATATGGGTGAAGTGAAGAAAGATGATCATCTGAGTAATACAGACCATCACCATAGAAACCTATCCACAATGTGCCACTATTATCAAAAGCCAAAGATTTGACATTCGTCGATATCCCCTGAAATTTTTCTAACGTATGATTAACCAATATTTGCGTTTGCAAATTATAGCAAAACAATCCCTGAGTCTCAACTGCAACCCATACACATCCATCCGTACCTCCTAAAATGGTAGACACCGAACGTTCTATCCTTGTTCCCTCTTGACTGACTTTTCCAAAATGCTCGAACAGTTCTTTGTCAGGATGATAGATGTACAGCCCAACGTCTGTCCCTACCCAAATATTTCCTTCTACATCTTCATAAAGAGATGTCACAAAATTATTGCCTAAACTATAAGGATCTGCACTATCAAACTTATATTGACGGAATACCTGACCATCATATCTGTTCAATCCATCTTTAGTACCAAACCAAAGAAAACCTTCTTTATCTTGCAAAATAGCGTTCACAGTACTCTGTGAAAGCCCGTCTTGCACACTAAAATTTTCAAAATAATAATTTCGATCCACAGCATACAAGGTAGGAATCATAGAAAGATAAAGCAAAAGAATAACTATATTTTTTTTCATGGCACGTTTTTTCTGTGAATGAATACTGTTCAAAAGTAAGGCAAAAAGCCGTTATATCCTACAAAATCCGTCCCAATGAATACAAAAATCATCTCGATGCTCTATCTATCTCCATTATTCAATATCCTACCTTTAGAATAAGGCGCAAGAATAGAGCCTTGAAAAGTAATCATGCTTCAATCACTACCACGTAAAGGTGAAATATTGCCAATCGCTCGTGTCTTGCTGATTCATTTCATCATCAAAAACCACACAATTAAACTTTAACGAGAATTTCCCTGCCCGCAAATGGAGTTCATCATAAGGCATAAAAAAACTACCTTCCAGATCAGAACAATCATAACTGGGAGTAAAATGCTTTTCTATACCCACATTACCATTATCCAAGCCATATCGGGGCATAGTACTTTTATTACCATCCTTCAATGGAGTTCCATCTTCAAAATAAAAACAGGTACTCATCCACCCCATTTTATTCTTCATCCCGTCTACTGAAAAATCAACAACTATATTCATTCCTTTCTGCCCGTTCTGTATCACGTTATGCTGAGTTTCTACCGAATTGATAACTATTTGCTTCTCCAAGACATCCAAATCTACTAATTCTTCGTCATCATCTGACACGGAAGAAACCGACTTTTCAGACAAGTTAGAAGAAGGACTTCCTTTTGTCAATACTTTGCCAAATACTTCATGATATCCAAACCGCTTTTCTGCATCGTCTAACATTGCATTAATGGTAGCAGCAGAATGTAAATCTTCGAAATTGATTTTCCTTATTTCCACAAAATCATCTTTACTATCTGACAAAGCAAGATTCGCAATAGACTCAATATCATAACTCCTAAGCATTGAAACAATATAAACTTGTTGCTGTTTTTCATCCATTGCCGCCATCGCTGTATTGACAGATGGCAAATAACTTGCGAGATCATGCAAAGTGACCATCCACAACGCAGCATTTTCATCTGAATTCTTCATTGAAAACCATTGCAAGAACAAATTCTGACCATTGGAAAAATCGAACCGCAAATACCCTATAGTACTTTGTAAAGGCTTCAAAACATCATTAACCTGTAACGGAAATTGTAATCCCAACATCACCTGTAGTCCTTTACTAATTTCAGGAATATCTTGACCTCCTATAATTATGCGCTCCAAATTAAAACGACCTTTTTTGTTGTCAGAAGCCTTAACAGGTAAATTCGTCTTATAACGAAATCCATTTTCTATATTTTCTATCTCAAATGGATAAGGCTCCTTCTCCCAATCCTGTTTTCCATCGCCCCGCGCCAAGGCCAAGATTCCGCATACTACCGCTACCAGCAACAGACACATTACCACCATTCGTTTCATCGTCATTCGTTCTTTAAATACCACCATATATTTCTGCAATTCACGCCACTTAGGAACAAGGAACTGTTTTGCAAATTTCACCATATATTTCTGTAATTCACGCGACTTGGGTACGAGGAACTGCTTTACAAATTCCACAACGGATTTCTGCAACTTGTACCACCTGGGTGCAAGAAACTGTTTGATTTGCTCAAGAACCGGATGCATAACGTAAGTATTTTAAAGGACATCCAAATTTAATCAAAATGCAGCAAGAAAGGAAACACCCATCAACCTCTACAAAGGACAAACGGACGGTAAGCCGCACCAAACAGCCGAAATAAAGGAATAAGCGGAACAAAAAATACATGCCCGGCTCGGAAGATACGAAAAGCATACGACCTTCTGATGCAAAAGAAGCAATGTTTCGCATCAAAAGGTCGTATGCTTTTAAAGGAATGGAAGTCACTGCCCGCAAGCCCCCTTCAACCGTTGCAGGTGGCAGAAGAGGAGGTGACCGTCGCCGTCGTGCAGATGCATACCGTTGCCCTCACAGTAGCGAAAAAAGGAACAGTCGGCACACACACCTTTTTTCATCCAGCGACGATCGCGGAAGAGCTGGAAACGGTGTTGCCACACGTCCATGAAGTCGTCGCGGTAGATATTGCCTTGATGGTAGTCGGCACGGATGCTGGGACAGGCGGATATAGAGCCGTCCGCCAGAACGGAGGCGACACTGATGCCGGCATTGCAGGTGTAGAAGCCATCGCGCACCTCGCCCTCGTAGCTACCGAGGAAGCCCTCGCAACCGTAGCTGACGCGTAGTTTGCCTTCGCGGCGGGTACGACGGATGAAGTCCATCAGACCCTTGAAGTCGCGGTCATCCAACTGGAACTCGGGATAGCGGGCGGCACGCCCGACGGGGAAAATGGTGAACAGGCGCCAGCGGCGAACGCCAGCCTCGTAGAGCGCGTCCTTCAGCTGCTCCAAACGGGGATAATTGCGGCGGTTGACGCAGGTGACGACATCCCACTTCACGTCCCGCTCCTGTGCCAGCAGGCGGATGGCGTTCATCGCACGGGCGTAGCTGTCGGGATGGCCGCGCAGCCAGTTGTGGTCGTCGGCAAAGCCGTCGAGGCTGACGGTGATGGCATGGAGCCCCGCAGCTAGAAGGCTCTGCAGGCGTTCGGCGGTGAGGTAGAGGCCATTCGTCACCATGCCCCAGGGATAGCCGCGGCGGTAGAGGGCGAGGCCCACCTGCTCCAGGTCGTCGCGCACCAGCGGTTCGCCGCCGGTGATGATGATGTTCACTTCGTGCGGATCGACATGAGGAGTCAAACTATCCACCACTCGCAGGAAGTCTTCGGCGGGCATGTCAGGGATTTCGGTCGTGCGCTTGCAGTCGCTGCCGCAATGCTTGCAGTGGACGTTACACCGCTGCGTGCATTCCCAGAAAAGCTGCTTCAGTGGATGCAAGGCCTTCTGGTTCTCGCGCATCCGGCGGAAGACCTCCAGCGCCAGCCGCTTGCGCAGGGAAAGCCGTTCTACGGGCGTCTTCATGGCTCCTGCTTCTTCAGTTCGAAGTCCACTTCCTGACTGTCGCTGCCCTGATACCAGCCTTTACCGCCCTGCGGGTCCATCTTGATGGTGGCGGAGTCGGCCTTGAGCGCGCCCAAAGGGTCTTCGCATACCACGCGGAAGCGGTCTATCATCGTCATCTCATTCTGGTAGAGGTAATTGCCGTCCTTGTCGGTCTGCAAGGTATCAAAAGCCTGCGGAGGGAATGTCTCGTCCGACTTCCATTGCATAGGTTTTACGATGATGCGGGCGCCTTCGATAGCAGCCTTCGTGTCCCGATCCGTGACCTTACCCTTGATTTCATACTTGGCATACGGTGTGCCGTATTCTTCTGCCGGTTCATCCGACGAATCGCAGGAAGCATAGCCCAGCAGGGCCAGTGCGCCAGACAGGAGGCCGTTGCAGACCTTCAGCCAGCGGACATTGTGCGCAGTTTTTTTCATGTTATCATTGTTTTTAGGTTTACATCTTAATAAATGCACATAATGAGACTATTACTGCATTAAATTTCATCTTTTTTTAATACATATAACCACTTTCTTCAAGAAATCGCTCAAGGAAAAACGTCTGGCTAACTTCCTCAACTCAAAATTCACCACTTGACTATCGCTGCCCACACATCTACCCGCACCGCCTTTCAGTTCCAATCTGACCGTTGCCGAGCTCGTTTGATATACACCTGAAGGATCCTCACACATGACCTGGATACTATCGAACGGCATATCTTCCTGCTGCAAGCTGTATACACCCTCCTTGTCCGTATATAGCGGAGCATACCGCTGAGAAGGTTCTTCACGTATGATGGGCCGCACCGAGACTTGAATACCTTCCAAGGGCCTCTTCTTTTTCTTGTCCACCACCTTGCCCTTCACCTCAAATCTGACATAAGGGCAACCGTACTCCAAAGAAACCCTGCCTTGCGAGCCACTGGGATCATAACCCAACAGCGTCATTGCGCCGGACAGAAAGCCGTTGCAGGCTTTCAGCCAATGAACCTCATGCGTCGCCTTTTTCATCTTCCTAATCCCTTTAGCAAAACCCGATTATAACATTCCGCAAGCCTATCCCCTGTTTTTTTCGATGCGAATGCGCGCATCCACCGCGATGACATGCTTGTCCGTGGCAAGCAGGGGGTTGATATCCATCTCCTTGATCTCCGTGGCAAAGCGCAGGAGGGTGGAGAGGCGTACAATGATTTCGGCAAACTTATCCTCGTTGACGCCCTGCTGGCCGCGTGTACCCTTGATAATCTTGTAAGCGCGGAGCGAATGGATCATGGAGTAGGCCTCCTCGTAGGACAGCGGGGCAAGGCCTGAAGACACATCCTTCAGCACCTCGACGAAGATTCCGCCCAGACCGCAGAGTACCACATGGCCGAATTTCTCTTCGTACTTGGCGCCGATGAACAGCTCCGTCCCCTTCAGCATGGGTTGCACCATGACGGCAGTTACTTCGGGCAACTGCATCATGCGATCGAATTCCAGTGCCAGATGCTGCTCGCTCTTGATGTTGAGCACCACGCCGCCGATGTCCGACTTGTGGACGGGACCGACCACCTTTGCCACCACGGGGAAGCCTGTACGGCGGGCAAAAGCCAGCACTTCTTCCTTCTTTGAAGAGACGAACTCGTCTACCAGTGGGATGCCGGCCGAGCGGAGCAGGGCCTGTACTTGATGGGGCGGGATGTAGCCATCGTCGGCGATGGAGTCGATGATGCGGCGGATGCGCGGCACGTCCACGCCGAACAGCTCGATTTCGTTGGCTGCGGGGCGGGGTACGTTCATGATGCGCGTCAGCATGGTGCCCAGCGTCACCTCGTCGGCAAAGTTCACGTGGCCCTTCTTCAGGAAGTCCGCCACCTCGGCACCGGCTGTGTTGATGGAGGGCAGGATGGGGAAAATGGGCTTGCGGCAGGTCTGCATCGCCTCGTGCAGCACGTCGTACATCTCGAACATTGTCACCAGCCCCGGCGTACCGAAGATGGCCATCACGGCGTCGATGTCCTCAAACTTGTTCTCGCAGTAGTCCAGGCAGAGTTTCAGATGCTCGGGCGTGCCCGTGGCGAGGATGTCGATGGGGTTACCCACGGAGGCGCCGGGATAAAGTTGTGCTTTCAGTTCGTCCGCCAAGGAGCCCGAGAGGCGCGGCACGTTCAGTCCGCCCTTGCTCAGGGCGTCGGTCAGCATCACGCCCGGCCCGCCCGCGTGGGTGATGATGGCGAAGTTCTTGCCGCGCAGCTCGGGCAGGGTGAAGATGCAGCCCACGGTGGTCAGCTCCTCGCGCGAGTGGCAGCGCACGATGCCCGCCTTGCGGAAGAGCGCCTCGACAGCGGAGTCGCTGCTGGCAATGGCGCCCGTGTGCGAGCTGGCCGCACGGCTGCCGCTCTCGCTGCTGCCGCTCTTGATGGCGGCGATGCGGCAGCCTTTCTTGATGAGCGACGAGGCGTGGAACAGCAGGCGGTCAGGGTCGCCGATGCTCTCGATATAGAGCAGCTTGATATGTGAGTCGCGGTCAGGATCGAAGTTCTCGTCCATGTACTGCAGCACGTCCTCCACGCCTATCTGCTTGGCGTTGCCCACCGACCAGACGGAGCAGAAGGGCAGGCCCTTGGTGACGGCGCTTTCGAGGATGAACACCGCCGTGGCGCCCGAGCTGGAGATGAGGTCCACGCCCTGCGGATGGAGCTGCGGGATGGGCTGGCTGAAGACACTGTGGTGCCACGCGTTCATGTAGCCGATGCAGTTGGGGCCGATGAGCGAGGCGCCGTAGCGGTTGACGGTCTCGAGGATGCGGTCCTCCAGCAGCGCCCCCTCGTGCGTTTCCTCGCCGAAGCCGGCGGAAAGGATGATGAAGGCGCGCACGTGCTTCTCGGCCGCCAGCGTCTCCACCGCGTCGGGGCACAGCGGGGCGGGGATGGCCAGGATGGCCAGGTCAGTATCGGGAATATCCTTCACGTCGGCATAGGCGCGGATGCCTTGCACTTCCTGTTCTTTGGGGTTGACGGCGCGCAGTTCGCCCGCGTAGCCGCCGCTGATGAGGTTTTTCAGGATGGCCCCTCCGGGCTTGTGGACATTGTTGGACGCACCGACCACGACGATGCTCGCGGGGTGCAGCAGTTGACTTGTTATCATAACCACATGTTTTTATTGGTTCCACCCGCAAAGTTAGTAATTAAACCGAAATAGCCAACCATCAGCGCTCTTTCTGCTTAACTTCAGTCCCGTCACAGCTTAACTTCTCTGCCTTCACGCTTTCACCGCTATCTTTCACGGGAAGCTGCTCATAGACAGCAGTTTGTATACCTGTGAAAGCGTGAAGGAAGAAACAGACAAACTGCTTTCCTTTGTTTATCCCGGCTTCTCCAACGATCAACTTTAGCCCGCTAACTATCTACTTTGGTCCGCTAACTATCCACTTTAGCGCTCTAAAGTCCATAGTTAGCGAGTTCAAACTGCCCGGTTGGAGAGATTTTTTCCCCAACTGGGGAAAAAACGTCTGTTTTCTAGTGATGTCACGCTACGCTTCGTCAGGGTGTCGGCCTACGTTTCATAAAGGTGCCACGCTGCACTTCGTAATGTAGTAACGAAACGGTTATAGAATAGTGACAAGCAAACCTTGTATTTATCCGTGAAATTGCATATATTTCGGGACTTAATAATTTGAGAACCATTAAAACGCGTATCCGACCGGAAGCGTATGAATAGTGAAATCTTTAATTCATTTCCTTTATGAGAAAGTCATTTGTAATCTATTTGGTATTGTGTACTTCCCTTTATGCGAAAGCGCAGTATGTATCTGTCGACACAACGAAGTTGGCTCAGGCCTATGCCGCATGGCAGCAGGAGAGCTCACCAGCCAACCAACGGGTCTTTTTCGATGCCTTCCCCAAAAATTGGATGGAGTTCATCGCGACCTATCAATACGGAGCACCTTTCTATGACAGGGCCAACAAGCATGTACACGCTTTGGGGGAAATGGCAAAGGCGATACCGACGGATGAATACTGCGAACGTCTGGTAAACCTTTGCATCGGCGGCGAATTGGATGCAGATGCCCCCAACTATCTTAGAGAGTTGGTGGGTGAGGCATTGTCTGCCGACGGCGAAAGCCGGAAGGGGATTTTCACCTGTTTATCCCGACTGCGTATCGGGCATCGTTTTCAGTTCTGGTTCTTTTACTGGTCGAACATCGTCCGTTCACGGACATTGGAAGCGGAGTTCGCCGATCTGTATGCGTATGCGAAGGAGGCGTATCCCGCAGAAGCCGTTATCATGGCCGATGCGTATAAGTATGCGTATAACGGAGTAAACTTTATGACGGAGGGCTACCGCAAATAGCAGAAAACAGTGTTTTACCAATCAGAAAAGGCTGCTTTCCGCCGGGGGAAACAGCCTTTTCTCTTCTATCGGACGAAGCGCCCGTCAGTCATTCCGGTCCTGACTCTGCGACACGTACTCGAATTGGGCATTGAAACGCATGTCCCAGTCGATGCCGCCAGCATCCGTCACTTCCACGACATAACCGCCCAGCTCCTTCTCGACACCGTTGATATACGCCTCGGGGTGCAGTTCTTCTACCTTCGTTATCACGTTTGCCGGCAGGATGCCCGTCGGCAGCGGACTGAAATAACACTCGATGTTCGTCCATTCGCCGTCTTCATCAAACTCCATGTCTGTACCGTTGGACAGTTTCACCTGATATTCCTTGCGTCCGTCCTCCTTCTCCTGGACGATGGAAAGGATGTCGGCACCAGGGAAATAGTTCTCAATAAAAGAACGAGCTTCACTGGGCAGGTCGCCGAAATCGATTTTCTTTTCATCGTCGCAACTTGACAACATCCATACTCCCAGCAAAATGGGGAGAAACGCTAATAACTTTCTTACATTCATAATCATTCTCTTTTTTAAATTCAAATATTCTCTTTTATACTTCTCTGACTTACAATATGCGAAAGAACTCTGAATGCACCATCCTTCGTCTTTCGAATTGTTTTACACCACAAAGATAGAGGGGTAAATCTGGAAAGAATTGGGAAAATGATGGAAAAAACGTATCTTTGCCGCATATTATTCAGTCACATAAAGAGAAACAACAATATGGAGAAAAAGTTTAAACGTACTACCGTGACATCGGCTCTGCCCTATGCCAACGGCCCTGTCCACATCGGTCACCTGGCCGGCGTCTACGTCCCCGCCGACATCTACGTGCGCTACCTGCGCCTCAAGAAGGAGGACGTCATCTTCATCGGCGGAAGCGACGAGCACGGTGTGCCCATCACCATCCGTGCCAAGAAGGAAGGCTGTACACCCCAAGACGTGGTAGACCGCTACCATACGCTGATCCGCGACTCGTTCAAGGAGTTCGGCATCTCGTTCGACGTCTATGGACGTACTTCTTCGGAAATACACCACCAGACGGCTTCCGACTTCTTCCGCAAGCTCTACGATAAAGGCGAATTCATCGAAAAGACCTCCATGCAATACTACGACGAGGAAGCTAAAACTTTCCTGGCCGACCGCTACATCACCGGCGAATGTCCCCGCTGCCACGCCGAAGGTGCCTATGGCGACCAGTGCGAGAAGTGCGGCTCCACGCTGAGCCCCACGGAGCTCATCAACCCCAAGAGCGCCATCAGCGGCAGCAAGCCTGTCATGAAGGAAACCAAACACTGGTACCTCCCGCTGGACAAGCACGAAGGCTGGCTGCGCCAGTGGATTCTGGAAGACCACAAGGAATGGCGTCCCAATGTCTACGGCCAGTGTAAGTCGTGGCTCGACATGGGATTGCAGCCGCGCGCCGTGAGCCGCGACCTCGACTGGGGCATCCCTGTGCCCGTAGAAGGTGCCGAGGGCAAGGTGCTCTACGTGTGGTTCGATGCTCCCATCGGCTACATCAGCAACACCAAGGAGCTGCTGCCCGACTCATGGGAGAAGTGGTGGAAAGACCCCGAAACACGCCTCGTTCACTTCATCGGCAAGGACAACATCGTGTTCCACTGCATCGTCTTCCCCGCCATGCTGAAGGCCGAAGGCTCGTACATCCTGCCGGACAACGTGCCCTCCAACGAGTTCCTGAACCTGGAAGGCGACAAGATATCGACCTCACGTAACTGGGCCGTGTGGCTGCACGAATACCTGCAGGACTTCCCCGGCAAGCAGGACGTGCTGCGCTACGTGCTCACCGCCAACGCGCCCGAGACGAAGGACAACGACTTCACGTGGAAAGACTTCCAGGCACGCAACAACAACGAGCTGGTGGCCGTCTATGGCAACTTCGTGAACCGTGCCCTGCAGCTCACCAAGAAATACTTCGACGGCGTGGTGCCCGCCTGCGGCGAACTGACCGACTACGACCGCGAGACGCTGAAGGAGTTTGCCGACGTGAAGAGTGAAGTGGAGAAGCTGCTCGACGTATTCAAGTTCCGCGACGCACAGAAGGAAGCCATGAACCTGGCCCGCATCGGCAACAAGTACCTGGCCGACACCGAGCCCTGGAAACTGGCCAAGACGGACATGGGACGCGTGCAGACCATCCTGCACATCGCCCTGCAGCTGACGGCCAACCTGGCCATCGCCTTCGAGCCGTTCCTGCCCTTCAGCAGCGAGCGCCTGCGCCACATGCTGAACATGGAAAGCTTCGACTGGGCCAACCTGGGCCGTACCGACCTGCTGGCTGCCGGACACAAGCTGGGCACGCCCGAGCTGCTGTTCGAGAAGATTGACGACGAAGCCATCCAGGCACAGGTGGACAAGCTGCTCGCCACGAAGAAAGCCAATGAGGCTGCGAATTATAAGGCCAACCCTATCAAGCCGACCATCTCGTTCGAAGAGTTCGAGAAGCTCGATATCCGTGTAGGTACCGTGCTCGAATGCTCGGCCGTGCCCAAGATGAAGAAGTTGCTTCAGTTCAAGATTGCCGACGGTCTGGAGAACCGCACCATTGTGAGCGGCATCGCTCAGCACTACAAACCCGAAGAACTGGTGGGCAAACAGGTATTGTTTATCGCCAACCTGGCTCCACGCCAGTTCAAGAACGGCCTCGTCAGCGAAGGTATGATTCTCTCTGCTGAGAACTACGACGGCTCGCTAGCCGTAACCTCTCTGCTGCGCGAGGTGAAGCCGGGTAGCGAAGTGAAGTAATCATGTCTCAACCGTCACTGAAAGAAAAAACCGCTAAAGGCTTGCTATGGGGCGGGATTGGCAACGGCGCACTGCAGTTGCTCAATCTCGCCTTTGGCATTTTTCTGTCCCGACTGCTGACACCCGCCGACTACGGCATGGTAGGCGCGTTGACCATCTTCTCCGCCCTGGCGGGTATCTTCGCCGAGAGCGGGTTCATCCTGGCCATCGTCAACAAGAAGGAGGTGCGCCACGACGACTACAATGCCGTGTTCTGGTTCAACATCACCGTGGGTGGGACACTCTACCTGCTGTTGTTTGCCTGCGCGCCGCTCATTGCCCGCTTCTACCACACGCCCGAACTGGCGCCCCTGGCCCGCTTCCTGTTCCTTAGCTTCCTGGTGGGCAGCACAACGGCAGCACCGCTAGCCTACTACTTCCGCAACCTGATGGTGAAGGAGCGCAGCCAGATACAGATTACCGCCATCATCGTGTCGGGTATCGTGGGCGTCACGTGTGCCTACCGTGGCTGGGGCAGTTGGGGTATCGCCGTGCAGACAGTTGTATACTCGGGCATGAACGCGCTGCTCATCTGGCTGCGCTCGCCCTGGAGGCCGACATTCTCGTTCAACAGGAAAGCACTACTTGACATGCTGCCCTTCAGCAGCAAGCTGCTGTTCACGTCCATCTTCACGCACGTTAACAACAATATCTTCTCCGTGCTGCTGGGACGCTTCTACACCATGCAGCAGGTGGGCTACTACACGCAGGGCAGCAAGTGGACGACGATGGGCTACTCCACTGTGTCAGGGATGGTCAACAGCGTCGGTCAACCCGTCTTCCGCGAGGCGTCGGACGATCCGGCGCGCCTGCAGCACATCTTCCACAAGATGCTGCGCTTCACGGTGTTCGTCAGCCTGCCCGCCATGTTCGGCTTGGGGCTCGTAGCGGAGGAGCTGATTGTCATCGCCATCACGGACAAGTGGCTGCCCTGCGCACCGGTGATGCAGATTCTCTGCGTGTGGGGTGCTTTCATGCCCGTGTCCACGCTCTACTCTAACCTGCTCAACAGCCTGGGACGGCCGAACATCTACATGTGGAACACCATCTGCCTAGGCGCCTTCCAGCTGCTGTGCGTCTGGGCGAGCTATCCCTACGGGCTGCACACGATGCTCGTCGCCTTCACCGCGGCCAACCTCCTGTGGCTGGGCGTGTGGCAACACTTCGCCCGCAAGCACGCCGGCATCCGCCTGCGGGATGTGCTGAAGGACATCGTGCCCTACCTGCTGGTAACGCTCGCCGTGATGGCTGCCACGTGGACAGCCACCCGGGGCATCGACAACCTGTACCTGCGCCTCGGAGCCAAAATCGCGATGGCCGCCGCGCTGTACGTGCTGCTCATGTGGCGCCTCCGCTCGAAGATATTCTACGAAAGCATCCAGTATCTATTCAAAAAGAAGAAAATCGTATGAAAGACTGCCCTAAAGTCAGCGTCCTGATGCTGACGTACAATCAGGAAGACTACATCGACGAGGCCATCCGCAGCGTCATGCTGCAACAGACAGACTTCGACTTCGAACTGGTCATCGGCAACGACGCCAGCACCGACCGCACGGCCGAACGGTGCCAGGCGTGGAAACTGCGCTACCCGGAACGCATCATGCTCGTGGACCGCGAGCAGAACCTGGGCCTCATCGGCAACTTCATGGCCACCTACGACCTGTGCCGCGGCACCTACATCGCCATCTGCGAGGGCGACGACTTCTGGACGGACAAAACGAAACTGCAACGGCAGGCCGACTTCCTGGACACACATCCCGACTTCTCGACCTGCTTCCACCGCGTCGTCAACTACTACGCCGACAACGGCACCAAGAGCCTGAGCAACGGGCGCCAGCAGACGGACACGGACATCTGCGACCTGGCCCGGAGCAACTACATCTCAAACGTCTCCGCCCTGTTCCGCCGCGGCCTCTTCGGCCCACTGCCCGACTGGTTCCCGCAGGTGAGCACCTACGACTACGCCATCCACATGCTCAACGCTGCCCACGGACGCATCCACTACATGAAGCGCCCGATGGCCGTCTACCGCCAGCACAGCCGCGCCATCTGGAGCCGGACCGACGCCTACTCCAAGCTGGACATTGGCCTGAAGGTGCGCGAACTGCTCATCGAACACTTCCGCGAGACGCGCCCCGACGTCAGCGAGCTGCTGCGCGACGCCCACACCCGCTTCAGCCTGAACGAGCTCTACCACTGCCGCCGGGAGGGAAGGACCGGAGAGGCCGAAAGGCTGGAACGGCGCCTGCTCGCCCTGCGACCCGAGTGGAACCGCGCCGAAGTGGAACGACGCCTCCTCGCCCTGCACCCCGACAGCCGGACGCAGTGGAAGCGCCGCGCCTTCGGCCTGCTGAAGAAAGCCCGCGCCGTCTGCTCCTATTTCGTCCCCCTGCCCCGCATCCGCTGAACGGCGAAACGCGATTTCCGACCGGAAAAACCATTTCTGAAAACAAAAAAATGCAATTCCCGACCGGGAAATGCACTTTCCGAAAAAAAAAGCCCGTTTCCCGACCGGGAAAACCATTTTCTGAAACAAAAAAATGCATTTCCCGACCGGGAAACGCATTTCCGAAAACAAAAACCACCCTTTCCGCTACAGGAACGAGGCGACCGTCTGCTCCAGCACGCCGTTGTCGGCCAGCAATTTCTCCACAAACTCGCGGAAAGCGCCCTCCCCGCCGCGGACACGCGTGACATAGTGCACCTCGCGCTTCACATAGTCCGGCGTATTGGCGGGCGACGCGCTGAAGCCCACCTTGCGGAGCAGGGGCAGGTCGTTGAGGTCGTCGCCGATGAAGGCCGCCTCATCGAGACCTATACCCAGCTCTCGGCACAGCGCCTCAGCCTGCGCCACCTTGTCCTTCACGCCCAGGTAGCAGTGCGCAATCCCCAGTTTCTCGGCTCGCCGCCGGACAATCTGCGTGTCCTCGCCCGTCAGGATGGCCACGGGGATGCCCAGCCTGCGCAGGAAGCTGACACCCCAGCCGTCTTTCACGCTGAAGCGCTTCATCGCGTCGCCCTCGGCCGTGTAATACATGCCGCCGTCCGTCCAGACGCCGTCGATGTCAGTCATCACTAATTTCGGTAACATAATCTCCTGATTCTATTTCTTAATTTACAATCCCTTTCTCTCACCCAGCCTTCCCCGGCGTCCGTCCAGCCATCCCAGCCACAAAGCCCTCAGCTTGGCCCACTTCCGGTCTTCGTACAACACGACAAAGACCACACGCTTGTACAGATGATACCGCAAATGCGCCTTCAGGTTGATAGCCTCGGGATAAAGCCCGTGGAGCACGATGCCGTTGCGCACATTATAATAAGTCCGCGCAGGGGGATATTCATTGGGGAAAACCTCCTTGCCCAACAGCCGGCGCCGGCGCTTCTGATATCCCAAGTCGTGCTGAAGCAAAATGTTCCTGAAACACAACGTCGGAACCTGATGCCGCGCCGCCCGCCAGCAAAACTCGCAGTCGATGCCCCACACAAACAGGTCGGACATGAATCCGCCCAGCTCCTCGAAAAGGGAAAGCGGATAAAGGCTCCCTGAAGTCATGGCCGAAGGGACCTCCGCGACCGCATCCTCCACCGGATACAACGGAGCCTGCTGCGACTTGATAAAGTAATTTGTCGAAAAGACGGCACGGGCATCCGCCCCCCAATTGCGGACAGCCTCCAGATAGCGCCCGAAGTCATCGGACGCAAAACGGCTGTCCTGGTCGAAAGTGACCAGATGGGTAAAGCCATGCTGCCGAGCATAATCGACAGCCGCATTCAAGGCCTCCCCTATGCCCACATTCTCGCCCTTGCCCATATAGACGGACTTCTCAAGGGCCTGGAGCGCCCTCAGCCGCTCCCGGTCGATGCAATCGCGGGGCGTGTTGTCCCACAACAGCAGACAATCCACCCCCGACAAATAAGTCTTTATATTAGCCAATACGTCCCCATCCGGATGGTAGAGGACAACGACAGCCAGTAGTTTCATGAGGAATTCAATTAAGTCAGCCTACACAGTCAGCCGGTCATTCAATGTCTTTCGGATACACAATCTCGTTGCGGGGGATGAAGTTCTTCACCCGGCGGCCCGTCACCCGGTCGCGCTCGGCCCACTTGAAGCCATCGCCGGGGCTGAGCAGATGCAGGTCAGCCTCGGTGATGACATCACCCGGATGCAGGTCGCGACGCGTGGCAATGGAGCGCTCCAGCTTCACCTTGGCAGCTGAGACAGCAGGATCAATGTAGAGTTCCTCGCGGCCCATCCAGCGCTCAGCGATGCGAATGTCACGGATCATGCGGTTCACACCGTCCGGTCCCAACGAACCTTGCTGGTCGGTGCCCTTCATGCGGCGGTCGATGGTAATGTGCTTCTCGATGATTTCCGCCCCCATACCGACAGCCACCACAGGTGCAGCGATGCCGATGGTGTGGTCGGAGAAACCGATGGTGTATTGGCCGTAGTGCTTCTTCAAATAACTGATGGTGCGCAGGTTCAGGTTATCCGGCGCGGTGGGATATTGCGACACACAATGCAGGATGGCTATGTTGTCGTGGTAACGCGTGATGACCTCCAGCGCATCGTCCAACTCCTTGCAGCCCGCCATGCCAGTGGACAGGATGATGGGAATCTTCGTCTCCGCCATCGCCTCCAGTAGGGGCAAGTTCGTCAGGTCGCGGCTGGCCACCTTCAGGCGGTCCGGCGTGAAGAGCTTCAGCAGCGACAGACAACCCACCGAGCAGAGCGTCTCCACGAAATCCAATCCCAGAGCCTTCGCATGCTTGTAGACCTCGAAATGCTCCTCGTCAGTCAGCTCCAAAAAGGCGCGGTGCTCGCCGTAGGTTCGGCCGAAAGAATGGGGCGAGTCATATGGACGGTTCATCTGCGAATCAGTCAGTTCTTCGTTCAGGTCGCGCTTGGTCATCTTCACGGCGTCCATCGGACGCAGGTCGATGCCGAAGACCTCCTCGCGCACGGGGCGCGACACCAAGTCGACAATCAGCTTAGCTATGTCGACAGAGCCGTTGTGGTTCTGTCCGATTTCTCCAATAATATAAGTACTCATTGTTTCATTATTTTTCGTTACGGGCTATATTCTCCAGCATCTTCTCGCGATATTCGGGATGCGCCTCCACCAGTCGGAGCAGTGCATGCAGGCTACGGTCTGTCTGCTCGAACCACTCGGCATAAAGACGCTGAAGCAACAGGAAATCGTCCATTGTATCCAGCGTGAAACGCAAGTCGAATCGTCCTTCCAATTCTTCGGGCAGAGGCAGCAATCTGACGTGAAAGTCGGCGGGATGAGTATAAAGATAGATCGTGACGTGTTCGATATAGAGTTTTTCCTGCGTAAGCAAGGCAGCGCGACGCAACGCTTCTGTCGTGGTAAGCTCAGCAAACAACCCCAAGTGAGACTTGATGGTAGGCCGCCCATCGGCAAAGCCATAAGCAATGTAATCGGCAGGTTCTTCATCGAAAGCGTCAAAGAACGTCTGGAAAGTATCGGGACGCAGGAAAGGATTGTCCGAGCAGACACGGATAAAGCGATCAAGCCCAAATGCCTCGGCAGCACGAATGAAGCGATCGAGCACGTTATCCTCATCGCCGCGAAAGCAGTCAATGCCCGCCTCGCGGGCCACCTGCTCCAGCACGTCGTCCTGTGGACGGACGGTCGTGGCCAGTATCACCTGCTTGTCAGGACAGGCCCGTCGGATGTTTTCAATAAGAATGTCAATAATACGTTGCTCGCCATAGAAAGGGAGCAATATCTTGTTGTGCAGCCGGGTAGAGCCGGTACGTGCCTGGATAATAATTCCGTCTTTCATATCTTCATTCGTTTGAAGGCGTCAATATAACTGCCTGGGGTAACGTTAATGATTTCCTTGCCCAAACTACGCGAATAGGCCTCGAGCACAAAGTAGGACTTGAAAGCCACATACATGTGGTAAAGGATGGTATAGAGCCGTGCGCTATGCAGGTTTTCTTGAGTCACGGTAGCCGCCTGAGACTTATTCTGGTCGTAGAAGTGCTTTTGATGCATCAGCACCACGTTGTCGTCCGTCACGTGAATTTCGGGCAACCACGAGTGATCTGCTCCCGCCAGATAGATACGCCGGAAGGGCAAACGGAGAGCGATGGCAATAGACGGTATCAGCACATTGTGCGGACGAGGTACGCCCCATCCCTTACGGAATACCCAGTTACAGAAAGGCTGGAAGCCCTCGATGGGCGTGGTATTGTAAATGCAGAGTTTAATGTGGGGATTGCCGGCTAGAAGCGGTTGCCATTCCTTATTTTTCAACGCCCGCGAAGGAACGAAGAAGTACATGTCCCACGTTGTCTTCTCGGCCAGAGTACCAAAGAGCTGCTCACGCTTCTCGGGCACAATCCAAAAAAGCGGATCGGCAATCAAATAGAGCTGGGGACGCAATTGCTCGAACATAGGCGAAGTGACACAAAAGTTGACTGCCAACAGCGTTTTCCCTCGCATAAACTCAGCCGACTCTTCTACGGTTTTCTTCAATGAAGGGCCGTTGGCCAGTATCAACAACTCGTCCGCCCCTCCAAAATCTGATGGAAGCGGTGTGCTCCGCCTCGATTGCAACACGATTTTCACCAGGCTCAGAAAGCACTGCCAAAGCGACTCCAAACATTTCAATCCTTTTTCACCCATATTACATCATGTTAGAATAAGTGGTGCAAAGATACAGAGTTTGCCATTTACAGGCTAAAAAAACGAGGACTTTTATACTCGAAATCACCATAAAAGCACTACTTTTGCCACAACAATTCGGAAAAGTCACATGAGAGTCCTGCTAATCAATACATCCGAGCGTATCGGTGGAGCAGCCGTAGCTGCCAGCCGCTTGATGGAAGCCCTGAAGAACAATGGCATCAAGGCCAAACTGCTCGTGCGCGACAAGCAGACGGAACAGATTACGGTCGTCGCCCTGCGCCGTAGCTGGAAACTGGTATGGAAATTTGTGTGGGAGCGTATCGTCATCTGGAAAGCCAATCGCTTCAAAAAGAACAACCTCTTTGCCGTGGACATCGCAAACGCAGGCACTGACATCACCTCCCTGCCCGAATTCCAACAGGCCGACGTCATCCACCTTCATTGGATCAACCAAGGCATGCTCTCGCTGAAGAACCTCGAAAAGATACTGGCCTCAGGCAAACCTGTCGTCTGGACAATGCACGACATGTGGCCCTGTACAGGCATCTGCCACCACGCGCGCGAATGTGAAAACTATCGGCAGGAATGTGGTTCATGCCCCTTCCTTTATGGAAATGGGCATCGGCACGATCTCTCCTATCGCGTCTTCCGTCGGAAACAACGGCTCTACCACGACTACCCACTGAGCTTCGTCACATGTAGCCATTGGCTGGAGGAAAAAGCCTGCCAGAGCGCGCTGACCACAGGGCACAAGATCGTCTGCATCCCCAATCCGCTGAACATCAACCTGTTCAAGCCGCATAACAAGGTGACTGCCCGCGAGCGCTTGAAACTTCCTTCGAATGAGAAGCTCATCCTCTTCGGTTCTGTCAAAATCACAGACAAACGCAAAGGCATCGATTATCTGATCGAATCGTGCAACATATTGGCAAACAAGCATGCCGAGCTGAAAGACCAACTGGCCGTCGTCGCTTTCGGCAAACAATCCGGACAATTGGCCGACTTGCTTCCTTTCAAGGTCTACCCGCTGGACTTCGTACAAGACGAACACCAACTGGTAGACATCTATAACGCCGTCGACCTCTTCGTCACCCCTTCACTGGAGGAGAACCTGCCCAACACCATCATGGAGGCGATGGCCTGTGGCACGCCTTGCGTAGGTTTCAACGTGGGTGGCATCCCCGAAATGATAGACCACCTGCACAATGGCTATGTAGCCCAATACAAATCGTCCGATGACTTCGCCAACGGTATCTATTGGGCCCTGACCGACCCCGACTACCCCAGCCTCTGCGAACAGGCCTGCCGTAAGGCTGTCAGCCACTATTCAGAAAGCAGCGTGGCCAAACGATACATCGATCTCTACAACAAAGTGACTGGAAGAAATGCATAATCACCCTACCCCGAAATTCAGCGTCATCACCGTCTGCTACAACGCCGAGGCAACCATCGAAGACACCATCCAGAGTGTCATCTCGCAGACCTACCACCACGTGGAGTACATCATCGTGGACGGCGCTTCGAAAGATCGCACAATGGACATCGTAAACCGCTATCGCGAACACATCGCCATCGTCGTCAGCGAGCCCGACAAAGGTCTTTATGACGCCATGAACAAGGGAATCGGCCTGGCCACGGGCGACTACCTGTGCTTTCTCAACGCAGGCGACAGCTTTCACGAAGACGACACCCTGCAACAGATGGTGCACTCTATCCACACCCCCCAACTGCCCGATGTGCTCTATGGCGAAACGGAGCTGGTAGATCATGAAGGACACTTCCTGCGTATGCGCCGCCTCTCGGCCCCCGAAGTACTGACATGGAAAAGTTTCCGCCAGGGGATGCTCGTCTGCCACCAGGCTTTCTTCCCCCGACGCGACCTCGTGATGCCTTATGACCTGCGCTATCGCTTCTCGGCCGACTTCGACTGGTGCATCAAGATCATGAAGAAGTCGAAGGTTCTCCACAACACACACCTTACCCTCATCGACTACCTCGCTGAAGGTATGACGACGCGCAATCACAAGGCTTCTCTCAAAGAGCGTTTCCGCATCATGGCCCGCCACTATGGCTGGACGAGCACCCTGGCCTTCCACCTGTGGTTCGTTCTTCGCCTCTTATTAAAAAAATAAAAAGAGGACCTGCAATCCGTTCGCAAAAAGCAGGCAATGTTTCCTTTCAAGGAAAGCATTGCTTTACACGAAGAAAAGCATTGCTTTCTTTCAAGGAAAACAATGCTTTTCCAACAGCCAATGTCTAATACGAAAAAGAGCTCTTTTTCCTGAACTTATAAAGAAGCGCAACCCAGCAACGCACGCAACTCCTTTACTCCTTCAGAAGCTCCCTTCTGGATAACGTGTATTGGACGCGCACTATGTGTATCCACAGGCTTGGGGTCTATAAGATAGACTTCGGCACGGGCAGGCACGTAGTGAAGCAACCCCGCAGCAGGATAGACATTCATCGACGTACCGATGATAACAAAAATGTCTGCCTGCTCCACATAGCCGATAGCTGTTTCAATCTCGGGCACGGCTTCGCCAAACCACACAATGAAGGGACGCAAGGGACTGCCATCGCCCGCACGATCAGTAGCGCGAGTTTCATATTCCGCAGGCTTCAATTCCTTGATGTAGCGCGGATTGTAGGGGTCGCGACTGGAGCACATTTTGGTCAGCTCGCCATGCAGGTGGATGACCTTCGTACTGCCTGCCCGCTCGTGCAGGTTGTCAATATTTTGCGTGACAACCGTCACATTGAAATCTTTTTCCAGTTGCGCTACGCCGATATGCCCCTCATTGGGTTTCACGTCAAGCAGTTGTTTGCGCCGCTCGTTATAAAAGTTGATGACCAATTCAGGATCGCGCGCATAACCTTCGGGCGTAGCCACCTGCTCCACAGGATAGCGATCCCACAAGCCGCCTGCGTCGCGGAAAGTACTGATGCCGCTTTCGGCGCTCATACCCGCGCCCGACAATACTACCAGATTTTTCATAACCGACTCCTTTCTTTAAGCATTTGTACACCAAAGATAGAAAAAGAATATCCAAGTTATCACATAAATAAGAAATTTTAAATACTGCAAACTGTTAACATTCAAATAAAACCCGTACTTTTGCGACTCATATAAAAAGAACTATGGACAAATTCAGTTATGCAATCGGCCTGGGTATAGGTCAGAATCTTTTAAGCATGGGTGCCAAGGGCATCTCAGTAGATGATTTCGCACGCGCCATCAGCGACGTGCTGAACGGAAATCCAACAGAAATCACACATACCGAGGCACGTGAAATCGTAAACAAATACTTCGAAGAAATGGAAGCCCGCATCAATGCCGAAAACATCGAAAAGGGCAAGAAATTCCTGGAAGAAAACAAGCAGCGTCCAGGCGTGGTAACCCTGCCCAGCGGCCTGCAATACGAAGTGATCAAGGAAGGCAACGTAGGCCACTATGCCAAGATAGACGACCAGGTGCAATGCCACTACGAAGGAACCCTTGTTGACGGTACCCTCTTCGACAGCTCCATCAAGCGCGGCCAGCCTGCCACATTCGGTGTCAACCAGGTAATCCCCGGCTGGGTGGAAGCCCTCCAACTGATGCCCGAAGGCGCCAAATGGAAACTCTACATTCCTAGCGAATTGGGCTATGGCGCACACGGCGCTGGCGAAATGATTCCACCCCACAGCACACTGATCTTCGAAGTGGAACTCTTGAAAATTTTATCTGACAAAAAATAAATTAAGTAAGAGAAAAACATGAAAAAAGTAACATTTATGATGACGCTGGCTGCCGCAGCAGCCTTGACGTCTTGTACGGCTCAGGCTCCTAAAGCCAATCTGTCAACAGACATCGACTCACTTTCTTATGCTATCGGTATGGCCCGTACTGAAGGTCTGGATCAGTTCCTGATGCAACAGGGTATCGACAGCACCCAGATGGCTGAATTCATCAAAGGTTTCAACGAAGGTGCCGCTAAAATCGACAAGAAAGATGTAGCCTATATGACAGGTCTACAGGTAGGCCAGATGGTCAGCAAGCAGTGGGTAGAAGGCTTCAACCAACAGATCTTTGGCAACGACTCTACACAGAGCCTCAGCCGTGAGAACCTGCTCGCAGGTTTCATTGCCGGCGTAGTAGGCAAAGGCCAGATGGACAAAATGTTCGCACAAGGCTATATGCAAAGCCAGATGGAAGTGGTAAGAGAAAAAGCACTGAAAAAACAATATGCTGACGTCATCGCTGAAGGAGAGAAATTCCTGGCAGAAAACAAGGCTAAAGAAGGCGTGGTAACGACGGAAAGCGGCCTGCAGTACAAGATCCTGACCAAAGGTACAGGTGAAATTCCTGCCGACACCAGCTATGTACAAGTAAACTACAAAGGTACGTTGATCGATGGTACCGAGTTCGACAGCTCCTACAAGCGTAAAGACAAAGACGGCAAGTCACAGCCCGCTACCTTCCGTGCCAACCAGGTAATCAAAGGCTGGACCGAAGCATTGACCATGATGCCTGTAGGCTCCAAATGGGAACTCTATATCCCCTACGACCTGGCATATGGCTCAAGAGCTACTGGTGCAGACATCAAACCGTTCTCTACTCTGATCTTCGAAGTTGAATTAGTAGGTATCGGCAAAAAGAAATAAAGATTAGAAAGCATTCGTGTCAAAATGACAAATAAAGCGGATGGAACAAATGCTGCAAAACAGCGGTTCCATCCGTTTCTTTTTTTACTTTTCCCTATTTTTTCCATCCTTTCTATAGATAAAATTAAAATAAAGTCCTATATTTGCTTACTATTTGATAACAACAAGTAATTTACAAACGTATATTATGGAGAAAATAGACAATCTGGACCGTCAAATTTTGGAAATCATTTCCCAAAATGCCCGTATTCCTTTCAAGGACGTGGCTGCCGAGTGTGGTGTATCACGCGCCGCTATCCACCAACGTGTACAGCGCCTGATTGACTTGGGTGTCATTGTTGGCTCCGGCTACCACGTAAATCCCAAATCGCTGGGATATCGCACCTGCACTTACGTGGGAATCAAGTTGGAGAGAGGCTCCATGTACAAAACCGTAGTAGCCGAGCTGAACAAAATACCTGAAATTGTTGAATGCCATTTCACCACAGGTCCCTACACCATGCTGACCAAAGTATATGCCCGCGACAACGAGCACCTGATGGACCTGCTAAACAACAAGATGCAGGAAATACCTGGCGTCACAGCTACTGAGACACTGATCTCACTGGAGCAGAGTATCAAGAAAGAGATTCCCATCTGCCAAGAATAATCTACTATACGTCTCCATGGCAACGGGTAGTACGGACTATCATGTCAGCTCATTCCCTTTGCCATGGAAACTCTAGCTTCCGATTTGCATATGGAGTTTCTAAGCGAGCTTGGCCTTTCAGGCCTTTTTATTGGCATCTGTACCTTTTTGATCATCGGGCTTTTCCATCCCATTGTAGTGAAAGCCGAATATTATTGGGGGACACGTTGCTGGTGGATATTCCTATTACTGGGCTTAGCAGGTGTTGCAGCTTCCATTTGCGTAGACAACATTCTGTACTCTTCCCTGCTGGGCGTATTCGCTTTCTCCTCTTTTTGGACGATCAAAGAAGTATTCGAACAGGAAGAGCGCGTCAAGAAAGGTTGGTTTCCTAAAAATCCAAAACGAAAATACAACTTCTAGACTCAAAGGGAACGCATTTTTCCCTCAATCCCTTGCATAATTCAACGGAATGTGCTAATTTTGCACCGCTATCCCCGAAAGGATACACCGGACTTGTAGCTCAGTTGGTTAGAGCAACAGACTCATAATCTGGAGGTCCCTGGTTCAAGCCCAGGCTGGTCCACAAAAGAAGAAGCGTTAATTGCACAAAATCAGGCAGTTGACGCTTTTTCTTTTTGTTCTTTTTCGTGAGTCATGAGATGATCAATAGAAATAGAATCACATCCCTCTTCAAGGCGATATAGATATATGCAGTAAACATCAAGCATTCCTCCAATTACCTGTTTCGATAAACTCAAAGCGACTTAACGATGAATTCCTCAGGAGGCGTAATACAATAGAGCAAACTGACATCAAAGTTTCATTGTTTACACATACCAAAATCTGAGATTTTCTGATGTGAATTCACAACAAACCACTGATAACAAGCAAATTGCATTGAAACATCCGAATAAGACCGAATAAAATATTGCCGTAGACCACGAAAACAGCGAGCACCCACCGTGAAACTTCATCTTTCAACCTACTTCCTTTTCTTCCAACGGATTACGCTACGAATGAAAGATTGAAAGTAGATTGGGATAATCAACCACTCATCAGCCACACACCATTCCTAAAGACCTACTTTAACCCACTAAACACCAACTTGGCGGACGTAACTACGGACTTGATGAATGGAAAGAAGGACTTTATATCTGACTCATTTCCCCATGTGACGAATTAATTGTACATTTGTACGAAGCATTGAAAGAACTCTTTTAAGATAGTTTATGACACTGACCGAAGCCACCCTCCGATTTATAGCCGAACACCGCAGCGACGATGTGCGTGCGTTAGCCCTGCAAGCAAGCAAGTACCCCGATGTGGATATGCCGACTGCTCTGACACAGATAGCAGGCAGGCAGACAGCCGAGACGAAGATACCGACGTGGGCTGCTACAGAAGGCATACTCTATCCACCCCACCTATCCATGGAACAATGCTCGTCGGAGGTAACGGCGTACTATAAGGCTTCTGTTGTAAGTGGATATGATGGCCCATGTCACTCACTGGCCGACCTGACGGGCGGTTTCGGTATCGACTTCTCTTTCCTGGCCCCGTATTTCGGACAAGCTATCTACGTGGAGCGACAGGAAGTGCTGTGTCAGACAGCCCGCCATAACTTCCCGCTGCTGGGACTGAGCGCGGCCCGCGTAATCTATGCCGACGGAGTGGATTATCTGCAGCAGATGCCCGACGTAGACTGGCTCTACCTCGACCCCGCCCGACGGGACGGACACGGAGGCAAGACGGTAGCTATTGCCGACTGCGAACCTGATGTAGCTGCTCTCGAAAGCCTGTTACTGGAGAAGGCAGCCCATGTACTAGTGAAGTTGTCACCTATGCTCGACCTGACACAGGCCTTGCACACGTTGAAACATATAGTGGCGGCACACGTGGTTTCCGCGGCAGGCGAATGCAAAGAGCTGTTGCTGGTATTGGCACGTGGCGAAGTCCCGCAGGTGGACGACGTACCCATCCGTTGCGTCAACCTCTCAACTACCGACAATGCCTTCACCTTCACCCGCCATGAAGAACAGGAGGCCTCCTGCCGCTATGCCGACGCTCCCCGCTCCTACCTCTACGAGCCCAATGCCTCGCTGCTGAAGGCGGGTGCCTTCCGAAGTCTTTCCTATATATATAATATAGAGAAACTACATACCAATAGTCACCTTTATACTTCCGACGAAGCGTTGCCATGTTTTCCCGGCCGTATGTTCCGCATCGACAGCTGGTGCGGCTTCGGCAAGCGCGAAGTGAAGGAACTGCTGGACGGCATACGAAAGGCCAATCTAACAATACGCAATTTCCCCGCCACCGTAGCCGAACTACGCAAACGACTCAAATTAGGCGAAGGAGGAGAAACTTATCTCTTTGCTACAACCTTGAATGACGGTCGGAAAATACTCCTGCGATGTAGCAAAACCTAACAAATTGCCTACTTTGTTTGTAACCGCTTTGCAACATCTTTGTTACGTCTTCTTCAAAAACCTGTAAAGATTGCGTAACGCCATGCCTGTACTTTTGCGGCAAAATAATCACAGAAAGAAACAGGTATGAAACAGATTGTAAAAGGATTGATTTATTCTTTTCTATTTTTAACCGCTACTGCTACTCCCGCGGTGGCTGACGAAACTGCAAATGAGGCCAAAGGAGCTATCCGAGGCCGCATCATTGACAACACCAAGCAAACTCTCCCGGGTGCTTCTATCTACATTGAAAAACTACACACAGGCGTCACAAGTGACGTCAACGGCTTTTACACTTTCCCCAATCTTGACCCGGGAACCTATACAGTTAAGGTGACCTACGTAGGCTATTCGCCTGTAGAGCTGAAAATCACCATTCCCGAAGGCAAAACGCTGGATAAGGACGTTATCCTGAACGAAGGCCTCGAATTACAGGAAGTAGTTGTAGGCGGCGCTTTCCAGGGGCAACGCCGTGCCATCAACTCACAACGCAGTAATTTAGGAATCACCAACGTCGTATCCGCCGACCAAGTGGGCAAGTTCCCCGACTCGAACATCGGTGACGCCCTGAAGCGCATCAGTGGTATCAACGTACAGTATGACCAGGGTGAAGCGCGTTTCGGACAGGTGCGCGGAACGAGTGCCGACCTCAGCTCCGTAACCATCAACGGAAACCGCGTCCCCTCGGCCGAGGGAGAGACACGCAGCGTGCAGCTCGACCTTATCCCCGCCGACATGATCCAGACCATCGAGGTAAACAAGGTTGTAACTCCTGATATGGATGCCGACGCCATCGGAGGCAGCATCAACCTCGTCACCAAGAACTCGCCCTACAAGCGCACCATCGCCGCTACGGCCGGTACGGGATACAACTGGGTGAGCGGCAAGGCGGCCCTGAACCTGGGCTTCACCTACGGCGACCGCTTCTTCAACGACAAGCTGGGCCTGATGGTATCAGCCTCTTATCAGAACAATCCCGCAGGAAGCGACGACGTGGAGATGGCTTACGAACGGAACGAAGACGGCGAGGTGGTGCTCGACGAATACGAAGTGCGCCAATACTACGTCACCCGCGAACGCCAAAGCTATTCGCTGGCCCTGGACTGGGAAATCAACGCCAACCACAAGATTGACTTCAAGGGTATCTTCAACAACCGCAACGACTGGGAAAACCGCTACCGCCACACCTACAAATGGGACGACGAGACACCCAATGAATACGAAGTGATCTACGAAACCAAGTCGGGCGGCCCCGACCAGCGCTATGCCCGCCTGGAACGCCAACGCACGATGGACTTCACTCTGGGCGGCGAACACCTCTTCGGGAAGCTGAAATTCGACTGGAAAGCATCCTACGCACAGGCCGGTGAAGAACGCCCGCACGAACGCTACCTGGCCTTCAAGAAGGAAGGCGTGGCCATGAACACCGACTGGAGCGACATCCGCCGCCCGTACATGTCGCCCGTAGACGGACAGAACATCCTGCTGGACAAGAACAACGACAACGGCTTCGAGCTGGACGAACTGACCGAACAGTTTGAGGACATCAACGAGAAAGACCTCAAGTTCAGCGCCAACTTCGAATTGCCGCTCGCCAAGGGCAAATACAGCAACAAGCTGAAATTCGGCGCCAAAGTGGTGGACAAGAACAAAGACATGTGGATCGATTTCTATGAATACAGCCCGACTGACGAAGATGCCTTCATCGCCGACGCCTTCGGACACCTGAAGAACGAAAACCGCGACGGATACATGGGCGGCGACCGCTATCAGGTAGGAAACTTCGTGGAGAAGGAATATGTTGGCGGCCTCAACCTGACCGACGCCAACAAGTTCGAACAGGAAATCAAGTACGACGAGATGTGCGAAAACTACGAGGCACACGAAACGGTCAGCGCCGGTTACCTCCGCTTCGACCAGCAGCTGGGCAAGAAGTGGAACCTGATGGCTGGTCTGCGTCTGGAGAATACCCACGTCACTTACAGCGGCTATGTCTACGACGACGGCAAAGAAAGCGGTAAGGACGAGAGCTACACCAAGACGCCCGAAGAGTCGCAGAGCTACATTAACGTGCTGCCGTCGGTGCTCGTCAAGTATGATGTGAACAACGACCTGAAACTCCGCGCTTCGTTCACCAACACGCTGGCACGACCCAAGTATGCCAACCTCGTACCCAACGTCATCATCGACAAGGAAGACATCGCCTTCGGCAACCCCGACCTGGACCCGACGCTCAGCTACAACCTCGACCTCAGCGCCGAATACTACTTCAAGAGCATCGGTCTGGTGAGCGCCGGCCTGTTCTACAAGAAAATCAACGACTTCATCGTGGACTACCGCCAGAACAACTATGAATACAAAGGCGTCACTTACGAAGAGATGAAGCAGCCCCGCAACGCCGGCGACGCCGACCTGCTGGGTGTCGAACTGGCCTACCAGCGCGACTTCGGCTTCATCGCCCCGGCCCTGAAGTGCATCGGCTTCTACGGCAACTACACCTACACGTACAGCAAGGTGAAGAACTTCAACTTCGAAGGCCGCGAACACGAAGACCTCCGCATGCCCGGCTCGCCCGAGCACACGGCCAACGCCTCGCTCTACTTCGACAAGGCGGGCTTCAACCTCCGCCTCAGCTACAACTTCGCCAGCGACTTCATCGACGAAGTGGGCGAGGAAGCCTTCTACGACCGCTACTACGACAAGGTGAACTACCTCGACCTGAACGCCAGCTACACCTTCGGCAAGAAGTTCAAGACCACTTTCTATGCCGAGGCCAACAACCTGCTGAACCAGCCCCTGCGCTACTATCAGGGTACGCCGGACCGCAGCATGCAGGCCGAATACTACGGAGTGCGCGTCAATGCCGGCTTTAAAATCAACTTTTGACGCCAGAAAAACGTTTAAACCCTAAAGAAGAGATATATGAAGATGAGAAAACTATTTCTACTGCTGACCGTGGCCCTGCTGGGCCAGTGGGCCATCGCCCAAAATAAGATAGACTACTCTGTCTACGAAGACAAGCTGAACCTCTACGTGGCCAACGACCTGGGCCGCAACGGATACTACGACCAGAAGCCCATCGCCGAGCTGATGGGCGAGATGGCCGAGGAAGTGGGTCCCGAGTGCGTCATCGCCGCCGGCGACGTACACCACTTCGAGGGCGTCCGCTCCGTGGACGATCCCCTGTGGATGACCAACTACGAGCTGATCTACAGCCATCCCGAACTGATGATAGACTGGTACCCCATCTGCGGCAACCACGAGTACCGCGGCTCCACGCAGGCCGTGCTCGACTATGCCCGCATCAGCCGCCGCTGGGAGATGCCCGCCCGCTATTACACCAAGACCTTCAATGAAGAGGGCACTACCGTGCGCGTCGTGTGGCTGGACACCACCCCGCTCATCGACAAATACCGCCAGGAGAGCGACAAGTATCCCGACGCCTGCCTGCAGGACATCGACGCCCAGCTGCAATGGCTGGACGGCGTGCTGGCGGCCGCCAAGGAAGACTGGATCATCGTCGTAGGCCACCATCCCATCTACGCCGAGACGCCGAAGGACGACATCGAACGCCTGAACATGCAGCAGCGCGTGGACCCCATCCTGCGCCGCCACAAGGTGGACATGTACGTCTGCGGACACATCCACAACTTCCAGCACGTCCGCGTCAAGGGCAGCGACATCGACTACGTGACCAACTCCAGTGGTTCGCTCAGCCGTAAGGTCAACGCCATCGACGGAACGGTGTATTGCAGTCCCGAACCGGGCTTCTCCATCATCTCCGCCACGCCCCGCACGCTGGAGCTGCGCATGATCGACAAGACGGGACGGGTGTTACACACGGTGAAGCGCAGCAAGTAACCCTTTCCCCACAGGGCAAAACTCCCGAGTTTCGGGCCTTCCGAGACGTCGGACGGGCAGAAAATCCCGATAGCCGGGGCGTCCGAGGTCTCTCGGGACGTCCCGGTTTACTTTTCCTTCGGCCTTCCGCTCAAGTCGTCCTTCGGCATGGCGGGGTCGTTGCCGTCGCGCATGGCCATGTAGTGGGGCGACATGATTTCCACGCCCTCGGCGTTGAAGCGGTCCTGGATGTTCTGGTGCAGGTCGGAATAAATCTGCGCCAGACGGTCGGCCTCCTTAATGTAGGCGTTCACCTGGTAGACGGGATACCAGTCGCTCAGCGAGGTGGAGAGGACGAAGGGCCTCGGGTCGTCCACCACGCCCGGCGTGTTCAGTGCCGCCTCGATCAGCAGCTTGTTCACCAGGCGCCAGGGCACGTCGTAGCCGATGGTCACTTCGGAGTGGATGATGAGGCCGTATTCGCGCGCCGACTGGCTGAAGTTCACCGTATGCGACGACATGATGAACGAGTTGGGGATGGTCACCACCTCGTTCTTCGGCGTGCGGATGCGGGTCACCAGCGGCGTCTTCTCCACCACGTTGCCCGTCGTTTCGTTCAGCTGGATGCGGTCGCCCAGCTTGAAGGGGCGCATGTAGGTGATGACCAGCCCCGCGATGATGTTGCCGATAACCGTACTCGACCCGAGCGAGACAATCAGACCCACGAACACCGAAATGCCTTGGAACACACCCGAATCGGCACCCGGCAGGTAAGGATAAATCATCGCCACCATGAAGGCGTAAAGCAGGAAGCGGATGATGTGGTAGGTGGGCATCGCCCAGTCGGGGTAGAAGCCGTTCAGCTTGAGCCGCTCGGACTGCACCTCGCCCGCCAGGTAGCGGAACAGGCGTACCAGGTACTTGATGGCAAGGCAGATGATGAAAATGGTGAAGAGATTGGGGATGTAGGCCAGAATACCGTAGAGGATGCTCTTCACGGGATCCCAGATGTAGAAGAAGAGCTGGTAGGCCAGATCCTTGGTCTGCGGGAAGATGGCAAACAGCATGGGCACCGTCAGCAGCAGCTGCAGCAGCATGAAGGCGTAGCGGAACAGGTTGGCGACGAACACCAGCAGCCGGACCTGCTTCTGCGTGTCCAGCAACTCAAAGTCCTGGATGGAAAAGGCCTTCAGGCGCGTGTTCCTCAGCCGCAGGATGCGCACCTTCAGCTTACGGAAAAGCCAGTTGGTAAGCTTGAACAGCAGGAACTGGCCCACAAGCACCAGCACAAAATAGGCAATGCGCTTGAACAGCTGTAACAGGCCGTGTTCCTCCTTCATCACCTTCAACTTCTCCACGATGACCGTGCGCTTGGCGGCAGCCAGCTGGTCACGCGTGCAACTCTCCCACAGACCGTCCTGGTCGGTAAAGGAGACAATGACCTTGTCCCCGTACATCACGTCGGTCACGATGTCCGTGCTTTCGATATAGACCGAGTCGGGATGCAGGTTGAAACGCTTGCCCAGGGTCATAATCTCGCGCGACACGTTCTCGGCCCGCTGCTGGGGCGTGAGTCCCCCGCGCTTGGCGTAGAAATAAAACAGAGTGTCCTCCTCTACCACGACGGGCATGCCCTTGGTCTGGTGCCGCAGGGAGTCGATGCGCTGTTTCTGCCGGGCCAGCTTCACCGAGTCGGCAGCATACGTCACCAGCCTCATCTGCTCAATCTCCATGCGCAGGTTGGCCTCGTTCAGACGAGCGGCGGCCAGCTCCTCGCGGACTTTGTCCAAGGTTACCGAATCCGTATCGGTTTTCACTCCGGCAACGGCGGACAGGCTGTCCGTACCCAAAATATCAAGCACTTTGTCCATGACCTGGGCCGACACGCCGACCGCAGGCAAGCAGAGCAGACAAAGGCAGAAAAGACGGAATTTCTTCATGTTTCTATCTGTTTACGTTTGAGGGGGTCAAACTTACGGAAAGTTTCTGACATAGCCATGCAAATACCCGCCGTTAACCATTCACCAATTATCATTTACCGTTTATCATTCACCATTAATTCCTATCTTTGCACCGTAAAACTTAAATTATAGACTCGCCATGGATATACTCTTCCTCATCGGAGGTCTCCTCCTCATCCTGCTGGGCGCCAACGGCCTGACCGACGGCGCTTCGGCGGTAGCCAAACGATTCCACATCCCCAACATCGTCATCGGACTGACTATCGTAGCTTTCGGCACATCGGCTCCCGAACTGGCCGTCAGCGTATCTTCAGCCCTGAAAGGCAGTGCCGACATCGCCGTGGGAAATGTCGTGGGCAGCAACATCTTCAACGCCCTGATGATTGTAGGCTGCACAGCCATGTTCGCCCCCATCGTAGTACAACGCAACACGTTGCTGAAAGAAATCCCACTCTGCATCCTGGCCTCACTGGCCCTGCTGGTGATGGGCAACGACGTGCTGCTGGACCATGCGACGGAGAACGTGGTCAGCATCACGGATGGTCTCATCCTGCTCTGCTTCATGGCCATCTTCCTGAGCTATACGTTTGCCATCGCCAAAACGAACCAGGCTCCCTCCCCCTCTCCAACAGCAGAAGCAGAAAACGACAGTCCGACCGTTACCGCAGAAGACGGAACGGAAATCAAGGATATGCCCCTATGGCGGTCGACGCTTTATATCATAGGCGGACTGGCAGGCCTCATCTGGGGTGGACAGCTCTTCGTGGATGGAGCCAGCGGAATAGCCCGTTCGCTGGGCGTCAGCGAGTCGGTCATCGGTCTGACACTCGTAGCCGGCGGCACCTCGCTGCCCGAACTGGCCACCAGCATCGTGGCGGCGCTGAAAAAGAACCCCGAAATAGCCATCGGCAACGTGGTAGGCAGCAACCTGTTCAACATCTTCTTCGTATTGGGCTGCTCAGCCTCCATCACGCCTCTGCACCTGACGGGCATCAACAATCTGGACCTGCTGGTACTTGTAGCTTCCAGCATTCTGTTGTGGATTTTCGGCGTGTTCTTCGGCAAGCGCACCATTACACGTATTGAAGGCAGTCTGCTTATTGCCTGCTATGTGGGATACACAGCCTGGCTTATCTGCCATGCCGGCTAAGGCGGCTTCCGCTGCGCATTCTTCATCCCCATTCTTCATTCTTCATTAAAAAAACATTATCTTTGCCCCCAAAAGAAAAAGGACTTGACAACATGGCTGTTACAATTAAAAAAGTTACCACAAAACGGGAATTGAAGCGCTTCATCCGCTTCAACTATGAACTATACAAAGGAAATCCCTACTCCGTGCCCGACCTCTACGACGACATGCTGAACACGTTCAACCGCCGGAAGAACGCTGCCTTTGAGTTCTGCGAGGCCGACTACTTCCTAGCCTACAAGGACAGACGGCTCGTAGGCCGCGTGGCCGCCATCATCAACAATCGGGCCAACCAAACATGGGGCAAGAAGGAAGTCCGCTTCGGCTGGATAGACTTCACCGACGACGCCGAGGTGTCCGAAGCCCTGATACGCACCGTGGAGCAATGGGGCAAAGAACGCGGCATGACGCATATCGTAGGACCGCTGGGCTTTACCGACATGGATGCTGAAGGTATGCTGGTCGAAGGTTTCGACCAACTGGGTACGATGGCCACCATCTACAACTATCCCTACTACCCGCAGCACATCGAACGACTGGGCTTCACGAAGGACGCCGACTGGGTGGAATATAAGATCTACATTCCTGACGCCATCCCTGACAAGCACAAACGCATTTCTGACCTCATCCAGCGCAAGTACAACCTGAAAATCAAGAAATATACTTCGAGCCGAAAGATTGCCCGCGACTACGGCCAGGCCATTTTCGAACTCATCAACGAAGCCTATACGCCCCTCTATGGTTACTCCGCCCTGACGCAGCGACAGATAGACCAGTACGTCAAGATGTATCTTCCCATTCTCGACCTACGTATGGTGACACTCATTACCGACCAGGATGACCAGCTTGTAGCTGTGGGCATTTCCATGCCTTCACTCTCCGAAGCCCTGCAGAAATCGCACGGACGTCTGCTTCCTTTCGGCTGGTACTACCTGCTCAAGGCTCTGTTTTTCAAACGCCGTGCCAAGATGCTCGATCTGCTGCTCGTAGCCGTGAAACCCGAATATCAGAACAAGGGAGTCAACGCACTGCTATTCTCTGACCTCATCCCCGTCTACCAACAACTGGGCTTCGAATATGCTGAAAGTAACCCCGAGCTAGAACTGAACGGCAAGGTACAGGCACAATGGGAATACTTCCGCACTGAGCAACACAAGCGGCGACGGGCGTTTATCAAGGAAATAGGATAAGACGGATTCCCCCAATAAAAGAGACGAAAATTTGTTCATGCCCTGCAAAACCGCTATTTTTGCAAGATAACAATAGAAAGGGAGTAGTCAAACCATGGAAGAAGAAGAAAAATACGACAACTTGCAATTTGCGGAACAGCCGGTAGAATATACTGACGACAACATACGCCATTTAGACGACATGGAGCATATCCGTGTCCGTTCAGGTATGTACATCGGCCGTCTGGGCGATGGTTCGCAAAGTGACGACGGTATCTATGTGCTGCTGAAAGAAGTGATGGATAACTCTATCGATGAGTTCAAGATGGGCGCCGGCAAGAAAATCGAAGTGACGATCGAGGACAACCTTCGTGTCAGTGTACGCGATTATGGTCGCGGTATTCCACAAGGTAAACTCATCGAAGCTGTCAGCAAATTGAACACAGGTGGTAAATACGACTCCAAAGCTTTCAAGAAGAGTGTCGGCCTGAACGGTGTGGGTATCAAGGCGGTGAACGCCTTGAGCAGCCGCTTCGAAGTATGCAGCTATCGCGAAGGCAAAGTACGCAAGGCTGTATTTGAGCGAGGCGTTCTCCTGAGCGACACAACCGAAGATTCGCAAGAAGAAACAGGCACTTACATCTTCTTCGAACCAGACAACACTTTGTTCGTAAATTACAGTTTCCAAAACCAATTTGTGGAAACATTATTGCGTAATTATACTTACCTGAATACAGGTCTGACCTTTATTTACAACGGCCAGCGCATTGTTTCACGCCATGGACTGGAAGATCTGCTAAAAGACAATATGACCAGTGAAGGTCTTTACGACATCGTCCACCTAAAAGGTGAAGACATTGAGATAGCCTTCACACACACCAACCAGTACGGCGAAGAATACTACTCTTTCGTTAACGGACAACACACCACACAAGGCGGTACACACCAAAGTGCCTTGAAGGAACACATTGCTCGTACTATCAAAGAATTCTATAACAAGAATCAGGATTATGCCGACATACGAAATGGACTCGTAGCTGCCATTGCAATCGACGTAGAAGAGCCCATGTTCGAAAGCCAGACCAAAACTAAGCTTGGCTCCAATAACATGTGGCCTGCCAACCCACAGGAAGGTATCCCCGCAGGTCCTACGGTAAACAAGTATGTAGGGGACTTCATCAAAACCGAGGTAGACAATTTCCTGCACAAAAATCCCCTGGTAGCCGATGTCATGCTCCAAAAGATACAAGACTCAGAAAAGGAGCGTAAAGCTATTGCCGGCGTCACCAAACTGGCTCGCGAACGTGCCAAAAAGGCCAATCTGCACAATCGCAAACTACGCGACTGTCGCTACCACCTGAACGACGGGAAAGGGAAAGAACAGGAAGCTGATTCGTGCATCTTCATCACCGAAGGCGACTCTGCCAGCGGCTCCATTACGAAAAGTCGCGATGTGAACACACAGGCCGTCTTTTCCCTCCGTGGAAAACCGCTCAACTCCTACGGTCTAACTAAGAAAGTCGTCTACGAAAACGAAGAGTTCAACCTTCTACAAGCTGCCCTCAATATTGAAGACGGACTTGACGGGTTACGTTACAATAAAGTCATCGTAGCTACCGATGCCGATGTGGACGGCATGCATATCCGACTGCTCATTATAACCTTCTTTTTGCAATTCTTCCCTGATCTCATCAAAAAAGGACACGTTTATATCCTGCAAACGCCTCTTTTCCGTGTACGCAACAAGAAGAAGACCAACTATTGTTATACAGAGGATGAACGCCTGAAATCCATTGAAGAATTGGGTCCTAACCCTGAAATCACCCGTTTTAAAGGACTGGGAGAAATCTCGCCCGACGAGTTCCGCCATTTCATCGGCAAAGACATGCGTCTGGAGCAAGTAAGCCTCCGCAAGACCGATCTTGTCAAAGAACTACTTGAGTTCTATATGGGCAAGAACACTATGGAAAGGCAAAGTTTCATCATAGACAATCTGGTAATCGAAGAAGACAGAGTAAACTAAGTTTTAGGTATTCGACACATTTATGACCAAAGCAATCTTTCCAGGGACATTCGACCCCTTTACTGTCGGGCACTATTCTGTAGTAAGACGTGCATTGACATTCATCGATGAAATAGTTATCGGTATCGGTATTAATGATAACAAGAATACCCATTTCCCCATTGCCGAGCGCGAAGCCATGATCCGCGACTTGTATAAAAACGAACCCCGCGTCAGCGTACAAGCATACGACAGCCTGACCATCGACTTTGCCCGCCAAGTGGGGGCCAACCTTATCATTCGCGGCATTCGAACGGTCAAGGACTTCGAATACGAAGAAACCATTGCCGACATCAACCGCAAACTGACTGGCATCGAGACCATCCTTCTCTTCACCGAGCCAGAACTTTCCTGCGTTAGCTCCACGATAGTTCGCGAGCTGATGGGCTACGGAAAGGATGTCAGCATGTTCCTGCCCGAAGGTATGAATACATCTCACGAGTAAGCAACCATTAACAATATGAAAAAGATACAACTACTCTTTTTGTTCACTATCTTGTATGCGGCCCAAGCCGTAGGTCAGAAACTGAACGAAAGCCCCCTGCGTAAGCTGCAGATGGCAGAATTTGCCATCAGCCGTCTTTATGTTGATTCTGTAAACGAAACTAAGCTGGTAGAGGATGCCATTGTCGGTATGCTCGAACACCTCGACCCGCACTCCACCTATAGCAATCCTGAAGAAGTAAAGAAGATGAACGAACCTCTGCAAGGCAATTTCGAAGGTATTGGCGTCCAATTCCAAATGATTGAAGACACGCTCCTCGTCATCCAGCCCGTCAGTGGTGGCCCTTCAGAAAAGGTCGGTATCTTGGCAGGTGACCGTATTACTGCTGTTGACGACACCGTTATTGCAGGTATCAAAATGAGTACTGAAGACATCATGAAGCGCCTGCGAGGCCCCAAAGACACACGAGTAAAGCTTACTGTAGTACGTCGTGGTGTAGCCGATCCGCTCCAATTCGACGTCATCCGCGACAAAATTCCACTCTTTAGCCTCGATGCCTCTTATATGATAGATGACCGTATAGGCTACATTCGCGTCAACCGCTTCGCCGCCACTACAGCAGAAGAATTCTCCAAGGCACTGAAAGAACTCCAACAACAGGGGATGAAAGACCTCATCCTTGACCTCCAAGGCAACGGCGGAGGTTACCTGAACGCCGCCATCGACTTGGCTAACGAGTTCTTGGGACAAAAGGAGTTGATAGTCTACACCGAAGGGCGTGCTTCACGTCGGGCTGAGTTTGCCGCCAAGGGGAACGGTAGTTTCCGCGAAGGACGGCTGGTGGTATTGGTAGACGAATATTCGGCTTCGGCCAGTGAAATCGTGACTGGTGCCGTACAAGACTGGGATCGAGGTGTCGTCGTAGGCCGCCGCACTTTTGGCAAGGGCCTCGTACAGCGTCCTATCGACCTGCCCGACGGCTCCATGATACGTCTCACCATCGCTCGTTATTACACTCCTTCGGGCCGTTGTATCCAGAAGCCTTATAATGGCAAGGGGGACGACATGCAGGAAGCCTATGCCAAGGACCTGCTCAACCGCTTTGACCACGGCGAGCTCATGCACGCCGATAGTATCCACTTCCCCGATTCGCTGAAGTACCGCACGCTGCGCTTGGGCCGCACCGTTTATGGTGGTGGTGGTATCATGCCAGATTTCTTCGTACCCATAGACACCACGCTCTACACCGACTGGCATCGCCGGCTCGTAGCCAAGGGCATCATCATCAAAGCCACCACGGGCTACATAGAGCAACATCGTGAAGAACTGAAAAAGAAATACAAGACCTTCCACGTCTTCAACGACAAATTCGAGATAGATGATGCCTTCATGGCCGATATCCGTTTGGCAGCGGACAAGGAGAAAATCAAGTTCGATGAAGAGCAGTACAATCGCGCCCTGCCCCTTGTCCGTAAGCAGCTCAAGGCCCTCATAGCCCGCGACCTGTGGGACATGAGCGAATACTATCAGGTGATGAATGCCACAAACGAGAGCGTTCAGCAGGCACTCAAGGTACTACGAGAAGGAAAGTACTTATTTTAATAGTGAGCGGTAAATTACCGCTCACCGAACAACCATTTGTTCAGCCAACGGTTTACGTAAACATTGACCACGGCACAACCTGCGCCAATGGCAGCTCCCGCCAGCACATCCGACGGGTAATGAACGCCTTCGTTCATGCGTGACACGCCCACCGAACAGGCCCATAAGGCCGAAGGAGCAATGACATACCACTTGGGATAAGTGATACTCAAGGAAGTGGCCAAGGCAAAAGCTGTCGCCGTATGCCCAGACGGAAAAGAAGGACTGCTTTCGCGACTATAAGCGTGCACACGATCAGGCCAACGATCATAGGGGCGCTCGCGGTCTACCAGATACTTCATTCCATAGGTCACCACAAAGGCTCCCGCTACGCTGGTACCCACGTAGAGAGCATCCTTCAACAGATCCTTATCGTGCCTGATCCAACCGGCTACGGCCATGGCTACGGGTACCCCGATAGCCACATAGGGTTCCGACTTTGATATTACTTTATTATAATTACGAACAAACTTGTTGTCCCAGCCGTTCACTTTATGTAAAACATTGATATCCCAATTCTGCGCTCCCAAAGCTGAAGCAAACAAAATTACTACCATTCCTAAAAGCAGTCTTTTCATACCACATCCAGTTTAGATTCCGTGCCAAAGATAAGGCAAATCCGTCAGGTACACAAAAATTCTTATAAAACTGCCCGCCCAGCAAAATTTGCATGGTTAGAAAAGCATAAGGAAATGATTCCAGCAAAGCAATGCTTTCTTTAGTGGAAAACAATGCTTTCTTCTCCAAAAAGCATTGCCTTTTCTGAGAGAGAACATAGCCTCTCATTCTATAATTGCAAGCCACCCTTCCTGCCACAAACATCCGCGTAGATTACGGAAATATTTCTTTAATCCCTTGCTAAATCAATGTATTTCCTTTATTTTTGCAAGGAAATATCGTCCACAGACAATCAAAGGATATATTTACAACTATTAAATAACTTAAATTCAATCATTTATGTGGTTAAGTAATTCATCTGTAGGAAGGAAAGTGGTGATGAGCGTTACCGG